>Ga0182030_10011482_pt1 | contig 17872 bp, 15 predicted proteins | sample 812S3MmetaG_FD_121299 | JGI IMG/M metagenome (GOLD analysis project Ga0182030, IMG submission 121299) | Permafrost microbial communities from Stordalen Mire, Sweden - 812S3M metaG (Illumina Assembly) | ecosystem: Environmental > Terrestrial > Soil > Wetlands > Permafrost | place: Sweden...
CGTGAGCGAAACCACCGCGGACATCAGGATAGTCACGGCCAGAGTGACGGCAAACTCGCGGAACAGCCGGCCCACGATGTCACCCATGAACAGCAGCGGGATCAACACCGCGATCAGCGAAATGGTCAGCGAAATAATGGTGAAGCCGATCTGCTCGGCGCCCTTCAACGCCGCTTTCATGGGAGCTTCGCCCTCTTCGATGTAGCGGACGATGTTCTCGATCATCACGATGGCGTCGTCCACCACAAATCCGGTAGAGATGGTCAGCGCCATCAAGGTGAGATTGTTGAGGCTATACCCCAACATGTACATGATTCCGAACGTGCCGATCAGCGACAGCGGCACCGCCACGCTGGGAATGATGGTGGCCGCCAGATTGCGCAGGAATACGAAAATCACCATGACCACCAGCACTACGGTCAGAATCAGCTCGAACTGAACGTCTTCCACCGAGGCGCGGATGGTGTTGGTGCGGTCGGTCAGGATCTGCACATCGACCGATTTCGGCAGGGTTTCGGTCAGTCTTGGCAGCAACTGCTTGATGCGGTCCACCACCTGGATGATGTTGGCGCCCGGCTGCCGCTGGATGTTCATGATCACCGACGGCGTTTGGTTCATCCAGGCGGCTTGGCGAATATTCTCCACGTCGTCGATCACGTCGGCCACATCGGTGAGCTTCACCGGAGCGCCGTTGCGGTAGGCCACAATGAGTGGCTTGTAGTCGCTGGAGGAGAGCAACTGATCGTTGGCGCCGATCTGGTAGGACTGGTGCGCGCCGTCGAAATTACCCTTTGCCTGATTGACGTTGGCGGCCACGATGACGCTCCGCACATCCTCCATATTGAGCCCGTAGGAAGCGATCGCCGTAGGGTTCACCTGGATGCGCACGGCGGGCTTCTGTCCGCCGCTCATGCTCACCAGCCCGACACCCGGCAACTGCGAAATCTTGGGCGCGAGGCGGGTATCGGCCAGATCTTCCACCTTGGAAAGCGGGTCGGTCTTAGACGTGAGTGCGAGCGTCAGAATGGGCGTGTCGGCTGGGTTCGTTTTGGCGTAAATCGGTGGGGTGGGCAGGTCGGAGGGCAGGAATGTTCCCGACGCATTGATGGATTGCTGCACTTCCTGCTCGGCCACGTCGATGCTCAGGCTGAGATTGAACTGCAGGGTGATGACCGAGCTGCCGTCGGAACTGGTAGAGGTCATCTGCTGCAATCCGGGCACCTGTCCGAACTGCCGTTCGAGCGGCGCGGTCACCGAGGAAGCCATTACATCGGGACTGGCTCCCGGGTAAAACGTGATCACCTGGATGGTCGGATAATCCACCTCGGGCAGCGCCGAAACGGGCAACTGCTTGTAAGCGACACCCCCAGCCAGCAGGATGCCAATCATCAGGAGGGAAGTCGCAACCGGGCGGAGAATAAACGTCCGGGACGGACTCACTTCTTCTTTCCTCCCGACTTGCCGCCACTAGTGGCTCCCGACTTGCCGCCCGAAGTGTCTTCGGCCATCGCCACGGTAACCGGAGTTCCTTCCGAAAGCTTGTCGACCCCAGTCATCACGGCGACGTCTCCGGCATCCAACCCGCTGGGGATCTCGGTGTAATCGCCTTCCGTGATGCCCACCGTTATAGGCCGCACGGTGGCGGTTTTGTCGTCTTTCACCACATAGACATAGGTCGTGGTGGTGGTGCGCTGGATCACCGCGCTATTGACCAGTACCACGCCGCTCTTCACTTCCAGAAGCAGCCGCAGGTTGACGAACTGATTGGGGAACAGCAGCTTGTTGCTGTTATCGAAATTGGCACGCAGCCGGAGCGTTCCAGTGGTGGGGTCAATCTGATTGTCCACCGTCTCGAGCGTCCCAGTGCCCAGTTTCGAGCCGGTGAGATAACCGGCGCGGTCATACGCATCCACTTGCAGATGCTGCCCCGCCGCCAACTTGCGGAGCACCCGCGGAAGATCGTCCTCCGCAACCGTGAAAATGGCGCTGATGGGCTGCACCTGAGTGATCACCAGCATGGGGTTGGAGTCGGTGGCATGCACGATGTTTCCCGGATCCACCAGCCGCAAGCCCACGCGGCCGGTGATGGATGCAGTGATCTTGCAATACGTCAGGTTCAACTTGTCGGCATTGATCACGCCCTGGTCGGTCTTAACGATGCCTTCGGTCTGACCGACGAGGGCCTTCTGGGTAGCCCATTGCTGCTCGTTGACGGCATTTTGCTTCAGCAGGTTGGCGTAACGGTCGAGGTCGACCTTGGCATTTTCCAGAATCGCCTGGTCTCTCGCCAATTGTCCTTCGGCTTGTTCGAGCGCGACCTGATAAGGCCGCGGATCGATTTCGATGAGCAGGTCGCCCTTCTGGACGATATCGCCTTCTTTAAAGTGGACTTGCATCAACTCGCCGTCCACCCGGCTCTTCACACTGTCGGTGTAGATCGGGGTGACATTGCCGAGGCCGTTGATGTAGACCCCGATGTTGCCCCGTTTGGCCTTGACGGCCACTACCGGGACGGCGCCCGAGCCACCTTTTTTGCCGGTCTTGGGAGGTGCGCTGCCGGCGGCCGCCGGTGTCAGGCCACCCTTCGACCACGTATACCAAGCTCCGGCGCAGACCAGCACCAACACGAAAAGCCAAAACCATCGCCATCCCGACCCGCTGGGTTTCGATGCCTTCGCCTGCGACTCCACCTTCAAATTCGGCTGCTTCGCCGGAGGAACATGCTCTTCCATTTAGCCCACCCGCTGATTTTTTTTGGACGTTTCTCGGGGCTTACGTGGCGCCTTCTCGCAAACCACCCGAGAGACAAAAGTTCCGTAAATTAAAAGATCCTTCGTCTATTGTATACGGGCGGTGCGACAAGGCACGTCAGTTACACCCCAAAACAGGCCATTGAGGCATAGTCCTTTGGAGCTGATTCTTGGTGGGGGTGGAGGGGCGTGTCAGAAAATACACAAAAGGCGCTCCCCTAGGGAAGAGGAGCGCCTCGAAACTAGTTGGTGGAGCAGCAGTTAAACTGCTCGTGAAGCGGGACTTAGGACTCGTCAAGGAATAACAGCGCCAGTTTGTGAAAACCGCTCCCTCCGGTCACGGCTCGGAATCAGCAGCAAACCTTTCCGAGCCGCGACCAAAGGGAGCGGTTATTTCCTGACAGACCCTTAGACCTGGAAGGAGCTACCGCAACCGCAGGTCGACTTCACCTGAGGGTTGTTGAACTTGAATCCCTGGCCTTCCAGGGTCTCGACGTAGTCCACTTCGGCGCCATCGAGATAGAGCAGGCTGGCCTGGTCCACGAAGACTTTCAGTTCGCCATACTGGTAGGTCTTGTCCAGCATGTTGGGGGTATTCTCGAAAGCCATCGAGTAGCTGAACCCGGAACAGCCGCCACCCACCACTGCGATACGCAGCCCGGCCGGAGACGGCGTTTGGCTGGCCATGATCTCTCTCACCTTGCCGATCGCTTTTTCGGTCATTTGTACCATGCGTTTAAAACTCCTCGACGAATTCGAGCAATGCTCCGTCCTATTATACGAAAAGGACCGCATTATTCCATTGCTCAATCGGTTAGATGTGATTTCCGGCCTCCAAGTCGCACCAAAACGGTCCTGAGCGGCGAATCGCGCGTTGCGAGGGCCCATTCCGCGACCTGCGCACTCGCGCGATCTGTCAAAATGGGTATTGCATCAGGTGTTTGAAACCCGAAATCCGCGGGGAACGTCCGACAGGATGTATGGGAACACTGTCCAGCGCTCTCACCTTCCCCGGGTTCGGTAGTGAGGTTTCGGCAAAACCAAGAGTGGACTACCAAAGCACACCGGAAGGCGCCCTGGTAGGCAGGGCTCAGGCTGGCGATGAGTCGGCGTTTCGCGAGATCGTGGAACGTTACCAGTCCAAAGTGTTTGCCATCATTCACGGCATCGTGCGACAACGCAACGACGTGGAAGACATTGCGCAGCAAGTGTTTGCGAAGGTTTACCTGTCTCTGAAAAACTTCGACTTCCGCAGTTCCCTGATTACCTGGATCTACAAGATCACAGTCAATGAGTGTTTCGATTACCTGCGCAAGCGAAAAGTCCGCAAACTGGTTTACGAGAGCGACCTCAGCGAAGACGAAGTGCGTCGGGTGGAAAACAGCGAACCGTCCAATGAGCGGCAGGAGCCTGCCGATTCCAATCTGGCGCGGCGCGATTACGTTGTGAAGCTTCTTTCCCGGGTTTCGGAGGAAGAACGCTCGTTATTAATGATGAAAGAAGTGGAAGGCTACTCCGTGGAGGAGTTGGCGGCGCACACCGGGATGAACGAGAATACCATCAAGGTGAAATTGTTTCGGGCGCGGCAGAAACTGGTCAAGGCGGCACAACGCCTGGATCGGGCTCCCGGGATGGTGGCAGGTTGATTTTGGTTGGGTAACCTTGAAGCGGGCGATAGACCTGCAAAGGGCTGATAGCACGAGCCCCGCAAGGGGCTGGTAGAAAAGGCCCTGCAAGGGGATGGCGGCAAGAGTCCTGCAAAGGGCTTGTAGCAAAGGTGTTATACACATCTTTAAGGGAAGATTATGCACGCTGTGATGATGGAAGACCTGGAAGAGTACCTGGCCGGCACGCTGGAGCCGGTACGGCTCCGGGTTATCGAGGCGCACCTCAGCACCTGTGGAGCGTGCCGGGAAGAGCTCCGCGGCATGCAGGAACTGGCGGGGTTGTTCGGAACCCTGCGGCAGGAAAGCGAGATGTGGAACATCGCGCCCGGCTTCACCGCCAAGGTGATGGAACAAGTTGGGCGGAGTAGACCGGTCCCGGCATTTGCCAGCTTCTTTTCTTTGAATCTGGCGTTCGGACGGCGGCTGGTCTTCGCGTCGCTGCTGATGCTGGCGGTGGCAGGCGGCTTCCTGGTGACCCGCGAGTCGCAATATCCCCGCGCGTCTTCCCCGGAAGCGATTCTGGCGCAACAGAACACGCCGGGGTTTGAAGCCAACGCCGAAAACAACATGCTGGCAACGCTGACGGCTTATGAGCACTAGTCCCGGGCTGCTCGACAGGCTGACGGCGGGCAGCGCCTGGAACCCGAAACTCGTCGCCACCATTAGTCTGACTTTGGTATTCCTTTGCGGAGGAGTAGTGGGCGCTTTGGTCATGGACTTACGCGTTCACAATCGGCAGCGGCCGGCGGCTTTCGAAACCGCGCAGGGCCAGACGATGTACTTCGAGCATCTGCAGAAGGAACTCGATCTCACTCCGGCACAGTCCGAACAAGTCAAGTCGATCCTGGGCGACTTCTGGCAATATTACCGGACCGTCCTGAGCGAATGCCGCGGCCGTATCGACCAGATTCTGACGTCCGATCAACGCGTCAAGTTCGAACGGCTGTTACAGGATCAGAAGCGGTAGCGGGTGCTTAACAGATTTGGGGGTTCCGACTGTTCAGTCCCAGCAACGCTCCGTTAAGGGAGCGGTTCGCGGACTCCCATTCCCCAAAAGCAGGCGCCGAACTCCCGGTGCGGTGAAAAATAGGTTAAGCCGAAGGCTGCGGTGAAATGGCGGGGTGACATCGGGGGGAATTCGGATCCAGCCTATCCTGTCTCGTGCGGCTTGACAGCCTTTGTGCGGGCGCGCACAATAGTTGCTGCCTGTATGTCTTCTCCTAACCGGCTTTATTTGCTACTGGGCCTTGGGGCTCTTCTGTTTCTGAACTCCTGCGGCGAGTCCCAGGACAACACCGCGAAGATTTACCAAATAGGTAGTAGAGTGGAGGTCGGGCACCTTATCTACACTGTTTTCGAGACGGAATGGCTGCCCCAAATTGGCGCTGGCGATACTGCGCGCGTACCGAAGAACAGATTCTTTCTGATCCGCCTGACCGCGGTAAACAGCGGCAGCGAGGAGTTGGACGTGCCGAATGTATCCCTGGTCGACGACCACGGCGAAACCGCCGAGGAACTGCAGGATGGCGAGCAAGTGCCTCAATGGATCGGCTTCGTGCGCCGGGCGAAGCCGGCGGATTCCGTCTCGGGTAATGTGGTGTTCGACGCCGCGCCGAAACACTACCGGTTGCGCGTGACCGACGAAAACGGCGAGAAGGCGGCAATGGTGGATATTCCACTGAATTTCAACGCCGACATGCCACCGGCCGCGCCGCCCTCCAGCGGCGTGGGCAGCCCTACGGACTTTAAGTCGAGTCCGGTGAAGAAGTAGGCGCTTCGCGCGCTTTTAGCGGTTAGCTTGGGCCTCCAGGCTGGCGGCCAACCGCCTCGACGGGCCAGCCAACCGCCAGAGGTAACTCGCTCTCCGGTGACTGCTTGCGCGCGATCTGGTGACCCCGGGCGCCGCGCCCGGCTGGCGCCGCCAGCGCAAAAAAGCCAATCGCTAAGAGTTCGTCAAGAAATAACAGCGTCAGTTTTCGGAAACCGCTCCCTCCGGTCGCGGCTCGGAAACGTATGCTGCCCATTCCGAGCCGCGACCAGCCGCTCTCCGGAAACTTCAGGCCCCAGCTCTTTTCTCTGTGGGCTCCCCCACCTCTGTGAGCTCGAAATCACGGCAAGACGAGCAAGTCGTCCTTGCCTTGGCCAACTCGCTCTTAAGGTTTTCTCTGTGTCTCCGTGGCTCGTGGTGACATATTTTGCCAAAGAGTTTCCTGTTTCCACGGTCCGCGCCCCGCGCGGCGATCCCGCTAATCGCTAAAAGCTAACAGCTTTCTCCGCCGTCTGGCACTAGAATTAGGATATGGTGTCCGCCGCCGTAGCCCTCCTGTTCTTCCTGCAAACCGCGGACTACGACGCGGATGGCACAAAGGCGCTCGACGCCCGCAATTATCAGGCCGCCGCCGACGCCTTTACCAAAGCCATCGCCGCCGATTCCAGCGACTATTACGCCCACTTCAATCTCGCCATGGCGTACACCTTCCTGCACCGGGACGAAGAAGGCCTGGCGGAATATCGCAAGACCCTGGAGTTGAAACCCGGCCTTTATGAAGCCGAGTTGAACGGCGGGATTCTGTTCCTGCGCCAGAAGAATCCTGAAGACGCCTTGCCACTGCTCGGCGACGCCGCGACGCAGAAGCCGAATGAATTCGCCCCGCGCTTCTACCTGGCGGAAGCTCAGCTACAGTCCGGGCTGGCCGATGAGGCGGCGGAAAACTATCGCCTGGCGGCGGGGATCGACCCCAAATCGGCGACCGCGGAGTTAGGCTGGGGGCGCTCGTTGGCACTCGGCGGAAAACTGGACGAGGCCGCCCCGCATTTCGGCGCGGCGGTGGAGCGCGACCCCAAGTATCGCGATGCGCTGCTATCGTTGGCCGAACTCTTCGAAGAGCACAAACAGATTGCCGAGGCGCTGGCGATTTACAAGGAATTTCCCGGTAACGCGGCGGTTCAGGAACACGCCGGCCAACTGTTGCTGCAAAGCCAGAAATACGACGATGCCGTCCGGCAGTTCGAACAGGCGTACCAGAAAGCTCCCACGCCGGCCAATCGGAAGTCCCTGGCGGCTGCGTATTTGCAGGTGCAGCAGATCGACAAGGCGCTGCCTCTGCTCGAAAAGGCGGTGGCGGACGAGCCCGCCAATTACGATCTCCGCATGGGCTTGGCACACGCCCTGCGGGACCGCAAACAATATCCCGCGGCCGCCGCGCAGTTCAATGAAGCGGCTAAGCTGAAACCGTCCGAGACTAAGACATGGGCTGAACTGGGCAGCATGCTGTACCTTGCCGGCGATCGCGATGGATCTCTGGCGGCTTTGGCTCAGGCTCGCCAGCTGGGTGACAACTCCGCGGGCAACTGGTTCCTGACTGCCATCATGCTGGACGGCGCGCATCGGGCCAAGCCGGCGGTAGCGAAACAGGCGTTGGCGGCGTATCGGAAATTCCTGTCGCTCAGCGACGGAAAAAGTCCCAACCAGGAATTCCAGGCGCGGCAGCGCGCCATAATCATTCAAAGGGAGCTGGACAAACGATGAGGCGGGTTCTCCTGGCGGTTCTGCTTCTTTCCGCGCCCTGCGCGCGTGCCGACCTGAAACGCGCCATGGCCGAGCCGAATCTGGAAAGACGCTCCGGCCTGGCGCTGGACAATGCGCTAGCCGAGCTCAAATCGGCGCGCGCCGCTTATGACAAGGGCGATAACGATCAGGTGGCCAAAGATACCGCGGAGGTACTGGAATCGGTGGATCTGGCCGCCACTTCGCTCGAACAAAGCGGCAAGAATCCGCGGCGCAGCGCGGGGTATAAGAGGGCCGAAATCTCCACCCGCGACCTCTCCCGGCGGATCCAGGATTTTCAGAATCAAATGAGCTATGTCGACCGGCCCCTGCTCGACAAGCTCAAGGCCCGGGTGTTAGAGGTCCACGAACAACTGCTGATGGGGGTGATGGAGGGCAAGAAGAAATGAGGGCTTTGCTGGTTTGTTTGTTGCTGGCCGCGCCGCTCGCCGCGCAGCGCGATTTTCTCACCGCCGACGAAGTCGACAAGGTCCGCGACGCGCAGGAACCCAACTTGCGGCTGAAGCTATATTCGCAATTCGCCCAGGAGCGTGTGGACTTAGTCAAGAACCTGCTGAGCAAGGATAAGGCCGGCCGGTCGGCACTGATCCACGACACCCTGGACGAATACTGCAAGATCCTCGACGCTATCGACACGGTGGCCGACGACGCTCTGGCACGCAAGGCCGACATCAAGCTCGGCTTGGACGCGGTCGCCTCCGCCGAAAAACAAATGCTGCCCTATCTGCAGAAGGTGCAGGATAGTCATCCGAGAGATCTGGAGCGGTACGACTTTCTGTTGAAGCAGGCCATCGACGCTACCAGCGATAGTCTGGAGGCTGCGCAGGAGGATCTCGGCAAGCGAACGCAGGAAGTGGTGGCGCGCGAGCAGAAGGAGAAGCAGGAGCGTCTGGACTCCATGAGTCCAGTCGACCGGGAAAGCAAGATCGCCGAGGAGAAGCAGGCGGCGGAGAAGAAGGCCGTGGAGGAATCCGGGCAGCAGAATCAGAAGAAGCCGCCGACGCTGTACCGGCCGGGCGAGAAGAAGAGCACGCAGCCGGGACAGTAGGGCGCTTTCAGCTATCAGCTATCAGCTATCAGCTGGATCGGCGCGCGGGGCGCGGACCGTGGAAATCGGAAACTCTTTGGCAAGATATGTCACCACAGGAGCCACGGAGACACAGAGAAAACCTGAAGAGCGAGTTGGCCAGCGCAAGGGCGAGTCGCTTGTCTTGCCAAGATTTTGAGCTCACAGAGGTTGGGGAGGGCACAGAGAAAAGAGCTGGAGCCTGAAGTCTCCGGAGCTGACTTGGTGATGGTTTGGGACAGCGGGCGGGTTCCCGGTGTTGAACGGGCTCGGAACCGTGCCTGCCGTCCGAAGGCCTCAAAACGGACCACAGCTGCGAGCCCTTGACGAACCAGCTGAGAGCTGACAGCTGAGAGCTTTATCCCAACAGCCGCTTCACTCTCGCGATGAGTTCCAGAGTGCTGAACGGCTGCACCAGGTAGTCCTCCGCCCCGAGGGAGAAACCGCGCAGAATCTCATCCTCGTGACTTTGCGACGTGATGAAGACCGTCCGCACCGGCAGGTCTTCCGCACGGATAGTGGCCAGTGCTTCGAAGCCGTCCAGGCCGGCATCCACCACCGCAACCGGTGGCCGCACGTGGCGAAGCAAAAGAATGGTCTCCGGCCCATTGGCGGCGAAGCGGCAGCGAAGGCCAAACTCTTTCATCTTGGTTTCGATCAGCGGGTGCGAAGCGGTGTCTCCATAGGCAACCACCAGTTCGCCAGCTTCCGCGACGCCCCGGCTCACCGCGGTTGGGGCTTGCGCGATCGCCAACCGCAGGCGCATGAGCGCCTCTTCCGCCAGGCAGCCATCCAGCAGGAGCCCGGACGCATGCGTGTGCGCCTCAGGACTCAGGGAAAGCAGGTGTTCGGGCGCACCGAAGAAGATAGTCGGAAGAGCGGGCAGGCCGGGAACGTCTCTCGCCAGCCAACGGCAAATCATGTTCTCGGGACACACGTAGACCACAATCAAGTGGCAGATACCCACCGCTTCCGAATATGGCGACTGGTCGGCCTCGAATAGCCGGGCTTTGGCGCCGACCTGCTCCAGCGCCGCGCACATCAAGTCGGCCGCTTCGTCCGACAAACCAATCAACGCCACCCGTTTGCCATTGAGCGCCCGCACCACCGACTGCGAACTGCTCTCAGAGGTGGCGGCTTGCGGGTTGTGGAATGCGCGCGCCAAATTGGTAAGCGGCCCCCGCAGCCGGGCCGGCGTGCACGCGGAACTGCGCATTACGGATTCGACGTCGCGGGCACGCTGGGCGATAGCCGGGTATCCCAACAGCCCGGCCGAGCCGATCCATTGGTGCACCGTCCGGCCTGCCCTGGCCGCGTCGAACTGGCCGTCCACGCTGGCCAGCAATTGCCGGCTTATGCCCTTGCCACCTTTCAGAAAGCTCTCCTGCAATTCCGCCAGTTCGTTCTCAGGAAGGCCGTATATCCCCTGGCCGGCTGGCGCTTGCGGCGCCAGCGCCGGTGTGGACGCATAGGCGCTCGGGGCATCCTTGCCGTAGTCCAGAAAATCGCGCACGCGGGCAATCAAGGCGGGCGAATCGATCGGCTTGGCCAGGTAGCCGTCGCAGCCAACCTGTCTGGCGCGGAGTTCATCCCCCGGTTCGCTGGAAGCGGTAAGCGCCACAACCACGCTCTTTTGCAGGCGGCTGTCCTGCTTGATCCTGCCGCTGAGTTCCAGGCCATTCATACCCGGCAGCATGAAATCCACCAGGATCAGGTCAGGCTGCAGGAATCGGAGCGTGGACAGCGCCTGTTCCGCGCTCGACGCGATGGACACCCGGTAGCCTTCCCTGCGCAGCACACTGGCAGTGAACTTCAGACTTTCCGGAAGATCTTCCACAATCAGAATCGATTCGCCAGCCATGAGCCTTTGCGCTTATCCCAAACCACTTCTTTGCCAAGTAACCCACCCCTCAGTTACCGGCCAGGAAGCATCACGAGTGAGCCAAAAACGGACCCATCTGGCTGGATGCTAACACGGTTCTTGCCAGTCGTGGGACCGGGAAGCCCCTTACGCCAGTCAAGGGTGCAGGAATTTCCAACCACTTCTTCGAAAGGGTATCGCCCGATTCCAATTCCGGCCGAAACCATTCCGAAAGCGCGCGATATGCCAGACGATGACCGCTGGATCGAGGCTCCTCGCCCAACCGGAAAACGACTCCGAAACTCGCGAACGCGACGCCGTTTCCCGCCGTCGCCATGAAACTGCTTTTCCAGCATCGAACTGCATCGCAGCGATCCGGGACTCTCCGCGCAATTGAGCGGCCGGGCCAACGCCGCCGCCATGGCGAGCTACCGGTTCACCGCCATGCCGATCTTCGTCGGCCGCAGTTGGCTCGGACGCGTCTGTGTGGGCAGATTGGTAATCGGCCTTGGCGAAATTCCGTCCATCGGCGGGGCGGCCGGCGGAATTCGGGTCGTGACTTCGGCGCCGGGAGTGTCGAGTACCCAGAGCGCACGGACCGCATTGTTCCGGACGCCATCGTCGGAATCGAAGGCCGCTGCCAACAGTGCGGCGATCTGCTCCGGCGACCGGTCGTCACATCCCAGCGCCCGGGCGGCATAGGCGCGTTGCCGGGCATCGCTCGGCTCAGCGAGCACGGGCAAAACCACCGCCGTACGGGCGCGGGTCCAGGTAGGCCGCGATCGATCCCGCGATGCACCCGTGAGGCGGGCTATAGTATGCGGTAGGAGACGAAGAGTGAATCAGACGCCACAGCCGGGCGAGGTCAGCCGGCGAAAGTTTTTGGGAAGCAGCGCCGCTGCCGCGCTGGCCGCTCCATTCGCCGTGAATGCGGCCGGAGCCAATGACAAGATCAATGTCGGGATGATCGGCGTGGGCATCCGCGGAAGTCTGCTGCTGGAACGTCTGTACGGAGGCAGCCAGGACACCGCCACGGTGACGGCAGTCTGCGATGCATACACCGGAAACCTCGCGAAAGCTTGCGCGCGCATCGAGACCTTGAGCGGAAATGCTCCCAAGCGCTACGCCGACTATCGGGAACTGCTGCACGACAAGAGTATCGACGCGGTCATCGTCGCCACCCCCGAGCACCTGCACTGCACCATGCTGATCGACGCCCTGGAAGCCGGCAAGCACGTGTACATCGAAAAACCGCTGGCCCACACCATAGAGGAAGGCGAGAAGATTCTGCACGCGGCCGAGAAGTCCAAGCAGGTGGTGCAGGTAGGCATGCAGAATCGCAGCAATTCGCTGTATACCAAAGCCAAGGAGATGGTGGCGGCGGGCATGATCGGCGAGGTGCACTACACACGCGCCTTCTGGTATCGCAATTCGCTCGACAATGCGCCGGCCTGGCGCTACGCCATCCCGGCCGACGCCAGTGAACAGAACACCAATTGGACGGCCTTCCTGGGCAGCGCGCCCAAGCGGCCCTTCAGCAAGCCGCGCTTCTTTCAATGGCGGCTCTACTGGGACTACTCCGGCGGTATCGCCACGGACCTGCTGGTGCACCAGACCGATATCGCCCAGTTCGTCCTCGGTAAGCCGGCTCCGCTCTCCTGCGTGGCTTCGGGCGCGATTCTGCGGTGGACGGAAGACGACCGGGAGGTGCCGGATACCTTCAGCGCAATCTACGAATATCCGGGAGCATTTCACGTCAATTACAGCTGTTACTTCGGCAACGACCACTACGGCTACGGCGAGCAGTTCATGGGCAATGAAGGCACCATCGAGGTTTTGAATCGCCAAAATCTGAATTTCTATCCGGAGAAACTCGGCGGTAAGGCGCCCGAGCGCGTGGCAGCCCGCAAGGAACTCAGTATCGCGCTGCCAGGGAACGATACCAAGGCTGTGGAGGCGCACATTCGGAATTTCTTCGAAGCTGTGCGCGGACGCGAAAAGGTGATCGCACCGCTTGACGCGGGGCAGCGGGCGAATATCTCCGGCCATCTTGCCACGCTCTCATTCCGGCTGAATCAGAAGGTCTTCTGGGATGAAACGACTCGTCAGTACACGGCATGACGCTGAAGAATCGAGTGCGTATGCTGCTCTGCCGCGGAGGAGTCCCACATGAATCGCCTGTAAAGAACAGGTGAAATGCAGGTTGTCGGGGGAGGGATATTTGGGTGTTCGTTTCCGTTTTGCAGTTGTGTGGAGGCGGTAGCCCCGTGTCCGCCCAATTCACAAAACGGATTATCGGAAGCGGATACTCTGGGGACCACCGACTCTTGTCAAGCCGTTGCGGCCGGTTTCCGTTTCGACCGGCTCACTCCACTTCCACACCTTGCCAGAAGGCCACGCGCCCCCGGATATTACTGGCAGCCTCCGATGGCTCCGGGTAATACCACGCGGCGGCAGCGTTCCTCTTTCCGTTCACCTCGACATCGTAGTAATGGGCCGTGCCCTTCCATGGACAGAATGTGGTCTGGCTGCTGGGCTTGAAGTATTCCCGGTGAAGCGCACCGGCGGGGAAGTAGCTGTTGCCTTCCACCACCACGATGTCCTCGGTTTCCGCAAGCACCGTGCCTTCCCAAATCGCCTTGACCATAAGACGAGTGTAGCGCGTGCGGGACGGGGCGATAACCGCCGAAGGCGCCGGCCTGAGCAACACCCGACTTCAGCCTCTGGACTCCTGAAGTCATCCTCGCAATCTGGATGCGCCAAGGAATCGAGCTGAGCCGCTACTCCACAAAAAGCAAATCTGGTTAGCCACGGATGAACACCGATGAACGCGGATAAAAAACAAGGCGTCTTCTTATCCGTGTTCATCTGTGTTCATCCGTGGCCAATAAGGTTTTTGCCGCCAAGGTGAGCTCATCCTCATTCCACGACATCAGGAGTCCAGGGCCTGGGCTTGTCCGCCAGCCGGTTGAGTCTATCGCCGAGCCGCAAGACCGAAATGGGTGGGCATTCCGCCAGGCGCTATTCGCCAATATCGGTATCGATTCCCCTTTCGGGAGCCTGCGCGGACCGGCTCCTCCGACACTCCCGAGATCGTCGTGTCTCGAGAGCATGCCGCCTTCCGGACAGCCCTGGCCGCCGGTCCGCGCGACGCCGAAGGAGAGCCCGATCGCAGCAACGCCGATCTTCCGCAGGCCGGTGACACGTCGCCCCAGTGACCGCATATCGTTGGCAGTGTAGCGGTGGCCGCCGCTCAGCACCGCTGTCCATGAAGCAGATTGCGATTGCGCAGTCCGATTCTATTATACTGGTGTGCAAATCATCGCCGGCCGGGAGGTCGTTTCACATGGATGACGTGCCTGAGACGAGTTCGATAGGTGGATTGTTGGGCGCGGTTCTTAAGGCTTGCGGAGGAGACACCTCGGCAAGATCCCGGGTCTCGGGTAAGGACCAGGACCTCGACGCGTTGGCCCTGGCGGTGAACCAACTGATCGCCCTTCTGGGAATGAAAACCGCCGAATGCGCGAAGGCGTTGGAGGCTTGCGCCGCGGCTGCGGAGAGGTACCAGCGGTTGGAGGCGATCATCCCGGGCCTGGCCTTTGTGTACCGGTTCCTGCCCGACGGTATCCCCTATTTTCCGTATGTCAGCGCGGGCGTGCGCGATCTGTTTCACCTCGAACCCGAAGATTTAATGCGAGACGGTTCGCTGCTGGCCAACATGGCTCACCCGGAGGACCGGGAACGGCGTGACCGGGCGATCCAGCAATCCTTCGAGACGCTCCGGCCCTTCAGAATGCAAATGCGTCACATCGTGGATGGCGAAATACGCTGGCACGATGTGATGTCGCGTGTGCAAAGGGAACCCGACGGCTGCGTCCAAGGGTATGGAATCATCCTGGAAATCACCGGCCGCAAGAGGGCCGAAGAGGCGCTACGGGAAAGCGAGGCTAAGTATCGTCATCTATATGAAAGCATGATGGACGGCTTCGCCACGGTCAATATGGAGGGCCGCTATACCGATTGCAACCCCACCTATGAAAGGATGCTGGGGTACTCCCGCGAAGAGCTGCGGCAGCTGACTTACTACGATTCGACCCCGGAAAAATGGCATCCCCTGATTGCCAGGATCGCCGAAGAGCAGGTGCTCGCACGCGGCTTCTCCGACGTCTACGAGAAGGAGTATCGCCGGAAAGACGGGTCAGTGTTCCCCGTCGAGTTGCGGACGTTTTTGATGAGGGATGGCGCTGGGCGGCCCTCCGCCATGTGCACCGTCGCGCGGGACATTACCGAACGCAAGAAGGCGGAGGAGGAGCGGAGCGAGTTGGAAGCGCGGCTCTTCGAAGCGCAGAAACTGGAATCGGTCGGCCGTCTGGCGGGAGGCGTCGCCCACGACTTCAACAACATGCTCACCGTGATCCTGGGGTTCACCAGGTTAGCCTTGAGTAAACTGCGGCCCTACGATCCCCTGAGCGCCGACCTGGCGGAAATCGAAAAGGCCGCCACTCATTCGAAAGAGATCACCAGACAGCTTCTCGCCTTCTCCCGCCGCCAGATAGTCAAGCGCCAGCCGACCAATCTGAATGACTTGATCGCGAGCCGAAAGTCGATGCTCTCCCGGCTGATCGGCGAAGATGTCGATTTGCGCTTTTTCCCTAGCGAGGAGGCTCAATGGGTCAACGTGGATACCACACAGATCGAGCAGATCCTGGTGAACCTGGCGGTCAATGCTCGGGATGCCATGCCCCAGGGAGGGATACTGACGGTTGAAACCGAGGGCATCGTCATCGATGCGGCTTACTGCCGGCTTCATCCCGAATCTACTCCCGGCAACTATGTCCGGTTGACGATCGGCGACACCGGCGCCGGGATGGATCGCGAAACCCTGGCCCATTGCTTTGAGCCGTTCTTCACCACCAAGGAGACGGGCCGAGGCACCGGTCTCGGTCTCGCCACGGTCTATGGGATTGTCAAGCAGAACGAGGGTTTCGTCTACGTCCAAAGTGAGCCGGGACGTGGGACTACGTTTCAGGTTTATCTCCGGGCAACCGGTGTCGCATCGGCGTCGTTGGAGACCGGGTTGGAAGTTCCGCCTGCCAAGGGTGAAGGCACGATTCTGTTGGTCGAGGACGAGGAGATGGTCCGGCGTTTGACCGCGGAGATGCTGAAGACGCTCGGTTACACGGTTGTGTCTGCCGGAACGCCGGCCGAGGCGTTGTCCATCTGCCAAACGGCCAAACGGGACATCGATCTGGTGTTGACGGACGTCACGATGCCGGGTATGAATGGCATGCAATTGAGAGACCAGGTCTTGGCCCTCATGCCCGAAGTGAAGGTGCTCTTCATGTCGGGGTTCGCGTCGAACAACATCCTCCGTGGCAACGCCGAAGAGAGTCTGGATTTCATCCAAAAGCCGTTCAGCATGAACGACCTCGGGCGCGCCATTCGCGCCGCGCTCGCCCGCGATGCCGCCTGATTCCAAAGGCGCCGTCGAAATGCGGGTGTTGGGTCCAAGCCGCTCAGGCGGCTGCCTTGTCCGTCAGGTATAACAAGCGTTTAATCCGGGCAAGCAACTCCGGTGGGTTGAATGGCTTGACAAGATAGTCATCGGCGCCCAATTGGAAGCCACGCAGTATATCCTCCTCCCGCTGGCGTGCAGTCAGTAGGATTACCAGGGCCGGGAGCTTTTCGGCGCGGACCGCCGCCAGTACCCCGTAGCCATCCAAACCGGGCATGTTGACATCCAACACCACCACCCGGGGCTGCTCTGTGCGGATGAGCCGAAGAGCGTCGAGTCCGTTGTCCGCCGTTCCACACCGGAGGCCGTTCTTTCGCAGAGTCATTTCCAGCAAAGCCAGGATGACGGGTTCGTCGTCCACAATCAAAACCGTGGGGCCGGTCATGGCGTGGCGCGGCTCTTCAGTTGCCTTGCGTGCGGGAGACTCGCGCCCAGGAGCGCAAGAAGCGGCCGTTTCCTTTCGCGAAACTGACAGAGCCAGGCGCAGCAGGAGTTCTTCAGGATCCCAATGCTCGACGAGGTATTCCGCAGCCAGGAACTGGATTGCCGGTGGCAGCGCCATCAGGTACCGGCGCTCTCCGGCCAATAATAATTTGCCCGCCGCCCTTCCCTCAGCAGCCACTCGCAGCGTTGCGCCGTCGGTTTCGGGACCCACGCGGAATACTACCAGGTCGCACTCGCTGGTGGACTGGGCGTCCAGGTAGCCGGCGGGGTACAGACGGGGCCGCGCGCCCACTCGACCTAGCACCGCGCACGCGCGATCGGCCTGCTCTGGCGCGAATCCGATCAAGGCCACGCTTTTCCCCTGCACGGCCCGTGCGATATGCTCGGGCACGGGAACGCTCCGGCTATCGCGGGCATGGCTAAACGCCAGGTGCAGGTCGCTGAGCCGTGCGCGGACGTCCGATTTCAGGACTGGCACTTCCCCAAGCAGGTGTTGCGCTCGCAGAGCCAATTCCGTAATGTGGTGGAAACCAACTTGCGCTGCGTCCTCAGCCCAAGCATGCGTTTGCAGACCGAGTTGGACCACATCGAAGCGCATGTCGAGTGCCATCAATAGCTCGCGGCTACGCGCCACTCCTTCGTCGAGGAACCCCTGCAGCAGTTCTTCCCACTCCGCCGGCGAAATGTCCTCTGGAATCTCGATCATAACCGCTTCCGCTGATTCCATATCGGTCAGTGCTCCAGGGAATTACGGGAATACTGTACAGGTCTACACACGCAACTGGCTCGGGTCCATTGAGTTTTCGGTGTAAGCCTTCAATCCGGGCGGACCAAAGACCTTTCGAAAGCCGGCGAAAGACTCCGAACTCCTGAAGTCGCCCCTGCAAATTTGGCGGTCGGGGAAACTGAGTTGGGCCGCAACGCTGTTGTGTGGCAGCCAATCCTGGCTGCAGGCGGGCTTTCCAGCCCGCCCGGCGGCCTGAAAGGCCGCCTGCAGGCAA
>Ga0182030_10011483_pt1 | contig 17871 bp, 14 predicted proteins | sample 812S3MmetaG_FD_121299 | JGI IMG/M metagenome (GOLD analysis project Ga0182030, IMG submission 121299) | Permafrost microbial communities from Stordalen Mire, Sweden - 812S3M metaG (Illumina Assembly) | ecosystem: Environmental > Terrestrial > Soil > Wetlands > Permafrost | place: Sweden...
GGCGGCGGGTACGTGCATCCCCACTCCCACCCGACCCATGAGTTCTACTACGTGCTCCGCGGGCGGGGCATCATGACCATCGGTGACGAGGACCGGTTGATCGCCCAGGGCGACCTGGTCCACATCCCACCCGACGAGGTCCACAGCCTCCGGCCGGTCAGCGACAACGCGTCCATCCACTGCTTCTGCTTCGCCATCGGCGTCAAGGGCGCCGGACCCATCGACTACACCCACCACTGAGCGGAGACGCCGCCCGGCGGAATCTCCCTGGGCCGGGACCCGCCTCAGGCCGTGGCCCGCCTCAGGCCGGCGCCGGGCCGTCCTCCACGAGCGACGCGTCGAGACCGAGGATCTCGACGGTCGTCGAGCCCTGCCGGAGGGCCTCGAAGTAGCCCGACTCTGCCGACTCCCGGGCACGGCCGGCCGCCAGCACCTGTTCGACGGCGGCGCCCGGCACCACGACCACGCCGTCGACGTCGCCCACCACCCAGTCGCCCGGCCGGACCATGACCCCGGCGACCGTGGTGGGTGAGCCGACGGCACCACGGTTCGACTTGGTGGCCCCGGGCAGCGCCACCGTCCTCGAGAACACCGGGAAGGCCAGTCGCTCCAGCGCCGCCACGTCACGGACCCCGCCGTCGATGACCAGTCCGGCCAGGCCGCGGGCCAGGGCACCGGTGGTCAGCACCTCCCCCCAGTACCCGCGGTCGGGCACATCGCCCACGTCCACGACGAGCGCCGAACCGGCGGGGGCACGGGTGACCGCCACGTGGATGGCCAGGTTGTCCCCGGGAGTGCAGCGCACCGGAAAGGCCGGGGCGGCCAGCGTGGCGCCGGCCCAGACCCGTCGGATCCGGGAGGGCATGGCCGAGGCCCCCGACTCCCCCAGGGTGGCGGCACCCAGCTCCGCCAGTGCCCCGGCTGTCTCCGTCGTGGTTGCCATGGTCCCTTCCCGTCTGTGCCGTCGACCGACCGTCAGTCGCGCAGCGCCACCGTCACTTCGATCTCCACCGCCCCGCCCCGCGGGAGTGCGGCCACGCCCACGGCCGACCGCGTGTGCCGTCCCGACTCCCCGAACACCTGGTACAGGACCGAGCTGGCCCCGTCCACGACCTCGGGCTGCCGATGGAAGTCCGGATCGGACGCCACGTAGCCGGTCACCGTCAGCACCCGTTCCACCCGGTCGAGCGAGCCGAGCTCCGCCTCGAGGACGGCCAGCGCGTTGAGGGCGCAGACCGTCGCGGCCTCGGTGCCCTCCTCCACGCTGACCGTGGAACCGAGCCGGCCCGAGCAGGTGAGGCGGCCGTCGATGCGAGGGAGCTGGCCCGAGGTCCTCGCCACCCCACCGTGGACCACCACGGCATCGAGCGGATCGTGGGGAGGGTGGGGACCGTGCAGCACCAGTCCGAGCTCGGCGAGGCGCTCCCGGACACGACCGGTTCCGGCGACGGGCCCGGACTCCGCAGTCGACCGTCCGTCCGAACGGCCACCGGCCGGCATGCCGGCCGGTGCATCTTCCACGGATCGGGACATCGGACAGTATCCTCCTGCGACAGGCCGAGGGTGGGCCCACCGGTTCGGGCAGACACTAGCGCCGGGCCCCGGGTCCGGACGAGGCCCCGGAGTGCCCCGTCGATTGACCGACGGGGCACGGTCGGTCATGCTGCTGGCTCGGGTCCGGCGCCGACACCGGCGACGGCGCCGCGGGTACTTGTCACGCCGCGGGTACTGGTCACGAGGCACTGGGGGAACATGACTGACAGCACGAGGAGCAGGTCCGGCCGACACCTCTCGCCGCCACCTTCCCCGCGTAGCCCCGGTGGCCGGTTCCGGCGGGGGCGGTGACCGGCATGGCGACCATGCCCCCCGAGCAGCTCCATGCCGTGGCGACGAGCTACGGCGACGAGCGGGCCTACGTGGTGGTCGGAGGCGGCGAACTGACGTTCCGGATGTGGGACGACACCGCCAGCCGTCTGGCCCGGGCGCTGGTCGGGGCCGGCGTCGCCCCCGACGACCGGGTGGCCATCCACCTCGAGCCGGCGAACGCCCTGCGGTGGGTCATCTCCTACGCCGCCGTCCACCGCGCCGGAGCGGTGGCCGTGCCCCTCAATCCCCAGCTGACCCGCCCCGAGCTGGAGCGGATGCTGACGCACTGCGGGGCGAGGGCGTCGATCACCGAAGAGACCCTGCTGGAGCGCTACCCGGCCGGACGGCCGGAATTGGTGGTGCGCGTCCCGAGCGCCGGGCCCGGGGACGAGGACGCGGACCGGGGCGGGGGCGGACCGGGGGCCGGCGAGGGAGTTGTCGGGTGGTCGGAGTTCCTGAGCGACGACCCGACGTACTTCCAGGTGCCGCGTGATCCGGGGGACCTGGCCGACATCATGTACACGTCGGGCACCACCGGGAGCCCCAAGGCGGTGGCCGTCCGCCACGACAACTACTCGCTGATCCCCTTTCGCAAGCCCCAGTGGAGCGGCGGGGGCTGGCTGCACGCCAGCCCGCCCTACACCTTCGCCGGGCTGGCCTTCGTGTACACGCCGATGAAGCTCGGCCTCCGGGCCATCTACCAACCCCGGTTCGACGCCGAGAGCTGGTTCGACGTGGTGGAGTCCGAACGACCGGGGTCCGTGTTCCTGGTGCCGGCCATGGCGGCGCTGCTGCTCGAGCACCCGCGGTTCGCCACCGCCGACTTCAGCTCGGTGCAGCTCTGCAGCATCGGGAGCGCGCCCCTCGCACCATTCGTCCTGGAACAGCTGCAGAACCGCATGCCCGAGGCGCTGGTGTCCAACAACTACGGCATGACCGAGGCCGGTTCGGTCTACTGCCTGATGCCACCCGGGGAGGCGGTCAAGCGCCCGGGGTCCGTGGGCAAGCCGCTCCCGCCGGCCGAGGTCGTCTGCGTGGACGACGCCGGCGAACCGGTCCCGCCCGACCAGGTCGGGCAGGTCCGCATGCGGATACCCGGGCGACCCCGCGAGTACTTCGGTGATCCGGAGGCGACGGCCAAGACCTGGGTCGACGGCTGGCTGGTCACCGGCGACCTCGGGCGAATCGACGAGGACGGCTACCTCTACATCGTCGGCCGGAGCAAGGACGTCATCATCAGGGGAGGCAACAACATCCATCCCACCGATGTCGAGCATGCCATCGAGTCGCATCCCGCCGTCCGTGAGGTGGCGGTCGTGGGAACGCCCCACCCGGTGCTGGGTGAGGACGTGGTCGCCTTCGTCACCCTGCGCCCGGGCATGGACGCCACCCCCGAGGCCCTCCGTGCCCACACGCTGGAGCTCTTGGCCAAGTACAAGGTCCCGCGGCAGTGGCACATCGTCGACGGGCTCCCGAGGAACGCCACCGGCAAGGTCCTGAAGCAGGAGCTCCGCACCCGGCTCGACGCCGAGGGAGCCCTCGGCCCCTCCGCAGGAAAGGTGGTCGGGTGAGGGTCACGCGCACGCTGCACCACAGTGTCAACGTCCAGGGGCAGCTGCCCGGGGCCGTCGACTTCTACCGTCGGCTCCTGGAACTGCCCGACGAGCCCCGTCCGGTGATCCCCGGCGTCGAGGGGCACTGGTTCGGGGCGGGGGGCATCCAGCTCCACCTGGTCGACGCTCCGGCCGACGGCACCATCCAGCCCACCGGCCCCCACGTCTGCTTCGCTGTCGCCGACCTGCCGGCCGCCGTCGCGGAGCTCGAGGCAGCCGGCATCCCCTTCGTGGAGGGCGCACAGGGGGCGACCGTGCAGATCTGGTTCGTCGACCCGGCCGGCAACACCGTCGAGATCCAACAGGATCCCGACATCTGAGGTCCGACGGGCCCCGGCCGGGAGGGCGGTCGGGTCGCGGCCCGACCGGACGTCACCCCGCCGGCTCGGGGTCGCGGGGCAGTCCGAGGACCCGCTCGGCGATCACGTTCCGCTGGACCTCACTGGTCCCACCGGCGATGGTCAGGCAGCGGGTGGCCAACAGCCCCTGGACCCACCGCCCGGCCCTGCCCTCCAGGGTGGCGCCCTCCGGTCCGAGCATGGCGAGCCCCAGCTCCTGGACCCGCTGCTCGTGCTCGGCGCCGAGCAGCTTGCGCAGGCTGGCGCCCGACCCGGGATCCGAGCCGGCGAGGGACAGCAGTGTCGAGCGGTGGGTCATGAGCCGGAGCGACTGAGCCTCGGCCAGGAGGGCGCCGAGCCGGGCCTCCTCACTGGGGGTGACGGCGTCGCCCAGCTTGCCGGCCAGTCGCAGGAGCGACTCCACGCCGATCCCGAAGGTGGAGCCCGACGACATCGAGACCCGCTCGTTGGCCAACGTCATGCGGGCCATCCGCCAGCCGTCGTCGACCTCCCCGATCACACAGTCGTCGGGTACGAAGACCGAGTCGAAGAAGACCTCGTTGAACAGGGCGGCACCCGTCAGCTCGCGGAGCGGACGCACGTCCAGTCCCGCGGAGCCCATGTCCACGATGAAGTACGTGATGCCCTGGTGCTTGGGGGCGGTCGGATTGGTCCGGGCCAGGCAGATGCCCCACTGGGCCTGCTTGGCCATGGACGTCCACACCTTCTGTCCGGTGAGCCGCCAACCGCCGTCCACCCGTTCAGCCCGGGTGGTCAGGCTGGCCAGGTCCGAGCCGGCACCGGGTTCCGAGAACAGCTGGCACCACATGATCTCGCCGAGGAGGGTGGGGGGCACCCACCGTTGACGTTGCTCCTCGGTGCCACAGGCGATGATCACCGGCAGCGCCCAGGCGCCGATGCCGATGTGGGGTCGATCGATGCCCGCCGCGGCCAGCTGCTCGTCGATGACCACCTGTTCCACCGCACCGGCGTCGCGTCCCCACGGACTCGGCCAGTGCGGCGCGACCAGACCCTCGTCCACCAGTCGGCGCCGCCGTTCCTGCCCCTCGACCCCGGCCAGGCGGGCGACGACCGGCGCGAACTCCTCACGGATGCTCTCGGCCTCGTCGGGGAGGTCGGCGGCCAGCATCCGGCGGGCGCCGCCCCCGGCCACCGCCGCCACCCGGTGGTGGAACGACTCCGGACCGGCGAGGAGCTGCCGGTCGGCGAGGGCCCGCTTGAGGTGCAGATGGAGATCGTGCTCCCAGGTGAAGCCGATCCCACCCAGCAGCTGCAGGCACTCCTCGGCGCAGCGCACGTAGCCGTCGAAGGCGAACGCCCCCGCCGTGGCCACGGCCAGCTCGACCCCTTCGGTGTCACCCGACCCGACGGCGACGGCCGCGTCCCACGCCACCGCGGTCATCTGCTCCACCCGGACCGCCATGTCGGCGAGACGGTGCTTCACCGCTTGGAACTGCCCGATCGGTCGCCCGAACTGCACGCGCACCTTGGCGTACTCGGTGGCGGTCTCGAGGCACCAGCGGGCCCCGCCGACGTGCTCGGCGGCCATGAGCGTGACGGCGACGTCGCGAACCCGTTCGAGGGTGACCGGTCCCAGCTGCCGATCGGCCGGGACGGTCACCTGGTCCACGTGCAGCCGGCCGACGCGGCGGGTCTGGTCGACGCTCGGCAACGCCTCGACGGTCACCCCCCGGTCACCGGACAGGTCGATGAGGCACCAGGTCACCCCGTTGTCGCCGCGTCGCACCGGGGCCAGCACCGAGGACGCGGTGACCAGGCCCAGCACGGGCCCGAGCGTCCCGCTGGCGACGAGCGCCCCCCCGGGGCCCTCCCCGACGACGTCGAGGCAGTCGTCACCGAGGGAGACCGCCGACGGGGCGCTGCCGTCGATCAGCCCCGCCAGCCGGTGAACCAGCTCCGGACCGGACGTTGCCTCGGCCACCACCGCCGACGTGACGACCGTCGGGAGCAGCGGGCCGGGCACGAGTGCCCGGCCGGTCTCCTCGAGCAGCACGGCCAGCTCGAACAGCCCGAAGCCCTGGCCACCGGCGGCCTCGGGCAGATGGATCCCCATCCATCCCTGGGCAGCCATCTCCTTCCACACCGGCTGCAGCTCCTCGGTGTCCGCGTCGAGCAGACCCCGCGGGACGTCCGGCGGGCAGTGGGAGTCGAGCCACCGTCGGGCCGACCGGCGTTGTTCGTCGTGTTCATCGGACAGGGCGATCGACATCGGCCCCCCCTTCTGGAGTGTCTTGGGCCGGGCTGTGGATCTCGGTGACGGTGATCGCCCTCGTCGGACAGCCCTCGGCCGCGACCCGGACGGTCTCGGCCGGGTCTCCCGACGGGTCGATGACGGTGGACGTACCCTCATCGTCGAGATCGAAGGTGGCCGCGGCCCAAAAGAGGCAGTTCCCCGACCCGACGCATCGCTCGCGGTCGATCTCGATCCGAATCACCGCTCGACCCCGGCGGGTTCGTCGTGCGCCCGGCACCAGGTGGACTCGGTCATCGCCAGGGAGGCTACTGCTGACGGTGCCCCCGTCGCCCGTTCCCCCGGCTATGGTTCGCCGGTCGGAGGGACCTTCATGATCCAGCACACCGCCGCACACGACCTCGACCCGGAGGCCGAACGCACCAGGTCGGGCGATCGTCGTGGCTGAGACCACCGAACCTGGCGCCCACCCGCTCGACCCCTTGCGTGCCGAGGAGATACGGGTGGCCGTCGCAGCCGTGCGGGCCACCGGGAGGGTGAGCGAGACCGCCCTCTTCTCGACGGTGGCACTCGACGAGCCGGCGAAGGCCGCGGTGATCGGCCACCGCCCGGGCGACCCGGTCAAACGCCGAGTGCGGGTCGTCGTGCTTCCCGGGCCCGAGGCAATGGTGGCGGAGGTCGTGGTCTGCATGCCCGAAGGCAAGGTCCTCGAGTGGACCGAACGAGACGGCGTGCGGCCTCCGCTGCTCTTCGACGACTCCTACCGGGCCATCCTCGCCCTGAAGGAGGACCCGGACTGGCAGGCGGCGATGCGACGCCGGGGCATCACCGAGTTCGACCGGGTCCAGATCGACCCGTGGCCCACCGGCAATTTCGGCAACCCGGCCGAAGAGGGTCGCCGGATCGCCCGGTGCCTCTCCTACTACCGCGAGACACCCGACGACAACGGCTACGCCCGGCCGGTCGAGGGCGTGCTGGCCACCGTCGACGCGGCGCGCGGGATCGTCCTCGAGGTAGCCGACTTCGGCGTGGTCCCCCTGCCCCCGGGGAGGGGCAGCTACCGGCCGGAGGACAACCAACCGGTGCGCACGGGTCTGCTCCCGCTCGACATCGTCCAGCCCGAGGGGGTCAGCTTCTCCCTCGACGGCAACCACCTCGCCTGGCAGGGATGGTCGATGCGGGTGTCCATGGATCCCGTCGAGGGGCTGGTGCTGCACACCGTGGGCTACGGCGAGCCGGGCGCGGTGCGGCCCATCTTGCACCGTGCCTCCATCAGCGAGATGGTGGTCCCCTACGGGGACCCGGGTCCGATGCACGGATGGAAGAACGCCTTCGACGCGGGCGAGTGGGGGCTCGGGCGCATGACCAACTCACTGGCCCTCGGGTGCGACTGCCTCGGTGCCATCACCTACCTCGACGCCGTCTTCACCAGCGAGCACGGCACCCCCTACGTGGTCGAGCAGGCCGTGTGCATCCACGAGGAGGACTACGGGATCCTCTGGAAGCACCTGGACATGGCCACCGGCCATGCGGAGGTCCGGCGGTCGAGGCGCCTCGTGGTGTCGGCCATCGCCACGGTCGGGAATTACGAGTACGGCTTCTTCTGGTACTTCTACCTCGACGGGACCATCCAACTCGAGGTCAAGCTCACCGGCATCATGTCCACCCAGGCGCTGGCGCCGGGCGAGGAACCGGCCTTCGCCAACGTGGTGGCGGACGGGCTGGCGGCACCCTTCCACCAGCACCTGTTCTGCGCCCGGCTCGACCTCCAGGTCGACGGGCCGGTCAACCAGGCCTACGAGGTCTCCTTCGAAACCCTGCCGCCGGGTGACGACAACCCGATGGGGAATGCCTTCCGCCCGAGGGCCACCCTGCTCGAGTCCGAGTCGGCGGCCATCGGGGACGTCGACCCGGCCGGCAGCCGTCACTGGCGCTTCGAGAACCCGCGGTCGCTCAACGGTCTGGGCCGTCCCGTGGCCTACCGGCTCGTGCCCGGTTCGACACCCACCCTCTTGGCCCGGCCCGAGTCGAGCATCGCCAGACGGGCGGGCTTCGCCCGGCACAACCTGTGGGTCACGCCGTATTCGGCGAGCGAGCGCCGGGCGGCGGGCGACTACCCCAACCAGCACGCGGGCGGGGACGGGCTGCCCAGCTGGACGGCCGCCGACCGCTCACTCGTCGGCACCGACATCGTGGCGTGGCACACCTTCGGGGTGAGCCACTCGCCCCGGCCCGAGGACTGGCCGGTGATGCCGGTCGAGTACTGCGGCTTCCACCTGGCGCCCGTCGGGTTCTTCGACCGGAACCCGGCGCTCGACCTCCCACCGCCGACCGGGCACTGCGACTGAGGCACCTCCCCGGGCCCGGCGACGCGACCGGTACCATGGCCGCCATGCCCGAGCCCGAGACCCTCCTCTACGACGAGTCCGACGGGGTGGCGTGGGTGACGCTGAACCGCCCCGGTGCGCTCAACGCCTTCGACACCACCATGCAGCGGGAGCTGGGCGAGCTGTGGCTGATGCTCCGCAAGAACGACGACGTGCGCTGCGTGGTGCTCACCGGTTCGGGGGACAAGGCCTTCTGCACGGGACTCGACCGGGAGGGAATCGGCTCCTTCGACGACCTGGCACCGGGCCAGCTGCCCGGCTACAACACGCCCTGGGACTTCGACGACCCGGGCCGGAGCGTCTGCCCCAAGTCGAACCAGTGCTGGAAGCCGGTCATCGCCGCCGTCAACGGCATGGCCTGCGGGGGTGCCTTCTACATCCTCGGCGAGGCCGACTTCATCATCGCCGCCGAGCACGCCACCTTCTTCGACCCCCATGTCACCTACGGGATGCCGGCCGCATTCGAGCCGATCTTCCTCCTCCACAAGATGCCCTTCCAGGAGGTCGTGCGGATGTCGCTCCTCGGCGCGAACGAGCGGATGTCCGCCGCACGCGCCCTCGAGGTGGGCTTCGTCTCCGAGGTGGCCCCGGCGGACGAGCTGGCGGACCGGGCCCGGTGGGCGGCCCAGGCCATCGCCGACCAGCCCGCGCTGGCCGTGCAGGGAACCGTCCGGGCCCTGTGGACGGGTCTCGAGCTCTCGCGCCGACAGGCGCTCGACCACGCCTACCTGTTCACCAACGTGGGCACCGAGCCGGCCCTGCTCGAGCAGGGCCAGGAACGCTTCACGTCCGGCAAGCGGATCGAGTGGCGCCTGCGCTGAACCGTCGACGGTGCCGCCTCCGTCCGGCGCAGTTCGGCGCCGGCACGACGATCAGGCCGGGGGTGGTGGCCCGTCTCCCCTGACGGCCGGCAGCCCGTGGTAGGGCATGCCCTTTTCCTTCCACCCCTCGTACCGCTCGAGGAAGGCGTCGCCGAACGGGTCCTCCCCCACCAGCGGCATGCCCGCCCTCCAGATGGTCAGATCGTCGGGGGCCAGCTCGGACGCCCGGCGGACATGCCTCCGGGTGACCTCGTCGTCACCACGGCGGTAGGCCTCCGAGGCGATCCGGAAATGGAGCCGGGCGAGCACCTCGTCCTCGGACAGGTCGCCGACCGCGGCACGGGCCTCGTCCTCGGTCACCGGCAGCGACCCGTCCGTCGCCCACCGCCGGATCTCGTCCAGATGGGGGGCCGACTCGACCCCGGTGAAGTCGGCGAAGGTGTCGCTGCCAAATGCGAGTCCGTTCGGCCGGGCGATGTTGTCGTCCTCGTCGATCCACACGACCGTGGGGACGTTCGAGATGGCGTAGGACTCGGTCAGGACGTGGTTGGGGTCGTAGAGGACGGGCATGGTGATGCCCTCGGTCCACGGCCTCACGTCATCGGCGGACTGGTCGATGGCCACGGCGACAACGGTGAAACCCTCGGGGCTCAGCTCGTCGTGGAGTGCCTGCCAGCCGGGCAGGTCATAGCGGCAACCGCACCAGCTCGAGAAGGTGACCAACGCCTTCTTCTTGCCGGCCCACTCGCTGAGGGCGTGCAGTTTGCCGTCCACATCGGGGAGCTCGAATGCCGGGGCCCGCAGGTCCTCGAGCGCCTGCCGTCGTAGCTCGGCCGGGAGGGCGACCGCCACGAGCCGAGCGTCGAGGTCGACCACCGTGGGCCGGCCCAGGGCACGGGCGACGGCCACGAGGTCGAGCTGTTCACCGACGCTCAGCGCGTCCACGTCACCCACCGGCACGCAGGCACTCGCCTGGCAGAGCCCCGTGGGCTTCAGCTCCCAGCCCAGCGCATCGGGGAGCCTGTCGGCATCGATCAGGACGGTGCCCCGGGCCACGTCGCTCGTCCCCTCGACCGTCCGGGTCTCGGTGTCGATGATGGTGAACTGCGTCATCCCCATGCTCCTTTGTCGGCCCTCACCGTTGTCGGGCATCCCGACCTTGTCAATACGGTGACCACCGATGGACGGTGACCACCGTCGGCGACCGATGTCATCCACCGGCCGTCGGTGCCGGGCCGCTGACGGCGGCCGCCTCGGCGAACTGCCGGCTGCGGGCGGAATAGCCCCCTTCGCCCTCCGGAGTGGGAGCGGCGGGAGAAAACAGGACCACGCCGCCCCGGGGCGTGGAGTCCGATGCCCGCCGGACGGCGTCGCCCACACCGGTCGCCACCTCGACGCACAGCCCCGGCCCGCCGCCTGCCACCTCCGCGGCGAACGACGCCAGCGGCCCGGCCAGCCGGTCCGGGTCGGGGGGGAGCACGATCACCCTCGGTGGCGGCCGGCGAGCGGCGAGCGCCTGGAGGAGGCCGGTCGGGTCGACGCCCCGGTCGGCACCGCCGACGATGACGGTCAGGGCCCGGCCGTCGAACGCCTCGACCGACGCCATGGTGGCCGACGGGTTGGAGGCCAGGGCATCGTCGACGAAGACCACGCCGTCCCGCTCCCCGATGGTCCGGCACCGCGACGGGAGACTGTCGAAGCCGTCGATGGCGGTCGCCACCGCCCCCGGCGAGGGTGCCCTGCCGTTGAGCAGCAGGCTCCCGGCCACCGCTCCGCACAGATTCCAGGCGTTGTGGCGTCCGGGGGCACGCAGGAGCGTGGCGTCGGCCAGGGACGCCCCGTCCACCTCGATCATCCCCGACGGCGTGACCACCACCCTTCCCCGGGGGCCGAACAGCAGCCGGTCGGGACGGTGCTCGGTCCGCCGCACCGCTTCGGGACTGCCGGCGTTGACGGCCAGCGCCCCCGGCGGGCCGGCATCGACCAGCCGCAGCTTGTCGCGGTAGTACGCCTCCTCCCCGCCGTGCCAGTCCAGGTGGTCGGGAGCGAGACCGGTCAGCACGGAGACCCCCGGGGAGACCGTGACGTCCGCCGCCTGGTAGGAGGAGACCTCGACCACATAGGCGTCGGCCAACGGACGGCCGTAGGTCTCGGTCACCGGGGTCCCGATGTTGCCGATCAGCGCCACGTCGAGCCCGTCGGCACGGAGTATGGAGGCCGTCAATGTCGCCGTGGTGCTCTTCCCCTTGGTGCCGGTGACGGCCACCACCCTGGCGTCGGCGAAGTCCTCCAGCCACATGGCCATCGAGGTGGTGACCCTCACCCCGGCCGCCTCCGCCTCGGCCAGCTCGGGACGGTACCGGCCGACCCCCGGGGAGCGGACGACGACGTCGACGTCATCCCACCGCACGTCCCGGGGGGCGTCGACCGGTGATCCGGTGACGACGGACGCCCTCGTCGTGGCCTCCTCGGGCCGGTCGTCGACGAGGCGCGGCACCACCCCCCTCTCGGACAGCAGCCGGACCACGGCCACGCCCTCTTGTCCGAGCCCCCACACGACCACCCGGAGCCCGGTCAGCTCGTCGAGCCTCACGGGCCCTCCGCCAGTTGACGTTCGACGGCCCGGGCCAGCTCGCCGCCGGCGAAGTCGGGTGTTCCCACCGGCGTGAGCAGTGCCTCGACGTCGGCATCGGTGACGAGCCCCCTGGCCCGCTCGGCCAGAGCGGACACCACGACCTTCTCCCTCCAGGCGGGCAGCGACGAGAGGAGCCTCATGGCCGCGGCCGACTCGCGGCGCTCGCCCACGCACTCGAACGGCTTGTCCTCCTCGCTCATCAGCGCGGCGAAGCCCTCCACCTGCCCGGCATCGGCGAACAGGTCCCGGCCGATGATGTCGGTCAACGCGTCGGGCTCGAGGAACGGGGCCAGCACCAGGGCGACGAAGCGGCACTTCGGGCAGTTCCCGCACCATCCGTCCCCCCGGCCGGCCGTCTGGCGGAAGACGGTGTTGCAGCTACAGAACGTGGCGTGGTAGCGGGTGAGCTTGGCGAAGGCCCGGGCGATGGCCAGCTCCGAGTAGGGGCGGAGGGCGGACCCGTAGCGGAGCCGCCGGTCCACGGTGGTGGTGATCAGGTCGGACAGGAGGCGCTCGAAGGAGGCGCTCTTCGAGTACTGGTGGTTGACCGGCGTTTCGCCGACCATCACCGTCTCTTCGCTCGCTGAGCGCTCGACCGCCATGGCGATGGTGTCGTAGCCGTAGAGGAAGCTCCCCACCACGGCGATCAGCGAGACGATCGCCGTGATCGGCACATGGCCGTTCAGCGCTCCCGACCCGTTCAGCTCGGACAGGTTCGGCGAGAGGCGCCGACGGACCACCAGCAGATCGAGGCCCGTCTGTCGGGCCAGCTCGAGGACGAGGGGGTGGGGATTCACCGCGAAGAGGAGCGGGTCCTGGTCCTTGACCGCTTCGATCAACACCATGGAGTCCTTGCCTCCACCGATGGGGACGAGGGTCCTCGCCGGCCGGTCGGTGATCGGGGGCTCGGGCGGGGTGGCGATCTCCTGCCAACTGATCGACACGGGAAGCGGTATCTCGAGCCGGTTCGACCAGGCGAACTCCCGGAGTCCGTCGTCGTAGAGATGGTGGTGGAAGTCCGACTCCGAGGGGGTGAGGCCCGCTCCCTCGACCACGACGTCGCGGGGCGCGGCCACCTTGAAGTAGCTGGTTCCGGCGGCGATGTGCAGGTGGAGCAGGGCCCGGTCGAATCCCGGGGATCCGGCCGCGGCGCCGACGGGGGGTTCGGACTCGAACCGGACGGTCTCGACGAACTCGGGTCCACCGTCGAAGGAGTAGTGGAGCGACAGCGTCCTCGAGCCGGCGTCGAAGGACCGCCGGGTGATCCGGAACGCGCCGACGGAGCCCGGATCGAACCGGCATGGGTCGTTCATCGCGTCACGAGCGTACTGGTCAGGCGCCACCGTCCGACTCCGGCGTGCCCGGCGCGATCCGCCGGACGTGCTCGCCGATGGTCAGCGACGTCCCCGTCGACTGGACCACCCAGAACTCGCCCTTCTGCAGCCGGAGCTTCTTGCGGGCGGTCGGGGTCAGCTCGGGGGTCAGCGCCTCGAGGATCGCGGTGGACACGTCACCGTGGGTGCAGAGGACGGCGGACTCCCCGGCCATCGTCCGCATGAGCCTGACCCCGTCGGCACCGTGCCCCTCGCCGAGCTCGTCGACGGACTCGACCCCCAGCCCGAGCGCTTCGGCGATGGGCTGCACGGTCTCGCAGCACCGGACGAACGGGCTCGAGAGGACCCGCTGCGGGCGATAGGCGCTGAGCAGCGGCACCAGAGCCGCGGCCCGGGCCTGCCCCCGGGCGGTGAGCGGGCGCGACCGGTCATCGCCCTGGTAGGCGCCTCGTCTCCCGGCCTGCGCGTGGCGGACTACCAGCAGCGGCATGGGGAGCATGCTGTCATGGCGAGGGCTCCGGACGAACGATCCCGTCGGGTCGGTACCCGACAGAGGGCCCGGGAACCTCGATGCCGGGGTCGGTGGGAAGGGGGAACGCGTCGAGGTCCCGGCCGTGCCGCGCCAACGAGTGGTACCGGCGACCGGCGAACCACCAGCGGCCCGAGGAGAACGCGTAGCGATCGTGATAGAGGCCGTAGGCGTTGGTCCATCGGCCGGTCTCCCGGTCCTGGCGCAGCTCGCACATGAACATCCGGCCGACCGCCGTTCCGGCCAGCGGTCCTTCGGGGAACACGATGTGGGCGTTGAGGATCACGAACTCGAAGAACTCGAACCGGTCGACCGCACCACCGATGAAGGCGCCGAGCTCGGTGCCGCCCACCACCCGCAGTGGCTCGCCCTCGCGGCGGTCGACGACGACCTCGGCATCGGGCCGGAACAGCAGGTCCAACTCGGGCCAGGCCCGCCGGTTCACCGTATCGGCATAGGCATGCTGCAACCGGCGCACCGCGGTGTCGTGCACGGCCTCGGCCACCAGTGGATCCTCGATCACGTTCGCACGATAGTGGGAGGCCGGGGACGCCCCTCCCTCATCGGCTGGAATGACGGTGGGCTCCCGGGAGGTCAGCCTCCGAACCGCCCGCCGCCGGCACCGCCGAACCCACCGGCACCACCGAACCCGCCGGCACCGCCGAACCCGCCGCCCCCGAGCCCGCCGCCGAACCCGGAACGGGTGGTCGTCGTGGACGTGCTCGGCAGTGGTTGGTTCAGGTCGGCGAGGGACACGACCTCACCGGGGGTCACGCCGGAGGTGACCTGGGTCAGGATGTCACCCACCGTGCCGACGGTGACCCTCATCTCCTTCGGGGTGTTGGCGTCCACGACGGTCACCAGGTGCTCGGACCCCAGGGTGCGCACGGCCGAGGACGGCACCGTGGTGACCCCGACCGACCTCTTCACCACGACGGACACACCGGCCTGGGCTCCGGAGAGCTGACCGAGATCGGGCGAGGTCAGTGCGATCGTGACCGGGTAGGTGGTCGTCGTCCCGGTCGTGCCGATCACGCCGATCGACGACACCGTTCCGTGCTCGACCGAGTTCGTGGAGTCCGGGGTGACCGTCGCCAGCTGGCCGACAGCCACCTTCCCGATATCGGCCACGGCGATGGAGGTCGAGATGTCATAGGAGGAGCCGGTGCCGATGACGACGATCTCGGGACTCGTCGAACTGCCCCCCGCCGTCACCGTCCCCCCGGCAGCGATGGTCACCGCCGCCACGGTTCCGTCGACGGTACTGACCAGGTCGGCACCGGTGAGCGCCTGCTGGGCGTCGGACAGGTTGGCCTCGGCGGTGTCGATGGAGGCCTGGTCGACGGCGAGCTGCTGTGGGGTCGCCGCCTTCGCCCCGCTGCTGCCCGAGCCCGACTTCGCTCCGCCCGAGGTGCCGGACCCGGTGCCGGAGGTGCTGTTCGACGACGTCGCCGCAACGCCCGAGGAGGTGCCGGACGCTGTTGTGGCCGCGCCCGAGGTGTTGATGGCATCACCGAGGGCGCTCTCGGCCGCGGCGACCTTCTTGAGGTCGGCGGAGACTGCCGCCTGCGCCGAGCTTGCCTGGGCCAGGGCCTGGCTGCACGTCGTCGGGGCCGTGCCGGATCCCTGAGTGGCCCCGGTACCCGATCCCGGGCCCGCCGCCGCGTCGGTCGGGTCGGACGACGAAGGGGTCGCTGTCGTCGGGTCGGTGGAGCTGGCCGAGCTGGCCGGAGTCGTCGGAGTCGTCGGAGCGGAGGCCTCGCACAGCGTGGTGGCCGCGGCGAGAGCGGACGTGGCCTGAGTGGAGGCGGAATCCGCCTCGGTCTGTGCCGCCACGAGTGCCGCCTGTGCTTTGCCGATCTGCTGCTTGTCCTGGGCATCCTGGCCACCGGTCGACGTCGAGGCGGCCGGCGTGGTCGAGCCGGTCGACGCATCGGTCGATGTCTGGCTCGCCTCGGCGTTGGCCAGGGTCGCCTGGGCCGAGGCCACGGAGGCCTGGGCGGTGGTGACGGCCGCATCCAGCGTGGCGATGTCCAGCGACGCCACTGTCTCGCCGGCGGTGACCTTCTGACCGACCGACACGTTGACGGCGCTGATCGTCCCGGAGGCGTCGAAGTTGAGATCGGCCTGATCGACCGGCGTGATCGTGCCCACGGAGTCGAGGGTCTGCTCGACGGTGCCGGTCCCGACGACGGCCGTGCGGTAGGTCGAAGCGGCGCCACCGGTCAGGCTCCATGCCACCAGTGCCGCCGCGACCAGGACCACTGCCGCGCCGATCCGGAGCGGCGAGAGCCAGCCGGATCCGTGAGGACCGGCGCTCGACCCGTCGTCGACCGGCGCGTGGCCGGACCGCGTCGACCCTTCCCCGGGCGATCCGGGCGAGGTCGGTGGGCCCGACGAACCGGCGGGATCCGCCCCGGACCGGTCAGGCACCGGCCGGGCCGCCCGGAGCCCCGCCCGCTCCACGGAATCCTCCGAACCCGCTGGTGCAACCGTTGGCACCGGGCGTGGAGAGCGTGATCGACCGAGCCGTCACCGCCCCGGTCGAGTCGGCCTGACCGACCGCGGTGGCGCACTTGCCAACGGCCAGGTCGCCGGCCGAGCCTGTCGTGCGTTGGGTGTACGTGGTCGCCGCCGTCAACGTCACCGCCACACTCGACGTCTTCTGCGTCTGGGGATTGGTCTCGCTGACCGTTACGGTCGACCCGTTCACCCCTGACACCGAGCCCGAGGCCGCGCCGAAGCCCCCGGCGGCGAACCGACCGCCTCCGTTGGGCCGTTCGCCCGAACCTCCACCGGGGAACCCGCCGCCGCTCCTGCCGCCACTGCCCCCGCGGGCAAAGGCCCCACCGCCGGCACCGCCGGCACCGCCGAAGCCGCGGGAGCAGGTGCCCGATGTCGGCTGGGTGATGGTGACCGTCGTGGCCGTCACCGGTTCGCCGAATGCCGACTTGGTGGACGACGAGGTCGAGGTCGGCTTTCCGAATGCCGAGATGCAGGACCCGACGGTCACATCCGTTGCCGCGGCGGCCACCGTCTGCTCGAAGGTCGTGGCGGTCGTGTAGTTGACGGTCGTCTGGCTCGTCGAACTCTGCACCTCGAGTGAGGTGCCGTTGATCGCCGCGATCGATCCGGAGGTGCCCGGGAACGTTCGGGCGCCCGTGCCGCCGCTGCCCCCGGTGGCCGAGGACTTGGCCGTCGTCGAGGTGGTCGACGCCGACGAGGATCCGCCGCATGCGGCCATCGTGACCGCGGCCACGCCGAGGACCGAGAGGGCCAGGGCCTTCCTCACCGTCATGGAGCGCGTGGGACGACGCCGGTTGGCGTCACGGCTCGAATGGTCTGTCTTCATGGTTGGGTCGTTCATCGCTCATCCTTGTCTTGCGTTGCCGGTGGGGTTGTCGAAGGTCTCATTCGCTGCGCAGGGCATCGATCGGCGGCAGCTTCGCCGCGCGGCTCGCCGGGTAGACGCCGAAGGCCACCCCGATGGCGATGGCCACCGCAATGGCACCCACCGTGGCGACCGGCGAGATGGTGATGGGGTCGGAGATGAAATGCGGCAGGATCCAGGCGCCGAGGATGCCGAGTCCCGCCCCGAGCAGGCCGCCGACCAGTCCGAGCACCGATGCCTCGACGAGGAACTGCCGCCGGATGACGCGGGGAGTGGCGCCGAGCGCCTTGCGCAGGCCGATCTCACGGATGCGCTCGGTCACCGACACCAGCATGATGTTCATGACGCCGATCCCCCCGACCAGCAGCGAGATGCCGGCGATACCCCCCAGCAAAACGGTCAGCGTCTTGTCGACCGAGGTCGCCGTGGCCACCACGGAGGTCTCCGGGGTGATGGTGAAATCGGCCTCTGTCGGCGTGGTGACGGCATGAAGGCTGAGCAGCTCGTAGTCAGCCTCCTGGTAGGCGGCCGAGAGCGTCGACGACGAGGTCGCCTGGACGAGGATGTCGCTCACCGAGTTCCGGGCGGTGCCGCCGATCAACTCGGTCGATGCCGTGGTGATCGGCACGATGGCCTGGTCGTCCTGGTCGGAGGCGGTCGACGACGAGCCCGACGAGCCCACCGTGTTGAGCACCCCGATGACCTCCATCGGCACACCGTCGAC
>Ga0182030_10011484_pt1 | contig 17871 bp, 10 predicted proteins | sample 812S3MmetaG_FD_121299 | JGI IMG/M metagenome (GOLD analysis project Ga0182030, IMG submission 121299) | Permafrost microbial communities from Stordalen Mire, Sweden - 812S3M metaG (Illumina Assembly) | ecosystem: Environmental > Terrestrial > Soil > Wetlands > Permafrost | place: Sweden...
AGCCGACCACCGAACCCAACTTGAAGATCGGCAGGTACATGGCGATGACCATGCCGCCGACGAGCACGCCCAAGATGGCCATGATCATGGGCTCCAACAGGCTCGACATGCTGTCGACGGCGTTGTCGACTTCGACTTCGTAGAACTCGGCCACTTTGCCGGACATCGTGTCGAGAGCGCCGGATTCCTCGCCGACGGCGATCATCTGGATCACCATGTTAGGGAAGAGACCGGTGTTTTCCATCGCTCGCTGCAGGCGTTGGCCGGTGGCCACTTCGTCTTTCATGCGGTAGACGGCTTCCTCGTAGACGATGTTGCCCGTCGCGCCGGCCACGGAGCCCATCGCCTCGACCAACGGGACGCCAGCGGCGAACATCGTGGAGAGTGTCCGGGCGTAGCGCGCGATCGCAGCCTTTACAAGGATGGGCCCTATGATGGGGACTTTGAGCATGATTCTGTCCATCGTGAGCTGCATCTTCCGCGAACGCTTCAGGAAGTAGAGGAACGCGTAGATCCCCCCGCCGATCAATATGGCGCACCACCAGCCTTGGTGTTGCACGAATCGCGATAGATTCACGACCATTTGAGTGAACGCCGGCAAGTCGGCGCCGAAGCCCTTGAACAGCGCTTCGAACTGCGGGATGACGAAGATGAGCAGAATGATGGACACGATCAGGGCGACGCAGAGCACGGCGATCGGGTAGAACAACGCCTTTTTGATCTTCTTCTTAAGTGCCTCGGTCTTCTCCTTGTAAGTCGCGATCTTGTCGAGCAACGATTCGAGGGCGCCGGCTTGTTCGCCGGCCTCCACCAGGTTCACAAACAGACTGTCGAAATGCAGGGGAAACTTCGCCAGCGATTCGTGCAGAGTGCTGCCCCCCTCGATGTTGGCTTTGATGTCCAACACGAGCTTCTGCATCGCGGGCTTTTCGTGGCCGTTCCCGATGATCTCGAAAGCCTGAACCATCGGTATGCCGGCGGCCATCATGGTTGCGAGCTGGCGGCTGAATACGGCGATGTCCGCGTTGTCGACCTTGCCGCCTCCGCCGAACAGCGGCTTGCCTTGCGTCTTGACCCGCGTCGCCGCGACGCCCTGACGGCGCAGATCGGCCCGCAGGGCCGTCTCGTTCGCCGCAAGAGCTTTGCCGCGGACTTTATTGCCGCGCTTGTCCTTGCCCTCCCAAATGAATTGGGTCTCTTTTTTTGTCGCCGTTGCGGTTGCCGCCATAAATCGATCCTCTTGCCTACTCGATCGTGACGTTGTTGACTTCTTCCAGGCTGGTCACACCGGCCATCACCTTCTGCAGCCCCGAGCGGCGAAGATTGGAGATGCCGTCCTTGGTTGCCTGGTCGCCGATGTCGATCGCTCCGCCGCCTTCCATGATGATGCGCCCGATGGTTTCGGTGACCGGCATCACTTGGTAGATGCCGACGCGACCCTTGTACCCGTCGGTACATTGGCCGCATCCCACCGCCTTGAACGCGCGGAAGCCGCCGGCGATATCTGCATCGGTGAAGCCTTCCTTGCGAAGGGCTTCTTCGGGGATGTCAATAGGCTGCTTGCAGTTGCTGCACAGCTTCCTCGCCAGGCGTTGCGCGATGATCAGGCTCACCGAGGTTGCGATGGCGTAGGGCTTCACGCCCATGTCGACCAGGCGCGTCAGGGTTTGCGGGGCGTCGTTGGTATGCAGCGTCGATAGGACGAGGTGGCCGGTTTGCGCGGCCTTGATGGCGATCTCAGCGGTCTCCAAGTCGCGGATTTCGCCGACCATGATGACGTCGGGGTCCTGGCGGAGGAAGGCGCGCAGCGCGGCGGCGAACGTAAGGCCGACCTTGTTATTCACGTTGACCTGGTTGATGCCGGGAAGATTGATTTCCGCCGGGTCCTCGGCTGTCGAGATATTGCAATCCTCGGTATTGAGGATGTTGAGGCCCGTGTACAACGAGACGGTCTTGCCGCTGCCCGTCGGACCGGTCACCAGAATCATGCCTTGTGGTTTTGCCAGGTATCTCAAGTAAGTTTCGCGCTGCACCTGCTCGTATCCCAGCGCGTCGATGCCGAGCATGGCGCTCGATGGGTCCAAGATACGCGTGACGACTTTTTCCCCGAACAACGTCGGGCAGGTGCTCACGCGAAAGTCGATGGCTCGATTCTTCGAAAGCCGCATCTTGATGCGGCCGTCCTGGGGGACCCGGCGTTCCGCGATGTCGAGCCGTGCCATGACCTTGAGACGAGCGACGATCTTGACGGCCAACTGGACCGGCGGGAGAGCGACCTCCTTGAGGACACCGTCAATACGCGTGCGGATGCGAAATGTCTTTTCGTAGGGCTCGAAATGGATGTCGGAGGCGCCTTTCTTGATGGCATCCAGCAAGATCTTATTGACGAAGCGGACGATCGGCGCGTCCTCGACATCATCTCGGCCCAAGGCTTCCGCGTTCGCCTCTTCGTCTCCGCCGGAGACTTCGAGGTTCTCGAGATCGATGTCATCGTCGGTGAAGCCCGGCATCACCGCTTCGGCCTGATCGATGGCCTTGTTGACCGCTGCCTGAAGCTTGTCGTCCTCGACGACGACGAATTCGATGCTCATCGAGGTCTGAAATCGAATCTCGTCCAAGGCGTGCAGGTTGGTCGGATCGGACACCGCCAGGAACAATCGCTTGCCGCGCTTCATCAGGGGCAGGGCGCGGTGCTTCTGCAACAACTTGTCGCTGACCGCGCGTATCGCCTCCATGTCCGCGGCGACGGCGTCCAGATCGAGCAGCGGAACTCCGAACTCGTTCGAGGCGGATATGGCGATATCGCGTGCGGCGGCGAGATTCGACGAGACCAGATGCGTAACCAGATTGACGCGCCTTTCCTTTGCCTTTGCGACGGCATCCTGCATGGCGATCTCGTCCAGCAGCCCGTCTTGGACGAGCCGCTGGGCGAGACCGCCGAGCGCCATGCGGTTGGTCCCGCCAACCGCAGAAATTGCGTTATCATTCATGGGCTTAAGAAAACCATTCCCGGCAAATTGTCAGGCTACTATCGGTATCCCATCGGACAATTGTCAAATTAATGCTGGATGGTCGCACACTGAAGCCGGGAGGCGCGTGAAACTGATCGCAATTTGGTCCATCCGTTCCGACGTGCGCGCATGCCCCCAAAAAAGAAGCCCCTCGATTGAGGGGCTTCCAGGTCATCCAGTTAACCTACTGGATTACTTACACTGCGTCGGCACCCACTTGCTGGGCATCGGATTGGCAGCCGGCGCCACCGCGTAGGCCTTATTCGCGGCAGCCGTCGCCGCAGTCGCAGACGAGCAGCCCCAGTCGATGTTTCCCGGGGTGCTATCGGCCAACGCAAGGTCGTTCACGCCCGGGGCAAAGGTGATCTCGTAGGCTGTACCACCAAACTGCGAGATACCACCCGCGCCACCGTTGTAAGTTACGGTGATGACGCCGGTGCCGGTAGCGATCGCAATGCCTGTCACGTACTTGGTTGGGATGAAACCGGCGGCGTTCCACTGCGTGGCAGCGTCCTTCACGGCCGTCATTCCGCCGGTCTGAAAGGCTTCGGCGACGGTGGTTTCGGCCGCTCCGGCGAGGTTGATACCTTCCGTCACTTTCGAGCGGACCGTGTAATCCGTGTAGGCCGGGATCGCAATTGCGGCGAGGATACCGATGATGGCGACCACGATCATCAATTCGATGAGCGTGAAGCCTTTTTGAACTTGCTTAAGCATTGAGTAACTCCTGATATTAAGCACTTGGAAAATCGAGTTTCTAGCAACGGCCTGTGCCGGTGCTAACTAATGAGCAAGCTCCATGCCAGTGTATTGGCCGCTGGCTTAAGCATATGAATTACATAGTTAAAATACTTAATTCACGAAGGGAATTTGACATAGACGCGTCGTTTCGCGGCGTCACTTCAGACGTGCCGCGTCACCCACTGACAAAATTTGTCATCCCGGTGTCGCGAGTCAGGCGATCTGACCCACTGGGTCGTGGGCGATTTCTTCGTGGTAATCGCTTTCCTCGTTGATCTCCCAGATCTTGGACTTGCCAAGGCCGCCCGAGAGGATGGCGCTGACCGCGCCGTTGGCGGCCAACATCGAGTGATCTTGATTGTTGTAGCGGTGCATCCCGTTTCGGCCGATCGGATAGACGTTCCTGAACTGATCCAGGTAGTTGCGGACCTTTCCAAATTCGCCGTAGCTGCCAAAGTAGGCTGGGTACGCTTTCGCGACTCGCACCACGGTGCCGTCCAGCACGTCGTTAAGATCGATCATCCCCAATTTGACCAACTCGTCTGCCGCAAAATCCAGGAAAGATCCTCCCGGCATGGACCAGAGATCGTCGCCTTCCGTACAAAAATATTCTAGTCCAAGCCAGATGGTGCTGGGATCGGCCACCATTGCCGGGCTCCAGTTGTTGAAAATTTGCAGGCGCCCGATTCGAACGTCCGGCTCTTGGATGTAAATCCAGTTGTCCGGCGGCATACCGTTGCCCGCGAATTCGACTCCCTTCACGCGGCCCCCGAAATGCATTCGACGAAGCAATAGCCCGGCCGTCACGAAGTCGCGGTAGGGAAGCCCGGCGGCGACGCGCCTGATACGCGAATCCGGCGGTCTGAGAAACCCAATCAGATCTCGAACCGGCATCGTCGAAATGAAGTGATCGCATGGCACTCGCCTGATCGACCCCGAGCACTCGTCTAGCACTTTCACCGCGGTCACCGCCTCATGTTCGAGCTCCAGGTCGACGATGCGGTGGCCGAGGTGTACAACTCCCCCCAACCGCTCGATTTTTCCTGCAACCGCCTCCCACATTTGACCGGGCCCGAATTTGGGGTAGAGAAATCGCTCGATCAAGCTGGTTTCCGTTTGCCGTTGCCTGGTGTCCCTGGCCGAGCGGAACGCGCTCGTAAACGCATTGGTGACGGCTTTGGTCACGGATAAGCCCTTGATGCGCTGCGCGCCCCACTCCGCGGATATTTCGCGGCAGGGAACCCCCCACACCTTTTCGGTGTAAGCCTTGAAGAAGGTGCGGTACAGCCTGTCACCGAAGCGATTTACGAGAAAGTCCTCCAAGGAGTCTTCCGGCGAGCGGCGCGAGAGTCGCGCCTGCCCATAGCTCAAGCCGACGCGCAGCGTCTCGCGAGGGCCCAAATTACGGATCGTATTGGCGTTTATTTTGAGGGGGTAATCGAAAAAGCGGCGCCGATAGAAAATCCGCGACAAGCGCTGTCGAACCAGCATAACGGCATCCGACGAGGCCGCGCTGGCGAGCACGGGCGATACCTCACGAGATTCCCGCCGGTAGGTTATGCGCAGTGGCTTCCCGGGGTCCGTTTGAACGACCGGCAAGATGTTCTGCCACCATCGCATCACCCAATCCGACTTGGAAAAGAATCGGTGACCGCCCAGATCCATTCTATTCCCGCGGTAATTGACCGTCTTCGAGATGCCGCCCACCTGGCCGGCCGCCTCGAAGACCATGGGTTTGATATCCGTGCGCCGGAGCAATTCCAGCGCGGCCGTCAGCCCGGCGGGACCGCCTCCAGCCACCACGGCAATTTTATTCTTTGATTGATCGCTCATGTGGGTGGAGTCATTCGTGAACGCGGCGGCAGTCGTATAGGTTCCAATCCTTCCATTGACCCGGATGCGTGTGCGAGATGGGCTGGAAGCCGAGTTCCTCCCTGGCGACTATGAAATTCAAAGATGGATCGCTGCACAATTGGATCAGCAAGTCCCGCGTCAGAGTACTCGGGGAGCTGGGTCGGTGCGATACGGCCGGCGTCCTGCGCATATCCGACAGGAGGGTCCAGTCCGGATCCATCAAGGGTTGCAGCACCTGCGAACGGCGGCGAACTTCCAGTGCCGTCGCCCGCGAAAATACAACCCCGGACGATTGGTCCACGGTCAGGTAACTCGGACGCTCGAGCGTGAACCATGCAAATGACGCCGAATTATGCGCTGGAACGACGAAGACATTGCTTGTAGTCGGGATTACATCACGCCAATCCGTGAACTCCTCAATCGCGGCCGGGGTCCCGTCGAACTCATGGTCGTAAAAAGCGCCAGGCAACAAAAGTATCCAAAGACCAAAGAGCACCGCGCAAATGGCAAACAGACCCGGCACGCATTGGCTGCGGCTGATGCAATAAATCAGCGGCCAGACACATATGACGCATAGAACCGGAACTCCCGAAGCCTCCCGTAGCAGATCGATCGGCAAGCTCCAGCGACCGTGCGCCAGCGGCGGCGGCGAGGCCAGATGCCAGCTGTACTTGATAGCCCATGCGGACAGGAGCACGGCCCCTGCACCGGCAACCCAGCGGATACACACGATGTTGCCCGGCCCGAGGCGCTCGCGTATCAGCAACAGAAGCAATGCGCCGGGAAGGCAGAGCACGGAATCGAGCCAGGGAAGCGTCCACGCACAAGCGATCAGCACTGCGCAGGGGAAACCGACCTTTTGGTCCCGACAGATTGACGTAATCGTCGGTGCCAAGAGCAGGATGCTGACGAAAGTCGTCACCCAGACCCAGCGCCACGCCTGGCCCTGGAGCAGCAGGCTGACGGGGCCGACAAGGCCGGCGATGAAAGCCACGGCCAAGCCGGTACCCCCGACAATCATCGTCGAGACGCATAACTTACGTGCGCCACCGTCGCCTATGGCGAGCCAGCTGATCATCAAGGAGAGGAACGGACGGGCGGTGAGTTTCCAATCTCCGGACGACCATAATTGTGGGAACAGGAACTGCGAGCGCTCGCGCACGATGGTCAGCCAATCCGTGTCCATGACAGTCAAAATGTGCGCGTTCGAAGCCAAATGAGCTGCCACGAATGCGACGCCAAGTGATGCGGCCACGACCACGGCCGCGCCGGTCACATTGACGATCCAAGAGGAGCGAAGAGAGGCCAAGACCAATACTCCCGGCAGCGCCATCAACGGATGAACGGGCAGGGCAACAATCGCGATTAGAAGTCCCGTGGTGCGTGAACCGCGAAAATAAACAGCAAGCGCCGTTATTATCAGCGCTTCCGCCAGCGATCGCGCCGTCACCCAATCTTCTGCAAAGTGAAAAACGCCGTAAGCGCCGTAAGCGCCGCTGATGACGACCAGCATCGCGACTGCAAGGAATGCCACGTGCCTCGGCGCAAAGCAGCGAGCGAGCGTCCACGCGGCACCGAAGAACCAGCACTTGAATATGATGGTCAGCGTCAATGCGGCATCGTGCAGCCCCAAAAGCGCGATGCATTGCGCGTAGAGCGGTGAAAATACGGTGAAATCTTCCTGCGACGTGTATTCGAGAAACAGATCGTGAGAAAGGCCGGAGCGTATGCGCGCCAAAGCTTGAACTGCGTAGAGTCCGGCGTCGCCACCGAGACCCCGGTATCGATGGGTGGAAGCCCACAGTGCGAGAAGCACGCACAAAAAGGCGAGGGTTTTCGGTCCACCCCCCATCTCGCCCGGCAGCGATACAGCCGGATAGCCGCCATTTTCAGCGCCGTAAGTCTTAGGCGTTTCCATATAATCGGGTCGAGAGATCGCGCAAAGATGAAATTTTAGACTGGTGAGAAAGTCTATTGCGCACTATACGGCATTGGTTAGCCGCTTGGCGCCGGCGCGGATGGATCAGATTATTTTCTGAGTTCCTTGAGAGGGCCCAGGAATTTCTCGTAGTTGCGCCAACGAGCCACGGAGCTGCTGTAAATTTTCTGACGCACTTGCCATGCGCTGGCCGTTACCACTTGGCGCGGAGTCTCGTGGAACTGGAGGCAGCGATCGTCCCATTCCAGGCCTATGAAGCTCAACATCTTGCGCGACCAGGCCTCCTGATCGGCGATCAACTCCTCGTAGGGGACTTCCAGCACGAAGTCAGGCGGGAGCACTTCACGCCAACGTGCCATGAGGCGTTGATGTCCCTGGTAGTAATGGACCAAGTCGCCCAGATCATGCGTAAAGTCGTGTCCCGTGAAATTCTGAAAGTAGCAGGAAAGGCAAGTGTCGACGGGATCGCGCCGCATGTAAATGACGCGAGCGTTGGGGAAGACGGTGTAAATGATGCCAAGATAATCCGAGTTGACCGGAGCCTTGTCGATGATCCGAACGGCGTCGCCGGACAGACCCTCCAATAATCGCAAATACTCCTCGGCGAGCTTCATGCGGGTCGATTCAGACAGGGTTCCCCGGCGAATCTCATTTTCATATCGGACAAGCACCTTGGTCCAGAAAGGCAGCTCTCCCGCGCCGTACGCTGCGGGATGAGACGCTATGATCTGCTCTGCGAGCGACGTACCCGATCGTGGCATTCCCACCACGAAAACCGGTCTCGTCGATGCGGAGCCGGTTCCCTGGATCTTGGAAATGGCATCCCGCGAATAAGCCCGGATCAGGTCATCGACGAGACGCGTGCGCTCGTCCCGCTCGTAGACATTGCCCGTCTGTCCCATCAATTCGTTGGCGCGCTTGTAGTGGCGAAAAGCCTGGTCATAATCATCGATATCGTCGCAATACTTGCCCAACGCATATCGCACGCCTGCCTCTTCCAGCGGCGAAATCCCGCTCTCGGCGAGCGCTTTCGCCTTCTTGAACCAATCGCTATCGGCCTCCGTCATCCTGCGGACGATGGCCAGCGCCGCCCAGGCAAGCGCCATCTGCGGATGGAGCCTCTGAGTCTTCTTAATTATATCCTCGGCTTCCTCGAAACGACCCTCCAGCCTAGCGATCTCGCCCTTCAACAACGACGCGTCAGGGTGGTGAGGGGACGCCTTCAATACCTTGCCCAGGCGGGCGTTGGCCTCGCGCAACCGCCCAAGGTTTAACAGCGTCACGGCGTGGTGGATCCGGGCGTCAACGTAGTTCGGTCTCAATTTGAGGGCGTGGCGCAGCCAAATCTCGGATTCGGCATATTCGCTTTTTCCCCTAAGCACGATACCCAAATTGCAATGTGCTTCCGGAAAATCGGGCTTGCTTGCAATCGCCTGACGCAGATACTGCTCCGCTTCATCGAACAGGCCAAGCTTGCTCAATGCCACTCCCAGGTTATGCAGCGTTTCGGCGTTGCCGGGGAGGACTTCGAGCGATGCTCTGAAAAGTTCGCAGGCCTCGGTATACGAGCCGCGGGCGAGGCATTCATTACCCCGACTGAACAATTGTTTGGCGCTTCCGGAAGTTTGCGGATCCGGGCTTGTGTCGGTCGGATTCCGACTGGTCACCGGGGGCGGCGCACCCCGGCCCAGATGCAGCAGGAGCGACTGGGTCACCGCATCTGCGGTCTCCCGTGCGACGCCATTTTCGATCAACCGCCATTTAAACGAGTTCGCGAACTTCGCCTTCTTGAAGAAATTCAAGTCGAGCGAACGCACCTCGCAGTCGGCACGCCGCAGCAACTCGTCGATCGCGGCGGGAGCCCCGACCTTCGCTTTACGATCGTTCGACGTGCTCGATGCCGCTCGAGGAGCGAAGTCGTCGGCCAACGACTCTCCAATTTGAGCTGCCTCACGCGAATTGAACCACTCGAACTTCATCGTCTCGATCCAGGTGCCGCAAATTGCGAAAGTTTAACCCAGCGGGCGTCATTAATTAAACATAAGCATGGGGCGGATTCAGTGAGAAGAATCACGGTTTGGCGACTCAGTGCTACTCGATGCCGAGCTTCTTGATCCGGTAGCGCAGCGCGCGAAACGACATGCCCAACATCTTGGCCGCAGCGGTCTTGTTGAACCGCGTCTGTTCGAGTGCCTTGATGATGGCGCTCCGTTCGACATCCTCAAGGTGGTCGCCCAACGCGCCCGCATTAGGCAGACCGCCAGGGTTTGCGGTACCTCCCGGAGTCTGTCTGAGCTGTATGTCACTGGCGCGCACTTCGCCGCTCGTGCTCAACGTGATGGCGCGCTCCAGGATATTTTCGAGTTCACGCACGTTGCCCGGGAACGAATATGCCTCGAGGGCGCTCAATGCATCCTTTCCCAATATGGGAGGCACCATCTTCATCCGCCGGCCAAGCCTTCGGAGTACGGCCTCGGCGAGCTCGTGTACGTCCTCGGGTCGCTCTCGCAGCGAAGGCACACGCAACTCAATCACGTTGACCCGATAAAACAAATCTTCGCGGAACTTCCCCTCGGCGACCAGTTGCGACAGGTTCTTGTGCGTGGCGGACAGCACACGAACGTCAATTCCCACCTCAACTTGCTCGCCGACCGGGCGCACGGCCTTTTCCTGGATGACGCGCAACAGCTTCACCTGCATGTGCAGCGGCAAGTCGGCGATCTCGTCGAGCAGCAGGGTGCCGCCTTCCGCGGATTGGATCAGTCCCTTCTTGTCGCTCACGGCGCCCGTAAAGCTTCCGCGCTTGTGCCCAAACAGCTCGCTTTCCATGAGCTCCGTGGGAATTGCCCCGCAGTTGACGGGAACGAAAGGACCATCACGGCGCGGCCCCGACTCGTGGATCAGTTTCGCCACCAGTTCCTTGCCGGTTCCGGATTCCCCGAAAATGTGCACGGGCGCCTGGCTTCTGGCGACGCGACCGATCATTTCGCGCAGATGCTGCATCGCGCCCGAAGCGCCGAGCAGACGCGGCCCAAACACGCTCGTATCCCCATCGGGGGTATCGGATAATTTGATTGCCGTCGCGACCAGTTTTCGCAGACCCGACAAATCCAATGGTTTGGAAACAAAATCGAAAGCGCCCAATTTCAGCGCTCGAACCGCAGTCTCCATGTTGCCGTGCGCGGTGATCACCGCCACCGGGACACTCGGCGAATACAGCTGGATCCATTTGACCAATTCCAGTCCGTCGCCATCCGGCAGTTGCATGTCGGTCAGACACAGGTCAAAGCGTTCGGCCTTGAGCATCCGTTGAGCGCTGGCGACGTCGCAGGCCGTGCGTGGCGTCAGATCCATGCGCTGTAATGTGATGGACAAGAGCTCGCACAGATCCGGCTCATCATCAACGACCAATACGGAAGGCTTCGCCATGGATCTATTGTAGCGGGTGCGGAGCCTATCCCGCCCTACTCCTCCCAGCGCTGCGGGTCGCTGAACACAACCCGAAACACGCTGCCGCCCCCCATCCGGGGTTCATACAGCAGAATGGCACGGTTGAGCTGGCAGAGCTCGCGGGCGATAAAAAGTCCCAGGCCGGTGCCACCTTTGCGGCCGGTAAAGAACGGTTCGAAGATTCTATCGGCCGACGACGGCTCAATACCCGGCCCCCAATCCGCCACCTCCAAATAGGGCCGATAGCTCGGTGCGAGCCGGGCGAGCCGGATCTCGACCTTTATTCCGCCGCGAGGCTCGGCGTATTTGAGGGCGTTATCGCACAGGTTCCAAACCACCTGGTGCAGGTGGCTCGGGTCGAAAAGCACTTCAAGATCGTCCGATTCCTCATTGATGCCGATTTCCGCCTCCGGAACCTGCATCGTTTCGGAAAATTCCCGCACGAAATCGCTGAGCCAATCACCGAGGGAGAGACGCGCCGGCTTGATGGCGTCGCGCCGCGAAAGCTGCAGGACGTTGTTGATGATGGTGCTCACCCGCTCCGAGTTGTTGCGAATGATGTCCGTCAGGCGGCGGTCGCCGGCGCCCAAATTCGGGCTCTCGGCCAATAACTGACCGGCGTGACTCATGGCACCGACTGGATTTCTGATCTCGTGAGCGATACTCGCCGACAAACGGCCCAGGGCGGCGAGCTTGCTCTGCTGCACGCGTTCGGCCATCAGGCTGGTATCCTCGAGAAAAACCAGTGTCGGCCCGGGGGACACGCCCAGGGAGGCGAAGTGGGGTTGAATGAGCCGAGCGCCGTCCGCAGCCACGAAACTCGACGGCGAGTCCTCTTGTTGGCCTGATTGGCGCCACGTGCTCAAGGAGTAAAGCAGCCGAGGTGAGACTTCGCCGACGAGGGCGCCCGGAATGGCATGCGTGTCGCCGAGAATCGCGGCTGCCGACTCGTTGATCAGCCGAATCCGGTCGGCTCCATCGACCACCAGAAGGCTCTCGCGCAAATGCTGAACAATATATTGGGACAGGTCTGCAAGGTTCGCCAGATCGACGTCCTTCTGCCGGACAAGAGCCTCGCTTTCCCGCATGCGGGTCGCCAGTACGCTCGCCGACGCGGAGATGGTGAACAGGACAAGGCCCAGGAATCCGGCAGTGGCGTAGACATTGATGTCCACATGGCCGGTGAGTTGCTGCCAGATCGTGTGCAGCAAAACCGCAATTGCGGCCACGGCCGCTAGAAACAGCGCGCTGCGCGGCGGCAGCAAAAAGGCCAGACCCCCAACCGGTACGAACAAAAGCGAACCCAGTCCGCTGGATATGCCTCCGCAGGCGTGCAGAAGAAGCATCAAACAGGTTATATCGACGGTGGCCTGGGAAATCGTCTGGATCTGGGCGCTCAACAGGCGCCTGCGCACCAGCACCACGCTGAGCAGCCCGAAGCACAGATAAGAGACTGCGACCGTCGAGAAAAGCGAGGGCGACTCCACCGGCAGACCGCGCGAGCCTCCGAGCGAATACAGGCCGAGCAGCACCAAGGGCACCAGCACGCGGTAGAGATTGAGAATCCCCAGCACGCGCCAATTGAGCCCGATTTTAGGCGGATTCGCGGTGGATGCGCGGTTCAAAACGTTCACATTTCCCGGGTCTATTGTTCCAGCAGGCTTTGCGGCTTTAGAGAGCTTAATTCAGAATATCCCATCCCAATGCGAACGGCTCGGCACTGGCGGATAATGGTGGAATTTACCCAACCGGGATCTGGACAGGGGATCGATGAGTAACGGCACACACCTGCGCTGTGTAATGGCGCAGCTCAACCTGGTGGTCGGCGACGTAGAGGGGAACACCTCGCGAATCGTCGCGGCCGCGAACACGGCTCGCGATGAAATGCGGGCGGATGTCCTGATGCTGCCGGAGCTTGCGGTATCTGGCTATCCGCCGGAGGACCTGCTGTTCCACTCCGGCATGCGTTCGCAGGTCGCCCGCTCCATCGGCCGCCTGAAAGCGGAGGTACGCGGGATCACCCTGATCGCCGGCTATCCGGAATACGACGGCGACAGCATTTTCAATTCGGCCCTGGTTCTTCGAGACGGAGTCGTGCTGGCCAGCCACCGTAAGGCCTGCCTGCCCAACTACCGTGTTTTCGACGAGAAGCGCTATTTCACGCCGGGCACAAAGCCGACGGTGGTCGAGCTCAACGGCATCCAGGCCGGGATTCTGGTATGCGAGGACATATGGGAGCCCGAGCCGGCGGGCCAAGCCCGAGGCGCCGGGGCGCAGGTGCTGCTGGTGATCAATGCTTCACCTTACGAGGTCAATAAACAAAATCAACGCGAGAGCGATGTCGCGAGGCGGCGCGTTTTCGAAACCGGGGTCCCCCTCGTTTTCGTCAACCTTATCGGGGGGCAGGACGAGCTGGTGTTTGACGGCAACTCATTTGTCATGGATGCCAGGGGTCAGGTGGTCTCGCGAGCCCCGGCCTTTGAAGAAGGCCTGTATCCGGTAGATCTGACGCTCCGCCCCGATGGCGTGGAGCCATCGCCCGGGGATATCTCGCCGCTTCAAGGTCAGGATGAAAGCGTCTACGGCGCGCTGGTCCTGGGAACCCGCGACTACGTCAATAAACACCGGTTCCCGGGCGTCGTGCTGGGGCTGTCGGGGGGCGTGGATTCTGCGCTGACGCTATGTATCGCGGTTGACGCGCTGGGCTCCGATCGCGTGCATTCGGTGGCGATGCCTTCGCGCTACACTTCGCAGATGAGCAAGGACGATGCAGCGGAGCAGGCTTCCTGGCTCAACGTCAAGCACAGCGAGATCTCGATCGAGGGGATGTTCGAGGCCACATTGCTGGCGCTGAAGGATGAGTTCGCCGGACGGTCTCCGGACACCGCGGAGGAAAATATTCAGTCTCGTTGCCGCGGCGTTCTACTCATGGGCATCTCGAATAAGACGGGTCGAATGCTGCTGACCACCGGCAATAAGAGTGAAATGGCGGTAGGTTACGCCACCCTTTACGGGGATATGGCCGGTGGGTTCGCGCCCATCAAAGACTGCAGCAAACTGCTGGTGTACCGCCTGTGTGCCTGGCGGAACGCACAATCACGGGTGATTCCTGCGCGTGTGATCGAGCGGCCGCCATCAGCGGAGCTCAGGCCGGACCAGAAGGACACGGACAGCCTGCCGCCTTACGAAGTGCTCGATCCCATCCTGGAGGCCTTCATCGAAGAGGATTTGTCGGTTGATCAGATCACTGCGCGCGGCTTCGATCGCAAAGTGGTGGGGCGTATTCTCGATCTCGTCAAGCGGAACGAATACAAGCGACGCCAGGCGCCTCCCGGCGTGCGCGTGAGCGGCCGTGCCTTTGGCCGCGATTGGCGCTACCCCATTACCAGCGGCTATAAAACCGTTTGAAACGGCCGGGCGGCGACCTCCTAGCCCTCGCCGCGATGCTGCTTCCACGCGCGACGCAGTAGTTCTTCGAAGTTGGCCGCGAATCGCCTCTCGTCCCTGAGCGGCGATTGATCGAAGCGAGCCCGGAGGCCGGAGCGTAGCCGGTCGAGCCGCACAAGGTCCAAGCCCAACGCGGCAGCAATCTCGACGTACTGGGATGGCGAGGAGGCCGCCAACTCTCCAAGACCCGCGCTCCCCAAAATACTGAGCCCGCTGCGCGAAACGCAACTCGCACCGTACATCGAAACGACGGGCACACCGGAGTGAAGGGTTTCGCAGGTGGTCGTAACGCCGTTGTATGGAAAGGGATCCAGGGCGATATCCACCCCGGTGAATTGCAGGCCATGCGGAACGGCTTTCTTATATGCGATGCACTCGATCCGCTCGGAAACAATTCCGGATCGAGCAAACTGGGAAACGATTTCCGCCGCGCGTTGCGGACTGCGCACCCGGGTAATACGCAAACGCGAATTCGGCACCTTGAGGAGAATCTGCTTCCAGCAATCGAGCAGGGTGTCGCTGGACTTGATGAGATTGTTGAAGCTGCCGAACGTGACAAAGCCGTTTTCGAGCGCGGGCAGGGGACTGGGTGGCAAGCGTGTGCCGAACGGCCTGAAACACCACTGCGAATCGGGCAGGCGCAATAATTTCTCGGCATGCAGCTCATCAGCCACGGCACCCGGATCGGTCACGGCGTCCGTGATTCGATAGTCCATCGCCGCCACTCCGGTGGAGTTCGGGAAGCCCAAATACGTGATCTGCACCGGCGCGGCTCGACGTGCGAAAAGCGGGAGGCGGTTGAATTCGGTATGGCCGGAAAGATCAACCAGGATATCGATGCGATCATTGCGGATTTGATCGGCCAGCGCATCATCGTCGAGCTTCCATACGTCGCGCCAGGCGTCGGCGTCAGCGCGCAGCCGTTCGGTGACCGCGTCACTCTGGCTGCAAGTGCTGTAGCAGAGGTAGTCGAATGCGTCACGCTGCCGCGCGTTCAAGATCGGCTCAAAGAAATGAGCGACGGAATGGGTTCTGAAATCTCCGGAGACGAACCCCACGCGCAGCTTTTCCGTGCGAGCCGATTGCGCTGTCTCCAAGTTCGCCGGACGCTGCTCACCATATAGCGCGCCGATCTCGCGAATTGCCGCCGCAAGGTCCCCTGACCCCACCCGGTCCGAATTGTGAAGCGCGAGGAGATAGGCGGTTCGCGCCGCCAGATAAGAGGGATCGATACGGCGCGCCGCATCCAGTTCTTCGATGGCCGCGTCGCCATATCCCCTCCAGATCTGAGTCAAGCCGAGGTTGTAGCGAATCAGATGATCGTTCGGCCGGATATCACGCGCGCGCAAATAATGCGCGACCGCGGAATCCAAATCGCCGAGTTCAGTGGCTGCATTGCCCAGCATGAGCGCAGGAAGATGAAAATTTGGCTCGAGCTTTGCTGCCCGCTCGAAAAACGGGAGCGCGGCGGCAGTTCCAAGCCGCTGGCGCTGCCGCAATCCCTCGTTGATCAGATCGGTTGCTGTCGGCGAGGCTTGCGGCGGCGAGACCTCGTTCGGGTCCGGGTTGGCGGGTGCAATTGAGGTGGTATCCGCACGCGATTTGCCTCCAATCGCCAAGCGAAGGCCCTTGGCCAATCGGCCGATGATGCCGTCGTCGGCTTTACGCTCGTTGCGCATCAGGCATCAACCGCGATCACGTGCCAATGGGGTAACATCCGGGTCAAGAGTATACCAAGCCCGGCGCAATTCATCGGTGCTACAGGAGATCCAAAGATGGTCGATGCCACCGTGCTAACCCTCATCGACGGCGTGCGCGTCGTCGTGCCGGACGCGTTGGATTTGATCACTCCGTACGTATTGCGCGAGCAGCAGGATTACTTTGAGGACGAATTGCCGTTCGTGCGAAGTTTTCTCACGCGGGGTATGAAGGTCATCGACATCGGTGCCAACTACGGTGTCTATACGCTGCCGATGGCCCAGAGGGTGGGCCCAACCGGACACGTGTGGGCATTCGAGCCGGCCTCCAGCACGGCAGAATTTCTGGCGCGCGGCGTCACCGAGAACGGCTTCAGCCAAGTGACGCTGGAGCAGAAGGCGGTTTCGGGTGCTCCCGGCAGCGCGCAATTGAGTTCGCACGTTCATGCGGAGCTGAGGTCGATCAGTCACGATTCCTCCGCGCCCAAAGGCGGTGAAATCGTCTCGTTGGTGACCCTCGACGATTGCATGGACCGCTACGGCTGGTCGGCAATCGATTTCATCAAGATCGACGCCGAAGGGGAGGAGTCCAGCATCGTGAGAGGCGGCCGGCGATTTTTTGCGAGGTTGGAGCCGCTGGTGCAGTACGAACTGAGAAAGACCGCGGCCGACATGAACTTCGACCTGGTCCGCGAATTTGCGGCGATCGGCTACGAGTCCTACCGCTTATCGCCGGGCCTCAACCTCCTCGTGCCGTTCGACCTGAACACGCCGTCGGATCATTATCTCCTCAACTTGTTCAGCTGCAATGCGGCTTGCGCCGAGCGACTGGCCGCTCGCGGAATTCTAGTGCGCCGTCAAGATTTGGCCGCGGTTGAGGCGGCGGGCAAAATCGGGAATGAGAGCGCAAGCAAATACCACTGGCGGCATGCACTTGCACCCTTTGCGTACGCAGCGCCTCTCCAGTCGACCTGGACGACGGCGCAGGAAACGGGCACGCGCGCCGAACTTGTTGGAGCTTTGTCTCTGTATGCGCGCAGCCGCGATGAAGATTTGTCCATGGCGGTCCGTTTTCGCGCCCTGCAGTCGAGTTTCCTCCAGATGAGCTCCATTTGCGATCGCGATAGCTCGAGTCTGAGGCTGGCGAGCCTGGCACGCATAGCGCACGACTACGGTGCCCGCGCCGCGTCGGTGACCGCTCTGGCCCGGCTGACCGAAAACATCCGACGAACCGGATCGGTGGACACTGCGGAGCCGTTTCTCGCGCCGCTGGAACGATTCGAGTCGGTCAGCCCGGGCGAAGTACTCGGCAGCTGGATTCTCGCGGCGACCCTGGAGCAACTCGAGAAGCGGGAGGCATTTTCGACCTTCTACGTTGGTCCGCGCGCACTCGATCGGCTGGAGGCGATTGATGCGCTCGGGTTCGGCGGCCCGGATATGCGCCGCCGTCTGGAGCTGGTGCGCTTGCGAATTGAGGGCGCGCGTGCCGCAAAGACGCGGCCGGCAGATGCCGCCGGTGCAAATGGCTCACGCTGATCCCGAGGAAGTGCGCCGATCGCCGGCCGACCGCCGCTACAAAATCCGCCTCCACCAAGCCTTCTTCTTCTCCACATCCCGCGCATTCCCCGGGTAATTGTCCACGTACACCGTCTCCGCATTCTTCGCGAGATCGGTCATGCCGAGCGCGGTGTAGGCCTGCACCAGGACCTTCATGGAACCCTGCACCGCAGGG
>Ga0182030_10011487_pt1 | contig 17868 bp, 22 predicted proteins | sample 812S3MmetaG_FD_121299 | JGI IMG/M metagenome (GOLD analysis project Ga0182030, IMG submission 121299) | Permafrost microbial communities from Stordalen Mire, Sweden - 812S3M metaG (Illumina Assembly) | ecosystem: Environmental > Terrestrial > Soil > Wetlands > Permafrost | place: Sweden...
CGCGAGATTGAACTGCGTTTTTCAGAGGGTTTCTTTCGATACCAGGCCAAAACGGCGCCGCCCGGGAAAAATGTGATTAATTTATAAGCGTCGTATAGCGCAGAATTTAGGAAGCGAAAAGGAGGACGAGAAAACCCGCCAGATGGCACTTAACGCCGCTTAGGACGTCTAGCACAGACTTTCGAAAGACCGGTTTCCCCCGGGTGGTCTTTTTGTTTGGCGGTTCCATATTTAACGCACAGCTTCGGTATTCAGCTTAACAAACGAGTTCCGTTGCGGCACCGGACGGAAGCGATAGCGTGATTCCACCGGATATTGCCCCCCATCCGGACCCAGCAGCTACATGGCGGTCTATTTGAACCTTCAGTGCGCCCCGACGACCTAATCGCGTCAACCAATGAAGGCATTCCCATGCCTGTTCTGATCGACATCGACCAGCACGACCATCATCTCTTCGAGAGGGCGCGGGGCCAAAGCGCCGCCGTGAAGGCGCCGCCAATTGGATGCCTCGACATTGGCCTGATCAACAACATGCCGGATTCCGCCTTAATACCTACCGAGCGTCAGCTGTTCGACCTGCTCGATGCAGCGTCTGGCAGGCTTGTCGTCAGACTGCATTTTTACAAAATGGAGCCGACGCCGCGCTCGGACTGGGGGCGCGATTACTTGCGCCGGTACTACCGCGGCACCGACGATCTGCTCAACAAGAGATTGGACGGAATCATCGTGACGGGTGCCGAACCGAAAGCTGCGAGGCTGACGGAAGAACCGTATTGGGCCACCTTTGTCCGGATCATCGACTGGGCCAGAGAGAATACCGTGTCGTCGGTGTATTCCTGTTTGGCCGTTCATGGAGCCGTCCTGCATATGGACGGCATAGAACGCCAGGCGCTGCCTGCCAAATGCATCGGCGTCTTCCCTCAAACAAAGGCCGAAGATCATCCTTTGACGGGCGGCCTTCCGCAGATTTTCAAGACGCCCCATGCGAGGTGGAATGGGGTGCCGGAGGGGGCTCTGGCGAACTGCGGCTATTCCGTTCTCTCCAGGTCGATCGAGGCCGGCGTCGATTGTTTCGTGAAGCGGCAGAACAGAAGCCTTTTCGTCCATTTCCAGGGGCACCCGGAATACGAAACCCTGAGCTTGTTGGGGGAATACAGAAGGGACATGGGCCGTTTCCTGCGCGGAGAGAGCGAAGTCTGTCCGACGATACCCAAAGGGTATTTCGATGCGAAGGCGGAAGATATTCTGACCGTCTTCCGGCGCGGGGCAATTACGAACAGAAGCCCAGAGTTTTTCGCCAGCTTTCCAACTGATCGGCTGGCGAAGGATGTAAGAAACGTCTGGCAGTCGCCGGCCAAGCGGATTTACCGCAACTGGCTGCTGTATCTGGAGGCGCAACGCGTCAAAACCGGTTTACCGTTTATGAGCTGACTCACAGTTGCGAGCCGAACCGTTTCGACGCCCCTCTGGCAAGATTCTTGCGATTCCTCCTCCATACTGTCCTGGCCCCGCGCTGATCCCGCGAGACGGCTCATTTTGGAGCAATGAAATGAAACACCAGCGTCATTTTGATACGCGTGAAGCCACCCAGCGCGAGGCGATTCTGATCTGGAAGATGATCGTCGATATCGATCGCACCGTTCGGCTGCTCGATTGTGACATTACCACCGAAGAGGGACGCGTCGGTATATCTGACCGATCGAACGCCGCCTATCCGATCCTCGCGAGGATACTGGCAGCCCGCCGCGATAATCTTAAGGACACCATCGCTGCGCTCGAACTGCGACTTTCAAATCTAGATCAGGCTGAGTTGGTCGCCGAGCTGGCGTAAAGCAACCTCATGTCACACCACGGTAGCGCGTGACCTTCATGTTTCGGTACGAGTCATGGCGTCGTTCGATCTTGCCAGCGTCGGCAAGCCGGACCAGGGCGGCTGCCGTTGACTGATACGCGCCTTCGTCAAGGATCGCGAAGACCTTGCGGACGGTACGCCACTCGCTGTCAACCGCGGCTAACGCCTTGTCGCTAATGGTGGGTGGTTTCTTCATCCCATCCGACCCGGAAATAGGCGACGCATCTCCGCGACGGCCCACTACAACCGCAGATTTTCGGCCGATTCCTTGCCGCGGTTCTCGACGACGTCATAGGTGACCTTGGCACCTTCGGCCAGCGACGTGAAGCCAGCCCTCTCGACGGCGGAGATATGAACGAAGACGTCTTTGCCGCCGGTGTCCGGCACGATGAACCCGTAGCCCTTGGTCGCGTTAAACCACTTAACTTTCCAACTCGGCACGTCGCTCTCCCCCAATGCTGAAAGCGATCAGATTAAAATGCCGAGCCTAGCGGGACAAGAGGCCGGGATGCCGAGCTGGCCCGGCGGCTGATCGTTAAGCCGGCGACGTGACCGGCGGGCCCACCCCTCATCGTCCAGATGCACCGAAGATGCGGAGCCGTGTGTCCTCGTCGCAACAACTTTTTTGTTCCTTTGACGGAACAGCAGTTTTGATTCGCCTCCCTCGTTCGCCAGTGCAATTCTGCGAAAACCGGGGCGGACGGGGCCATTTTCGAAAGCAAGCAATTTTGAGCCCGGCAGGCCGCTGGATGTTGCCGGCGGCCTTTTCGCCCTCGTCCTGATGCGGATTAAACGCGCAGTCGGATTGGAGGCCGCTGATGGTTTCGATCGATCACTTCCGACAAGAGTTGCTCGTCAAGTTGCGCCGCGCAGCCACCGAGGGTCGCATAGATATTCTGATCAATTCGGGCGAGCTATGTCGCACCATTCCGGGGAGCTGTTCCTGGTCAGCTTCTTGCTGCGATGCCATGCAAGAGGAGCTCAAGTTAGGAGATACGCTGGTTCTTGACCGAACCAACGGACCGGGGATGACCGTCCGCTATCTTCTGCCGCGAGACTGAACCAGTCTCCGCATAGGGCCGAAAACTTGCGATGAAAAGCCGCCGAGCTGACCCGGCGGGTCGTCTTGCTTCCCGATCAGACCGCGGCCGGCCTCGTCCGATCCATGCAGGAACGGGAATTGAGGATAAGGGGAAATGAACGAATGACATCTGATCGATCCGACGCCGGAATTGCCGGACAACACCCTGATCGACAATGTTCGATGTCCTACAGGCATGAGAAACGTGCTGGCGGCCGCGGCCCTAAAGACAGTCGGCAAGATTCGCGAAACAGCCGACGAAACGTTGCTGAGCTTTCAGGACCTTGGGCCGGAGTCGGTCGCACACCTTCGAAAGACCTTGGACCTGTCGTCGTGCGATGGGGTTAGGCCGCGATAGTTACGCCGAACGGCGAAGCGGAGTGGCTGCGGATCGCGTTGAGGTCGTAATGGCGGAGAACGACGATAAGTCATGGGCGGCCCGCGAACTTGCTGCGTCGGGAGTATCTCTGTCCGAGATTGCTACCGAATTCGCTCGACGAGCCGAAGCGGCTACCCAGGCGCGGACGGAGCCCAGGACACATGCGTTGCCTAAATCGTCGGTCAACAAGATCATATGGGCTCAAGCTGGACGAGTGACCGAACCGGGTCGCTATATGTTCAAGTTTGGATGGCTCACCGTCACCGCCGAGGATCTTGCCATCTGGAAGCAATATCCGAACGCCGCGTTCACGCTACTGAGAACGGCGCCCGCGGAGGAAGCCGAAGATGAATTTCGCCTTGGCACATTCGAGCTGCGGGAAAATATCTCGCTCAGCGAGAAGTAAGGTACAACAGAGACCGCCTTCGGGCGGGTCTCTTTGTTTGGCTAGAAGTCGCTGAAGGCGAACAGACGAGAAAGTAAGCCATCACGTTTTCGAAACGCTCATCTTTCGGCTCTTGACCGATTGGGTCAGTTTCGGCGGTTGCGGCGATTGATTGGACATCGCGCCCAAAAACTCCGCAAGAGCAGCATCCGATGACCAACTTATATAATACAGCGCCGCGATCGAAACGGCGACCAAGATAAGACCCTGAACAAGCAAAATTCTAACGATTTCCAGCCGATAGGTGCCGTGGCGCTGTCTGCTTGGTCTGTCTAATGATGGCATCAGTTGCCCCCACAAACGGGTTGGCCTCGCTTTAGCTCAATGTGCGATGTTTGAACGTGAGCTGCCTCACGTTGCGGTTCCAGAATTAACGCGCAGCGCCGGTATTCAGCTTAACGAGCGAGTTTCGTTGCGGCATCGCGCGAAAGCGATAGCGTGTCGACACCGGATATTGCCCCCCATCCGGACCCAAGCATGGCGAAGCCGTCGGGCGATCATATTCCGCCCGGCGGCTTTTTTTCCTCATGAGGTAGTCGAGCATGCCGACGCTTCGGGAAATGCTTCAACCGCGACGTGACATCGAGCGCCGCGCCGTCGGCCGCACGACGATCAATCGCGACGTGTTGATATTCTTCACTGGCCAAGACCGCGTCCACGCATGTTGTGTTCGCGATGTCACCAACCATGGCGCCGGCCTTAGATTGAACGGCCTGAACATCGTTCCTTCCGAATTCGGCATTTCGTTCGACAATTTCCGTACCATGCGCCGCTGTGGCCTAATCTGGCGCGCGGGCGACTTTGTCGGCGTGGCGTTCGAAAGTTAAGTTCTTCCGAGCACCAGTAACCTTGACCGGTTGGCTTCGGATTTTGTTGCCGATTCCGCTCGGAATTCTATCGTCGAAGGCTTGATCGCGTTCGCCCCGGGTGCATAATTCAGCAGGCGGGAGCGCGCCAATGAGCGAGCCAGATGTTGACCATTACCGCTATCGGGCGTTGCTAAAAGCCGCTGACGATGAACCGAAGCGCTTGGCCCTGATTCAACTATTGATCAGTGAAGGGGCAAGAGACAAACTGGCCGCAAAATCTAAAGTGGCCGAACCGGAAACACCGTTACCTCAACCTCGACCTTTCATGCTGCCGGTGCCAACCGCGGAAGCGCGACCTCAAGAGGCCACGCCATCGAGCGAACGCGAGAGTCTCGGCGAAGATCAGATATCCTCAACCGCCGACGATGTTTCAATGAAGTTTGCGGACTTAGCCGCGCGGCTAAGCCTAAGAGCACATGAACTTGAATCGCCGGCGTTTCCCTCCCAACCGCCAGAGCCTAAGTCGTATACCGAGCCGTCGCCAGAAATCGAGCGGCAAAACGTTGTGACCACCTTTGAGATGGCGACCGGTGACTCGGTCACGTCGATTCCCTCCGAGCCTTCTCCCGCCGACGATCTCGCGGACAGGATTGCCAAGTTATTGAGTGGTCGCGCTGCCCCCCGTCAAGCCCCACCAGCCGCTACGATTGAATCGTCCTCGGCGGCGCCGCCATCCGATAGCGAAACTGAAAATTCGATCATATTGCAAATCCAGGCCGCGCTGGCGAAACAGAAGCTCGATCGCTAACAACCGACAAGCTTCAGTCGCGCCGTAACGCACCGTGAGCTAATTGGCTCGTAGCCCAGCCCGCTCGAAATGCGGCGCCACCAGATCGCTCGTTCGGTCCCAACGCGCGCCAGGTGCTCTTGTCCGATGGGGTAGCGGTCGACCCTTCGGCGCCAACAAACGATCGGAAGCGGCATTGACGAAGGAGTAGCCGCCCGTTCGCTGACCATGCAGTACATTTTCGATGCATTTTGGGCTGTGCTCTCGTTTTTGTTCCCGTACGGCATTGCGTTGCCGGCCCTTATTCTTCTGTATCCGACCACGCAGTGGGCCCGGACCGCGGTGAACAGCGGGTTTTCCGCTTTCCGCTGCTCCATAATCGGCACGAACTGGCGGGGCGGCGGATATTCGAGCAAGCCGCGCTGTTCGCATCCGGTGACATGTCGGTCAGGGTCTACATCCCGCAATCCGGCTTACCCGGTTGCGGCGCATGACCGCGCGATCGCGTTCGGCGACGTCGGCGACGCCCTGCCACAGTTGTTCGCGGACCGGCGGTATGTCCTCGTTCGCGGTCGAAGCGGGACCGGGAAGAGCGTCCTCCTCCGCAAGATCGCCCATGACGCGGACGAGCTAAGCTATTCCTGGCCCGCCGGCTCGACGTCCTTTCGCTCCTGTTCGATTTTCGAACCTCCCCGATATCCGGTCCCCGATATCCGGTCGAAGCCTGCGGGACCTCATTCGGCACCGGCTGAAAAGGGCCGAGATCAAGCTCCCCAATGCGACGCTGGACCATCTGATCGACGAGGGCGGATTCCTGATCTCGGCTGATTCCCTCAATGAGGCCGCCGGGGATGAGCTCAAGAAGCAGCTGAAGGCAGAGCGTCATTTCCAGAAAGCGCTCGAAATCGCCGACACGCATCCGAACGTCGTGTACTGTACCTTCAATGCGGGATTCACGATTTCTCGCACAGCATAGTTGATTCTTGGACTGCATCTGGCAGCAGACGTCGAGTGATCATCGCCTATGAAAATCCCCATTATACGGTCGCCATCGTAGGAGGTTATCGAACCTCCCTCGGGACCTTATGATTTTCGCTGCGCAATGAAGATAGGTTTTGTAAATCTCGGCAGCAACGCCCTGATCGCGCAGCACATGCGCGAAGTTCCAGACCTTGGCGACGAGGCTTTGGACATTCATCTTACTCGGCTCGTCGCCTGATCCAAGAGCATTTCAAATAGGAACTGCGCTGCGTCGAACGGCTCCATTCGGTTTGGCCGCTGTCCTCGAAAGTGCATCGCCATGCCCATGGGTGTGAGATACGGGCCGCCTTCGTCCGCCTCGACCGTAAGGGCCTCGTTCCAGCCATTTGCAGTTGAGATCACGCCCTGTGAATAGTAAATTGTTCGCGGTCCCATCCCACCACGGAAAATAAATAGTGCGGGAAGCCACCTCCTTCTCGTCCGGATAGACTTGGCAGGTGAACCGATTTGCGTCGATTTGCCTAAACTCACCCTTCCAAGCCGGGCCGCATTCCGGTCGACCTTGCGCAGCAACGCTTCGACAACAAGTGTAATTCCAAGCCGGTGCCGAAACTTGCCGCACCCGCGACAGAGCCGGCGCCAACATCGCGCGCGCAACTCAGGGTAATCCAGGGCAAGCGCAGGGGCGGAAAATACGGATGACGGGGGTCCAGTTCCCCACGGTCAACGCACTGCCGTAGTGAGCGAATTTCTCCAATGCCTGTTTTGCGATCGGCGTTGAACGCCGGCTCGACGTTCCGATTGATCGCCCGCAGCGCTTGCGTGGCACCCGTCGGCTGCTAATCTAACACTGCTGATTTTAAGGGGTGCGCTGGGGATGCGCCGACCGCTTGCGAACTGGACGAGAAATAACCGCGCCCTGGTGGCGGTCATCGCGTCGCTGCCACTGTTATTGGCCGGTCCCGCTAGTGCGGAAAAGCGCATCGCGTTGGTGGTAGGCAATTCCGCCTATCAAAACATCGCCCGACTCGACAATCCCCGCAATGATGCGACGCTGATGGCCGATACCCTCTCGGGCCTCGGCTTTACCCTGATCGGCGGACGCGCCCAGCTCGATCTCAACAAAGCCGCCCTCGACACCGACGTCCAGAATTTCGGGCAGCAAATTCAGGGCGCGGACGTCGCGCTGTTCTATTATGCTGGCCACGGCGTACAGGTGAACGGCTCGAACTATCTGGTGCCGGTGGGCGCCAACCCGACTCGCGAAGCCGACGTCGATTTCCAGATGGTCGACATCAATCTCGTGCTGCGCCAGATGCAAGGCTCCGGCACGCGGCTCAACATGGTGATCCTCGACGCTTGCCGCAACAATCCTTTCGGCGGCCGCGGCCTCCGCTCTGCCGATGGCGGGCTTGCCCAGATGCGGGCGCCGGAGGGTACTTTGATCTCCTATGCAACGCAGCCCGGCAGCGTCGCGCAGGATGGCAGTGACGGCCACAGCCCCTATACCAAGGCGCTAGCAACGACCATCAAGCAGGCGGGGCTCGACATATTTCAAACCTTCAATCAGGTCGGCCTCGCGGTGAAACGGGAGACCAGCGGATCGCAGCAGCCTTGGGTGTCCTCCTCGCCGATCGACGGCTCTTTCTATTTCGTCGCGCCGGCGGGGGGACCAAAGGTTGCGACCGTGCCGCAGCCACAGAGTGCCGATACGCTGCGGCCGGCTCCCGACATTGTTCCACCGCCTGGCCGGGAAGCGGAACAGCCGCGTGGAAGTGATGACAGGGGTGGTAGCAACTTTGATGGCACCTGGGCATACACCGGCATTGGCACCAATTGTCGGGGTAGCGGTTCGGGATTTTTGGTCATTTCTGGCGGTCAGATCAGCAGTAAGAGAGGCGTCATCGGTCGTATCAGCCCGGATGGGGCCTTCCGTTCGGCAAGTATCGGCGATGACGGCGTGGCGCTGACATCGACTGGAAGGATGTCAGGTAACACCGGAAGCGGCTCGTACAGGCGAGCCGACGGCTGTAACGGTCGCTGGACCGCTAAAAGGCGGTAGCCCGGATCGTGCAGTCTCAGGTCTTTCTTTGCGCCTTTGAGACATGTCGACGACATGGTCCGCCGGGCGGGTTGCGTGGGTGCTAGAGTGGGTTGTCGCGTTCTATGATTCGCTATCATTCGTCCCGCTTCAGCTTCCGCTTTCCCCAATGCGTCTCTTTGCGAGCGGGGTGAAGACGCGGACGACATGGCGATGCAGCGCCCTCATGACGCCGATCCTCGCGAACATCGTCGGGCCGCCACGAGCGACGAGCATTAGCGCCTCCATCGCGTCCTGCCACTCCGGAGCAGAATGTTCGGCTTTGGGGAGCTTGGTGATATAGTTGCCGGCATCCTCGAGCGTGACGAGCTGGCGCCCGAGGGGCAGGTCGATCGGATCATCAAACTCGCGAGACTAGCCTTTGGTCATCAGGCGAACAGCTCCGCGCCGGCCTGGGTGAACTTCACATAAGTCCCGGACTCATGCAGCACCAGCCAGCCGCGGCGGATTGCCGCGTCGAGGCCGCCTTGTATTCGGCCGGTGAGCCCTTGAGATCGTGCAGAAACGGTCAGTTGATGAGCTTGATAAAGATGCGGCCATCCTGCACCGCTTCGATCGAATTGGCGATCTCGACCAGCTTGCGAGCGGCTTTATCGGGATCGCCGTACGGGCGCTCAGCGGCGAATTTCATGGCACGATGTCTTGCATGTCCACGCGTTTGAATTTGACCAGACGCACATTGATATTGTGGGTTGTCGCCAGATCACGAGCAGCGGGTAGCATGCTTGCCAACCGTTCAAAATCGGCTGCCATCAGTGGCCCATAGTCGCCGCTTTGCAATTTTGCCTGAGCGACGACTCGAGGCCTTTCTCGTTGACATAGGTCACGACCCAAAGCTGATTGATGCGTTGGGTATCGAGGCCGGGCATACTGAAATCAATTTGGCGTTGGGGGTTTGTCGAACTGAGAGCTGTCGCAAGACTCAGCGCCAGAAGTTTCGTTATGGTCATATGTTTTGCCTCGGAAATTTGCGCCCGCGCGGGAGATCGATCAGATCGTCGAAAGAGCGAGCAGCCGGTAGGTGTTCTACCCATCAACTGGCACTTTAATCGGCTCACGCAGCGGAAGACGCTAGGGCCTTGGGTTCCATTCGCGAGCGCACACAAGGCGCATGGTGCGGCCCGTTGATGCGTCCGGCGGTAGCAGGCACGTTGGCGGCCTGGGCGGGAAATGATTCATGGGCGCCGCCACCGCTCGCCGGCGCGGGCGTGTTTTCTTGGAATCGCCGCTTTTGATCGATAGCCCCGCTTTGGGGAGACTTCCAGTATGCGTACCTTCGGTTTGAAAGTGTTGATAGTCATAGTCGCCGCGCTCGTCGGCGCTGTCGTCATTCACTCGCTCGTCTATCTCAGCATCGATCCGGGCAGCCTTTCGGCCCAAATGCCAGTTCGGTGAGAAAAGTATCGCCAAGCGGGCAAATCGCTGCCAAAGCGGCCGATTTCAGTCAATTGGCGCTTCGGCCAACTTGAGCCACTCCGCGGCCATCTCTCCAAGCATAGCGCGAGATTCTAGATCGGTCGTCGCCTTTGCCAGCTGCAGGCAGTGGGTGGCATAGCTGACGTAGCGCTCTCGGTCGTCGATTGATCGCTCAGCCATCCGTCCCCTCAGGATTGGACATCTATTCTGCGGCCAAGAAATTTGAGACCGGCTTCCTTTGTGATTTCGCGGATGTCGAAGGATTTCAGCAGATTTCCTTCATCGGAACAGGATTTGGATTTCATGACGCGAACCGCGGGTATCCTCTTCCCGCGGCCATAAATGTGTTTGGTTCCTCTCGAAATTCTCAAACATTAAATCAACAGCGAGTTGCTGAATTTCGAGTGGCAGCGACGTCGCCGCAAACTCGATCTCTTTGACGGTCTTTGACGCGCGTAGGAGCTTGATATTCATCGTTATACCCCTTCCCACTCGCTCCGTTCCCTCGACTCGTGATCGGGCTCGCGTCGGCTCGGGTTGGCGCGGCGGCTCCGTCGGGCGGGATGGCGGCGGTGACGGCGGCCTGGGGGATGATGGCGGCCGTGATGGTTCAGGTTCGCGTGCGCGCATGAAATTGCCTCCTAACGGGAATAGCAACGTCGTCCAACGATCATAGTTTCCCCTTCGCCTTCAGACCAGCCTCTCGCGCCAGCCGATCCGCCTTGAGGCGTTTGTGGTTCTCTTGGAATTCTGGCTCGGCTTGACTATCCGATATCGCCTGTCGCCACGCCAACGGATTGAGAGCCTTTCGAGCGACCTCGTCCGTGACCTGTCGCTCGGCGGATCGCTTCGGTTTGATCATTTGGCCTTTCACCTTCGGCTCGAGCTCGACCAGGCGACCATCTTGCACCGCATCCAACCCATTGACTAGCGGGGAGATCAGGGACAACTAAGGATTACCGTTGCGGCGTTTCTTCGATGGGCCTATTGCCGTTTCAATGGTCCAGTCCCACGCCGATCTTTGTCGTGTCAGTTGAGGTGGAATAAAGCGCCGCCTGGCATGTCGTCAGAAATGGCCGCCGAGTTCTTGGCGAAGTTGAAGGCTGGAAGCACTGTGCGAATGCTTACGGCAGGAGGTAAGAAACTCGGACCGGCGATGGTGACCTTTGACCTGTTTAAAAACACAGTGAGATGATCCGGAATTCAGCGGAGGCATGGCGAATTTCGAAGATCAATGTCAGCATCGGGAAGGGGGTGCGCTTTAGGAATCACACCCATTGCAAACACGGTCATCCGTTCAGCGAAGCCCGTATTCGGCATTACAAGGGCTGGACGGTGCGGGACTGCCTGTGCTGTGAGGAGATTCGCTGAAGCGAGGGAGGCACTATGAAGCCCGAGGCCGTCGTCAAGATGACGGCGGCTCTAAAAGGCGGCGCGACAATTAGCCAAATCATACGTGGCCGCTCTTTGCGAATTGTTGACGCGGCTATCCTGGCCCGTTACCGGCGCAATAATCCCGAGTTCGATCGGTTATCGCGGCGGCGGTCGCAAACAACAATAGCGTTGGGCAAAAGATTAGATATGCGCGCGAGAAGGCGCGCGCACGCATCCAAGCCTCCCGCGATCAGCTCAACGACTATCACAAGATCCGCGCGATGCTGCTCGCGAATTTCCCTGGCCGCGATGACGTGGTCAGCAATATCTTCGAAGCCATTCTTGATGGCGCCTTCGACGAGAGGACGTGAGGACCCGCATCCAGCCCTACATCACGGCACACAATCGCATGTACCCGACAAAGTTCGGCAACGCCCGGCTGTTTTCATTGGATGAGGTAATGTTTGAGGACGGATCGATGACCAGTGGCGACACCGTGAGCCGCGGGCTCTGGGACTGGACACGAAAGTCGCAGCGCACAGCCTGCCAGAGCGATGATCTGGCGGTGGACATCCTCGGGGATGCGATTCCAGACACGATCTGGTCGGGAACGGTGGTCAGCCAGCGCCTCAGGCCCGCCCTTACGATATCGGTCATACCAGCGGTAGAACGTAGCGCAGGGATGCCGAGTTTGTCCAAGGTGCGCTTGGCCGGCAGATGCGATTGCTCGACCAGCTGGATGATCTTGGCCTTCTCGGATGCAGGATATCTCATGCCTCGTCCTAACATCCCCGCTCATGCTTTTTTTAAGCAGGCGGTTCTCCAGGGTGAGATCGGCTACGACCTCCTTCAAGGCGGTGGCTTCACGACGAAGGTCCTTCACCTCGCCGGACGTCGCGGCGCGGGCCGTGTCGCCCGCCAACCGGCGCTTGCCGGCCTCAAGGAACTCCTTGGACCAGCCATAATACATCGAGGCGGAGATGCCTTCCCGGCGGCAAAGCTCCGAGATGTTCTCCTCGTTGCGAAGTCCTTCCAGCACAATGCGGATCTTCTCTTCAGCCGAATACTGCCGACGCGTCTGACACCGAATGTTATGCCGGCGCTTTATCCGGTCCGGATTTCCGTTTCATCTTCGCTCCTTGCGGCTACGATGAACCAGAAATCCTCCCTTCGTGAAGACCCTCAGTTTGTCTCATAGGTGCTGACGGGGAACAGGCTTGATATGCTAGGCTAGACGGAATGAGGGAGGCTGGGGATGAGGTGCCTGCGTATATATGCCACGCCTGATGGAGAGTCCGATGACGCTGACACCACTTTTCCCTAACGAAGCACCTTTTGAACTGTCGGCCTACTATCCAGCGTCACGCGTCCGCTTTGTTCACATCCCCGCCGGGGTACGCCAAGCTGGCTTTCACACACTACCGAGTAGACTCCTCGCCGTATGGTTGGACGGCCAAGTGGAATTCGAAACGAGCGATGGAGAGAGAGGTGAGACGCGTCAGTTCAGGAAAGGCGGTCCTCGTCGAGGGTACGCACGGAAAGGGACACATCTCGCGCCATCCATTGGAAGGGCAGAACCTTATTTTGGTCATGCTGCCAAACGGTCTCGACCTCCCATCCGACTAATCAGCTTTTGGCACCAAACGGTTATGGCGGTGTTGCCTACCTAAGTGTCAGATACAAATGCAGACGATCGCGGCGGAGTCCGTCGCGCTGAGGTCAACAACTGCTGAAGTAAAGCCGGTCACATCATGGCCAGATTTCGAACTGGTTTTGCCGTCGTCATTCTCGCCTTCGCCATCGCGGCGTCTCCCGCGTCTGCGCGTTCAAAAGATACAGAACGAATCCAACTTTATGCCGCTTACCGCGATCTTTTGGCGCTGTACCAGGCAAAGCAATATAGCGACTTTGCGGCGCGGGCACCCGTGCTCCTGGCCAAGCTCGATGCGGTCAATCAAACGACCTCGACCGCTTATTCGCAAATCCTGGAGTTGACCGCATTTTCGCTGGCGTATGCGGGCCGCCTCGCGGAAGTCGATCCCTACATTAAGAGAACGCTTGCCTGGCAGCAGGCCGCATCCGGACCGGTCAGCGTTGACTATTTCAAGAGACTTGAGAATTTTGCCGAGCTGTACCTCTCGGTCAACCGCCCTGAAGACGCTGAACAGCTCTATCGGGACTGCGCCGCGACGGCACAGAGAGCAGGCGGCCCGGATACCGTCGATGGCGCTTCATGTATCATCCGTCTTGCCAATATCATGAAGGAGTTTGGTCGATATTCCGAGGCGGCTCCGCTCTACCAGCGTGCCACCGCCATATATGAGAGGACGTTGGGTCCGGACCATCAGTGGACCGTGTTGGCGCGATCCTCGCTCGTCACCATGGCTCTCGAGTTGGGTCGTTACACCGAGGCCGAAGCGCTCGACAAGCGCGTACTTGCCATCGACGAGAAAAGACTGGGGCCGAACCATGCCGACGTCGCTAATGACCTGCACAGCCTTGCGTATGTCTACCGCGGGCTTGGGCGTCCGGAGGAAGGCGAACCGCTGGCCCGCAGGGCCGTCGCCATCCAGGAGAAGCTGTTGCGGCCGGGCGATAAGGATAGCTACGCGGTTTATGGCGGCTACCTTACGTCGCTCGGTACCTTTGCCATGGATCTCGGACACGATGAGGAGGCCGAGGCTCTGTTCGCCCGGGCACTGTCCGTGCAGGAAAAGATAAGCGGCCCGGATCACCCCAACACGGCGCGGGCGGCTCAATCCTTAGCTGAGCTTTACCGCAAGGAAGGTAAATCCAGGGAAGCCGAACCGTTGTTGCGGAGAACCGTCGCAATTTGGGAGCAGCGAGTTCAGGCAACCCATATCGAACGCACCGAAAGCGAGTACGAGCTCGGCTCGCTGTATCGCGATATCGGCCGCTTCACCGAAGCCGAGGCGCTGTTGAATATGGCGATGCACGGCCGCGAAGGCAGCTTCGGTCCTGACCATCCGGAATATGCGCGGGTTCTCAGTGCCCTCGGCCAAGTCAAGCTGGCAACCGGCAAGTATCAGGAGGCGCGCGAGTTGACACGCCGAGCCGCCGCGATTGCAGCCGCCTGGATCGGCAGGGACGCCAGTGCCGCGACGCCGGTCGAGGCGCGATCGCTCCGTCCCCTATTCGATGCCGAACTCGCGACGCTCCGCGGTGAAGCGGGTACGGCACTTCCGGGCAGCGAACGGAACGAGGAGGCCTTCGAGGCGGCACAATGGGCGACGCAGTCGGCGGCCGCCTCCGCCCTGAGCCAGATGGCTGGTCGTTTTGCCGCGGGCTCCGGCGCGCTGGCGGCGCTGGTGCGCGAACAGCAGGATCTGGTTAATCAACGACAAGGGCTCGACCGCTCGCTGGTCACCCAAATGTCCGGTGCTGAGGCGCCAAATGCATCGCGAGAGGACGATCTGCGACGTCAACTGGTTGTCCTCAACCAGCGGCTTGCCGGCGTCAACGCCAAGCTCGCCAAGGAGTTTCCAGACTACGCCAATCTCTCGAACCCCGGGCCGATTGCGCTAGCTGTCGTCCAAACGCTGCTCCGGCCGGATGAGGCGTTGGTGTTCCTGTTGAGCGGCGAGAAAGCCAGCGAAGCCTTCGCGGTGACACGCGAGACAGCGACTTGGCGGTCGATCGCCAGCACCGAGAGTCAATTCTCTCAACGGGTCCTAGACTTTCGTCGCGGACTGGACATCGACGAATTCGAACGGTCGCTTGCCTCCGGTCACCCGGATCTGTTCGACCTCACCGGGGCGCATGATCTGTATGAAACCCTGTTCGGCCCACTCGAAGCTTGGATCAAGGAAAAGAAGAACTTGATCGTCGTGCCGACCGGTCCTCTGACCTCATTGCCCTTTCAATTGCTGGTAATCGATGCGCCAGCGCCGGTCTCCCGGATCGAGGACATTGCTGACTATCGCAAGGCCCGTTGGCTCATCACACGTCATGCGGTCTCTATTCTGCCTTCGGTGGCCAGTCTGAGGGCATTGCGGGTATCCGGGTCGCGATCGCAAGGGACCAAACCTTTGGTCGGCTTTGGTGATCCGGTTTTCGGCGAGGAGACCGTCGCCACAACGGATGGGATGAGCGCCAAATCCAGCGCACGCAATCTTGAAACAGGCAATTACACCAATTTCTGGAAAGGAGCCGGTGTCGACCGCGCCAGGCTGGCCGACGCGCTGCCGCGGCTTCCCGACACCGCTGACGAGCTGCAGGCGGTCGCGAACGCGGTGGGAGCCGGTCCGGGCGATCTCTTTCTTCGCGAGAAAGCAAGCGAAACGGTGGTCAAAAGCCTGAGCCTTGTCGACTATCGCGTCGTTTATTTCGCAACCCATGGTCTGGTCGCCGGCGACGTCAAGGGCTTGGCTGAGCCGTCGCTCGCTCTCACCGTTCCCCACGATCCTACCGACATCGACGATGGCCTGCTGACCGCGAGCGAGATCGCGTTGCTGAAGCTCAACGCCGATTGGGTCGTGCTATCGGCCTGCAATACGGCCGCCGGCGACAAACCAGGCGCCGAAGCCCTGTCCGGGCTCGCACGGTCGTTTTTCTACGCTGGCGCCCGCGCATTGCTGGTTTCGCACTGGGCCGTGTCATCGGACGCGGCAGCGCAGCTTACGGTTGCCACGTTTACCAACCTGAACAGTGACGCCAAAATGGGTCGCTCAGAAGCGCTTCGACGCGCCATGCTGGCCTTCTTGAATGACAAGCCTGACGTGACGCATGCATATCCTGCCTTCTGGGGACCGTTCCAGATTGTGGGCGAAGGCGCGGCACCCTGATCAGGCGAGCCCGAGCCGCTTCTGGACACGAATGACCGTGGCGGCGTACCAGACGCGTCCGGTAGGCGTAGCGATCTTGCGCTTGTTGAGCACCGCAGCAATCTTGCGAGCCGACGCGCCGGCGAGTTCGTCAAGCACCAGTCGCAATTGTTCGGCCCGCTCCATCGCGTCGTCGCGGGCCTGGGCTCCGTAAGCTCTAAGGCCGCCCAGTGTCACGCCTTGGGCCTTTTTGGCCGCCAGGCCGGGAAATCATCGCCCGCTCCTTCTCGGCAGTGGCCTGCCGGATGGCGCCAAGTTGACGTTCGACATTGTCCCGAACAGAGGCAAGGAATTGGTGGAAAATCTGAGGTTGACGGTTCACGATTAAAGTGAACCAAAAGCGCCGGCCGGTTCACGCCGGCGGGTTTTTCTATGTGATCTCCAAAGTCGTCGATCAGGCCGGGTTGTCCACCCGCCGCCGTCAATCATGTTCTTGGCTTCGTCGAGTGCGTCCTCCTCGCTATAGCGCGCGCCTGTCGTAATCGATGAGACAGGCGCGTCACCGTACTTGACGCGGATCAGAGCCCCGTCCTTCCGCGTGACCTTCGCCTTCCAAGAATTGTTGGATTCTTTGATGATGTTGATCACATAATCTTTGTACGACTCGCGCCGAGACATTTGCGTTCCTATTTATTGGCACCGCCCCCAAGTAGATCCAATCTAAAAACAGACCGAAGTAGATAGCCCGCCGGATCACGCGCCCGATCAACGGAGAATTAGGGGTCGATCGAAGATCGTGCGCGGCGGATCAACGATAAATCGCAGACAATTTCGGGCAACGCAATCCGCACCTTAACCTAACCGGATTGCCGTCTGCATTTCAGCTCGTGAAATCGGCTCCCGGTTATCGACCGGCCGGTCCATCGAAAACAATGACAAAACTCGTGCTAGCGGCCTCGGGCCTGAAGACAGTCGGCGAGGTCCGCGAACGGCCGACGAAACGCTGCTGAGTTTTTCGGAATAACGCCCCAGAGTTGGATCTTCGAAGGGGAACGTTTGCCGCCGCCGCCGAGTCTTCGTCGGCAATGGACTCTTCAGATTGGATGGGCGGCCCTTCGCAACTCCGAAACCGCATTAACTGTTCGCTAACCACGGTTCCATCACTGGCGCTATTGAATCAATTGCTGGGTCCAATTTGACTCTTTCTTAGATTTTTTTGGACGAGATGGCGCTGTCAAGAATGGCTTGATTAAAAACCAGAAGGGATCCAAACATGTCCGGTATTGTTCTCTCTGCTTCGGTTCGCCAGAACCTGCTCTCGCTGCAGTCGACCGCCGCCCTGCTCGCAACCACCCAAAACGATCTCGCCACCGGCAACGCCGTCAACTCGGCGCTCGATAACCCGACCAGCTACTTCACCGCGGCCGCCCTCAACAACCGCGCCAGCGACATCAACAACCTGCTGGACAGCATCGGCAATGGCGTGCAGGTCCTGCAGGCTGCCAACACCGGCATCACCTCGCTGCAGAGCCTGGTCTCCAACGCCCAGTCGATCGCCAATCAGGTGCTTCAGGCCCCCACCGGCTATTCGACGAAATCCAGCGTGACTGCCACCGCCATTACCGGCGCCACGGCAAACAATCTGTTGGGAACCGGGACCAACGCAACGACGGCCCCCGGCACGACCATCAAGAATGACAACACAACGTCGGTTGATATCACGGCAGCGACCCAATTGGTCGGCACCGCGAGCGGCACCTCCAACGACCTCGCGACCGCCATCACCAACGGTTCGGTTTTGACCGTCGATGGCAAGAACATCACCTTCAGCACCGGGCAGGTCACGACGACGTCTGACG
>Ga0182030_10011488_pt1 | contig 17867 bp, 14 predicted proteins | sample 812S3MmetaG_FD_121299 | JGI IMG/M metagenome (GOLD analysis project Ga0182030, IMG submission 121299) | Permafrost microbial communities from Stordalen Mire, Sweden - 812S3M metaG (Illumina Assembly) | ecosystem: Environmental > Terrestrial > Soil > Wetlands > Permafrost | place: Sweden...
ATCGCCGTAGAGATGCCAGTTGCGGTATAGCAGCGGGAGAAGGAAGGCTGCTGCGAAGATTGCCGCGGCGCTTATTGATACGAGTAGTTTTCCCCTTTTTTTTGCTTCATAGAGAGCCACTGCTACTACTACCGCTCCGGAGACTGCGAAGGAGTATTTGCTTGCCATCGCGAAGGCTATGCATCCGAAGACAAGAGCGAAATCGATGGTCGATGCGGCGGTCATGGCTCGCATCAGGCCTATCGCTATGGCGGCTGCGGGGAGTAATTGTGGCTTCTGCGATGTGGCCAGTGGTATCAGGGCTGGCGGTAAAGACAGCAGGAAGCCGAACAGACGGTCTTTTGGGGTCTTGGCCCATTCGGCTATGGCGGCCATTACCGCGATAAGACCCGATACCTGCAGGACTGCTCCCAGGCAGTCTGTGCCAGCGGCTAGTCCCAGGGTATTCAGGGCTTCGCCTATTCCCGTTAGTCTTGCGTGCAGCCAGTGGGGTTGCGCGGTTATGCCGCTATGACGCAGCCAGTCTAGCGGGACGCCTATGTGGTAGTCGAGGGAGTCGGGATCGGTTACTGGTCCGCAAGCTGCCAGGAAGAGAAATAGAACGGTGGCCGCTATTGCGCAAATCGCTATTCGTTCAACTGGCGAAGACTTCGGCAGGCTGAATGCCTGCCCCACCTTTAGGGGTTTCTTCCACGAAAGCAGGGCTGTGGCTATGAATGCGGCGGTTAGGATTCGCAGGACTGGCAGGGTGGCTACGTGGAAAATCTCCAGTGCGTTGACTACGGCTCCCAGGATTCCGATTACTACTATGAAGGCCGCTGGACTTCTTGCTATCGCGGCGGCGCTGGCGACGATCAGGATCGCTATTAGCGCGGGCAGTGGCGGGGGAAGGATGAGATCACGGAGGGTCAGGAACTGCATCGCGCAGCCTGGATAACTTCCGGGAGTCCGAAAAGAGGGTCTTCGGGAACTGGCAGGTTCAGGGCGGAACGGGCGGCTGTGACATCGGCTACAAAGCGCATTACTTCGACTTCGCGGGCAGGCGCAATTTCGATCGTGGAGGATGAGCCTGCTGCACTCACTACCCGGCTGGCGAGTTCGAAGATGGCGATGCCTGTGCCGCTCGCTATGTTCAGCGGACCGGGGATGTACGGGCCGAGACCGAGTTGAAGTAACGCTTCTACCGCGGTGTCGATCCAGACGAAATCGATGACCTGGCGGGCTCCGAACAGGGTCAGCGGCAGATCGAGCACCGCGTTTTTTACGAAATGCGGAATGACGCGGCCTTTGTCGCCGGGTCCATAAACATTGGAGAAGCGGGCGATGGATATTTCGCCGGGAAAAGCTCCGCAGCACATTTCGGCGGCAGCTTTGCTGGCTCCGTAGATGTTGCGTGGGGCGAGCGGCGCGGACTCGGCAACGGGCAGACGCGGGGATTCGCCGTAGACTTCACGTGATGAGGAGAAGACGACGCGCTTCACGTTATTCGCTTTGGCGGCTTGCAGCACACGGAACGTGCCCGTCACGTTGGTTGAGAAGCAGTATTCGGGATCGGCGTTCGCCGACATCACGGCGGATTCGGCGGCGAGATGGAAGATTACGTCGATGTTCCTGGTTAGTTCGTTCAGCAGGCTCTCATCGCGAATGTCACCTTCGCAAAGACGGGCCGATTCCGTTACCGCCGTGCCACGGTGAAAATTGTCGAGGACAGTGACATTGTGCTCGCCTTCAAGACGGGCTGCGAGGCGGCTGCCGATATAGCCGGCACCACCGGTAATCAGAATGTTCATGCGGTTTCGATTAATGCCGTGAATTGAGGGAGCAGGCAATCGACGGAGAACTCTTTGGCGGCCACCCGCATTCGCTCATGAGGCAAGGCGGATGCGGCTCCGAGGCGAATTCGCGCGGCATTAATCGCTGCGACCACGCCTGTTACATCGCCGTGTTCGAACAGCGAAATGGGGAGGTCGGGATTGGATTCCGCGATGTCGCCGATGTGGCTGGCGGCTGGCCCAATGAACAGGACGGGAATTCCTATGGCCATCACGTTGTAAATCTTACATGGATGTACCAGGCCAGCCATGGGATCGCCGAGAACCACGAGGTGCAGGTCGGCGGAGGAGAGTGAGGCGGAAAGTTCGGCGAGCGGCTGATAGGGCAGGCAAAGGACGTTGTTCAGTTTGCGATCCGCGGCGAAGGTGCGCACTTTTGCGTATTCGCTGCCACCGCCTACGAAACAGAAGTGTATGCCGGAGTCGCTGGCGAGTTGCGCGGCGGCTTCGAGGATGGTGTCGAGTGGATGGCAGGGACTGTGGTTGCCCGAGTACATCACTACGTATTTCCCGGTGAGGTTGTGTTTGGCGCGAAAGGCTTCGCGGCCTGAAGGATTGAAACGAACCTCGCGGTCGTGCGACCACGGCGGGAGGGTTTTGAGTTTCGCGGGCGCGAGTCCCTTGGCGGCCATGCGATCGCGCATGAAGCGGTCGAGCACGACGATGGAAGTGGCGGTGTTGGCGCTGAACATAAGGGCCGAGCCGAGCAGGCGGGCGGTTTGGGAGTCGGCGCGAAGCCATCCGGCGGCGATGGCTTCGTCGGGATTGAGGTCCATGATCCAGTAGACGAAACGGCCTCCTTTCAGCTTTACGAAGAGGGCCGCCATGGCTGAGATTAGCGGTGGCGAGGTCAGCGCGATGACTGTGTCGAAGCGGCCCATGCTGAGTAATCGCCAGAAGCATGTGAGGAAGAAACTGCCTATGTTGAGCGCTCGCTTGGCTTTGCTTCCTTTGCCTGTGGGGAGCGAGGGGACGCGGTATATGCGCACGCCTTTCCAGGTTTGTTCGCTCGGGAAGCGGAGCTTGGGATCGTCATAGCCCCGACTGCCGGCGATTACCGTGACTTCGTGGCCTCGGGCGGCCAGGGCGCAGGCGAGGTCGCTGGTGTGCTGCGCGGTGGAGACCACGTCGGGGTAGAAGCACTGGTTCAGGAGCAGGATTTTCATTTACTGACAAATGCACAGGCTTTCTTCAGATTGCGGTGATGATTAAGTTTGTTGGGCGAAGGCCCGGCGGTTTTCTGAGGCGTGCAGGTTTTCGGATTTATAAAGTACGTACGGTCCTGCGACCAGTACGTCCATGTTCGTGCGGAGGAAACAGTCCAGTGCCTGGGCTGGCGTATTTACTACTGGTTCGTTCTCGTTGAACGAGGTGTTTAGCAGAATGGGAACTCCTGTTAGTTCGCCGAATCTTGTTAGCAGTTTCCAGTAGAGGAGGTTTTGGTCCTTTTCTACGGTCTGGAGGCGGCCGGTCCCGTCGGCGTGAGTGATGGCGGGAACTTCGGCTTGTCGTTCGGGGCGAATGCGATAGGCGCTAACCATGAAAGGCGCCGGGTAAGAAGTTTCGAAGAAGTCTCCCGTGCGGTCGGCGCGGATGGAGGGGCAGAACGGGCGGAAGTGTTCGCGGTGTTTGATGCGGCTGTTCAGGATGTCCTTCATGTCGGTGCGGCGCGGATCGGCGAGGATGCTGCGATTGCCGAGGGCGCGCGGACCGAACTCCATGCGGCCCTGATACCAGCCGAGCACTTTGCCATCGGCAATCTGGCGGGCTGTGCAGTCGAGGAGTTCATCTTCGTCCATGCGGTGGGCGATGACGCCGGCGGCATCGAGATGCTTCCTGATTTCTGCTTCGTCAAATTCGGGGCCGTAGTAGGCATGCTTCATTACAAAGCCGCGGGGCTTGTTTAGGATCTGATGCCAGACATACTGAGCGGCGCCGATGGATGTGCCGGAATCATTCGAGGCGGGCTGGACGTAGAGGTCGCGAAACGGAGTCTTGTCAAAAATCTTTCCGTTGGCGGCGCAGTTCAGGGCGCATCCACCGGCGAGGCAGAGGGCTTTCTGGCCGGTTTGCTTATGCAGATAGTTCAGGAACGCGAAGTAGTTTTCTTCGAACACGACCTGCACGGAGGCCGCGAGGTCGGCGTGTTCGGGAAGGATCTCGGTGCGAGCCTGGCGGGGCTGGCCGAAGACTTCGACCATCTTTTTCGAGAAGACGTTGCCGAGGGCCGGCTGGCCGCCTTCCCAGGTCATTTCGACGCCTTCGGTGTGGTGGATGAAGTACTCGAGATCGAGATGGAATTCGCCGCCGCGGGTTGAAACGACATTGCGGACTTTGTCGGCGAAGCGGGGCTGGCCGTAGGCGCCGAGGCCCATCATTTTGTATTCGTCGCCGTAGTTGGGGAAGCCGAGGAACTGTGTAAATGCGGTGTAGAAAATGCCGAGGGAGTGGGGGAACCGGGTCGTCCCTTTGACGTCGATTTTGTTGCCGCGTCCGACGCCCCACATGGAACTGGCGAAGTCGCCGAAACCGTCTACGGAGGCAATGGCGGCTTCTTCGAAGGGAGAGCAAAAGAAGGCGCTGGCCAGATGCGCGCGGTGGTGTTCGACGAAATGGAACTGCGCGTGATCGATGTTGAAGGGCAGGGTGCGGCTGAGTTCTTCTTTGACGCCGGTCAACCGGTAACTGTTAGCGGCGCGCGATTTGGCGCGAGCCCAGGATTCGGGATGAGTCGCCACGCGAAGAAGTTTCCGCCACAGATTGGCGCGCGGGTCGCGGGAGATAGCGATGTGTTTGAGATCGGCCGGATTGGTTCCAGCGAGGCAGAGAGCGGCGGCGCCAGCGGGCAATCCTGCCCAATGCTTGATCCGGTTGAGGCGTTCTTCCTCTACGGCCATGGTCAGGACGCCGTCCTGAAGCAGGGCCGCGGAGGCGTCGCCGTGAAATGCGTTGAGTCCAAGAATGTTCATTTTGAAGTTTGCGTGTGCGCGGTTAAAACCGCAGTGGTAACTCGCGGCGATAAGATCGCCACTTTTTTAGGATTCAGCAGCCGCTTCTCGAAGCCATACCAAGTCGCTGCTGCGTATAAGACTGTTGCCAGCAGCGCGACGAGGGCAGCGATAAAGAGATTCCCGAAGAAGTTCCTCGACAAGACAATTGCGGTCTCGTGCACCAGATACATGGAGTAGCTTATTATCCCGATCCATCGCAGGGGCGCCCAGCGGAGCAAACTGCAAAAAGGTCCTTTGCCAGTCAGAGCGATCGCCAGCAGGGATGAAACAATTACAAGGACCAGGGAGTAGAGAAGTACGTTGGTTAATACGGTATTGCTTCCTGTGCGGAAGTCAGGATATCTGGATAAAAAGAGCAGAAGTAACGCCGCAAACGCCAGGGAGAAATAAGCCGCAAGACCCGATCCAGCCGGCAGAGCTTTATTGTCGCGGAACAACAAGGCAAGCAGAGCTCCGGCACAAAGCAAGTCCATACGAAACGGGGTGAGGTAAAAGATCGGGAACGAAGTTTCAAACAGGGGCGTGGCAAGTGCTCTGAGAGCCGGCACAATCAGGAGAGCGGAGGCTGCGAGGCGAAACAGGGTCTTCTTCGAGGCCATCAGAACGACCACTGGCCAAAAAAGATAGAACTGTTCCTCTACTGCAAGTGACCACAGCGGGCCCAGACTATCGTGCCCGGTCTGATGGAGGGCGCTGGCGATATTCGTTCCAAAGAACGCATACCAGTACCAATACCGCATCCACGAGGTGCCAAAAAACAGGGATGAGACCGCAAGCAGGACAATGTAGGGCACGAGGATGCGGCGAGCGCGGCGCTCATAGAAATAACTGAAAAAAGAACGCCCGCTTTCTTTTCTGTCCAGCAGGATCCCGGTAATCAGAAACCCGCTGAGCACAAAAAAAAGATCGACACCCATCCAGAGCAGCGGCACGTTCAACGCGTGGTGCACAAAAACAGCAAGGATCGCGACTGCGCGCAACCCATCCAGTTCCGGAATTCTGCGGGGATGCCGCGCGGGAGAATCGGGACCGATCATTCTCCGCCTCCGGCGCGGAGCAAATCGTCCAGGTTAATATCCACGAGCATTCGAAACCAGAATGCGTGCATGAAGTGGAAGATGGCTCCTTCCTTGCCGTCGAGAAAGCCGAGGCGGAGGAAGTAGCGATAGCCGAAATAGAGGAACGGACGGACGTAGAGCGGCATGTGCAGCCACAGCTTTTTCATCCGGAGTGTGCGCTGATCGGGGTTGCCCGTCCACGAAGCGCTGATCGGGTCGGGGCGCTGGCCCTGACGGCGTCGGAATTCTTCGAGGGCGAGTTTTTTCGCGTAGCGGTTATGCTTCTCGATCCAGAATGAGATGTCGTCCTCTTTGCGATTGGCTTCTATCAGATCGCACTTCAGCCTGGCTACCGGACCGGGGACGTGGAAGTGGTGATCGACCAGGTCGTTTTCGTCGGTAATGGCACGGCCGGGGCGGAAGATCTTCAGCAGATACTTCGGATAATAGCCGCCATGCCGGATCCATTGGTTGCGAAAGATCTGGCGGCGATTGACATAGACACCGTCTATGCCGCGGAATTTCGGCTCGCCCAGAGACAGTATTTCGCGGGCCAGCTCCGGGCTTACCACCTGATCCGCATCGAGGCCCATGATCCATTCACCCCGGATCGGAAGGTTGTTGAGAGCCCATTCCCATTGACGGGCGTGGGATTCGAAAGGGTGGTGATAGACGATCGCGCCATGAGACCCGGCGATTTGCAAGGTGTTGTCGGTGCTGCCCGAATCCACTACGAAAATCTCGAGGGCCCAGTCGCGCACGGCGCGCAGGCAAGCTTCGAGGTTCGAGCCTTCGTTAAAGGTCAGAACGATCACCGAAACGAACTTCACCCCAGAATCGCGCGGTAGGCTGCCGTCAGTTTGGCGGTCACCGCTTCGGGCGAGTAATGTGTTTGTGTCAGACACTTTCCGTTAGATCCCATGATCGCGCGTCCTGGCTGGTCTTCCAGCATACGCATTATGGCCTCTGCGAGAGCTTCGATCTCGCATGGCACAACATATCCGGCATTCGCCGCCGCTATGTCGGTGTGGACGGCGACCTGATCGGTGACGACTACCGGGCAGCCGGCGGCCATGGCTTCGATTACGGCGACGCCGAAATTTTCAGACCAGGAGGGCAGGACGAATACCGAGGCATCGGCGAATGCGGCGAGTTTGGCTTCGTTTTGTAAAAAGCCGGGCCAGACAATATCGCCGTCGATTCCGAGGGCGCTGGCCTGTGTTTTCAATTCGTTGACAAGCCCGGCATCACCGGATCCGGCGAGCACCAGCGCAGCGTCCGGGAAACGCTGGCGAACGCGGGCGTAGGCGGGCAGGAGTAATTCGAGTCCTTTTTTGCGATCGAAGCGCGACAGGAAGAGGATGATTTCACGTCCGGCGAGTTCCGGATGAGCATCGCGAAAGCTGCCCGGCACAGCGGTTCCAGATGCCGCGGGAACGGGATTCGGGATGATCGCCGAACTCGATTTCACGCCGAGCAGTTCCGCTTCGGCGCGCTCCTGTTCACTCGTATAATGCACCAGCGCGGCATTGGCAAGGATGCGGCTTTCGATCATGCGAAAGGAGAGGTCTTTGAGCCAGGGTCGGCGATTTTCCATTCCCCAGCGATTCAGAACCCCCAGCGGGCGCACGACGTAGGGCACACCGCGGCGATGCGCCCAATAAGATGCGGCCCACGAAGAATGCGAGAAGAGCGCATGGATGTGAACGATCCGATAATCGGATACGTGCTTTGAGAGCCACCGGCTCAGCGGCATGGAAAACTTGTAGAAGCTCGTCTGCCGGTCGAAAAACCAGTACGTAACGCCTTCTCGAAGGACGGGCTCGCCGCAGGGCACGGGTAACTTCCCCGCCCCATCGTCATTGGTAGTCGCGATATGGACGTCGAATCCGGACTGGGATAAACCTCGGGCCATCATTTCGATCATCACGCTGGGACCACCATGTACGGCGGCTATCGAAGGAATCACGTGCAGGATCTTCAGCGCCTCTTGCTTGTCATTCATTGAAGAGGGCGAGTAACAGTCTGTTTTCAAAATGCGTAGCTGTGAAACGCGACTCGTAACGATGTTTGGCGCGCGCCGAGATCTGGTCCCAATCGGGTCCGCTGCCGAGGAGCTTCAGGGTGGCGGCGGCGATTTGGGCCGGATCCCCCAGATCGACCGCTAAACCGGCTTCGGGGGGATTGACTACTTCTTTTCCCGCATCCAGATGACTGACGAGGCATGGGCGCCCCATGCGCATGGCTTCCAGGTACACGAGGCCGAACCCTTCACCGGCGCTGGGCAAAGCCAGAACACGGCAACGGCGGATCAGATCGTCCTTTGCGGCATCGGGAACGGCGCCAAAAAACCTGACACTGTGCGACATGCCGAGCGACTGCGCGAGTTGCTCCAGTTCCGGCCGGAGATCGCCGCCGCCAACGATCCAGAGTTCGGCGGCGGGTATTGATTGAGTGACCAGCGGCCACGCCTCGATCATTTCCCGATGTCCTTTATAGCCTTCGTCGCGCTGCATGCGGCCGATCATGAGCGCGGCGGGCGTCTGATCGGGCGGCGGTACAGGCAGCAGGAATGGTTCGCCGATGCCGAGATGAACCGTGCGGTGAGGCGCGGCTGTCAACTCAGGATGAAACTCCAGGAACCTGTTCCATGTGTGGTCACTGTTCGAGAGGAACAAGTCGGTCTTCCGCATTGCAAGGTTTGTCACGGGATCATGTTTTCGCCAGACTTCGACGCCATGCAGAAAAAGCACCCGGCGCCGAGTCGAGGCAGCAATGAACGGCGCCAGTTTCAGCAACCCGCAATGCCAGACGAGCAGAATATCGGGGCGAACGCGCGATCTTAGCGCTCGCAGAATGGTCGCCATTTTCGGCGTACCAGACTCATAAAAGAAAGCCTCGGCTCGCATCTGGCGCCGGGTGATGCCATGCCAGGCTTGCCGTCCGGCGGCCTGGACTCCGCCGAAAAAGACGGACTCGAACGATGGGAACAAAGCAAGCAAATCAACCCTCGGCGGGCGAAGGATCATGGGCGGTGATGCAATACCGGTGGCGCACCGGGCATGCCAGGACCAATCGAAGCCGGGAGTTGGATCTTGCGCTGGTACTTGTGAAGATACCGGTTGACCATTAAGGCGATGACAATGGCGCCAGCGGCGCTGGCTGTCTCCTCGACAAACTGACCACCGACCTGGAGGAGCGAAAGGCCCGGCAGAAAAAAGAGCACGAATCCGTTCAAGTCGGAATTCGCGAGCCGTTCCGTGGCGAGAGTATCGAGAGCTGTGATCACAATACCGATAACGGCGAAACCCACCAGAATTCCCATGGTGCCAAAATTTGCGTAAAGTTCCATAACCGAGCCGATACCAACACTCGTCTGGCCTCCACCTGTCAAAAAATAAAGGCCGGTAAATCGTGAAACCAGATTGCCGCTGCCAGCCTCGATGGGCTTATCGGGCCAAAAGACGCGGGGAATAAGGGCCAGGATTGCGTCGTAGAGGGTCTCCCCATTTGCGTAGCCTTTGGTCTCCTCGAGATGAATTACCGCGGCACCGACGAGGTAACTCTGATTCAGCCGGTCGTCAATCCGGGTGAGGTGCTCGTTGTTATAGATGTCGAAAAACTCGAAGGTGCTGGCTGACTTTTCGAAACGGCTAAACCGGTCGGACAGCGAGTCGCCGCCCCAGACCGACTGGCGTATCTCTTTGCGATCGCGCATGTATGTCACGTAAACCGACAAGGCTACATAAGCCAGAACAAAGCCAATGATAACGAGTCGGACTTTCGAGCGGCTGAAATTAGAAATGAAAACCAGAAAGATTACGGCGGCCTCCGCACCGCTGCTGATGAAACCGCGGCTAAAGACAGTGAGTATGGGCATACTAAAGGCCAGCATCAGCCAGGTGGTCATCATCTTGCGGTCGCCAGCCCGCCAGGCCTGCCACCAGCAGAGAGCCAATCCAACCACAATCAGAAGCTGCCCGGTGGAGAGGATGGCGCTGATAGACGGCAGACTCCCGATGGACGTGGAACTGAGAAAAAAGAGGAATGCCCCCATATACATGTACGTCTTGGGCAGGCGGGGGTCAATTTCATGGACTCCCGTGGCCCGGGGCAATATGCCGGATTGGACTACAAACGGAGCGATGGCCAGGGAGCCAAAGGCGAACGCCATCAGCGCATAGAGGCTTTGCTCGGCTCCCGCTGTTGTGAAGACACCGTTTTCGCCCCGATACCAGGGAAGAATATACAAGACAGCCGCCGCCCAGTGAATCATCGTCAGACTAAGTACATAGGCCATGACAAGGCCGACTCCTCCGACATGCCGCCGATGGCGGGCGATCGCCAAAATGAAGACGACTATCAGCCAGCTGGCGAGAATAAGCGGCAGGTTATCGCGAAACACCGGCTGGACTCCCTTTCACGGCTCTGGCCGCAATATTGCCGCGGCACAGCGATTCAAAGTCTGCTGCGACATCGGACCAGTCTCGAGTCTGGAACTGCTCGTAAGAAGCGGTTATCATGTCAGCCAGTTCGCGCCGATGGGTATCGCACCATTGGAGACGCTCCAGAAAAGCCTCCGGACTCCTGATTGGCAAGACCCATCCGGTCTCTCCTTCACGTATCAAGTCAGGCCCGCAGCAATTGGTGGTGGTGAGGATGGGGAGCGCCGCGGCGCTGGCCTGCGCCAGAACGACGGCATATCCGTCCTCAATGGTCGGAAAAATAAATACGTCTCCCCAGGCGTATTCAGCGGGGAGTTCGCTCTGCGGCTTTTTGCTGACAAACTCCGCCAGGCTTCCCAGTGTGGAGACAGCTTCGCGTGCTTCCGGCCATACGGGTCCCACAAAACGGAAATCGAAGCTCCCCGCGGCGCTCCTGAGAATTTCCCGAAGATCGAATAGTCCTTTTCGCCAGGAAATGCCTCCAACATAGAGGACGCGAAGTCTGGCGCCTGAAAGGATCCGGGAACGACGGGCGTCCATCACATCCATTCCGGGGCGGAAAGCGCTGGTCTGCGTCCCCAGGGGCAACAGCAGCAGCTTCGATTTGGGGATGCCGTGATCCAGAAAGCTTTTATAGGCGAAAGTCGAAAGCACCATCACGTGGTCGGCAAGATCGTATTCGCGCTGTTCCCTCGCGATCATCCATTCACTTGGTTGATCAACAGGGCAGCCCGTGCGATGCTGTTCTTCCGTGAGAAGATCGGCTTGGGCACGGATATGGGCGGAACCTCTCATGACAAACCTGACAGAATCGAGAAGCGCCGGGTCCGAGTCGATTTCCTCGGCCACTCCAGTCCACGTATGGATCACATCCCAGGGTTGATCGCGAAGCTGGCGGGCGGCCCACCTGCTGAACATGCGGTGAAGCGAGGCCTCAAAAGATAATCCCGTTTTTTCCCGGACCCGCTCCGCAATCCGGGTAAGCACGCCATGGAGAGAAAAACTGCGCACGCAACTCGCCGGGATACCGAATCGGGCAACGGCCCACTGCGGGTAATTCGAAAAAACCGTGACTTTGTTGCCGCGGCGGAGGAGCGCCCGCACGAGGTCGAACGCATGGAACCGGCCCTGCACGACGATCGCGATCTTCATAGAGATGTCCCCACGCCGGCAAATTCGAGCATGGCGCCGAGCCGGTCGCGGTAAGTATTGCCCTGACTGCAAATGCGTGTGCGAACGGCCCCCGCCAGGCGATGCCGCCACTCGTCGTCGCGCAGAAGCTCCTGTGAGCGCTCGAGCATCTCGGGAATGGACCGGAAGTAAACTGCGGAAACACCGTCGGGACCCAGAATTTCGCGATGCTCTTCAGTGTCTTCCGCAAGAATGCACGCGCCCATGGCTGCAAGCTCGTAAGTCCGCATCGCATGCCCGTCCCGATTGGCGCGCCGCACCAGACAGAGGGCAATGCGAGCAGCGCCAACGGCTTTGCGAAGCGTGGCGGCAGAAGCGAGACCCCGGTCGAACGGACGTGTTTCCGGGTACCTGCCCCAATAGCCGCCATACAATCCGACACGAAAGCCGGCATGAATGAAGGCTTTCAGATACGGCACTCGTTCCGCGTCCGCTCCACCGGCGAAAACCACATCCGAGCCATATTGCTCCTGCTCCTCCGCGGTCGAAGGCGGTTCCGGGAAGTGAATTTCAGGCTCATAGGCGAAAGGAAGGTAAATTACATTGTCGCAGCCTGCCCGCCGGAGGTCTTCCATATTTGCCTTGCGGGGGCTGAATACGACGTCGTAGCGAGGCAAAGCACGCATAAACCAGGAGGCCTTGTGGCTCGGATTCCACGGATCGTCAGTCAGAAAATTCATACGCACGACGGAGGACTCGCCAGCAACCTGCAAAGTCTCAGCGTCAAGAGGCGCCAGTCCGGTGGAGAGCAGACAGCGGGCGTGCGTTTCGGAGCACTGCTGAATGACTTCGCGGCTGAAGGATTCCAAACGGGTCGGCCTGTGACTTCGCAGCCACCAGTTAAATCTTGCGATTGGCGACCAGGCCCGGTAGGCCAGATCCGAATTGCAAAGGCGGACGGGGATGTGGAGAGCCTGAGCGGCGTTGCGCAGGTGATTTCCCACATGCTCCGGCCCTGGATTCCCCACTAGCACGAGCGGCTCGGGGAATGGTCGTGGCTGCGTGAGGGACTGGGATTCAAACAAGACTTGCTTCATACGCCTGTGCAATGCCTTCGGCCGCTCGGTCTACGGAGTAATTTGCGATTTTTGCCCGGCAGGCATCCCGGATTTCTTCCCGGCCGATCAGTTCGGATGCTCTCAGAATAGCCGCGGCAAGGGCTTCGAAAGATCCTGACGCGAAGACTTCGCCTGTAGAGCCCGAGACCATCAAATCCGGTCCGCAGCCTACGGCATCGGAGACGACGCATGGCAGCCCGTGCTGCAATGCCTCATTGACAACGAGCCCCCATGTTTCCAGACGGCGACTGGGAAGGACGAACAGGTCCGCCGCATGGAAATAGCGGCTGATCTCTTTCTGATTCCGGAAGCCCGGAAAACAAACTCTGACCTGGGGCGGGCGATTCGCGGCGGCTTCGAGGACCGGCTTCATCTCGCCGTCCCCGAGAAAGACGATCACTGTACGCGAGCGGTCTTCGGGGGGAAACGATCTCACGGCGTCGATGATGAGGTCCGGTCCTTTTCGTTCCGAGAGCTTTCCTGAGAAAAGAAGTACGCGATCGTCGTCGCCAATTCCGAGTTCCGTCCGGGCTTGTGCGCGAAGGGCTGGCCGCGAGTCTTCTCCAACCTGAAAAGGGCCGGGGTCAACACAGTAGGGAGAAAAAACGAGCTTCTCGTCAGGGCATCCGTGTTGGGTAAAGTGCTCCCGGGACCGCCGTCCGATGTAGAGCAGTTTCGAGCACTTGCGATAGAGCATGCTGAGCATGCGGTCGCGCGCTTTCAGCTGGATTGAGCCTGACGATTGCGGACGGTCGGCGGTTTCGCCGCGGAACAGAATGGGCCTGCCGCTGCGCCAGGCGTGCAACCATGCCCACTGGTGAAATCTCGGGCTGTACCCGGGAAGAAGCACGGCTCCTGGATCAAGATCCCGAAGTGCGCTCGCCATGCCTCGGGTGGAAACAGTCTCATAGGTCCGTCCCCCGCCCTGCGCAACGGTGGAGAGGAAGAGATGCGCGTAGCCGGATAGAAGATCCGTATCCCAGGCGAACTGCGTACGAAATTCCGGGTCATAGTAGCCTGCGACGCTGAAATCGGATCCATAAATCACGGTGGTCGGAATCCCGATTTTTTGCAGCGCGCGGTAGACCGGGGCACGGTACTGGATCGGATGGGTCTCGATCACCACGAGAGGCTTTCCCGATGTATGGGGTGCAGCGCTCATTTCGGCACGGGCTGTGCGGCGTTATCGTTACCAAAGTTTCGGCTGGCAGAAGTTTCTGTCGATGAAATCAGCGGTTCCGGCTGACCTGACATTCGACGGAATACGGGCAGAAACAGGTGTTCATAGTTCCATTCCGCGGCGATTCTCTGCCTTCCGAGTTCGCCTGCATGACGCATCGAGACCGGATCGGCGATCCACTGACGAAGGGCGGCTGCGATGCTGACGGCGTCGCCCGGATCGCAAACCAGCCCGTAAGCCGGCTTACCGTTATCAGGCTCGGCGAACATGCGCCGCCAGTCCGGGCGGTTCGAGACAACGAGCGCAAGCCCGCAGGCCAGGTAATCGAAAGCTTTGTTCGAAGCGCCCGTCATGGTTTCGCAATTCCAGTCATTTGAAGTCATCGGCATGAGTGCCAGTCCGATGTCCGAATGCATGGTTTGGGCGAGAAGATCGGCACGCTGGGGGATGGACCCGAGGAATTCAATGCGATGTTCGACCTGAAGGGCGCGCGTCCGCTGACGCAGTTGCTCCACATAGCCGCGGGATCCTACTGTTTCATAGCCCGCGACGCGAAGGTGGACGGAGTCCGGCAGCAGAGCCAGTGCATCGACGACGGATGGCGGAAGACGGTCGGGAACGATGGATCCGTGATAGAGGACCCAAAACGGTCCGGTCGCCGGGTCCCGCGGTGAAACCGCGATTTCTTCACGCGCGGGACAATTCCACACGCAGACCGCACTTCGAAGAGGTCCCAGTTCGGAGCGAAATCGCTCCAGTCTTACCTCATTCGGAAGTATGCATATCTGCGCGCGGCGGGCCACCGTTCCGCGGGCACGTGAAATAAATCCGGCAAAGCCACCGGCCGTATTTCCGGATGCCGGGGAATCGTGTTCGTGATAAATCAATTCGCGGCCCGGCAACGAAGTGAGCAGAAGAGCGGCGGGGCAAGACAGCTGATCCGACGCATAAATCCAGCGGGGACGCCATAGCAGAGCTGTCCAAAACACCCAGAGGCAGAAACGAAGGTAATGGAGTTTCTGACGCCATCCGGCCTTACAGAATTCCATTCGCCGCACCGTGATGTTCCGGTGGGCGGGAAAAGCCAGCACATCGGCTCCAGCAGCCCCCGTGCCGAGAAACAACACCTTCCAGCCGGCGTCAGCCAGAATTCTGGAACTATGCTGCAGCGGGGGATATCCCGCCGGATTCGTGTATTGAACGAAGAGCACGCGGCTCATCGGACCGCGACCATTGATTTCAGGGTTGAAGCAGACGATTGCGGAGTGTATTCGAAATAGCGTTTCATCCGAAGAAATGGCTTTTCCAGCAGATTCCACGACAGCCGGGCGGCCAGCCAGATCAGGAGGATGGCGGCGGCCAGTCCGACCGGATTGTACGGGATGCCGGCACGGCCCAGTTCGAAAAGAACGAACTGATGAACGACATACATTCCATAGCTGTACTTGCCTATAGATCCCAGAAAGCGTCCGGAGAGGAGCTTGCCCAAATGCCGGCCTAATCGCTTCTCCAGAGCAATAATCATGACGCAGGCATAAGCAAGGTCAATAAGAGTGCTCTTCACGAGCTGAATTACGACCAGGCCCTGTCCGCTGACGAACAACTGCGTCATGACGAGCGCGGGGCCGAGCGTACACAATAAAACCGTCGCGGGAGTGACGAGCCTGGCCAACCCGTCGCCCTGTTTTCGGGCGAAGATCGCAAGCGCGGCCCCCATCGCGAGGCCGTCTAACCTCGCCAGGGTGAAGTAGAACGTCTCGGCGTATTGGATAAAGATAATCCTGGTGAGCAGCGAAACCCCAACCGCGCAGGCGGCGATCTTCAGCAAGCGGTTACGCGAAGCGAGCATGACCACGAAAGGCCAGACCAGGTAGAAGTGCTCTTCAACAGCCAACGACCAAAAATGGCCCGGACCGCTTACAGTATCCTGCGGCAGCGTAACAAAGACATTTTGCAGAAAAAACCAGTACCAAATACCCTTTCGCCAGGGAGTCCACGCATTCATGTGGAGATACGGGCCGACGAAATAGTAAGCAATCAGCGCGGCATAGTAAAGAGGAAAGATCCGCAGTATCCGCCGCGCATAGAAATTCCGCAGGAAGCGCGGACTACCTTTTGAATCCAGAAGGATTCCGGTAATCAGAAACCCGGAAAGAACGAAGAAGAGATCCACGCCGGTTTGCCCCCAAACCGCAATTTTGCCCACCAGGGAAGGCGGATGGCCCTGCTGGAAATGAAAGCAAATTACCAGCAGGATAGCCAGGGCGCGAAGGCCGTCAAGAACAGGTATATGGCTCCCTGTCACCGATTGATTTTTATTGCCCGCCACTGATATAAGGCCTTAGCTGCTGCCGCCGACAAAAGTATAGACACGGTTTCCCAGATCACCGTTCATCTTATAACCGCAGCCGACAATCCACTCATGAAGGCGTGCCCCTGATTGACCACGGCGCTCCAGAATCGAGTCATGAATCTCCAGGGCGATATTTCGGATAATCCCGGCCTTCAGAACCGGTTCGGCATGCATGAATACGTCGTATTCCGCGCCTTCGATATCAACCTTCATCAGATCGCAATGGCTGGTCCCGGTTTTTTCCAGGAATTCGCTTAGAGAAAAACTCTGAACCGGCTCGGTGGGCAGGCGATACCTGGTATTGCGGGAAAGTGAACTCCCGCCAGTGCTCAAGCCGGGGGCCAGATGAAGATTTACGGTTTCGGTCTTTGCCGAAACGACGGCCTGTACCACATTCACATTGAGGCAACCATTCAGCGCGAGGTTGGCGTGGATCACATTCATCAACCGTGACTGCGGCTCGACGGCGACCACTTTCCCCGCGTTTCCTACCAGGGCGGACCCGATCACGCTGAAGTAGCCTTCATTGGCACCCAGGTCGATGAACACATCACCTGGCTTGAGATAGTTCTTCAGCACGGCCGTGGTCGAGGGTTCGTATGGCCCCGACGCCAGTTGCCAGCCGAGGTGGGACACCGGGCTAACCAGAAATCTGCCTTCCGGCGTTTGCAGTATTCTGCGCCTGCTCACGCCCAGAATATTCGCGATCGCCGAGCCAAGCGGCGCGGGCCGGATTGATCTGACGAATTTGGCGAGTCCACTCATTATTTTCCGATGCTGGATTTTTCGATGCTGGTCATTTTGGCCCTATGGCCGCGCCCCCAAAGCTGCTTTGCGAGAAAAACCGCGGCAGTTGCGGAATGCTGGTGAACAACAGAACGGTTAACGCGACGGTGGAGATAATGACCGGGATCATAAGCCGTGGCTCGCGGTAAAGATATTCAGGATGCTGAACCGGGCTGTCTTTCTCAAAGCTGAGCAGAAAGTAGACAGCCATGGTGAGAGCTACAAAGGGAAATGACAAAACCAGTTCGAGATGATAGCGGGCGATAAATGCTCCAAAAAACAGCATCGCGGCACTGGCATAAAAGGTTACTGAAACCAGCAGAGACTGCTCGGAATAATGCTTGAACGAGCGCCGGTATTCGCCGGCCCGGACGTGATCGCCGATCTCCCGGTACTCGCTGAATCGTTTAAGTGCCATAAAATAGGCTCCGATCATCCAATAGGCAATCAGGAGAGAAACGGGAGGCACTACTGTATCGGTAATCATGTACCAGCCCATCAGCATTCGCAGCGGATTGTTGATGGACTCGGAAAGAACGTCGAGATACGGGACGTCCTTGGTTCTGACTGGCGGGATGTTATAGACGCAGCCCATCACCCACAACCCGGCGCAAACCGCGGTGAATGGCCAGGAGATCAGGGATCCGAGCATCAGACCCGCGACCATCATGAGCAGCCATTGCGCATAGGCGAGCGGAATATGAACTCGACCGCTGGCAGCGGGGCGGCTGTGTTTGGCAGGATGATGTTTATCGTACGGTGCATCTAATACTTCATTGAGAACGTAGTTGCTGCAGGCGATCAGGGTACAGGCGACGAACCCGATTGCGATGTGCCACAGCGCGACAGAAAGCGGCATGGCGCCGCCGATAGCGCTAAGAGCTACCACGATGCCCGGCAGAACAAAAATGTTCTTGGTCGAGTGGTCGAGCCGTGCAATTGCGAGATGAGCG
>Ga0182030_10011489_pt1 | contig 17865 bp, 16 predicted proteins | sample 812S3MmetaG_FD_121299 | JGI IMG/M metagenome (GOLD analysis project Ga0182030, IMG submission 121299) | Permafrost microbial communities from Stordalen Mire, Sweden - 812S3M metaG (Illumina Assembly) | ecosystem: Environmental > Terrestrial > Soil > Wetlands > Permafrost | place: Sweden...
CGGCAGCCTCGTCGATCTCATGGATCAGAAGGCCCTCGTGGAAATTCGAACCTTCTCGCAAAAATTCACCAACAATCCGAGCGAGAAATTCATGCTGATGATCCTGTGCTCAACGGCGAAGCTGGAGAACGACAATAAATCAGAAAACGTAAAACGGGGATTACGAACGCGGGTAGAGATGGGCCTCTGGCCGGGCGTCGCGCCGACGGGATATCTGAACGAAAAGAGAAAAGATAAAAAATGCGAGGTGATTGTGGACCCTATCCGCGCTCCCATCATCAAGCAGATGTTTGAGAAGGTGGCGAGCGAACAATGGTCGGGTAGGCGGCTCTACCAATGGCTCAAAAACGATCTGAAATTTACCACGGTGACCGGGAAATATCTCTCGCTCTCAAATATCTTCATTATCCTCCAAAAGACTTTCTACTACGGCACATTCGAATATCCCGTAGGATCAGGAAATTGGTATACGGGGGCTCACGCGCCGCTCATCACAAAAGAGCTCTTCGACCAAGCGCGGGAACAGATGAAGCGGAGCGAGGTTAAGAATAATAAAGAGTTCGCCTTCACGAAGCTCATCACCTGCGGTCTGTGCGGGTCGGGAATAACGGCGTCGGAGCGGTGGAAATACCAGCAGAATGGCAATACGCATCGGTACGTCTACTACGGCTGTACGAAGAAACGGGACGTGAATTGCCCATGCGGATACATCAAGGAGGAGGAGATCATTGAGCAGATCATAGCGATGCTTGATGCGCTCGATATCAACGAGCTCGGCATCAAGCAAAAATTCAAAGATGAGATTGTGCGGTACAACAAGTTCCGGAAAATCGCTCTCGGTAAGAGCCGGGATCAAGACCCCGAGCCGGAGATGTTTGATGCCAAATCCTATGCGGTATATATCCTCACCGAAGGGACGATCACTGAGAAACGAGAGTTGCTGTCAAACCTGAAGAGTCGGTTGATGTTGAAGAATAAAATATTGAGCGTGGTATCGCCTGAAGCTACATAAGAGAAATACAAAGGGAGGATTCGAGGGATCGGACTCGAGATAAAAATACCGCGACAAATTCGTCGCGGTATTTTTACGTGACAGGAGTTTCAGTGTACTAGAGGGTTACCCCTCAAGGGCGCTCAGGAATCTCAGGAAACACGGTCTTAAAACACCTATCACTGGACAGTGCGCGATGGAGGGATCGGACCTCCGACCTCTTCAATGTCAATGAAGCGCTCTACCACTGAGCTAATCGCGCCGAATGCGGCCTCGCAGGCAAGGTTCATGATACGACCTCGCGGCGATTTTTTCAAGGCGTGGGCGAGCTCGTGGCGGATGACGGCACAACGTTCACGAGGCCTCGCACGTCGAGCTTTGATGCGGCGGAGAGATTGAACCCCGTGATATTTTGTGGCGCCGGCGGAACGAGCGCGCGAGGAATCTGGCTGAACACGTCATCGATCGCCCAGGAATAGAAAAAAATGAGGGTGCCCACAAGCACTACCGCGAGGGTGCCGATGATGACATTGGGATGTGAATGTAAAAATTTTTTCATGCTCATGATGATTATCTGAAAAATAACACCCCCTGCCCCGTCATATTTTCATTCGACCCTCCCCCGGTTACGTCGAATGACGTCACCGTGAGCAAAAACCCGGATGACTTCGCGCTCATGCCGTCGAGAAATGAGGCGAGAGCGCCCGGCGACCCCTGTGCGCTGAAAGAAAATTGCGCGGTGCCGGGAGTTGTTCCCGCTGACGGCGTGACGGATCCTTGAAACGCGGCGTTCGTGGTAACGCCATACTTATTCCCCAATTGAGTAAGCCATTGGGTAAAAGCGACCAACCCATATTGATCCGGCAAAAGCTGATCGATCGCTTCCTGATATTGCGCCGCCTGCGGCGCGCCAGACTCAAGTTGGGCGAGATCCGCCAAGGCATCGGTCTTGCTCCGCACCATCGCGCGGTCGCTCACGATTGCATCGACCTCTGAAGAGATCTGCCCCGAAAAGAACATCAATATTCCGATGGCGATAGCAATGCCTCCTATAACGATCCCGAAACTGATCCATAATTTCCTGGTAAAACGCTTCTTTTCCATTGCCCTATCATTATACCTCACTCCAGGAAATTAAATCACTATTAAATGATATTTCTTGATTTTTGAAAAACCTGTTAGGCTCAAAAAAACCATCGATCAAACCCATGGACGAAGCATCTTATTATCACGCGCTTGCCATCGCGACCCAGAGCGGCTACGCCACCATAAAAAAATACCGCGCGATGGGTGGGGGAAGTTGGGAGGCGGCGTACGCCGCGCTCATAAAAAAAACCCGCGCACCGCTCCCCGACCCGCGCGAAGCGTACGAACGCATGGTATCGCTTGGTATACGGCTCGTGCTCGCCGAGCAAAAAGAATTTCCCGAAGCGCTCCGCCATATTCCCTATCCGCCGTTCGGCATCTATCTCCGCGGCGGCGCGTTGCCGTCAATAGCGTTGAACGCGGCGCATGATGGCGCGCCGTGCGCCGTGCCGACGATCGCCGTCGTCGGCACCCGTCGCGCGAGCGCGGACGGAAAAAAGATCGCGCGCTCCTTCGCACGCGCGCTTGCCGCCGCCGGATGCACGATCGCAAGCGGCCTGGCGTTCGGCATTGACGCGGCGGCGCACGAGGGCGCGCTCGACGCGCGCGCCGGCGGCGGCGCGACCGTGGCCGTCCTCGCCGGCGGCCTTGATACCGTTTACCCACACTCGCATCGCGGGCTCGCCGAGCGGATCCTTGCGGGCGGCGGCACGCTCATCTCGGAATATCCACCGGGCGCTGCGCCGCTCGCATACCGGTTCATCGAACGAAACCGGATCATGAGCGGCATTTCGCGCGGCGTGCTGATCGTAGAAGCGCCGGAGTCGTCAGGCGCGCTCGCCACCGCGCGCTACGCGGCGGAACAGAACCGCGAGGTGTTCGTCGTGCCCGGATCCGTCTCCGCGACCAACTTTAAAGGTTCGCACGCGCTCATCCGTCGAGGGGCGGAACTCGTCACCTCACCTGACGATATTTTGGGTGCATACGGCATCGATAAAAAAGAAAACATCGTCAGGCGCGCCGGTGCATCATCACCGGAAGAAATCGTTATTTTAAAAGCGCTCGCGGAGATCGGAGCGCCTGCCGACGTTGACAAATTGATCGCATTGACTAAACTTGAACCCCGCACGGTCAATCAAGTGCTCAGCTTCCTTTTGATCCGCGGAATTGTCAAAGAATTGAACGGAGGGTATACAATATAAATAATTCACTCTATATTATTGGCACATGGATCTTATCATCGTAGAATCACCCACCAAAGCAAAGACCATCAGTAAGTTCGTCGGCAAAGGATTCGCCGTCGAATCGTCATACGGTCATATTCGCGATCTTCCCAAGAGCAAGATCGGTATTGATGTCGCGCACGACTTTGCGCCGAGCTATGCGATCCCTGCCAAGGCCGCGCCGGTCGTGGCGAATTTGCGCGCGCTTGCCAAGAAGGCGGACAAGGTGATCCTCGCAACCGACGAGGACCGCGAAGGAGAAGCGATCGCGTGGCACCTCGTAAGCGCGCTCGGGCTTGACGGCGAGCCGAAGAAAAAAGGAGCCGCGGCAACGCCCGCGAAACCCTACGAGCGCATCGCGTTCCATGAGATCACGAAGACCGCCATCATGGAAGCGCTCGAACATCCGCGCGCGCTTGATATCAATCTTGTGGATGCCCAGCAGGCGCGGCGCGTCCTTGATCGGCTGGTGGGCTACGAACTCTCGCCGTTCCTCTGGCGCAAGATCCGCTACGGGCTTTCCGCCGGACGCGTGCAGAGCGTGGCGGTGCGGCTCGTCGTGGAACGCGAACGCGCAATCCAGGCATTCAATAAGGAAGAATATTGGACAATCGAGGCGTCGTTTTTACCGCCGAAGGGAAAATCCCCATTTCCTGCCGTGCTCAATGCCATTGATGGAAAAGCCGTCGGGAAGATGGGCATCAAAGGCGGCGCGGACGCACAACATATAATAAAGGGATTGAAGGGTGCAGGCTACCGCATTGCGGATATCGCGGTCAAAGAAGTGCACCGGAATCCGGCGGCGCCGTTCACCACCTCCACGCTCCAGCAGGAAGCGGCGCGCAAGCTCGGCTTCAGCGCAAAGCAGACGATGGTCATCGCGCAGCATTTGTATGAGAACGGACACATCACGTACATGAGGACCGACAGCACAAATCTTGCGGCAAGCGCGCTCGCGACGGCACGCGCCGTGATCGGCCGTGAATTTGGAAAAGAATATCAACTGCCCGCTCCACGCATCTATTCCACTAAGAGCAAAGGCGCGCAGGAAGCGCACGAGGCCATCCGCCCGGCGAACCTTGAGATGGTCTCCGGCGGGGCGATCGGCCTGAAAGATCGCGGCGAGATCCGTTTGTACGATCTGATCTGGAAGCGCACCATCGCATCGCAAATGAAAGAAGCTATTCTGGAGCAGACGTCCGTGGATATCGAGGCGAGCACGCCACATCACGAGATCTTCCGCGCGACCGGCCAGACCCTCGTCTTCGACGGATTCATTCGCGTCTACACCGAGGGCCGCGATGACGATGCAAGCGACGAGATCGAAGGCGGATTGCCAAAATTGGAAAAGGAAATGGCGCTCACACTGGCCGAACTCGATGGCAAAGAAAATCCCGACGGCATCCAGCACTTTACCGAACCGCCGGCACGCTACACGGACGCCACGCTCGTGAAGGCGCTCGAAGCGGAAGGCGTGGGCCGTCCATCCACCTACGCGCCGACGCTCTCGACCATCCAAGAGCGCGGCTATGTGGAGAAAGTGGATAAGAAGTACGTACCAACGGAAATTGGCACGCTAGTGAACGACCTCCTTGTGGAAAATTTCCCGGAGATCGTGGACATCAAATTCACTTCGCACATCGAGGAAGAATTCGATGATATCGCCGAAGGGAAAATAAAATGGACGGAGGTGTGCCGCGAATTCTACGGCCCGTTCAAGAAGAACCTCGCGGAGAAGGAAGCGAGCGTAGAAAAACAGGTGGAGATTTCCACCACGCCCTGCCCGCATTGCGGCAAACCGATGCTCATCAAATTCGGCCGCATGGGGAAATTCCTCGCCTGCCCCGAGCCGGGCGTGAAGGTCACGCTCCCGATGCCGGAAGAGGCTGCGCAAATAAAGGCGCTCGAGGAAAAAACGAAGGACGAGCGATGCCCGATCTGTGGCAAGCCGATGAAGGTCACGCGCGGCCGCTTCGGCTTCTTCCTCGGCTGCACGGACTATCCGAAGTGTAAGGGCATCATGAAGATATGGAACAAGACCGGCTTCAAGTGCCCCAACTGCAAGATCGGCGACATCGTGGAAAAGAAATCGCGCGGTCGCGGCAAGCCGTTCTTTGCCTGCACACGCTATCCAGAATGCACGTTTGTGATGAACAAGAAGCCGGAATCCGAGGAGGAACTCCAAGCGGCGCTCAAGCATTGGATCGAGAATCCGCCAAAGCCCAAGACGCCGAAGAAGAAATAGAAACCTGCCGTCGTTTCGCTCCAACGTAGGAACGTCCACTCACTCGACGACGGCAGGTTTCTATTTCTGCGCCGATGGTATAATGAAAATACCATTAAGATATGAAAAAAGGCTTTACCCTTATTGAGATCATTACCGTCGTCGCACTCAATCCCATCGAGCTTCTCCGCCAAGGCCGCGACGCGAATCGTGCGAGCGATATGAACACCCTCAATAAGGCGACATCGCTCAATGCTACAAAATGATCATGGGCGCGACCATCAAAGAACTTATCAAAAAAGAACCGAATGGTCTGATCGCGCGCGCGTACGCATTTGCAGAGAAAGCGCATGCGGGACAGAAACGGAAGAGCGGCGAACCATATTTTAAGCATCCGCTCGCCACGGGAGAGGTCTTGCAATCTTGGCATTTGGATGAGGCCACCGTCGCCGCGGGAATTTTGCACGACACCGTGGAGGACACCGGCGTACCGCTCGATACCGTCAAGAAAGAATTTGGCACGGAAGTGGCGTCCCTCGTTGACGGCGTGACAAAACTTGGCCACATTAAATACCGCGAGACGCCGGCGAAAGATGGCGGTAAGAATGATAAGGACGGCGCGGAAGAGCTCAAGGCGGAAAATCTTCGCAAAATGGTGCTCGCACTGAGCCAGGACCTGCGTGTGGTGTTCATCAAACTTGCGGACCGGCTCCACAACATGCAGACGCTTTCCTCGCTCCCGGCCGCCAAGCAGAAGCGTATCGCCCTTGAGACCGACGAGATCTACGCGTCGCTCGCCTACCGCCTCGGCATGCACAACGTGAGCGGTGAATTGCAGGACCTCGCGCTCCCCTATCTTCATCCGCGGGAGTACGAGTGGCTCCTCTCGATCGCAAAGGAACGCTTTGCGGAACGTGAAAAATATCTGGAAAAGATAAAACCGCAGGTCAAAAAAGTGCTCGAGGAGCACGATATCCATCCGCTCGACATCGAGATCCGCGCCAAGCGCTATAGCAGCCTCTATAAAAAATTATTGAAGCGCGACATGGACATTGAGCGCGTGCACGACCTTGTAGCCATGCGCATCATCGTCGCCACATTACCCGAATGCTACGCCGCACTCGGCGTCATCCACGAAGCATGGCCGCCGCTTCCCCACCGCATCAAGGATTACATCGCCATGCCGAAACCGAACGCGTACCGCAGCCTGCATACCACCGTCATCGGACCCGAAGGCAAGCGGGTGGAGATCCAGATCCGCACCAAGGAGATGCATGATGAGAACGAATACGGGGTCGCGGCGCACTGGCTCTACAAGCAAAAACAGGAAGGCGCGGCTGTTTCGGGGAAAAAACTCGCGCAGGAGATCGCATGGGTACAGCAACTCAAAAACTGGCAAGAACACTTCGCGGGCAACGCCGACGACCCAGAGGAATTCGTGCGCGCGATGAAGATCAATTTCTTCACCGACCGCATCTTCGCCGTCACGCCGCGAGGCGACGTGATCGACCTACCCGCCGGATCAACACCGATCGACTTTGCCTATCATGTCCATTCCGAGATCGGCAATTCCGCGACAGGCGCGAAGGTGAACGGCGTCATAAGCACCCTCGACCACGTTTTGAAGTCCGGCGACGTCGTGGAGATCATCACGCAAAAAGGGAAGAAGCCGTCCGAGGACTGGCTGCGTTTTGCAAAGACGACAATCGCGCGCGACCACATCCGCATGGCGCTGCGCAAAAAGAACACCTTCGCGCGATCGCTCAGCCTCCCCACGCATGCAGAATTAAGGATGACCGTCGAAGACCGCGTTGGGCTCATCAAGGATATCTCGGGGGCGATCGCGGAACTGCGCATCGGGATCATAAGCTTCCATACCGAACCGGCCACAGGCAAAACCTACCACATCAACAAAGTAGAAATTGCCTCGACCGACAAGAAGAAGATCGAAAAACTTGCCGAAAAAATGCGCGGGGTAAAAGGCGTAAAAGAAATCAGTTATCGGCTATTATAAGCCGGCGTTCTGAAAAGCCTTCAATAACGCCTGGAACTGCTGCAGTACTGACGCCAGTTGTGAAATTGTCTCCGGCGACGGACCCTCTGCGACCACAGGCTGATTGGTGGTGGCCGGCTGCTGTGCCACGGTCGTCGTACTCTGCCCCATTGCAGTGACCGCGACAAGCCAATCCTGAGCGCTCCATCCGCTGACGCCGGAATCATACTGTACCTTCCACCACACATATCCGTCGAGCGTTATCGGCCCTCCAACGATCGTTCCCGTCTGGCTCGTCGCCTGGGTGCCGCGAACATTCTTATCATTATCCTTTCCATAGGTGCTCCGAACATTGATGCGAGCGGTTGTCCGCACCCGAGTTCCGATCTGGAATATCCCCGTCGAAGTAGGTGTCGGTGTTGAGGTTGGCGTGATTGGCGGAACGACGTATGTTGAGCTTGGCGTCGAGGTCGGCGTCGGTGGCAACGTTGTTGTTGTTACCGCCTTGATGAAGCAAGCCTTGTCAGCTCCCACGGAGGGATCGCCGAATACAGCGTTGCCGCACGCAGTGCCGTTCGAGAGGGTGAGGTAATGGAACGATGATCCACTGCCGTAGGCCACGCTCATCGTTCCGTTGAAAGAACATGTGCCATATTCGTTCGAACAGAACGTGTACCCAGCCGGACCCATCGGAATTGATGACGTTGGCGTTGGCGTTGACGTGGAGACCGGAGGAGTGGATGTAGGCGTCGAGGTCACGGTTCCCGCGCTCGTCGTGGCGGATATGCTCTTCGATTGTCCCGACGTATTTCCTGCCGCATCGTAAGCTGAGACCGTGTAGGAATAGGCGGTCGAAGCAGTAAGCCCGGTGTCCTTATACGAAGCGGTGGTGGAGGTTCCAACCTTGGTCCCCTTTCGATACACGTTATATCCAACAACACCAACGTTATCCGTCGAAGCCGTCCAGGAAAGAGAAATGCTTGACGCAGTGATCGTGCCAACAGTAAGCCCAGTGGGAATAGATGGCGAAATGGCATCGGTAACCGGATTCGAAATAGTGACCGTGACACTCGCGGAACTCCCTACGTTTCCCGCCGCATCAGAAGCCTTTGCAAGCAATACGTGCGTTCCGTTCGTAATGCTGCCGGTATTGAGCGAGAAAGTGTACGGCGAGGTAGTATCGGTTCCGGCAAGCGTACCATCCAAATAGAATCCGACGCTCGTTACGCCAACATTGTCTGATGCCGATGCGGAAACCGTAACCGTGCCCGAAATGCTTGCCCCGGATGCGGGCGACGTGATGCTCACTGTAGGAGGAGTGGTATCGGAAACGACCGGAGTTGGAGTAGTTACCGAACCCGAGGCCTTCGTTGCCGCACTATCCGGATTCACCATCAGCGAAGAAACATTTACCGGCTCAAAATCGGCTAGAGTAAGATCAGTGAGACATGACAATTGATCATTGCTCCATCGTGCGTCCGGCGTACCAATGATGCCCCCAGTACCTCCATTATCGGCAAGGATAATACCGTAATTGCGGAATGCTTGGATGATCGTAAGAGATTGCGGATCGTTGGCACAATCCGATGGGGTTGAGATGTTCGCTTTAAGACGATAAATCTCGCCAGCGGGACCACTCCAAGTGCAGGATGACGGAGGTGCAGACTGCGAAAGTTCGTTTCCAGACGCTACTCCCGCGCACGACCCAGCGCCAGTGTAGCCGGTGGTCGCAGGCCAAACATAATTATTCTCCATATAATTCACCGTAAACCTGATAGGATGAGTGACAACGCCGGATGCCACCTCGTCATACGTGAGCAGGAGCGGCAGTATCGGCAAACCGGCCGCATCGGTGGTACCATCACCGCCCGCCGAGTTCGATCCGCCCAATGGAGTGAGAGCATAGCCTGAAAGATTCGTCCACGCTGCATTCGAAGTGTCGGTCCATGAATTCGGGCCGGTATTGATTCCTTGATACAACTCGTAAAGCTTGCAGGGATTCCCACCTCCCGCTGTCTGCAAAACCAAGACATGCTGATCACTATTAACAGCATTGGATGTACCCTCCACTGGAGCGTACGACGGGATCGGACCGGAAGTGAAATCTGATTGATAGAGGGTTGTGGCTACGGTCGAAAGCGGCTGATTCCATGGAACGCGGATGAAAGGAATCCCATTTGGTTCTCCGCCATAACCATCTCCAAAGTACGCCTCAATTTTTGCGCCTTGATATGCCGCCAGTATCGGCGCTGCGGGAGAGGTATCTACGGGTAATTTGCTAATGTTGGTATGGAAAATGGAATCGCTTGGAAATACCTGACATCCGCCGAGGGTATTGTCGCCGGCGATGTCTATATTTAACTGGGTGTTTGCGGTGGCGCCCGTGGCATCGGTCACGATGAAATCAACTGTGTATAAGCCCTCACCATATATTGTGCCGGAAATCTGTCCGGTAGTTGGATTGAGCGTCAGACCAGGCGGCAGTGAGCTGTAAGAACCACTAGTGGACCAAGAATATTTATACGGTGCGGTGCCGCCCGTTGTGGCGATAGTGCATCCTGGATAAGCAACATATTGTGTTCCAGTAGTGGGGCATGATCCTGTTGTGATGGAAAGCGTCGCCGCTTGCGCAATCGGTATAATCGGCCCTGCGACGACCATCGCGACCATAAGAAACACTCCACTGAATATAGTTAGTTTATGCGATTGCATAGATATTTTTGATTAGTTTATATACTATCATTGTCAATCACTTAATCGTTCTTATCAATAGGGGGTGTGGATAAGTTATTTTCTCGTTAAAATCCCCCATTTTGCTCCCGCTTCAATTTTTCCAAAATATTCTTGAGTTCCTCTTCTGAAAAAAATGTAATAGTGATCTTTCCGTTGTTCGCGTTCTTGCTGATCTCCACCGGAGCACCGAGCGACGAGCTCAACTCGTCCTGCATCGCCTTCACTTCCGGTGCGAGGTGCACTTCCTGCAGTGGCGGCCGCCCGCGGCGATGTGCCGCTACGCCGCCGGACGCGACGGCAACATGCTGGACGCGTTCTTTCACGTCACGCGTGGTCAGTCTGTTCTGGATAATGTCCTCAAGCAGCTTCTTTTGTTCCGCCGGATCTTCGATCGCTATCAAAAGCCGCGCATTGCTTTCGGAAAGCTGGCCATCCTCCACCGCGCGTTGGATGTATTCCGGGAGATCGAGCAGGCGAACGCTGTTCGCCACCACTTCGCGGCTCTTGCCGAGTTTCGCCGCGATCTCGCGCTGGGTCATGCGGAACTCCTCCTGCAGGCGTTGGAACGCGCGCGCCATTTCGATCGGATTGAGATCTTCTCTCTGAATATTTTCGATGACACCGAGTTCCAGCTTCTCTCTTTCTAAATTGATGTTGCGTACGATCACGGGAACGCGCGGGAGCCCAAGCAGTTTTGCCGCCATGAGACGCCGCTCGCCCGCGATGATCTGATATTCCACCGAGATGCCGGTCGGCGTTTCCTTTTCGATTTTCGAAACGACGAGCGGCTGGAGGAAACCGAATTCGCGGATGGAGCTTGCAAGTTCGTGGAGCGCATCCTCGTCAAAATGCCGCCGCGGCTGATCCGGATTCGGCGTGATCTTCTCGATCTCGATATGATAGATGGATTCCTGTGCGAGGTCGTCGCGTTTTTGCGGTTGAATCATCACCGGCTGAGGTCGTTGCTCAGCTCTCTCTTCTCGTATCGGAATGGTTGGCTGGGCTACAGGCTGCACGGGCTGAGCGATTGGCTGAGCCGGCATCCGTACCGGCGGAACAGAACTAGGGCGCGGTTGTGGCTGAGGCTGAGGCTGAATCTGATTTCCATTGCTATCAGAACTTTGCCCTTGACCCTGGTTGTTATTCTTCGGTATCAGCGATTCGAGTCCTTTGCCTAGCATGGTGTTCGTAAGAATTTAAATATTAAAATTTCCGAAATTTTCGCTTGACATGGCAGGAGCCACGGCATCGGCAAGCGCGACCTCCTGCGCGATCACCTCGCGTGCGAGCCGCTCGTATGCCTGCGCGCCAGGCGAATCGGGACGGTACAGAATGATCGGTTTGGAAAAACTCGGCGCCTCAGCAAGCGCGACTGCGCGCGGCACTTCCACTTCGAACACATGATGCGGAAAATGGCGACGAATGTTCTTGGAGACCTCGCGGCTCAAATGCTCACGCTTGTCGTACATCGTGATGACTGCGCCGGATATCTTGATCGGATGCGCAAGATTGTCACGGATCAAATTGACCGTCTCGAGCAGCTGGCCGATCCCCTCGAGTGAGTAATATTCTGTCTGCACCGGAATGAGCACTTCGTCAGCGGCCACGAGGCCATTCACGGTGAGCAAGCTGAGGCTCGGCGGAAGATCGATCAGAATGTAATCGTAGCTATGCCGCACACGGTTCACGAACTTGCGCAAAAAATATTCGCGTTCGGGAACGTTCACGAGTTCCACGAGCGCGCCCGCGAGGTGCGGCGCCGACGGCACGTAGTGATAGTTATAGATAACGCTCGGCTTGATGATCTCCTCCGGCGCCAGTTGGTCCAAAATGCCGTGATAGATGCTCCCCTCGCCAGCCATCTGATTGTGGCCAAGCGCCGAGCTCGCATTCGCCTGCGGATCGAAATCGATAAGAAGCACACGCTTGCCGGCGGCGGCAAGATACGCGCCGAGATTGACGGCCGTGGTAGTTTTTCCGACACCTCCCTTCTGATTACAGATCGCGATAACACGTGCCATATTACCTTGATTTTACCTTTATAAATGACTATTATCAATTGTGCTGTGACATTAGGGCTCGGGTGGCGAAATCGGTACACGCACAAAACTCAAAATTTTGCGGGCGCAAGCCCATGAGGGTTCGAGTCCCTCCCCGAGCACATCGATCTTTTAATCAAAATTTAATCTTGCTTAAGTATAATGGAGTCATGCCACAAAGAAGACTGCCTCCGAGGAATTTTATATGGACGCCACCCCTAGCTTACGTTGTAGGCCTTTTAGTTACCGATGGAAATCTCTCTAACGACAGACGACACATTAATATGAGGTCTGCTGAAATTCCGATGTTGGAAACTTTCAAAAGATGTCTCGGTATTAAAAACAAAATCGGCTCTGATATGAAAAAAGACGGCCACATTCATTTCCGAGTCCAATTCAGCGACGTGCAATTCTATGACTGGCTATTAAAAATTGGTCTTACTCCGGCAAAAAGCCTTACGATTGGCGGGGTAAATGTGCCTGACTGGGTCTTCCCCGATTACCTTCGAGGCACTATTGATGGCGATGGAAATATCCAAACTTATTCCGATAAATATAACTATTACAAAGAAAGAAATTATATCACCCAGCGCTTGTTTATCAGAATTGTATCAGGAAGCGAGCGGCATATTATCTGGCTCCAAAGCAAAATTCAAGAGCTCAAGCAACTACATGGAGCGATTATTAGGAGGCCGCCGCCGGATAAAAAACGCTCTCCGTTGTGGGAATTAAAATTTGCAAAGAAAGAATCAATGAAGCTCATCGGCTGGATATATTACGATCCATCAGTTCCATGCCTTCAAAGGAAAAGAGGTATTGCCGAAAATGCTCTTAAAATAATAAGCGAACAGAAGCAGAAAAAGTATGAATTCATCAGCTAGACCTCCATCCTCCACTCCGCATACTTTCCGCCATATGTCCCTCGTTGAGCGGCATCGTATTTTTCTGCAATCGTTTTCGTAATCGGGCCGGGCGCCGAAACGCCGCTCGCGGTACCCACCGGCCGCTTGTCCACCGACATGATCGGCGTGATGCGCGCGGAACTGCCGGAGATGAACGCTTCATCGGCGATGTAGAGCTCGGTGCGATCCACCGTGCGTTCCTCCACCGGGATACCTGCGTCCCGGGCGATCGCGATCACACTCGCGCGCGTGATGCCCTCCAGGATGTCCACGCTCACCCCCGGCGTGATGAGCGCGCCGTTGCGCACGATGAAGATGTTCGCGACGGTTGCCTCCGTCACGCGCCCCTGCGTATCAAGCACGAGCGCATCGTCATAGCCGTTCAGGATCGCCTCGTTCTTGATGAGCGAATTATTGGCGTATCCGCCGTTCACCTTCGCGCGCGATGGAATCACGTTGTCGATACCATGCGTCCAACTGGAAACACAGACGTTAATGCCGGAGCGCGGCAGGATCTGCCCCATCGGATATACATACGCGGAAAGAGAGTGCGGAAGGTCGTGGATCTTCGTCCCCGCAATGAGCGCGTCCACGAACACCGTAGCGCGCACGAGTAGATCCTCGCCCTCTATATTATTTCGCGTGATGAGCTCTTTCATCGTCGCCTCAAACTTCTCGTACGGCCACGCCGACGCGAACCGGTTGAAGTCCATGATCGCCGACGAGTTCACCAACCGCTTATAATGATCTTTCAACCTGAACGCGTAGCGCTTTTTTTCGACCTCGTTCCAATTAACGCTAAATACCGTGTAAACGGAAAGGCCGTAGAGCACCGGCGAGCTCGCGATGCTCACGTTCGCGTCCTTGAACGGCACGAATGCATCGCGCAAAAACGCCTGACCATCCAAATAATTAAAAGGTGAAGTCATAATAGTAGTTCCATTATATACCCGGTCGTGATAATATTGAACCCGGAAAAGGAAGGGGTGGATAATGAGAGCCTGGTTGACCTTGCATAACTGTCTTGCCAGCGGGGGCCTCCTCATGCTCTTCGTACTCACGGTAATCGCAACGTTGCGAGGATGCGCAGCAACTCACCCAATGTAGGAAAACGTTGCAGGACTTCGAAAGCACATACCTTCTCGGCATGTGCTTTTTTCTTTGAGCACGATATAGAACGATGTTTGAATGATTTTATGGTCTGATATAGGAATTTGATCTAGAATGGGGCTATGTACGGCTATGTCATCATCGCAAGTTGGTTGGTCCTTATAACAGTGTGGGTGGTAGGTGCTTTTACCGCTAAACACGATACCTCAAGCCACTCAAAAACTCTTCCCCCGCTCCTACTACTCTTTTTGTTAGCGCTCTTAATTTTCGCTCTGACTCAAAATCTACAGGGCGATGCGTTTGTCCTCGAACGTACGTTCTTCAATCTCGGCCTCGCGATCAGTTGGGTTGGCGCATTATTAACCTTGGTCGGTGTCGCCTTTGCGATCTGGGGGCGGTACGATTTAGGACGCGACTGGGGAATACATCCGAAAGAAGATCATAAACTCGTAACGAGTGGAGCATACGCATATGTCCGTCATCCGATCTATGCGGGTGCAATGCTCGCACTTTTCGGCAGTGCATTGACGGGAAGCATCGTGGCCGTTGCGCTGTTTATTATCAGCATCTTCTTCTGTCTGCGCCGCATCAAAAATGAAGAGCGCGCAATGCTCAACCTTTTCTTCGAGCTATATCCAGCCTATCAAAAGAAAACCAAGCAGCTCATACCATTCGTCTGGTAAACGGGGTAGTTTGAAGTTCGAGCCGAATTTACGGAATTTAATCCTACGACTTTCTTCTTTGTGCCCGGGGTGGGATTCGAACCCACATGGCCATAGACCACGACATTTTAAGTGTCGCGCGTATACCATTCCGCCACCCGGGCAGTTTTTCGATTTCTTCCTCTGTGGGTCGGCTTCAGACTATGACAATTCGGGCAAAGTACCCGCAAATTCTCTATCCGATTATCGTGCCTATTCCCGTTAATGTGGTCGAGCTCCAAAGGAACCGTGCCATCATCAGATTTCCTAGCCCATCCACATTCTTCACAATATGGTAATTTTAATCCAACTGCAAATAATCGCCTTTTCAATTTAAAACTCTGAAAACTACTGCCCGCTACTAATATAGTTTCAAGAGGGATTTGTGGTCGTCCAAAACCCTTCAATCCCTTATTCCAGACTCTTCCTTTAAAATGTGCGATGTCTAATTTATATTCTTTAATATACTTCCTAACTTGGTCATAGTTTCCTCCGGCTTCGCGCAGTTTAAGCTTTTTCAATACTTGTCTATAACTCAAAGAATTAGCGACTGCATTTTTAAGTTGTGATTCAGTCCAAGATCTTTTCTTCATTAAGAAAAGAATACAACACGCAGATTAAATTTTTATTAAATCCATGAGGCCACGGCGGGAATTGCACCCGCGCATCGCCCTTTTGCAGAGGGCTGTGTTACTGCTTCACCACGTGGCCAATCGTCTCGCGCACTACTTCTCTGACTCACCGCCGCGCTCGTTCTCCTCCCGAGCTTTAATAGTATCCTGCCCTAATAATTTTTCAACCAGCGCGGCGTTCTCGAACCCGTGGTCGATCTCAAAAAAGATCCGCGGCATCGGCTTGATATTTATTTTTTTGAGCAAAAGGTGCTGGAGATATCCGGCCTTCTTCGCAAGCTCTTCGATCACTTTCTTTTCGCCCGACGCCGGAAGAACACTCACCTTTACCCGTGCGCCATCGAGCTTCTTATCCACCTCTACCTCGGTGATAGTCGCAAGCGCGGGAAGCTCCACTTCGCGAAGGATCATCTTCGAAAGTTCCTCGCGTATCAGTTTTCCCACCCGCTCGGAACGAAAGTTCATATTGTGATGTGCGCCACACCGGTCGCGCTGTTACTTACGAATCAATAATTTATCGCCAACCTGGATGACCGTCTGCGAATCGAGCAACACGCCGATCTCCTTTCCCATATCCGCCTGAAAGATCTCACTCTTGTTTTCGCGCAAGCCCAGCACTTTGCCGTTACCCACCGGCGCCGAGCCGACGTGGCCACGCACGATATCAAAAGAAGATTTCCCATGGAACGTGCCGCCGATTACGCGCCCACCCACAAGCTGCTTCTGCGGCTTCTCCTGATTGAACACCGCAAGCACTTCCAGCTCGCCCGCACCCGCCGGACCACGCTTGCCACTGAAAAACTCTTCCACCGCGGTCGAAAGGTCGTACACGATCTCCGACGTGATCACCGTCACCGTCTGCGCATCGGCAAGCACCTTCGCGCCCTTCTCCACGCGATTCTTGAAACCGATGATCGTCGCCTTCGTCGCGATCGCGTGGCGGATGTCGCCGTCCGTGATGTCGCCCACGCCTTCCTCCACTATATTGATCTCCTTGCCGCCCTTCTGGTCGATGCCGCGCAGAACCACCGAGAGCGCTTCAAGTGATCCGGCATCGCCGGCCTTAAGGATCAAGTTCAACGTATTCGGTTTTGACTTTGCGATTTGATTTATTCCTTTAGCCGCTGGCGCAGCAGATGTCGCCAACACTCTCGCCGTCAAGTCTCCCACCGCGAATTCCTCGCCCACTTTTGGAATATTTTCAAAACCAATAATGATCGCTGGCGCTGACGGCTCGAGCTCGGATACCGTCTTTCCCAAAAAATTCTCCAAAATTTTTACCTTTCCACTGGCGGTTTGCGTATATACCGAGTCGCCCCGCGAAAGCGTTCCGTTCTTTATGATCACCGTCGCCTCGATGCCGCGCTTCGGGTCACGTTTTGCTTCGAGCACAAAACCGGATGCCGGCACGCTCGCATCGTATGTCAATTCCTCCACGTCGGCGGCAAGCACGATAAGATCCAACAGCTCGGGAATCCCCTCCCCCGTCTTTGCAGAAACGGCGCAGTAGCTCACCTGTCCCCCGTAGCCCTCAAGCAAAACGCCTGCGGCCATCAGATCATTGCGCGCCTTGTCCAAATTACCACCGGTCTTATCAACTTTGTTGATCGCGACGATGAATGGCGTCTTCGCATCCAAGATGATCTGGATCGCTTCCTTCGTCTGCGGTTTTACGCCTTCGTCCGCGGCGACAACAAGGATCGCAAGGTCGGCGACCTGCGCGCCGCGCGAACGCATCGCAGTGAACGCTTCATGTCCGGGCGTATCGATGAATGTGATCTTTCGATCGGCATGCACGATCTCGTATGCGGCGGTGGCCTGCGTGATGCCGCCCGCTTCGCGCACAGCAACGTTCGCCTTGCGGATATAATCAAGCAACGTCGTCTTGCCATGGTCAACGTGCCCCATCACGACGACGATCGGTGGGCGGGTTTTGACCTTGGTTTCTATAGCAATATTTTTGAGTGTTTCTTTTGGCATAAATAGAAATATAATAATCTGAGTGAAATATTAAAAATAGATTAATTTCCAAACTCCAACACATTATAACAAAAATCGGGGTAAAAAACAAGACCAAATATTATAAAAGGCATTGCACCTTGAGAAAACCGATAGAATAATCTACACTCAACCAGTGGCAAAAGGAGACGTGGCCGAGTGGCTGAAGGCAGCATCCTGCTAAGATGTTAGGGGAGCAATCCCCTCGAAGGTTCGAATCCTTCCGTCTCCGC
>Ga0182030_10011490_pt1 | contig 17865 bp, 15 predicted proteins | sample 812S3MmetaG_FD_121299 | JGI IMG/M metagenome (GOLD analysis project Ga0182030, IMG submission 121299) | Permafrost microbial communities from Stordalen Mire, Sweden - 812S3M metaG (Illumina Assembly) | ecosystem: Environmental > Terrestrial > Soil > Wetlands > Permafrost | place: Sweden...
AGTTCGACGGGTGTCTGGTCACCAGCCTGACATTCGGCGGGGCGGACCTGAAGGACCTCTATGTCGTTACCGCCGGCGATTACCGCAAACCCGGCGGCAAGGCTGGCCGGGTCTATCGCGCCCGCAGCGACGTTGCGGGACAGCCGACGCCGAAAGTCAAATTTTAGGGATATCGTCGCTCGCCCGGGACCCCGATCCTCCCCGCATTTACGCCTCCGCCTCCTCGAACAGGCCGGTTGGCAGACCGTCGATGCTGAGGACATTCTTTTCCTGCCAATAGGCTTCCATGCCGGCCTCGTCCTTGCTGGCGGCCCAATTGTCGAGCCCCGGTCGTTCGCGTTGATAGTTGAAGACGGGAACGGCATAGCCGCAGGAGGTTTGAACTCGGTCCGCGGTAAGGCGCACGATCTGACGCGTTCCGGCCGGCGTGCGGCCTTCGTAGGATTTTGCCACAATATCGGCAAAGGCGGTGTTCTTGCGATGCAGGACCTCACCCTGCCCATAGAGGCGCAGGATATTGGGCGCACCTTCAAAGGCGCAGAACATCACCGTCAACCGCCCGTCGGCGCGCAAATGGGCCGCCGTCTCGTTGCCGCTGCCGGTCAAATCGATCCAACAGACGGTGTTATCGCCCAGCACGCGAAAATCGCGCGCGCTGCGCGGTGACAGGTTGATGCGCGAATCCGCCGTCGCGGACGCCACAAAGAAAAGATGCTGACGCGCGATGAAGTCGCGCATGGTCTCGTCGAGAGCGGAAAAAACCTTCGCCATATGAGGCCCTCATTATCCGATCGCACGAAATCCGCCGAACCCGGCGGACCTGTCGGTACCGCGATCCATCGCTTCCATCATGCAGAATCCGACATCGAAACAACAGGCGCAGGCGTCTCGCTTCCGCCGATTTCCCCGGAAATCCGGTCGATGCAGAAGCGGGCTCTGAAATCCAACTTAAGTGATGCACAGGATCGCGGAAAAAACTGGCCTGTGCCGCCGCTGCGTTCTCGCTTGTCGTGGGCGCGGCCGTTCTGTGGCGTCGGTCAGTCGCCTGCAGCGATGTCGCCGGACTGCCCCCGAAGAAGGTAAACTTTTAAATAATTGCAGTATGTTAGGTCTCGACTACCATATATTATCCGGCTATATTCGCTGCATTGCGGCATGTGTGGCGCCGTTATAAACCAGCGGTGTTTCGATGAATTTTATTCTCGGTCGTCTCTTCGGGAAGCATTCGGATGTGGAACCGCCTCTTTCGGCGCTGAGCGACCGGCAGTTGTCGCGGCGGCTCCACAAGCTCCAGAATCAATCTGCCGATCGGATGCAGGTTCGCGACTACATCGGTGCCGGCCGCTTGTCCGTGAAAGCCGCCGAGATTCAGGATGAGATCCAGAGCCGCGAACATGCCGAGGCGCGGTCGGCCGCTTAAGACCTCGCACTCAGTTTCCTTTTCGTCTTTGGCACCGCGCAAGCGACGGCGACCCGAATTTCGGAATTGCTCGGAGCACGGCGCTGGCGGACAGGCTGCACGCGTTGCACTGACGGCGCGGGGTCGCGTATTTCAATCTTGTCCACTGTCCAAATTGACTAATGAAAGGGAAAGGATAACCCCACTTTTCCCAGATTCTGTGTATTGCCCCTGGCATAGCCCGCATAGACCAGCGCCTGATCTGATACCCGGTAAGTTGCGGAGACCGAGCCCGCGTTCTGACTATTGAAGTCGGCGTCGGAGAGACTCAATGAAAACCGGTCACCGGGATTCGGCGGAACGATGGTTATGGCCGACGCCATCGCAATCCCCTCAGACATGTGGATATTCATCTGGTTGAGTTGGACGTTCAGATTGGTGACTTCGGCGTTCAGAGCCCGAAATTCGTCGGAACTCGCAAACGCGCTCAGCGGCAGGGTTGCACCCGTTCCACCATGGTAAGGAGGACTGGACACACAATCGCGACCAAATCGGTCAATTGCGCCGTCGGTGGGGAAAATGTACCGCCTCCCACACCGAATCCGCCCTCCGGGATAATCGGAACGTTGAAAAAGGACTGCGCCTGTGCACCGAACGAGACGCAGGCAATTAACGCGAATGCAATGAGACCTTGGTTGACCGACTTCATGGTTTCCTCCCTGTGGTAATTGAGGATCATGTTCCTCCTCAACCACAGGGACGACAACTTCAAAATGACCGTTGGACCAAAGCAAGTCATAGTTAGATTTCAAACCGCCCACGACCAGGCGGCTTGACGGCACGCTGGGCACGGGTCGATATAAACCAAGCTTCCGCTTGGTTTGCGCACGGCGGTAAAAACGGGGAACAGATGGACTTTCCAGATTTGCTGCATGCGGCGCTGACCAGCAAACCCGATAGCTGGGGCGCGGACGTGCGCGGCGTGCGCTATACTTGGCGACAATTGGTCGAAATCGGCGATGCGCTGGAAACGGCGCTGGTCGCGGCGGGGGTTCCGGTATCGGCGCCGGTCGGCGTGGTCGCCCGGAACCGACCCTTTCTCGCCGCCACGATCTTGGGGTTGGTCACGCACCGCCGTTCGGTGACGATGATCTATTCTGCCCAGTCGCCTGAGGCGATGGCGGGCGATATCGCCAAGCTGCGCCTAGTCGCAATCGTCGCCGACCCACAGGATTGGGCGGGACCGCAGATCGAGGCCGCACGCGCAGCCGGCACGCTGGGGCTGGCCGCTACCGGCGAGCTGGGCGAACCCATCCGCGCGGTCGAGAACATCGCCAAAGTCGGAGCGGCGCCGCACCGTGAGCCGCCGGCAGAACCGGGGGTTGAGCTCCTCAGCAGCGGCACCACCGGCGCACCCAAGCGGGTGATGATCGGATTTCCGATCCTGGAGCGTACCGCACAGAGCTTTATGCTGGGCGAACCGCCACCGGGCGGCAGACCGCCGCAGATCGTCTCGGCGCCCTTCGGCAATGTCAGCGGGCTCTGCCAATTGATCGGCTGCGCGGCCGGAACGACGCCGATGGCGATTCTGGAGAAATTCTCGGTTACGGAATTCGTCGATGCGATCAAGCGTGTTCGCCCGCCTATCCTCGGGATGGTCCCGGTGGGGGTTAAGATGATCCTCGACGCCAAGGTGCCGAAGGAGGATCTGGCCGGGGTTGTCGGCGTGTTCGGCGGCGGCGGGCAATTGACCCCTGAAATTCAGGACCAGTTCGAGGAAGCCTACGATATCCCGATCCATTGGGGTTACGGCGCGACGGAGTTCGGCGGCACTTTGGTGCGCTGGACGCCGGATATGCGCGAGCCCTTCGCCAAGTCCAAACGGGGCAGTATCGGCCGCGCCATGCCAGGCACGGATTTGCGGGTGATCGACACGCAGACGGGCGAAGTTCTGCCACCGGGCAAGCCCGGCGTGATGGAAGCCAAGGTGCCGATGATGAGCCCGGATTGGATTCGCACGACCGATCTGGTGACGATCGACGAGGATGGCTTCGTCTTTCATCACGCACGCAATGACGGCGTGATCTCGCGCGGCGGTTTCAAGATTTTACCTGAGACCGTTGTGGAGGCGCTACGGACCCATCCCGCCATCGCCGACGCCTCGATCGTCGGTTTGACTGATGACAGACTGGGTGAGGTTCCGGCCGCCGCGGTCGAGTTGAAAGCGGGCGCAACCTATCCCGGCGACGATGCCTTGGCCGCTCATCTGCGCGCGCGTTTGACCGCAATGCATATCCCGACCCGCTTTATCGCGGTCGAAGCCCTTCCGCGGACGCCGTCGATGAAGGTGAGCCTCGCCGAGGTCCGCCGACTGTTCGACCGGGCATCGTGACCACAGGATCCTAATCATATGACGGAGACATGAAAATGTTGGGACAAGGCGGAAAAGGAACACCCTCGATCGCCGCCGATCCGGGGATTTATGCCGGCCGCATTCTGGATTGCGACGCCCATCTCTATCTCGAGCCAGAGGATATGGCCGAATTGGTCGGCGATGTCGGGGCCGGTTTCGTACTGGAGTATTTGCGCAAATATGTCGGCTCGGATCAGGACCGCCAAGCCCGCGCCGAAGCGAAAGGCGATCTTTGGGGCGTCAAGGGAATCAGCGCCCACGGTGCGGTCGATGCCCCGAGCCGTGTCGAGGCGATGGACGGCATGGGGGTGCGCGCACAGCTTTTGTTCCCGAACACTGCACTGCGCGAATTGCGCCTGCAAACCGCCGCAGCGCGGGCGGTGTGCCGCCGCTATAACGATTACGTGATCGATTGGACTCACCAGACAGGCGACCGCGCACGCGCAGTCTGCCAGATCAATATGAGCGATGTCGGTTGGGCGACCGAGGAACTTAAGCGGGTTCTGAAATTGGGCGCGCGCGGGGTGCTGTTATCCTGCGCTGCGCCGCCCGGCGGCGTGTCGCCAGCCAACAGTTGTTGGGACCCGTTCTGGGCAATGCTGGAAGAGGCGAATGTTCCAGCCTTTCTCCACATCGCTTCGGGGGGAATCCTCAGCAATACCACTGCGGACGATCCGATGATCCCGCCGCGTGAATTCGCCGAGGCGGAGGGGTTGAAGGCCGCCTTTAAGGACCGTTCGGGGGCCGAAGAGGCGTTGGGGCCATTCTACTTCGTCATCTCTCATATGGCGCCTGAAGTCTGGCTGGTTTCGATGGTGATGGGAAAGGTGTTCGAACGTTTCCCGCGTCTGCGTTTCGGCGTCATCGAAGTAGGCGCAAGCTGGGTCGGCCCGATGTGCGAGCGGATGGATTTGCACTCCAAGCTGATGGCCAAGGTGGGCATCACCTATTCGATGCCGCCCAGCGAGTTCGTTCGCCGCAACGTGCGCGTCACGCCCTTCTGGCATGAGGACGTCAATTTGATGGTCGAACGTTATGGTCTGAAAGAGGTCTATGTATTCAGCACCGACTATCCGCATGTGGAGGGCAGCCGCGACCCGATCGGGCGTTTTCGCAAGACCATCGATCGGCTGGGGTCGGACTACGAACAGGCCTTTTTCTGCGACAATGGCGCGCTGTTGTTCCCAGGTCTGTAACCCTATGAGCATGCCGTCCGGTATCGGCATCGTCGATACGTTCTTCGATCTGCCGCCGGAAAACCGCAACGCCTGGGCAAGCGATTTCGGAGCATTATTCCGCGACCGGGAAAGCAAGACGGGTGCCATGGCGCACGCGGCCGGCTTTCTGTTCAAGGACGCGCCCAACATCACACGGTCAGGCGATCCAATTGGAGACACGCTTCGCGAGATGGATCGGTTCGGCATCGAGAAGGCGCTGATCAGGGTCAATGACAACCTGTCGGTGGAGGCTGTCACTCACCACCGCGACCGGTTTCTCGGCCAGCTATATGTCGATCCCAACCAGGGGATGGATACCGTGCGGGCGCTAACCCGCGCATACGAGCTTTACGGAATCTTGGGGGCCAGCTTTTTCCCGGCGGGGCAGAACCCGCCGGTGCCGATTAACGATAAGCGGGCGTATCCGATTTATGCGCGATGCGTCGATCTCGACATCGCGATATTCGTCAATGCCGGTGTGCCGGGGCCGCGCATCCCGATGGATAGTCAGCAGGTCGCCCTGGTCGACGAGGTGTGCTGGTTCTTTCCGGAACTGCGCCTGGTCCTGCGTCACGGCTGCGAGCCATGGACCGATCTTGCCATCAAGCTGATGCTGAAATGGCCGAATCTCTATTATTCGACCAGCGCCTTCGCACCGAAATTCTATCCCCGGGACATTGTCGATTTCGCCAATTCGCGCGGCGCAGATAAGATTATCTATGCTGGCTATTACCCCTCGGGCCTGACCTTGGATCGGATTTTCGACGAGATGAAAAACGTGCCGTTCAAGGATCATGTATGGCCGAAATTCTTGCGCGAAAATGCGCTGAAAGTTCTAAAACAGGGTCGCCAGAGTGCTTAAGGCCGGGATGCTCAAGGGATGAGTGGCATGAAATTGGGATTGAACGAGGAGCAGGAGCTTCTGCGCGATAGTTTTTCCAAGTTCCTGCGCACGGAATCGACCCCGGCACGGGTGCGTGCGGCGGAACCCATGGGCCATCATCCCGCATTTTGGGCCGAGCTCGTCGGTTTCGGCATTCCGGCGATGCGCGCGGCCGAGGCGGTAGGCGGCGGGGGGATGAGCCTGCTGGATGCGGCGCTGATCGCGGAAGAGGCCGGCCGCCATCTGGCGCCCGGACCGGTTATCGAGACGATCGTCGCCGCGCGTCTGCTGGCGGAATTGGGCGGCGAAGGGCTGCATTGGTTCGAGCGGGTCCAGAGCGGCGACGCGATCGTGACGCTGGCGCTGCACGAGGCCGGGCTGCGCCCACGGCAGATCGTGCCGGGGGCCGCCGTGGCCGATGCGGTTCTCTATCTCGATGAGGACGAGATTGTCCTACTGGCCGGTTCGCCGCCCGGGAAGGCGCCCGCCAATCTGGGTAAGGCGCCGCTTGCCGCGATCGATCTTGAGGACGAGGCAGACGGCCGCACGCGCCTGATTTTGGCCCACGGGCCGGATGCCCGCTATGCCTATCTGGCGGCAATCGAGGAATGGAAGATTTTGACCGCGGCGGCTCTGGCCGGGTTGGGGCGGCGGGCGCTGGAGATGGCGGCGGAATATGCCTCGGAACGCGAAGCCTTCGGCCGGCTGATCGGCACCTATCAGGGCATATCCCACCCCTTGGCGGAATCCATCACCGATATCGACGGCGCGCAGCTTTTGATCTGGCGCGCGATCTGGGCGATTGCGCGCGGCCGTGACGACGCGGCAGCGTCGGTGTCGATGGCGTTCTGGTGGGCCGCCAAATCGACGGCGACGGCGGTAGTCCGCTCCCTGCGTACTTTCGGCGGCTATGGACTGTCGGTTGAATATGACATTCAGCTTTATTTTCGACGCGGCCGGGCGATGGCGCTGCCGCTGGGTGATCCGCTTGCCGAATTGGTGCGCGTTGCCGACCGGTTGTGGGGCGATACGCGCTGGTCGCCTTTGCCCGATCCCGGCCCCATCGAGATAGAGTTCGGTTACGGCGAGGCGGCCGAACGCTTCGCCGTCGAAATTCAGGCGTTCTTCGACGAAAATCTGACGCCGGAACGGCGTACGGCGATGCGCCGATCGCTCGACGGCTATGATCCCGAGATGCAGCGCAAGTTGGCTGAGGCCGGGTTCCTTTATCCGGACTGGCCTGACGAATTTGGCGGGCAGGGGCGTAGCGCCTATGAGCTGTCTGCACTGGGGGTGGTCTATGAGGCCAACGACTGGAGCCGCGTCGCCATCGGCACTACAAATATGGGCGCGCGCATGGCGATGGCATTCGGTTCGGATGCTCTGAAGGCCGAGGCCCTGCCGCGATTCGCGGCCGGAACGGCGTCCTCGTGCCTGGGATTTACCGAGCCGGGTTGCGGGTCCGACGTGTTCGCGTCCAAAACCCGCGCCGTCAAGGACGGGGACGATTGGATCATCAACGGGCAGAAGGTCTTCACGACCGCGGCTCATGTCAGCGACTATGTGTTGCTGCTGACCCGCACCGACCCGGATGTGCCCAAGCATAAGGGGCTGACCATGTTTCTGGTGCCGATGAACCTGTCAGGAATTGCCGTGGATGCTCTGCATACGATGCAGGAGGAGCGGACCAACATCACCTATTACGCCGATGTTCGCGTGCCCGACATGTATCGGTTGGGGCCGGTCAACGGGGCGGTCGGGGTGATGGCTTCGGCGATGAAGTTGGAACATAGCGGCGAAGGATATCACGTGTCCCAGCCCGCCTTGGTCGATGCCGCGGTCGCCTGGGCGCGCGAGGCCGTCGACGATAGCGGCTGCAAGCGCATCGAAGACCCGGACGTGCGCGCCCGCATCGCCCGGGCGGCGGTGCATAATGAGGTCGCCGATCTATTGTGCCGCCGCGCGGTCTGGGCCGGGGTGGAAGGCGTGCCGTCGCGGGCCTTCGGCCCGATGTCCAAGCTGTTTACGAGCGAGACCTATCTGAAGGATTCGGCCGACCTGCTGGAATTAGCCGCGCCGGATTCGCTGCTGGAAGGGCACGACGCGCTGGGCGTGCTGGAATTCAAACATCGCCATTCGGTTGGTCAGACGATTTACGGCGGCACCAGCGAGGTTCACCGCAGCGTGGTGGCTGAGCAGGCCTTGGGTCTGCCGAGGACACGCCTATAATGTCACATGGAATGACGCCGGGCAGGCTCTATCGCCGCAAAGCCATCGCGGAAGCAGGGAAATTCGAGACCTTTGCTGCGATGGAAGATGACTTTCATCACTTCACGGTGCATTTGCGTCACGACGGGCGGCATGTAACCGAGCTGGTCGGGGAGGCCGTGCGCTTTCCCTGGACCACCTGTCCCGGCGCCACGGCCAAGCTGGAACAGCTGATCGGTGCGCCGCTGAACCCCACGCCGGAAGATCCTGGCCGAAAGACCCATATCGCCGAGCATTGCACCCATCTCTACGACGTTGCGAAATTTGCCATCGCCCAGTCGGCGCGGTCCCTGTCGGGGCAGGGACAACGGCGTCAATATGACATCACCATTCCCGATATCATTGACGGCCAGACGACCGGCGACATCAGCCGCGACGGGGCTCCGGTCTTTCACTGGGAAATTCGCGATCGAGTCGTCATCGCGCCCCCCGCCTTCGCGGGACATAAACTGCCGGGACGTGCGCAATGGCCGAAGGGCAGCATTGTCGATGCGGACGCGCTGGAGGCCGCATTGATGCTGCGCCGCGCGCTGGTCATCTTTCGCGGCCGCATGTCGGAATATCCCGAGATCACCAGTGCCGACCAGGTTCCCGGCGGGTTCGCTTCCTGCTTTACCTACCAGCCTGAGAACGCACCGAACGGGCGCTGGGTGATGGAGGAAATGAATTACACCGCGTCGGCGGACCAGCTGCTTGCGGATTTCGCCGTCAAGCGTTCCTTTGCCTGAAAATTTAAGCGGTTGCGCCACCGTCGATGGCGATTTCTGCGCCGGTGATGAATTGCGATGCATCGGAGGCCAGAAAGAGAACCAGGTCGGCGACCTCCTGCGACGTTCCCATCCGGCCCCAGGGAATGGCCGCCATGACCTTCTCGAGTTTGCCGGGCGGGGCCTGGTCGCGGGTCATGGGCGTGTCGATCACCCCGGGCAGGATCGCGTTCACGCGGATATGATCCGGTGCGTAATCCTGCGCGGCATAGCGGGTCAGGCCGCGCATGCCCCATTTGCTGACGCCATATGCGACCATGCCCTTGGCGCCCTTTACGCCGGCGATCGAGGCGATATTGATGACCGATCCGCCGCCGACACTCAGCATCGGTCCGTGGACCGCCTGAAGACCCAGGAAGGCGCCGACGACATTGACCTGGAATGTCCGCTCGAGCTGCTCGCGCGGGGTATCCTGGGTCGTATTGAAGGCGACGATCCCTGCATTATTGACCAGGATGTCGATGCGCCCGAATCGGCGGAGCGTCTCTTGGACGACCGCATGCCATCCGGCTTCGTCGGTCACGTCGTGGTGAATGAAATGGGCGCGATCCCCGATTTCGGCGGCGACCGCCGCGCCGTCCCGATCCAGAATATCGGTGATCACCACCGACGCGCCGTTCGCCGCCAGCGTGCGGGCGTGGGCGGCGCCCTGACCTCTGGCACCGCCGGTAACGATTGCGACCTTTTCGGCAACTTGTCCCATTTTCGCGTCCTCGGCGCCGCGTCATTCGCTGAGGCGACTGATAATACGATGCTGCAATGACGGGGAATTCTATGGGGTCGGGCGTGGAGGACGAAGCGGAATCGGTCGAAAGCTTTCTGACCGTGTCGGAACAGCCGGAAGGGCTGCCGCTCGGGCAGATCCTTGCCCACCATGCCGCGCGCGACCCGAACCGGCCGGCAGTCACGATCGATGGGCGCTCGATCAGCCGCGCCCAACTCGACGCACGCTCGAACCGCAGGGCGCGGGCCCTGGCGCAGTTGGGCGTCGGGCAGGATGATTTCGTGACGCTGGCGCTGCCCAACGGGCTCGAGTTTTACGAAACCGCCTTTGCAGTCTGGAAGCTTGGCGCGACCTTGAATCCGGTATCCTGGCGTCTGCCCGATGCCGAGCTTCGCGCGATCGTCGATACGGCCAAGCCCAAGCTGGTCATCGGCGTCGCGCCGGAGCGGCTCGCGGACCACCAAGTCATCCCACCGGGCTTTGAGCCCGACCCCAGCCTGTCGGATGGGGCTTTGCCGCCCAAGGTGGCACGATATTGGCGGGCAATGACCAGCGGCGGCAGCACCGGCCGCCCCAAGGTCATCGTCGATCATATGGCAGCGCGCTGGGACCCGGCGATGAGCTTCGCCATGCAGCAGGCGGGCGACACGGTGCTCAATCCCGGGCCGCTCTATCACAATGGACCTTTCATGTATGCGATGAAGGGCCTATTCGCCGGCGCCCATATCGTCGAGGGGGGCAAGTTCGATCCGGTTCATACGCTGAGACTGATCCAGGACCATAAGGTCAACTGGGTCATGCTGGTGCCGACGATGATGAGCCGCATCTGGCGGCTGCCTGAGGAGGTGCGGGGCAGCTTCGACCTCTCCAGCCTGCGGGTTCTGTTTCATACGGCGGCCCATTGCCCGATTTGGCTCAAGGCCAATTGGATCGAGTGGCTGGGTCCCGACCGTATCTGGGAGGGCTATGGCGGGACCGAGGCGCAGGGCGGCTGCATTATCGGCGGGCGCGAGGCACTGGAGCATCCGGGGTCGGTCGGCAAGTCGTTTCCCGGCACGCAGCTTAAGATATTCGACGACCAGGGCCGCGAAGTCCCACAAGGAGAGGTCGGCGAGATTTTCTTCCTGCCTCGCGGGGGTAAAAACTCGACCTATCACTATATCGGCGCCGAGGCGAGTGCCGCGGGAGAATGGGAATCGATCGGCGATCTGGGCTATTTCGGGCCGGACGGATATCTCTATCTGGCGGATCGGCGCACCGATCTCATCATCTCTGCGGGCGCCAATATCTATCCGGCCGAGGTCGAGGCCGCGATCGACAGCCACCCGGATGTCGAGTCCAGTGTGGTTATCGGATTGCCGGACGACGACCTTGGACATCGCGTCCACGCGATAGTCGAGCGCCGGCCGGGAGGACTGGTCACCTCGGGCGGGCTGCTGGAGCATCTGAAGACCCTGATCGTCATCAACAAGCTGCCGCGCAGCATCGAGTTCGTGAGTGGGCCGTTGCGGGGCGACGACGGCAAAGTCCGCCGCTCGGCGTTGCGCAACGAACGGCTGCCCGCCGGCGCAAAGGCGTGACGGCCGGGCGCCAGCCATCGGCTGCCGGGCGATATTATGCTCTGGCGGTCCTGATGTCGGTCGGGGCCTGCAGCCTGATGGACAAGACCATCATCACTTATCTGCAGGAGCCGATCAAAAAGCAGTTCGGCCTCAGCGACGCTGAGCTCGGCCTGATGTCGGGCGGCGCCTTTGCATTGTTCTTCGCGATCTCCGGCCTGCCGATGGGATATGTCGCCGACCGGGTCAACCGCCGCAATCTGATTGCCGGGTGCCTGGCCGCCTGGAGCGCGCTGACTGCATCGGTCGGTCTGGCGCAAAGCTTTGCCCAGCTGCTGCTCGCCCGGATGGGGGTGGGTATCGGCGAGGCGGGAGGCGGGCCGTCGGCGATGTCGATGGTGGCCGATCTATTTCCCGAACGCCGCCGCGACACCGCACTCGGGGTCTATTCCCTGGCGACGCCGATCGGCGCGATCGGCGCGTTTCTGATCGTATCGAATGTGCTGGCCGCCTATGGCTGGCGCGGGACCTTGTTCGTTGCCGGCGCACCGGCCATCCTTCTCGTGCCGCTGCTGCTTCTGACGGTACGCGAACCGGTGCGCAGTCGGGCGGGACCGGCGGAGGCTGCGCCATCGTTCGGCGAGACCTTGCGGTTTGCGGCCTCGCAACGCTCTCTCCGCCATCTCGTTGCGGCGATCACGCTGACCCAGATGACGATGAACGGGATCGGCATCTGGTCGATGTCCTATTTCATCCGCATTCACCAAATCGATCTCGGGCAGATCGGGCCGGTGCTGGGGTTCGCCTATCCGATCCCGGCGATCATCGGCACGTTTGCGGGCGGGGCGATTGCCGACCGGTTGGCGCTGCGCGACGTGCGCTGGCGGGCCTGGGTCCCGGCGATCGGCGCGCTTGTCTGCGTGCCGGTTACCGCGACCCTGGTGCTGGCGCATGAATGGCCGACGACGCTGGTCATGTGGGGCCTGTTCGGACTGACCGGCCCGATATGGAGCGGCCCGGGCTATAGTCTGAACGTCAGCCTGGTTGCGCCGCGGATGCGTGCGACCCAGACGGCGATGCTGCTTCTGCCGATCAACATCGTCGGGTTCGGGTTGGCGCCGATGATCGTCGGCGCACTCAGCGACGCATTTACGCCCATGTTCGGCAGCGACGGTCTGCGCTATGCGATGTTGGCGATCGGGCTGGTCAATCTGTGGGCGGCGCTGCATTTTGCGCAGGCCGCGCGCGGCCTGCGCGCCGATCTGGCCCGCGTCGCAGATCAAAGTCTATGATAATGGTAATGGTAATGGGCAATCCAAACGCCTTGGGGAGGCATTGTTGAACGAATTGGAAAAATTGGCCGCGATCGAAGAGATCAAGCAGCTACGCGCGCGTTTTGCCAGGTGCATGGACACCAAGCAGTGGCTCGAGATGCAGGACACGATCACCGACGACTGCGAATTCGACGCCCGCGACGGCAGCGTTGTGACCGAGTTGTGGCATGGGGCGGAAGACATCGTCGCCAATATCAGGCGGTCCCTGGCGAACGCCGTCAGCGTCCACCACGCCCATATGCCCGAGATCGAAATCACCTCGCCGACGACGGCCAAGGGCATCTGGGCGATGGCCGATCTGCTGCGCTTTCCCGGCATGCCGACGGTCGATCTGGTCGGGTTCGGCCACTATATCGAAGGTTATGAGAAACAGGCCGACGGGCGCTGGCGGCTGAAGACCTATCAGCTGACGCGCCTGCGGGTCGATGTCACCGTGCAGCCGACCGGCGCGCCTGTCGATACCGGCCCTGAGCTCAGCCCCGATAAGACAATCAAGGCGGCGCGGCTGACCGGCTACGGCGGCCCCGACAAATTCTCCTATGGCACAGTTCCGGAGCCCATCCCCGGCCCCGGGGACATATTGGTCAAGGTGGCGGCCGCGGCGGTGAACCCGGTCGACGCCAAATTGCGCAGCGGCGTGCTTAGCCTGTTCATGCCGATGGAATTCCCGGCCCAGTTGGGCGGCGACGTATCCGGCACAGTCGAGGCGGTTGGCGCGGGCGTCACGGCGCTCAAGGTCGGGGACCGCGTGGCGGGCATGATCAACCCTGCGAAGAACGGCGCTTATGCCGAGAAGATCGTCGCGCCGGCGGCAGCCTTCGTTATCGTCCCGGAGGGGCTGGATCTTGTCGATGCGGCGGCCCTGCCGATGGGCGCGCTGACCGGGGTTCAATTGATCGAACTCGGGGTCAAGGCAGTGCCGGGGCAACGCATCCTGGTGACCGGCGCGACCGGTAGCGTCGGGCGCGCAGCGGTCTATACCGCAGCCGCCGCGGGGGCCCTGGTGGTGGCCGGCGTACGCGGACATGCCAAGGGCGCACTCGCGGGCCTGCCCATCGCCGGGGTTGTGGATCTTGGAAACTTGGACGATGTCGCGGCCGCCGGTCCCTATGATGCCATCGCCGATACGGTCGGCGGACGCGTGGCCGAACGGCTGACCAAGTTCATCCGCTCAGGCGGGGTGCTGGCCAGCGTCGTTTCGCCTCCGCCTCTGCCGCCGGTGAATGCGCCGGTCAGCTCCGCCCCGGTCTGGGTCGGATTCGACGGTCCGCGGCTGACCCGGTTCTTGACCGATTATGTCCGCAACCGCTGGTCGATGCCGGTTGCTGAGCGCTTGCCCTTGTCAGAGGTTGCCAAGGCCCACGCGCTGATCGACGCTGGCGGCGTCGGCGGCAAAATTTTGCTGGTCCCGTAAGAAGCTTAAGAACACAGGGGAAGAAGAATGTTGCTCAAGGACAAGGTCGTCATCGTCACCGGCATCGGGCCGGGCATGGGGTGTAAGCTGGGCAGCATCGCCGCGGCCGAAGGGGCCAAGGTGGCGCTGGCCGCACGATCGACCGGCTTTCTGGATCAGGTCGCGGGCGAAATCCGTGCCGCCGGTGGGCAGTGCATCGCCGTGCCGACCGACATTGCCGATGCGGCCCAGTGCCAGCGTCTGGCCGATGAGACGGTGAATGCCTTCGGGCGGATCGATGGGCTAGTTAACAGCGCCTATAAGCATGCGACCTATCAGTCGTTCGAAGACGACGATATCGCGACCTGGCTTTCCAGCGTCGATGTCACCTGTTTCGGGGCGCTGCGCATGGTCAAGGCGGTGCTGCCGGTGATGAAAGCGCAAAAAGCCGGTGCGATCGTCAATGTCACCGCACTGGCCGCCGTTCAGCCTGCGCCCGGCCAATATGACTATGCCACGGCCAAGGCGGCATTGGAGGGCGCGACACGCCAGCTGGCCAAGGAATTCGGGCCGCACAATATCCGCGTCAACTGCACCCGCATGGGCTGGCTGTGGGGCGCCCCGGTACAGGGCTATATCGCCCATCAAGTGCAAAGCCAGGGCGTCAAGGAACAGGACATCATCGGTCCGATCGTCGCGCGCATACCGCTGGGGGTCATTCCGCCCGACGAGGAATGCGCCAAGTCTGCGTTGTTCTTCATTTCTGACTATTCCCGCATGATCACCGGCGCGACGCTGGACGTGAACGGCGGGGAATATATGTCGGCGTGAGTTCCGCCGAGGCGCAAAGCCACGGGCATTTCGGTATATTGCCGATCGGGCTTCAGTGGGCGGTTCTGCTGACCCTGTCGGTGGCGCTGGTATGGTTCTTAAGCACCATCAAGCTGCCCGCCGCTCTGTTTCTCGGTCCCATGGTTGCTGCGGTGGTGCTGGCGACGGGTGAGGCGACGGTCCGCGTGCCGAACTGGCTGTTCCTGATCGCGCAGGGCGTGATCGGCTGCATGATCGCGCGGACCTTTAACCCGACCATAGTTCAGACGATGGTGAGCGACTGGCCGCTGTTCATCGCGGTCATTGCGGCGGTGATCGCTCTCAGTTCCACTCTGGGCTGGCTGCTGGCCCACTGGCAGGTCTTGCCCGGAACCACTGCGATATGGGGCACTTCGCCGGGCGCGGCGACGGTGATGATCCTGATGTCGGAGGTTTTCGGAGGCGACGTTCGGCTGGTCGCCTTCATGCAGTATCTGCGGGTTGTGCTCGTCGCCATGGTGGCGTCGGTCGTCGCGCGATTGTGGGTGGGCCCGGCAGCCGGTCATGTCGCGGCCGTCGCCTGGTTCCCGCCGATCATGCCGATACCCTTCACGCTAACGCTGGCTTTGGCCGGATTCGGCGCGGCGGCGGGCCGAATGCTGCGCGTTCCGGCCGGCGCCTTCCTGGTTCCGCTGATCGTCGGCGCGGTGCTGCATGCCACCGGAACCATGGAGATCGTGCTACCCCCGTGGCTATTGGCGTCAAGCTATGCGGTGGTGGGTTGGAGTGTCGGGCTGCGCTTCACGCGCCCTATCCTGATGCATGCGATTCGCCTGCTGCCGCGCATTCTGGCTTCGACCTTCGCGCTGATCGCGCTCTGCGGCGGGCTGGGCGTCATACTCAGTCGGGCCACAGGAATCGACCCGTTGACCGCCTATCTGGCGACAAGCCCGGGCGGTGCGGATTCGGTCGCGATCATCGGGGCATCCAGCCATGTCGATCTGCCGTTCGTGATGGCGCTGCAGACCGCGCGCTTTCTGGCTGTACTGGTGATTGGACCGTGGATCGCCAAGTTCGTAGTCAGGCGGACGCGAAAGGCCGGTTGAGCGTTATTGCGGCATTTACCCCCATCTAGCCTCCCCCCGCCGCCAAAGGTGGCTTTTGCGAAACGCAAATGGCGACCTCCGGTCGCGGGGGAGGGACAAGAATATCTACCCCTCCGCAGCCTCCCGCAGCATTTCGAGTTCCAGCCAGCGTTCTTCGGCAGCTTCGAGTTCGGCGGATTTGGCGGATAGCGCGGTTGAGGTTTTCTCGAACTTGGCGGGGTCGCGGCGATAGAGGTCGGGGTCGTTCAGTTCGGCCTGCAGCTTGGCGATCGTCTTATGGAGCGCATTGATCGTGACGGGCAGTTTGGCCAGCGCGTCGCGGTCCTTGAAAGAAAAGCCCGAGCCCGGTTTGGCGGCCTGGGCCGAGCCCTGCGCTTTGCCGCCGCCCTGGGACCGGGCGGGTTTGACCGCTCGCGTGGCGGCGATGCCGGGGCCGCGCTGCGCCAGCATGTCGGAATAGCCGCCGGCATATTCGGTCCATTTTGCGTCCGCTTCCGAGACCAGCACCGACGTAACTACCCGGTCGATAAAATCACGGTCGTGGCTGACCAGAAGGACAGTGCCGGAATAATCGGTCAGCATCTCTTGCAGCAGGTCCAGCGTCTCCAGGTCCAGGTCGTTGGTCGGTTCGTCCAGAACCAGTAGGTTCGAGGGTTGGGCGAGCGCCCGCGCCAGCATCAGCCGCCCGCGCTCCCCGCCCGAAAGATTGCCGACCGGGGTCTTGGCCTGCTCAGGCCCGAACAGGAAATCCTTCATATAGGAGATGACATGGCGCGGCTTGCCGTCGACGATCACGCTGTCGCCGTGGCCGCCGGTCAAGGCCGTGGCGAGGCTGACGGTCGGGTCCAGGCTGCTGCGCTGCTGGTCGAGCGACACCATCTGAACCGCGTTGCCGACCTTTACCGACCCCGTATCGGGCGGCATCACGCCGGTCAGCATCTTGATCAGCGTGGTTTTGCCCGCGCCGTTGGCGCCGATGATGCCCATCCGGTCGCCGCGCAGGATGCGGGTCGAGAGATTGCGGATAATCGTCCGGTCGCCGAAGCGCTTTGAGATGTCCTTCGCCTCGATCACCACCTTGCCGGATGTATTGGCGGATACGGCCTCAAGCTTTACCGCGCCGACGGACTGGCGCTGTTCCCGCCGTTCCTGGCGCAGGCCCTGAAGATCGGCCAGGCGGCGGACATTGCGTTTGCGCCGGCCGCTGACGCCGTGAACGACCCAATCCTGTTCGCGCACGATTTTGCGGTCCAGCTTGTGCCGCTCGAACTCCTCCTGCTCCAGGAACTCGTCGCGCCAGCTTTCGAAGGCGGCGAAATTCTTGTCGAGCTGCCGGGTTTCGCCGCGGTCGAGCCACAGGGTGGAACGCGAGAGCCCTTCGAGGAAACGCCGATCGTGGCTGATCATCACGATGGCCGAGCGCGATGCCGCAAGCGTGCTTTCCAGCCACTCGATCGTCGGCAGGTCCAGATGGTTTGTCGGCTCGTCCAGCAGCAGAATGTCGGGTTCGGGCGCCAGAGCCCAGGAAAGCGCGGCGCGGCGGATTTCGCCACCCGACAGATGCGCGGTCTTTTCCTCGCCCGTCAGACCCAACCCCTCCAGCATCAGTCGCACGGAATGCTGATCGTCGCCGGGCGAAAGCCCGCTTTCGGCATAGGCCAGCACGGTGTCGAAGGCGGTGAGGTCCGGTTCCTGCGGCAGATAGCGGACGGTGACACCCGGCTGAAGAAAGCGCCGGCCATCGTCCGGCTTGACCGACCCGGCGGCGATCTTGAGCAGGGTCGACTTGCCCGACCCGTTGCGCCCGACAAGGCACAGTCGTTCCCGCTCAGATACCGAGAGGCTGGCGCCGTCAAGCAGCGGTGTGCCGCCGAAGGTCAGGTGGATATCTTGGAGCAGCAAAAGCGGGGGAGCCATGGAGACAAAGCCGGTGTGACGGATGATTGGGCGCGGTAATAGCACGGTTGGGGGAATGTTGGATGGGGGGGGGCA
>Ga0182030_10011491_pt1 | contig 17864 bp, 8 predicted proteins | sample 812S3MmetaG_FD_121299 | JGI IMG/M metagenome (GOLD analysis project Ga0182030, IMG submission 121299) | Permafrost microbial communities from Stordalen Mire, Sweden - 812S3M metaG (Illumina Assembly) | ecosystem: Environmental > Terrestrial > Soil > Wetlands > Permafrost | place: Sweden...
GACGAGATTGTCAGCTACGTGAAAACCGTGTTGCCGATTGTCATTCAACAAAGTCGCCTCGGCGGCTGGCGCGGCACCAGCGAAATCTATTTTTCGCGCATGGCGGCGTGGAAAGCGGAGAAAAAAGCCAATGAGCCGCGTGTGGGCCGATAGGATTGTTCGGACGCTGTTCGCCCTTCTTGCGGCGAGCGTGCTTTGGATTGTCGTTTATGAGGTTGCCGTTGGCGCCCGCTACAAAAAGAATGATCTCACGGAAGGGGCGTCGCGGTGGGCGCTCATTCGGGCGCAGTTCGCGGATAGGGATTTTTCGACATTCGGTTGGAAAACAGTGCTGCTCGGGCCAAATCATTTTTGGGCGCGCGTTCAATATCCAGCCACCCAAGACGAAGCCTTGAAACGCGGCGGCTTCGCTCTGGCCTTCGTCGGGGCGGCCGGGCTCGCGTTGGCGATCGCGCTCAAGGTCAACGGTCCGGCAAGGCACAAGGGCGACGCGCAATTTGGCTCCCTGCTCGACGCCGCAAAGCGCCGCCTGACCGGGCGTCGCGGCCTCATTCTCGGAAAGATGAACGGAACCGTCATCCGCAACGCGGACCCGGCGCATATCCTGATGATCGCGCCGAGTCGATCGGGCAAGGGCTCCGGCTTCATCGTGCCGAACGGCTATGATCACGACGGGTCATTCGTCTTTTGGGACACGAAGCGCGAGAATTTCGATATTTTGTCGCGCTACCTGCGCGACAAGGGCGTGAGGGTTTTTCTGTTCCGGCCGGGCGGAACACAGTCGCATCGATATAACCCCCTGGATTTTGTTCGGCGCGACGAAAACATGCCAACCGATTGCGCTGTGGTGGCGTCCTTCCTCGTCCCTGAACGCGCCGACGACACTTGGTCGGGCGCGGCGCGCATGTTGCTGGCGACACTGATTGGATATGTGCTGGCCTCCCGCAACTGCGAGAGCTCGCGCCATTTGCGCGGCGTCGCGCGAATGACCGTGACGGGCAAGGACATCTCCGTCGTCCTGAAGACGCTGGTGCGGACCGAAGGGCAATTGCTGCCGCGATGGATCGTCGACGGCTTCAACCAATATGTGGCCTTGGAGCCGGAAACTCGGAACAGCGCGGTGTTTAACGTCAACATGGCGATGAACCCGTGGAACAATCCGCTGATTTCCTCGGCGACGGAAACCTCGGATTTCGATCTGAGGGAGTTCCGACGCGAGCGCATGGCGGTCTTTGTCGCCTGCAGCATTCCCGAACTCGTTCAGTTCCGTCCGATCATCAGGATATTTTTCCAGCAGGTCCACGATCTGCTGATGGATAGGCGGCCCGGCCCGGACGAGGGCTATGAAGTCCTGATTGCCTTGGACGAGTTTTACCACTTGGGACCGATGCATTCGCTGCTGACAAAAATCACGATCTCGGCGGGCTATAAATTCCGCATGGCGATCATGATCCAGAATATCGCGCAGCTTGATGAGCTCTACGGCAAGCCACTCCGTCAATCGACGCTGGCGGGATCGCAAGTGAAGCTGTTCCTCGCGATCGACGATCTGGAAACGGCGAATTACCTGTCCGAAATGCTCGGCGATACGACGGTCAAAGTGACGACGCCGATCAGGCGCGCCGGCGGCGGCATCTTCGCGCCGGCGGGCGAGAACGTTCACTATGAAGCGAAGGCGCTGCGAAGCGCGCGAGAACTTCGAGAAATGCCGGAGCGAGAGGCGATCTTGATCGTTCGCAGCGCCCGACCGTTTTTGCTTCGCGTGTTTCGGCATTATGAAGACAGCCCCTTCAAGGAAATCTATGCCCGCTATGGCGAAATTCCCGTGACTGTCCCGGTTCTGAGAAGATGGGAAGATCGCGACATGGGCGCGATCCTGCAAAGCTCAGGGAGCGCGAACGCTCCGGCGAAGCCGATCCAAGAGAGAGAAGCGCCATTGCAGTCGCGCGAGACGGCGCCACCGGCAACCGTCGAGATCGAACAGGCCGCGCCCGTCGGTGTCGAAGAGAAAAAGCCGTTCGCGACGCCGGTCCTGACAAGCGTCGAAATGATGCAGATTGATGATGGCAGGAACTTCAAAGCGTTTTTGGAGAGCGAGAAACTGAAAACCAATGATGCGGCGACTCGGGGCAAGTTCGATAAATTGATTGCGGAGATAGACGAAGTTGGAGCCACGATTGTCGGGCTCCCGGCTGGGTGAGCGATATCCACCCAACGGGGTCCATCGAAATTCTCCGCAAAGGGCCACAGCCCAACGCTGCCTCATCGTTGAACACCGTCAAAAAGAATGGCGAAGGGGGGGCGAGGATCGATTCGTATTCAGAGGCCGCTGCCGGACGACGGGCGCAAGATCATAAGCCAAGGAGTCAAAACAAGACGGCGACCGCCGTGATTGAACGACGGTCCGGGCTTTGACACCGAAAACTGTTGACGTGGTAGTTGGATCTGCGAGGCTTCCGGGCAGCAGTCGCTCGTTTTTGAGCCGAGAGGTTCGTCATGTATTTGGTCTTCTCATGGTTCGCCGATGCCGGCGCTTGGCCTGAGCATCCCGGGACACGAAGCGCCGTTCTTGACCAGGAAGTAGTAGGCCCACTTCGCCTGCTGGACCATGTCGAGACCATGCTCGGCGTGGGACGACCGGACGTTCCCGCCGTCCAGAGGATCGCCGTCTATAGGCGCAAGATCGAGGCTGCAGGCCCTGACAGATTCTGGTCGAAGTCCTTCTCTGTCGATCCGTGGTCGGCTGCCCGCGAACTTCTCCAGTGGCGTGATGAACTCGTCGAGGCGGGTTGGAAGCCAGGCCTTGGTGGAGAGAGAAGCCGTCTCGCGGACCTCGGAGCCGTCGAGACAGCCGGGTACCCCCTTCCGCTCGGCAAGGCTGACAGGCTCCGCGTCGCGATCGAAGCTCTGGCCGACGCGCCGTCCCTCTCGCACCTCCGGATCGACCTGGTCGACGACCGTTCCCTGCTGCCGTCCGGGTGGAGATTCCTGCTCGCCGAACTCGAAACCGCAGGGGCCGCCGTCCACCAGATACCTGTCACCGATCCGGAATCTACCGCTGGCGACCTCGGCCTCCTCGCCTCCGGTGCGAAGGGAGCCGAGCTTTCCGGCGACGAGAGCATCGTTTTGCTTTCCGCCGACACCGAGATTTCAGCCGCCGAAGCCCTCTCCGCATGGCTTGCTGCCGATCCCGAGGCCAACCGGGACCTGACGTTCGTCCTCGGCAAGGACACGGACCTCCTCGATCATGCCCTCGCGCGGCACGGACTTCCGAGGTTGGGTGTCTCGGCGCCGTCGCCGCACCGTGCCCTGTTGCAGGTGCTTCCGCTTGCCTTTTCCCTCGCGTGGGAGCCTCCAGAGCCGAATAGGCTCCTCGACTTCCTCCTGCTGCCGGCCAGCCCGCTGCCGCGTTCAGTCTCCCGAAAGCTGGCCAAGATCATCGCCGAGAACCCCGGCGTGGGTGGCGACGAGTGGGTCGCGGCATGGGCTGACATCGCCGCTGACGTTCCTGAGGGCGCTGTTCCCGCGCTACACGCGGCCAAGGTTGCCGAATGGCGGCCTTTCCTCGAACCAGTTCGGCACGATCCCAAATCCGGCTTTCCGCGGAATGAGGCCCGCGCGATTGCCGACCGGGTCGGCAAGTGGGCCACGAAGCGTGCAGCGACTGACGATGATGGCCTGTTCGCTACGCTCGCCCGTATCGCCGCCGATCTGTCCGCCGCCATCGACGCCACCGGTCTGGAGAGGCTCGACCGGGTGCTGATCGAGCGCATGATCGAAGAGGCCCTTTCGACCGGGATATCTGATCCGTCCGCATTTGCAGAAGCGTCCCCCTGGCGGGCCGTGTCTCACCCCGGAGCCGTCTGGGGCGCCGCCGGAACCGTCGTCTGGTGGCATTTCGCGGACTGCGGCGAGACCTCGGCTTTCGCCCGGTGGAACGAGGCCGAACTCGCCGCGCTCGCCGACGCCGGGTGCCCGTTGGACGACTCAGAACTCGAACTTCGTCTCCTCGCCGCCTCGTGGGAGCGACCTCTACGACACGCGCGCGATGGGATCCTCCTCGTCCGCCCCTCCGTCGCGGCCGGGGTCGAGACCAAGGCCCATCCCCTGTGGCACACTCTCGTCGCGGGTGCGCCCGACATCGGCGACAGGGTTTCGTTCCGAGCCGAGGACGTATTCGCGCGCTATTCCGTCGAATTTGCCGGCCGCCTGCTTTCGCGAATCCCGATCGCGGTCGTGACCCCGCCGGCCACCCGGCGAGACTGGATGACCAGTCCGGGCGCGGTGCTCCCCCGCACGACCGAGTCCGCCTCGTCGCTGGAGATGATGCTCAAGTGCCCGCTGAGGTGGACCCTGCGCTATGCCTGCGGACTGAGGCCCGGTCTGCGCCAGTCCTTGCCGGAGGCTGAGAAACTCATCGGCATCCTCGCCCATCGCATCGCCGAGGAGGCGTTCAAGCCAGGTCCTCCGCCCAATCCAGTGGACGTCAATTCCTACGCGGAACGGCGGCTGCCCGAACTGCTCCCCCGGATGGCGGCGACGCTGCTCCTGCCGGAATTCGCGGCTGAGCTCTCCGCCGCCAAGGCCGCCATCCCGCCCGCCCTCGCCGATCTCGCCCGCCACCTCCACGCCGACGGACTGACCGTCGTCGGCGTGGAATACGAGTTCTCTCAGCCCGACACCCTCGCCGCCGGCTTCGGCGTCTCGGGTCGCATCGATATGCTGGCGTCGACCGCCAACGGTCGCCCGGTCGTTGTCGACCTGAAGTGGTACCGAACCGACTCGTACGTCCGAAGGGACCTGAAGCTCGGGACGGCCCTACAGGTTGGTGTCTACGGCCGCCATATCTCCGACTCCTCCGTCGACGTCCGCGTCGGCTATTTCATGCTGCGCCAGAGCCGCTTCCTCACGAGCGACCCCGGCGGGGCGGGCGTCGTCGTCAAAGGCCCATCCGCTAAGGACACATGGGACCGGGTCGTCTTCTCGTTCGGAGCCGCCGTCACCGACATGGGGTCGGGCAAGATACGTTCGGCCTTAGAGCACAGGCGACTTAAAGACCCCGAGAAATACGCCGACCCCTATCTCATGGCGCCGCCCATGTGCGCCTTTTGCGATTTCGGCGGCATCTGCGGGGAGGAATGACCATGGACCAGCAGGATTCCCACTCCGTCGGAGTGCTCACAGCCTCGGCAGGCACCGGCAAGACCTACGCGCTGACCAAGAACATCGAGAACGACGTCGTCGCCGGGCGCGATCCAGCCCGCGTCGTCGCCACCACCTTCACCGTCAAGGCAGCTGACGAGCTGCGGGAGCGCACCCGCGGTCGCCTCCTGTCGCTCGGCGACGCCAAAAACGCCGTGCGCATGCTCGGCGCTCGTGTCGGCACCATTAACGGCGTGTGCGGAGGCCTCGTGAAGGAATTCGCCTTCGGTCTTGGCCTGTCCCCCATAGTAGAAGTCATAGACGAGGACGGGGCCAAGGCCGCCTTCATCAAGGCCTCGCACGTGGCCGTCGGCGACCACGCCGACGATCTCGACCAACTGTCTGTGCTCCTCGGAATCGAGGAGTGGATGAAAGACGTGGTCCGCGTCGTCGAACTCGCGCGCGCCAATAACATCCCGGAAACCGCCTTCGGAGTCTGCAGGGACCGCTCCTTGGGCGGCTTCGGGAAGCTCATGGAAACGCTCCTTCCCGGCGAGACAGAAACCTCCCTCGACGCCAACCTCTTCGCCGAGGCGGAAGGCCTGCGTCGTGAATTCGACGGCGTCACCGGACTCGTCGGCTTGACGTCGGCGGCTTTGAAGGAGGTGGCGGATTTCCTGGAAGTCAGGATCGAACGGCAACCGTGGCAGAAATGGGCGAAGCTCTCTAAGCTCAAACCTGCCGTAAAGGACGAGCCGAAGTTCCTGGGACTCAAAGCTGCCGCCGCAGCCTTCGCGCGGCACCCGCGCCTGCTCGCGCAGGTCGAAGCCTACGTCCGCGCGGTCTTCACGTGTGCGGCCGCCGCCTTCCTGGCCTACGAGGACCACAAGCGCGCTTGGGGGCTCGTCGACTTCGTCGACCAGGAGCGGCTCGCCCTAGAACTCCTCCGCAAGCCGGAGCTCGAACAGCAGCTTCGCGAGCGCCTCCAAACCGTGTTCGTCGACGAATTCCAGGACACCAACCCGCTCCAGCTCGCCGTCTTCGTCGCTATGTCGCGCCTTGCCGGCTCGAGCGTTTGGGTCGGCGATCCCAAACAGTCGATCTACCGCTTTCGCCAAACCGATCCAGACCTCATCACCTACGTCGCTCAGGACATCCGCAAGGCGACCGGAGGAGCTGACCTGCCGCTCGACAGGAACTGGCGGAGTCGTCGCGGTCTGGTCGATTTCTTCAACGACGCCTTTGCCCCGACCTTCCAGGCCCATGGACTTCCGTCCAAGGCGACCCGGATTGCGCATGTCGAGAGGAAGGATCTCTCCGGCCAGCAGACCCCTCTCAACGTCTGGCGTGCCGTCAACGGCGGTGGCTCCACCTACGTCGGCTCCCTCGTCACGGGCGTCCTCGACGCACTCGCAAGGAGCGGCGATTGGAAGGTGGCCGACGGCAAGGAGGCGCGTCCACTCGCCCCCGGCGACGTGGCGATCCTATGCCGGTCGAACCCGGCCTGCCTTTCCATCGCCGACGCCCTCGCCCGGTCTGGATTAAATGTCGCGATCGAGCGTGAAGGGCTATTCGGAACGCTGGAATGCCGCCTTGCCTTAGCCGCGCTCAGGTGGTGCGCCGACCGCCGCGACGGCGTCGCCCTCGCGGAGATGGCACATCTGTTCGGGAGCGGCGATGGACAGCCCGCATGGTTCGAGGCCAGCCTCGAAGAAGGCGGCTTCGCCAGAGTGGAGGCCTTGGTTCCAATCGCCGAGTCACTTGAGGATGTCGCCGAAGGCGGGAGGCACAAGACGCCGCTCGAGTTCCTCGATGCCGTCCTTGGGGCCGGCGGCGTGTCGAACGCCGTCCTGCGCTGGGGCGATGTCGACGACCGCCTACTCAACCTCGAAGCCCTGCGCGGCGTGGCCGCCGGTTACGAGGAGGAGCGCCGCCGCGTACGCGCGCCCGCCACGGTGTCAGACCTCTGCGCGTGGCTGGCGCGCCAGGAGGCCAAGCGCCCCGCCAGCCAGGCCAAGGACGCGGTAACCGTCATGACCTACCACGGCTCCAAGGGGCTCGAATGGCCTCTAGTGATCCTGACGGACCTCGATTCCGAACCGAAGGGCGACGCGTTCGGCGTCCAGATCGCGAGCGACGTCCCGACCAGCGCGATCGACTGGCGCGACCCGCTCGCCGGACGCTGGATACGCTTCTGGCCGTGGCCGCTCGGCAAGCAGGCCAAGGACGTTTCATTCGACGCGACCGCCGCCAACTCGCCCGAGGGGTTGGAGGCTGCGCGGGCCGAACGCGCCGAGCGCGCGCGGCTGCTCTACGTCGGCGCCACGCGCGCACGTGATTACCTCGTTCTCGCCGCGAGGAAGGTCGTCACCAAGAAGGAGCAGCGCATCGAAACGGAATGGCTGGACGAACTCCGCGCCGATGGAGGCGGCCCCGTTATGGTCGTCCCCGCCACCGACGTTTCCACGGTTCGCGTCAACGGTGTCGATCATCCCGTAAGAGTCGCCGAATTTTACGCCTCCGCCGACGGTGTGGCGACGGCGCCGTCCGTCGCATTCGGCGGCTCTATCAACACGCCGACAACGCATCTTCCGCTTCGCCTGCGCCCGAGCGACGCCGGTCGCGACGACGAGGCGACGATCGTCGAGGAGATCGATCTCGGCTGGCGGATGCCGTTCTCCGGCGCTTCTGACATGGCGAGCGTAGGCGAAGCCGTCCATCGCTTCCTTGCGGCGGACGATCCTTCTCGCCATGATTCCTGGCGCGTCGCGCTCGCGTCTCGGCTTCTCGATGCATGGGGCGTCACTTGTCTCGATCCTCGACATGTCGTCGAAATGGGGACGCGGTTTCGCGGCTTCGTAGCAGGGCGCTGGCCTCAGGCAGTCGTTAGCCGCGAGGCGCCGATACTCTATCGCGTCGGGGACCGGACGATGTCGGGCCGTCTCGACGTCGTCGTCGAGACTCCGGACGCGATTATCGTTGTCGACCACAAGAGCTTTCCCGGCGCCCGCACGCAGTGGCTAGAGCAGGCGAGGAAGCACGCCGGACAGTTGCGCCTCTACGGCGAGGCCGTCGCTGCGTCGCTGCCGATGCCGAAGACGGTCAAACTAGCTCTACACCTGCCGATTGCCGGCGAGGTTCTCATGGTCGAATGAGACCGCCCGAAGGACCAACCTCAGCAGCCTATCTGCGATCGTCGAAAGAGAGGGGGCGTGGAGCCGGGGCTGATAGCATTTGCGGCCAGCGGCAGGGACGCTTAAGCTCCTTGCCTATTCCGACCCTGAGGCGGTCGCTGCGAATTTAGAGACGGGAAAAGTGTCGGCCATGGCGCGTCGTCGCAAGTCATCGAAGTCGAGTGACGCCGCCGGCGTAATGCTCCTCCTATTCATCGGCGCCGCGGCCGCTGCCTCTGATTACGTTGCGACCCATTCCGTTGAGATTGCGGTGGTGGCGGGTGGCATTGGGACCGTCTGGCTCGTGGCGCGCCTTGCTCGCTCGAAGCCGAAGACCAGCGGCCTCTCGCCTGTAAATTCCGTAGCCGCGCAGCCATCCACGCCCGCCTCGCCGAGCAGTGCCGGCGCAGCGCTACGTTCGACGAATTTCGCGATCAAGTCAGGAGCCTCCGCGCCGTTTCCGTCTAAACCTGACCAAGCGTCAGACCCGTTCGTCAGGATCACGCCCATTGTCGACTCGCCCAGCAGCGAAGACGCGCCGGCCAAGTCATGGTTTTGGAGAGACCGGTCCGAGGCGAACGTTGGCAAGGCAAAATGGGTGCGGCCTGGAGAGACAGTGAACGTCCAGGGCATCGAGATATCGTCGGGATGGTTCTACCTCGGCACCGACATGCCCGCCGAATATTCTGGAAACGAGCCTTGCCTAATCAATCCGAAATTGCCGATCTCGAAGGGAAAGTCACAGTCGACGAGCAACGATTCATACAATCCCAGCTACTCCGACTTCAAACCGTCGCAGCGTCGGGCCTTCCTCGAATGGATGGCCGGCGGGCGCCGCAATCCCGACGCAGACGCTTCCCTCGTCCAAATCTTCCTCGGCGGCCTCGAATATCGCCTCTTCAAGCAGGGTGAGAAATCCAAGGTTGCGGATCTCGTAGAGGAAGCTGAACGCTTATTCGCGCTCTACGGAACGGAAAACTCTTTGCTTTGGAGATTTCCCCAGTTCCTCGGTTATGCCAATGCGCTGCTGCCGAATCCGAAGCGGCCAGATCCTCGCTTCGCGAAAGTCGCCGACGAATTCTCCCTGCACGTCCGCGTGTTCATCGGCGGCAAATTGGCCAGAGGTGAGCCGATAGCGGCCGAGGATGCGCTCGTATGGGCCTTCGCCCTTCCGAACGTTTGGCTGCGGACGCCGGCCACACGGTGCACGGACGAATTCTCGACTCTGTGGTCCATGCGTTTCGCCGACAAATACCGAGGCGGGTTCGCAGTTGCGATGCCAAAGACCAGGATTTCAGCTGCCTATCGTGCCTGCTTCGGCGGGTTTCAGGTCCCTCTTCACGGGAATTTCCAGAGGCTTCCCGATATTGCGTCTGACGAACATACCGCGCTTGAGCTGAAGGCGCTCGTGGAAGACTGCACGAATGAGCTGGACGCCTACAGCAGACTTCTCGGTCGACACCCTGAACTCGCGGGCACACCTCAGGCCAGCATTCTGCTCCCCGAGGACCTTTGGATCGGGAAGTATGGGCATTCCATAGAAAAAATGGCGGCAATGCTCGGCGAAAACGAAATTCTGGTCACGAGGTTTGAAGACCTGATGACCGCAGCTGAATTCTCACTTGAGGGGGCCTCCGGCAAGGAACTTGTGGCCGCCCTGGACAGGTTGTCACTGTCGCTGCGCCGTTTTGGCGTTGGCGTCGAGCCAAATGGGAGTCATGCCGAAGCCTCGCTGTCATCCGATTCCGCAGTCAGTCTGTTCAGGATCGGGGGCAACGCTGATGGGTTAGAGAACGGCGATCCGAAGGGTTGGCGGACCGCCATCGATGTTGCCCTTCTCGCTGCGGGGACCGCAGGTCCGGTTTCCGACGTCGCCCGTGGTGCGGCAGCCAATGCGATTGCGGCCGACTTCGCAGGTCTCGATCCAATGCGGATCACGGCCTACGCGGCGAGCGCCGAACCAGCTGCCAGCCGACTAGGAAAACTTCTCAAAACGGCCGGAGGACAGCCCCTTGTCGAACGCCGGTCTATAGCCAGATGCGCCGTGTCAACGGCCCTCGCCCTTGGCGTGGTCCCACCGGCTACGGTGAAGTTCCTTGAGCGCCTGTACGGCGCGTTGCAGTTTCCTGTCTCGGACCTTTACGCCGCTCTGCATCGTGGCGATGCCGATCGCCCTTCGGCAGGGTCGACTCCGCAGGAAGTCGGTGTCGATGCGAACCGGAAACAGCTCGAAGGGCGTGGACCTGGGCCGGCGCCCCGAGCGGGGGAGGTCTTGATCGACATAGAGAAATTGAAGCGCGCCCGCGAAGCCACCCATGCGGTCTCGAAGATTCTGGCGGATGTCTTCACCGACGACCAGTCTGCGTCGCCGGCGCCAGAGGCAGAGAGCCCAGACAGACAAACGGCGACAAACTGTTTCGGCCTTCCAGGCCTCGACGCGGCGCACGCGACACTGTTGTGGATCGTCGTGGACAACGGCTCATTGGAAAGGAAAGCCTTCGAGGCGAGCGCCAAGGAGCTTAAGCTGATGGCGGATGGGGCGATCGAGCGAATCAATGACTGGGCTTTCGACCGTTTCGATGAGCCCCTCATCGAAGACGGCGGCGTTGTAACGACCGTCGCGCACCTCCGCGACCGCGTCAACGAATTGAGAGATAGGGAACAATGAACGGAACGACCGCTCCGATCAGCGCCAGAGACCGTGACGCGATCATGCAGGCGCTCGCCGCCGGCGTCGTGCCACGCAACGGCCTGCGCCATATTCAGGTCGGGCGCTCCATCGAGGTCGCGGCGCTTCTCGCCGACATCGAACGCATCGGTAACGACGGCGCGGCGATCCGGTTCATCGTCGGCGAATACGGGGCCGGAAAGACCTTCTTTCTCAACCTCATCAGGCTCATCGCGCTGGAGAAGAAACTCGTTACGATCCATGCGGACCTCGCTCCCGACAGGCGCCTGCTCGGCCGCGACGGCCAGGCTCGCGGCCTGTATGCGGAGGCGGTCCGGAACATGGCGACGCGCACCAAGCCCGACGGCGGAGCGCTGGCCAGCATCATGGAGCGCTTCCTTACCGACGCGGTCCGCGACGCGGAGGCGACCAAGGTTTCGGTCGACAAAGTGATCGACGCCAAGCTCGCGCCTTTGCAGGACGAGGTGGGCGGCTACGACTACACCGTCGTCCTGAAAGCCTATCTGCGGGGCAGCGAGAACGGCGACGACCACCTGAAGACCGGCGCGCTTCGCTGGATCCGAGGCGAGTTCACGACCAAGACCGAAGCCCGTTCGGTCGTTCCCGTGCGTAACATCATCGACGACGCCAACGTCTACGATTCCCTGAAGCTGCTCGGCTCCTTCGTAAAGATAGCTGGGTATGGCGGGCTGCTGGCGGTCTTCGACGAGATGGTCAACCTTTACAAGCTCCAGCATCCGCAGACGCGCAACGCGAACTACGAGCAGATTCTCCGCATCATCAACGACACGCTTCAAGGCAACGTCCGCTCCGTCGGCTTCCTGTTCGGAGGGACACCGGAGTTCCTGCTCGACACGCGTCGCGGCCTCTATAGCTATCCGGCGCTGGAAAGCCGGCTGGCGGAGAACACCTTCGCCAAGGGCGGACTGGTCGACATGAGCGGTCCGGTGATCCGATTGCAGAGCCTGTCCCCCGAGGACCTGCTCATCCTGCTGTCGAACATCCGGCATGTCATGGCCGGCGGCGACGCTTCAAAGTATTTGATCCCGGACGAGGCGTTGAAGGCGTTCATGACGCACTGCTCTCAACGTATCGGAGAGGCGTATTTCCGCACGCCGAGAAACACGATCAAATCCTTCGTCCACCTGCTTTCCATCCTCGACCAGAACCCTGGCACGGATTGGCGGCAAATTCTGGGAACGGTCCAAGTCGCCCCGGACACCGCCGGACAACTCGACCTCGCGTCCGCCAACGGCGACGGTGATGAACTCTTCAATCTCAAGCTCTGATTCCGCAGGGGCGTACGATCGACTCCACCCGAAGGTCCAGCAATGGATCCGGGGGCAGGGTTGGAGCCAACTGCGCCCGGTTCAGGTCGCGGCGGCGAACGCCATCCTCGGCGGCGAGGGTGATGTGCTAATTTCCGCATCGACGGCCGCCGGAAAGACGGAGGCGGCCTTTCTGCCGATCCTCACCCTGGTCGCCGAACGCAAACGACCTGGATTGTCGGTCCTTTACGTTAGCCCCCTCAAGGCCCTGATCAACGACCAGTTCAGCCGGCTCGGCCTACTCTGCGAACATTTGGAACTGCCGATCGTGCGCTGGCACGGGGACGCGTCCCAGTCGGCCAAGTCTCGGATGACGAAAGACCCCAAGGGAATTGCCCTCATCACTCCCGAGTCGATCGAGGCGATGTTCGCCAGGCGGCCCGCCGACGTCGTCAAGCTCCTCTGCGCCCTCGATTTCGTCGTCATCGACGAGGTGCACGCCTTCATGCAGGGGCCGCGTGGCCTCCATCTATCGTCGCTGCTCAAACGGATCGACGCGGCCTCGCAGCAACGCGCCCGCCGCATCGGCCTGTCGGCGACGATCGGCGATCTCGACGTCGCCGCGGGATGGCTACGCCCGACGGAGCCTGCCACGGTGAAAGTCCTGAATGACCCTGGAGAAGGGCTAGACCTCCAGCTCCAAATCCGCGGATACGTCGACAAGGCGCCGGAGAAGTCGTCAAAAGTCGAAGCGCCCCACCAGCAGGAAGGCGATGCCGATGTCGAGGTCAATCCAACCTCTGCTATGCAAGAGATCGCCGAACATCTGTTCGGTGTTTTACGCGGCTCGAACAATCTAGTTTTCGGCGGATCGCGGCGAACGGTCGAGACGCTCGCGGACGCGCTGAGGAGCAAATCGGAACGCGTGGGCGTGCCCAACGAGTTCTATGCACACCACGGCAACCTATCGAAGGAGCTGCGAGAGGAACTCGAAAGCCGATTGAAGTCGGGCGACCTTCCCACGACTGCCGTATGCACGACCACGCTCGAACTCGGCATCGACATCGGCTCGGTGAAGTCGATCGCCCAGATCGACGCCCCCCGCTCGATCTCCTCGCTGCGCCAGCGTCTTGGTCGAACCGGTCGCCGCGAGGGCATCCCTTCGATCCTTCGCATCTATGTCGCCGAGCGTGAGTGCGACCAGAACAGCAATCTTCTCGACGAGCTTAGGCCCAATGTCGTCCGAGCGGTCGCGGCGATCCGACTGCTGGCTCGAAGGTTCGTCGAGCCCGCATCGTCGAGTAGCGCGCTCGCGACCGCCCTGCTCCACCAGACCCTGTCAGTCATCGCTGAACGCGGTGGGGCGAAGGCAGACGCGATCTTCAAGCTTCTCGGAGGCCCGGGCCCTTTCGCCGCGGTGACCCCGAAGGACTACATCGACCTGCTGAGACACGCCGCATCCCCGGAAATGTCGATCTTGGAGCAGGCGCCAGACGGCACGCTCATGCTGGGAAAGCAGGGTGAACGGCTGGTTCTCGCTCGGGATTTCTTCGCCATGTTCCAGGGGGACCAGGAGTGGCGTTTGGCCCTCGGTTCCAAGACGCTCGGAACCATTCCCCTTTCTAACCCCGTCGCCAAGGGAAACCTCATCGTATTCGCCGGCAGGCGGTGGCAGATCGTCGATGTCGACGAGCGGGCGCACGTTTTGGCGGTCGCTCCGCACAGAGGCGGGCGGATCCCGAAGTTCGAAGGGGCGAGCGCCGAGGAGACGCACGACGCGTTGCTACTGGAAATGCGGCGCGTCTATGAGTCGGACGACGTCCCCACCTACCTCGACGAGCCGGCCAAGGCGCTGTTATCGCAGGCGCGCGCCGCTTATCGCAGATCCGATCTCGCCCGCGTGAACATTCTCGACGCGGGATCGGCGGTCCATCTTTTCCCTTGGGTCGGCTCGGCCGCAGCGTCCGTGATTGCCGTGGCGCTGGCGCTGCTCGGCGTGACTGCCGAGGCGAACGGCCTGTCCGTGGTCCTCCCCGGCGTCGGAATGGACGATGCCAAGAAGGCGCTGGCGAAACTCGCTTCATCCGCGCCAGAGGATCTGGCGCGAATCGAAGAGCATGCGCTCGGCCTATGCAACGCCAAGTACGACGAATACGTGCCGGACGCTCTCCTGCGTCGGTTATGGGGTCGAAGAAACGCGAAAGCCATTTCGGCGATTCCGGGAACTGCGAGGCAGTTGGCGACGAACACTGTGACCCACTAGCGGGCCAGAGGCCGCGTCAGATAATCGGCCGCGCCTTGTGCCATGCGACCAGTTGAGATTAACAAGTTGCAGCCGCTGCGGCGATACTGTCTCTCGACGCCCGCGATCACACTTACTGCATTTTCTGACGATGCGTTTGGCGTTCAGTTTGGGCTTCGGCCTCAACCTCCTTCAGCACGCGCTCTTGCTCGATGCGGAGCTGTTCGAGGGTTGGATCGTTGTTGACGAGATTTTGCGGAATTGTCTGCCCGGGATTGGCGGCGATCTGACGCGCAGCCTGGCGCGCCGCGGTCGCCTCGCGGTCGGTCTGGGCTGCGCTCCGCTCGGTGATCGCCGCCGCGCGCCGTTCCTCCGTCAGATCCTTGACGCTCGCCGGGTCGAGCCGTGTTTGGGCTTCGTCTCGGCGCTCGCCGGCGCGGACGGTTTCGGCCAGTCGCTCGGCGCCCTGGGCTTCCGCCGTTTGCGTCTTGGCGAGATCGCTTGCTCTCGCCAGAATAGCGGCGCTTCGGTCGCCGGCGAGCTGTTGCAAGGCTTGAGGCGAAACCTCGGTTTGGCCCGATTGAACCATACGGGTGACGTCGGCGCGAACGGCGAGCGTGTTGAGAAATTTCGTCGAGAGGTCATTAAAAACCTCCCGCGCGGACGGGTCGATGCTTTGGTAGACGGTGTCGACGGTCTTATCAATTTGTCTAAGGCTGCCGGACAATTGTTCGGACGTTGCGAGGGACGGCATTGTCGGCTCCATCTTTTGCGATGACGTGACTTGGAAACCAAGGCCCGCCCCCACTTGCGCGAGAACCGTGCGGGCTAAATTCTGAACAGCGACGGGATTGCGTGGGTCGCGTTTGACGAGATCATGCCAAGAGTGCCGGGCGTCATTGACGATTGCAAGAGCCCGCTCTGTTTTTGGAATGCGAACCGGGTTCGTCCTCGCCGTCTCAATGCGACGCCGGGCGTTGTCGATCAGCGGTTGATTGGCCGGCTCGGCGGCATAGGCGCGGTCGCGGGCTTCTCGGCCGGGCCGTGGCCGATCGGCCGCCTCGACGATGGCCTTGTCCTTGTGACCGTAGCTCTGGGAGGACGCGCGCTCGGCGGCGCTAGTCGCTACGATTTTGAGAGAATTCGCCTGGGCATGTTCCGCGAAAACTTCGCGCCACGTCCTAAAATCCTGAGGGCCGGGAGTGATCTTTTGGCCATCGCCGTTGCGCACGGTCACGATGGCGTGGGCATGAATATGTCCCGCGTCCGCCTTGTCGGTGTGGACGCCGAACATGAATTTGTGATCGGCGAACTGCTCGTGAAGGAAGCCTCGCACGGAATTCGTGAAAGCCTCGACATCGGTTCCGGCCTTGGCCGAAACGATCATGTGCATGGTGTCGCGCGGCGAAAAGGATCGAAGGTCTCGGCGCCAGGCGCGCGCCTCGGTGATAATTGCGCTGGCGTCCTTGATCGCCGCGCCAGCGCCCGAGATCGCCGGGCCGCGTTCCGTCAATTGGGTGAGACGGTGAATGACGCTGGGTTGTCCGTGGCCCGGGGTTCCCGGCTCGATGCTGAGCCGGTGTTGCCCAAGGCCGGTCGCTTCCTCGATCCGCGCCTTCATGCGCGCCTCGGATTTTGGAGCGAATACTCGCTCGCCGAAACCCTCGTCGCCTGCGCCGATTTGCCGCTCGGTCACGCTGAATCTTTCGGTTCGGCGGGGCTCTCCGGCGGCAAGCGGCTCGAACGAGCCTGCGAAAGCGACGACGGCGCGGGCCTCGATCGCGCCGCCCTTTAGAGCGTCGATCCGGTAAGCGTGAGAATGACCCTCAAACGCCGCCGCGACGGCCTTTTCGAGGGTGGCCCGGTCGGCGTCATTGTCTTTCAGGCCCATGACTTGAAGCCGGACGGAACTGACGTCTTGGCTCTCAGCGCGCTGCTCGAAGTCCGTCGCCCAAGCCGCGATTTCGGCGTTGATCGCCTCTCGGCCCTTGAGCTCGATCCCCTCATGGGTTTCCAGAACCGCGTCCTCGCGGTCCACATAGTTGGCCGTGGCGGACGCGCGCGCCGCGCCATGGGCGTAGGAGACGACTTTGACCACCGCGGGCTGATATCCGCTCGCCAGGGCGGCGGCGCGGGCTCTGGTCGAGGCGCCTCGTCCAACGACGACGCCCGCCTTTCCCGGCTCGGCAGGGGGCCTCCTCTGCCCCTTGCCGGACGCGCTCGGCAAAGTCCGGCGCTTTTCCTCGTCCTCCTCGCCGGTGATCGTCGTTCCCCTCAACACGCGATCGGTCGCCATGGCGCGGGGCAGGGGCGTCACCGGCGAAACTCGGGAGTGTTCCTGCGCGGTCTTCACCGACCGCGCGGCGGCGGTCCCGACATGGCCGGCCCATGCCTCCAGCAGTGCGCGGCCGCGCTCCTCACCCTTTCTCCTGACGGCTTCCTGCTCCTGCCCGATGCGCGAAAATTCCGCGACGAGAAAGGCGCGAACGTTCGCCTCCATTATGCCGGCTCCTTTTCGGCAAGCGCCTTCAGGCCGGCCCCTCGCCGCAGGCGGGAGCCATAGGCGACGATCATCGTTTGGATGGTGGCGTTCATTTGCGCGAGCGTCAGATAGACCGTGCGGAACAATTCTTCGCTCTCAGTGAGCTGCGGCGCGTAGCCGAGATTTATGCCCTTCACGATCTGCGCGATGTTCCGCCCGATCACGCGCAGCTCCTTGCCGATGGACGCCAGTTTCTTCCCGTCCTCCAATGATAGCGCCGGTCCGATGTCGACCGATGCGCGAATGAGGCGGCGGACGAGCTCCGATTTTCCGATGCCGAAAACGACACAGGCCGCCTCGAGGTGAGCGAAATCCTCCGGGGCCAGGAACACGGCCAACTGCCGTTTTGCGCTTGTCGGGACTCGCTTCTGCGCCACGTCGGGGGCTCTCGCTGAAACGGAAAGGGGCAAAGGACAGTGTGGCGCTTGCGGCTGCGCAAAGCGCCTCATTCAGAGGCATACATAACAAACCAGTATCTTGTCAAATACCAAATTACTTACACTGTGCCTTTGCTTTTTTGCCCTTCTTCTCGGGTTTCAACTCGGTTTCCTATTCGGGATGCTGCTCGGGTTCTGCTCGGATATCATGAGTTTTCCGCTCGGTTTTCCGAGTTACGCCCGAATGCGCGTCCCGAGGCAACCCTTATGCAAAGGCGAGTGGTTGTCATTAGGTGAAGGTTGCAGAGTTCACTATTTAGCGTATGATCGCGACCCGAATGCAGCCGGAGCTCAAAAGCCTGTGAAGCCGAGCGCGGAAGACGATGCAGCCGAGCGATGGAGAGAGTTTCAGGATAGGGCGAAGGCAGCCC
>Ga0182030_10011492_pt1 | contig 17862 bp, 13 predicted proteins | sample 812S3MmetaG_FD_121299 | JGI IMG/M metagenome (GOLD analysis project Ga0182030, IMG submission 121299) | Permafrost microbial communities from Stordalen Mire, Sweden - 812S3M metaG (Illumina Assembly) | ecosystem: Environmental > Terrestrial > Soil > Wetlands > Permafrost | place: Sweden...
GAGGTGCCGCGTTCGGCAAAACGGCCGCTGTGCTATAGTGACAGTGACCGCAACCACCTGAAATCAGGTGACCTAATCACGGGAGAGGTGGCCGAGTGGCTGAAGGCGGCGGTTTGCTAAACCTACCTGCCCTGTTTGTGCTCACTCATCTTCAAGTTTTTTGTTGGACTTAGCGCCTTCCCATTTGCGCTGAGAGACCTGATTTGCAGACGAATGGCCAGCAGTTGGCCAGCAGTTAGTGTCTGGAAATCCGGGCGAACGCACATTGGGACTCGCCGCGTAAGTCCCCATACTTGCGGGGAAATCTCTGGGGAAAAAGAACGGTCTGGTTAACAGCCCCGTGGGATGCCGTAATTTCAAATACTTAGCGGCGCAGATGACCACTCACGGGTACCTGAAAGATCAAACAGTTACGCGAGGAGAGTACTATGTGACCCTTATCTGACCCACGTTTTCTCGGGCTAGATACGGGTCACGATCAGCGGAGTCTAGTGGAAGAGATCAGAGCGGCGGGCGTTTGCCCGGCGTTTTTCCCGCTCCACTTGAGATCTTAAGGGACAAACCAGCATGGGGCGTATCCCCTATCCTGCTCAGCCGCCATGCGATACCAAAACTCCGCTTGCGCGTAGTCCTTGGGGGAGCCTTCGCCGTGGGAGTAAGAATACCCCGGGTCGTATTGCGCCTGGGCATCGCCCTTCGCGCCCAAAGCGCGCCGCATGCGGTTTGTCCACTCCCGCAATTTGCGCCCCAGCAAGCTACCTGCCTCCCCGAGCGCAATGGACACGGCGAACATGGCGATCACGCCTAAGGCAAGCCACAGCACACCCCTTATTCCGTGCGGCCTGACCATCAGGAATCCGAGCCCGAAGAACGCCAGGAACGCCGTGCCGAATATGGAGATGGCCATTCGGCACTTCTGCTTCCCCGTTAGTGAGTACCCGCCGTTCCAGGGTTTAGTGTCCTTGTTGAGCAATCGTTTCCCCTTATTGAGCGGAACAGACACTTCCGTCATTATGGCTTCGCCCGATGCGCCTCAAACCAGAACCGGAGTATTCCGGGTACCCGTTCGCGCCGCTCATCACGGACTTGTTGTATCCTGTCGCTTTTACGTTGACTCTCCGAAGGCGCCGCGGCATTTCGGGAAATCATCTCTCGCAGCCATTTCACGTCTTCTTCAGACGAAGAGTCAGAGGGAGATGGAGCAAGGTTCAGTGCTTGCCGACCAAAGGAAACAGCATCTTGCTTCTCCCCGATGGCGTCGGCGAGCTGCGCTCGACTCGCCTGCACCTCAAAACCGCCAGCCCCAAGGCTCACTGCCTGATTCAGACACTCAAGCGCTTCACTGTACGAGGGCGTTGGATCTGGCGCGGGATGGTCGTCGTCTCCTGGATCTGCGGCCAACTTATCGCCTTCATCAGAGTAATGCCAACCCAACTCAAGCCAAGCATTTGGGTCTTTTGGGGCTTGCATGACCTTCTTGCGGAGAAAATATTCCGCCGCTCGGCCGTTCGCTCCCCAATACGCGACGAGGGTTATTCCCATTGCGAAGCCGACAGTCCACTTCAAAACGCTCCGCGGCTTTCCCCCCTCCATCACCTCGTCCCGCACAAGATGACAGAAAAGGGCAGCCCACGCACTCGCTGCCACGAAAACCAGCGTTGCCCAATGTTTGACTTCGAACGAGCGATCCCAAGACCTGTATGATCCATCAACGAACGTGGCTACTAACAGGCAAGCCGCCACTCCGATAAACATAGCCGAGCGATATCGCTTCAGCCACGGTGAACCCTTGCGCAAGGCACTCCAAAGCTCCCAACAAAGATAGGGAAGGCTCAGCGCAGAGTAAACAGTCAACGTCAGGAGGAGGCCTAGCAAAAGTGCAATGGCGATCCCTCCATACACGCCTCCGCACACGGTGTATGCCGCACTGAGCGTCACCGCAGCCACAATTGCTACCCACTTCATGAGGTCCCAGACACCATACGGGCTGACTGGATAGTAGATGTAGCATAGGCAAACCCAGAGAAGTCCGATGTAGACGATGCACGACCAGAAAGCAGTTTGCAAAGCCACGCGAGGAATGCGCCGCCGAAAGAATCCCTCCGTGTACTGCTCTACCAGGGTTTTCCATTGCGCGCTCAACCACTCAGAGAGCAATTCGGCGATTTGATAGGGCCAAGCAAAATCCGGTATTCGTTCCTCAGAAATCACGATTGGGTCTTCATTCGTGAGGGTGGCCTCCCTGATGCGACCTCGCGGCCTGGCAGCTTTTTCATCTCGGTGGATTCGGCATAGTCTACGGAACTCAAAGGCAGAAAAAATCGCAAACGGTACGCACGTCACTACATTTACGACTTGCCAATCGGCACGATGCATCCGCAACGGCAGAATCGGATTGTACGCAAGAGCAATAGCTCCCATGATCCACGCCCAGGCAGTCTTCCCGCCTTGCGCAGACGTATACGCCAGGTAAACGGCTGTCACGCTCACGAAAAGTCGCAGCAATATGTAGAACGCGTACGGCCACCGGCCTAGAGCCGCTGCCAACAAGAAACACAGGGCTGTTATTGCAGCGAAAATAGCCGTCTTCACTCTGCACCCCCCCATTGTTTATTGTGGCCCCGAAGACGGCAGCAATGATACTCCTAAGCTGAAGTTAGGGGGGCGGCAAGCAACCCCCGAATTGGCCTGCTGGGGGCGCTTTTGAAAGTGGTGCGGTTTCAGGGTGAGGCGAAAAATGGGTACTGGGCTTAATTGTGTGTTGCCGCCCGCGCTCGCCCTTGCGCTCGGGCCACCCGTCGCTTCTCAATGAACTCGGCAGCGGTACAGACAATCGCAAAGCTGGTTGCCAGCAGTGCGACGGCATTGAGTTACGGAGTAAAGGGGTAAGGCCTGCCGGGTAAGTTGAGACTGTACCAGCCCAGAACCTGCCGCATCGCGTTAATACCGAGCTCCACGACACGCGCAAGCAACAGACTGGCCGCAATGAGCCAAGCGATGCGAACGGCGGTTCTCACAGCGCAGAACCATAACACAAAACCCCGCCGGACGGCATGGGTTTTCATCTGGTGGTTAGCCAACTACCCACAAATGCAGTTACCTACCCTTGGGGCCAACCTCCATTCCTTTCTTCGCTACGCATCTCTGGTGCGTGTGACTGCGCATCACTGGTGTGATGCTTGTCACGGGATACTGTGCGGCTTACCGCTGAGCCCCTTGCGTTGGAGAATCTGACGGCATAGGAAGCCCGAATTCGTCTAGCGGCTCCTCTTTGTAGTCGGAGCCTCCAAGTATCTTCCCAACTGCTATCCAGCTGTTGCGGGCGGCTTCGATTTCCTTCATCGTGGCGTTACGGAGAGCGCTGAAGAGGTCTATGCTCGCGGTTCCCAACTTTCTGAACTGCTTATCGTCATGTGAAAAATCAGCCGCATCAAGAAGAATGCCGCCGATCTCCCTGTCTGCTGATTGAAGGAGTTTGGTGACGAGTTCGATTCTGCGAGAGTCCACACGCCCACTGACCCCTTCGTTTCGCAGCACGGCAATATGGCTTTGGCCCCCGCAGCCGTCAACATGCTCCTTTGCTTGAAACAGGACATAAGCAGCGAGAATCACACAAGCATTTAGCGGTAAATACGGCTTGTACATTCTGTCCGAGAGAAAGTCCGCCAGGTAGAAGCCCGCGCCAGCGGAAATATATTCGGTCTTCTCGTTAATGACAGGGCCATTTGCAATAAACAACTTGCTATTCCCATGCATCTTCAAACCGAAAACCAAGTCCACTATCGGGCAGCTGCCCGGCTGGTAAATTTCGCCGTATTCCCGATAAGTTTGTTTGATGGCTTTAGTGGCGCGAGCGCAAGCGTTTTCAAGATTCGTTCCACGCTGAGCCGCTTCCCATGCTTCCCGTACAAGCATGTCCAGAAAAGGCCCGTCGCCCGCCCCACAAAATGCCGCAGCAAGATCGTCCGTGTGCAGCGCCTGCGTGGTTCCCAAGCGACCAGTCGGTTCAAATATCAGCTTAGGCACGTTTCGTTTGGAAAGATTGGAGACAGTCTCCTGTGTGTCCGCGCAGAGAACCAGTCCTTGGTCGCTTCGGAATCCAGCTACAATAGTCACGGCTCGCCTCGTTGGAAGTCGCTTCGGCTTTAGGGCCACGTTCTTCCGTAGTCTTCTAATTCTCTAAAGACTCGGCAAATCGGACATCGTGATCAACGGGAGCCGCGCTGCTGTGTGGGTTTCTCCGAGCCGCAAAATAAGCTTTCTCACTGCCGCCTCAAGCCACGCACGCTCTGGCCCTGTCAGTGGCCGCAAGGTGCGGGCCTTTCGCGCAGTCGAAGGGCTACCGTACTTGCTTGTCAGTTTGCCGATCATATCCAGTACCGCTTTCTGAATCTCGTATGTCTTAGCTGCCTCCCGTCTGCCGCCAGCTTGGGCCTCAAATACAGTGAGGCAGAAGTAAGCCATTCCAGATAACGGCTCAAGTCCGTTTTGGTAGTTCAAGTACCGATGCACCATACTCTCAACGTCGGGGTTAAGTCGGAAAGTGCCGGGTGGTTCCGGGTAATGGTCACGTTCGGCATGTGCCGAAACGATCTCTCCGCTGACCCGTAGTGGCCGCAACACGACATGTATATTCCCGCGAATGACACCCGGCACTGTCGGGGAACGGTCGACGATCTCTGCTCCCCCAAACTCAAATCGCAACTCGCCCGCGCGATTCGACTGCAGATCGGCATCTGCCTCCCACGCTTTCAGTATGGGGTCGACAGCGAGCCGCGCCGCTTCCGCCGTCGAGAAGTGCGTTTTCATCTCGCAGGTCAGGTTACCGTCGGCTAGCTGAAAGCAAGCTTCATCCGTCTCAAACTCCAAGGGTTTGGGATTGACGTACGTAACTCGCTCGTTATGTCGAAGCAAGAATCGCAGCGAAACTACGTGGAGGTCTGCTCCCGGCGAATCCGTCATTCTTCTAGGGTAAATCAAGAAGATCTGGAAACGCCCCCCCAAGGATATTCCGTAGTTGGGCTTCCTGAGTTTGCGACGACGCGGGGCGTTGTCTGGGATCGCGCCGGCACCGGCCTGCGACGCCTTTCCATGCCTCATGAGGGATGCCTGATGCATCATGGATTGTCGTAACGACAGGCGAGGGGTATCATGCGCGTTGTTGGCACCCTGAAGCGGCCCCTACAAGAAGAGAATCTGCAATGAATTTTGACGGTTTCACTACGATAGATTTCGCGCCCAGGAGCGGACCGGGATTCTTGTATGTTCTGTGCTGGGTCGCCGAGGAAGGCGAAGTTCCGTTTTATGTCGGTGAAACACAATCTGCTTGGGGGAGATTGAACGACTACTATTGGGCAGATTTTCAGGCCAGTACAGACTTCAAGGTCGGGGAGGCTGTCAAGCACTTATATGCAAGAAACCGTCGCGTCATTGCCAAGTACAAAGCGAGCACAGACCGACTGCGAGACCAAAATGCGATCATTGCGGCCTTACGTGCGGAAGGCAGAACGTTGCTGAATGACTGTCGGGGTTACAACTACAGAACAGCCGACGAGAACAATGAGCGGGTTAGGATTCGAGAATTTATAGACGCCCTCTTGAGCAACAATAGGACGACTGATCCCAAAATTTCAAAGTGAGGCACTACCCGGACTCCTAATTGATTGTCGTAACGACAGGCGAGGGGTATCATGCGCGGTGTCAGGCCCCTGTCTTAGTTTTCTCGCCATCACTTGGCCCTGCAGCGCCGGTCACTGACAAACCGCAGTCTGCTGGAGTGAAATCTTAGTGCAAACGTAATGATCGAAGGACTGTCGGCATGAATCGTCTTCTGGTTTACGTGCTCCTAGCGTTTACTCCCTTCGCGGTGATTGCCCAAGACTCTCATCGGCCCATCACCAACGATGACGTGGTCTCGATGACGAACGCCGGACTGAAGCAGCAAACCATCATCTTGGCTATCGAGCAGGGTCCAACAAATTTCGACACCTCGCCGCAGGCGCTGGTCGTGTTGAAGAAAGCTGGCTTATCGGACGCGGTCTTGAATGCGATGCTGCTCGCCGCGAAGAACAAACCAAACCCACCCGTTACTGCCAGCCCCAGCAGCCAATCTCTCGCTGTTAATCTCGCCAGCCCAGATGCGCTCCAGCTGCTGGAAAAGGCTTTGTGTGCCGTTGGCACGATGGACAAGCTGACGTCGATAACCGCCACACGACAACTAATGACGACGACGCAAACCCACTCCGGCTCTATTAGCACGTATGAAGTGGAGAGGGTGGCGGTGTATCCGGATCGCCTCTATCTGGAGGCTCGCAGCACGACCGGGCTTGTCAACAAGGTCGTCCTCACTCCGCAAACGGCCTATGCGAGCAATGGCCAAGGCGGAAGCGATTTACCCGCTGCCACAGCGGAAGAGCAACGCACAGGAATGATGTTCGAGATCCCCTCTGTCGCACAGCACCGGAGCGAATTCACCTTTACGCTCGATGGGCAGGAGACAGTCGGCACGGATAAGTGCGACAAGCTTCGGCTTAAACACAACGACGGAAAGGAAGAGGTTTGGAGCATCGACCAGGCTGGAAGGATACTGCGCCGGGTCGGAGGCCAATCATCCAGGACATTTTCGGTAGAATACTCGGATTTCCAATCCGCTGACGGCTTAAACATCCCCTTTCATCGCCACGCTACCAACGTCAGCGGCGACATAACCGACACGACTATCAAGGTGTATCAGGTCAATCCTCCGCGGTACGAAATGAACGCCGCTCTGTTCGATCCTCCCACGGAGCAGCGCAGCAACTTGTCGGACACTAGCCCAGCCCCAAGTCCCAGCGGGGGACTGACGATCAAGGTTTTGGAAGAAAAGTCTGTTCCATACGTGCAGAAGCTGGGCGGGGGGCCTTCGACCAGCTGCAACATCTCCGGTGGCTCGAACACCACCATGTCAGCAAGTACCTACGGTAATTACACGTACGGGAACGCGAGCACCACAACCAATCTTCATTTGAACTGTAACTCTTACGACACGACGGTAAACTGGCAGCACGTGCTGAACGTCATGCTCGTTGAAGCATCTGACGGCAATGCGTACATCATTGCGTGTGATCGAGCCTGGCGCTGGTCGAAGTGTGTGCCGCTTCGAGCAGGAGACGTATTCAACGCTCGTCAAACCAGTAAGGGAATGGCCGTTCAAGCGATGAATGCGAAGGGACATGAGTCAGAACCTACGTACGCGGTACTGCAGTCGAAGGCATTGCATTGATCTAGAAGGAAAGGCCTGATTTCTTGATCGGCTGGTTTGGAATTTCTGCGCGAGAGCTGCTCGTGCACTTCCTAACCTCAAGGAACCGCTGACCCGGTTGGTAGCGCTACCGGGAATCGAACCCGGGTTTGAAGATTGAGAATTTTCTAATCCAGACGGTACTACCTTTTCACTATTCCGCTAAGTAACTAATTCTAAATCAACTCGCTCCAGCCAAAAGACCCGCAGGTCTATCCCGTAACACAATCATGTGATGGCTATTCATGGTGATGCGTGGCTGTAAAAGTCACATTTTAGTCACATCGGGCAGAAGAATTCGTGGGAACACATATGAATGCACCGTAACTACTTGGCTGCCAATTCAATTAGGCCAAGCTGATGAAACATCGCGCGAGGAACAACGGTAGATGCAATCTGATGAACAGCTCCGAACTGAAACCGGGCGGCAACCGGACAACCTTCGTGGCCGACTCGTCACTCGCCAATTGGATCAACTCCGCGCTCATCCCAGCTATCGGTTGGACGGTCATCCGGTTGTTCGTTCCCCAGAACAACTGCGGCTGCATCGAGCGTTGGATGAACTCGATTGGGTCGGTATGATCGGGGAACTCAATGAGGCCGTCCGACTCAGAAACTCTTCCGTAGCCGAGCCAATTCTGATCACAACGAACGGGACGATTCTCGCCGGCTTTGGGCGCTGGCGGTCGGCGGTTTTCGACGGTCGGCACGAAATCAACTGCATCGAATATTCCCTCAGTGAGGACGAAGCCCTACAGTTCATCATCCGCCACCACCAACCCCAGCGGGGATGGAATGCGTTTACTCGTATTCGCCTGGCGCTAACACAGGAACCCTATTTTCAGCAGCAAGCGCTCGAAAACATGCGCGCCGGGGGAAAGTACAAAGGTTTGGCAAATTTGCCGGAAGCTCAGCACATTGATGTGCGTCAGGAGATCGCCAGCGCCGCGGGGGTTGGCGCCCGTAACGTCGGCAATGTAAAGACGATACTAAGGAATGCACATCCTCGACTGATCACTGCCTTGCTCAACGGCACGTTAACCATCAACGGCGCGATGCCGCTCTGCAAGTTGCCCAAGGCGGAGCAGTTGGAGCGGTTCATCCGTCAGAGTGAGGATCGCGAAATCAACAAGGTGATTCGCAGGTCTGTTTCGCGACCCAACGAAGAAAAGACCAGTGCCGACGTAGCCACGGTACTCGACGCCTTACAACAGCAGGAAGCGCGCCAACCCGGATCGGTTCTGTTGCAGTTTGGTCGGTTTCGACGCACAGCAATTGTTATCGGCCAAGATCTGCTAGCTGGACCGTATTCTCAAAAGGAGCTCGACCTACATGAAATACCGCGACCCTCTCCGACAGATTCTGTCTCAGAAACGGCCGTACTGGGACCTGGATGAGACCCGTTTTGCAGTTCGCTGGGCCTTTGGTAGGGCATTGCAGTGCCGTAATCCCGAGTTAGGCGCCGAAGTTTACGGCTTGGAGAAAGAAGAGCGGATATTCAATCACACCTGCAAATCGCGACCTTGTTCAAGTTGCGGCCACCGCGCCACCGTACAGTGGCAGCGTGAGCGGTACGCCGCACTGCCAGATGCCCTTTATAAGGGCATCACCTTCACGATGCCGGATGTACTCTGGCTCCTTTTCCGCGACAATCCGCTCTTGGCTAAAGCTCTGCCAGCTCTAGCCGCAAAACTGATACAGGCACGGATGAGCGCGAAACGCGGGTTGTGGGTTGGCGTCATTGTCATCCTCCACACCTTCAACGGGAAGTTAGAGTTCAACTCACATGTACACACCTTGGTTACCGGGGGAGGCCTGTATGGTTCCTCCGGCACCTGGGTTTCTCGCGCCTACTATGAGCAGGATCTACTGATGGAGGCTTGGCGGAGGGCCGTGATCGCGCTTATCCGCGCAGCCCTACGAGCGGGCCAGCTTCGCACGAAGATGGCCGTTGACCAGATGGAAGAGATGCTCACCCAACAGGAGAATCGTTGGTGGAGCATTAAGATTCAGTCTTTCACGTCGAAAGAGCACTTCCTGCGATACGCCGGTCGCTACGTAAGGCGGCCACCCATTGCGCAGTGTCGTATCACTGACGTCGGAGAGCGAACCGTCACGTTCTGGTTCAAGGACAAGAAGCTGCGTCGCCGGGTTTACGTACAGTGCTCTCTGGAAGAGTTCATCGATCGTTGGGCGCAACACATTCCGGAACGCTATCAGCACGCTGTTCGCAGCTTTGGGCTGTTTGGCCCGCGTGCTCTCAGGCAAACCTCGGCAGCCACCTTTGTAATCCTGGGGCAAGAGCGAAAGCCACGCCCCAAACCTCGTCGCTGGGCCGATTCCCTCAAGCGAGACTTCGGACACGATCCGCTCGCCGACGGAACCGGCAAAAGGATGAAATGGTTGCGACGAGTACCTCCTATGGTGTCCCGCTAGTCAGAATCTGGCCAAGAGTGCTCAAGGTTCCCAGGAGCAATCGTGCGACGGGAGACGCCAGCTTCCGTCCCCATTCTTCTCCTCGAACCAGCCAGCGGTTTTCACGCCCGCCGCAGACGATCCGAATTGGTTCTTTGGACCAACGACACCGGCTCGACCCGCCAGCAAGACTTCGTTTACCCCGAACACGAAATTTTGATTTTCCTATACTTCAAGATGACGCTGCCGTAATGCCAAGACGACGCATCTTGTTCTGTAAGGTGGTGCGTTTTAGCCCCAGTCGCTCGGCAGCGCCGCCCTTTCCCGAGATCCGGCCAGAGGCGGCTTTCAATGCGGCGATAATCGCATCGTGCTCTGCTTGTGCGAAGCTCGAGGTCGGAGCGCCAGCGACCGCAACAGCCACTCGCGTAGAGCTCCTTAGCTCGCCAAGCGGAACCTGAAGTTCTTCTCCGCGGGTGACAATGACGGCGCGCTCAATGAAGTTCGCCAGTTCGCGGACATTTCCCGGCCACGCGTTGCCGGTCAAGGCCTCCATTGCTCGCCGCGGAATCGTCTTGATCTCCTTCCGCATGCGTCGTGCCAGCTTGGAGACGAAATAGTTGACGAGCAGAGGAATGTCTTCTCGCCGCTCGCGGAGGGGCGGGATGTTTATGGGGAAAACATTCAGGCGATAGAACAGGTCTTCCCTGAAATGTCCGTCGCGAATCATCGTAGGGAGATCGCGGTGGGTAGCGGCAATCATTCGTACATCGACACCGATCGTCTTTGCGCTGCCCAGGCGTTCGAACTCCTGTTCCTGCACCGCGCGGAGCAGTTTGGGTTGCAGTTCCAAGCTAATGTCACCGATCTCATCCAGAAACAGCGAGCCCTGGTCAGCGAGTTCGAACCTGCCCTTTTTCTGTATCAGCGCTCCGGTGAAGGCTCCCTTCTCGTGGCCGAAGAGTTCGCTTTCCAGCAGTCCCGACGGAATGGCAGCGCAATTCATCCTCACGAATGTGCGGTTGCGCCTGGAGCTCAGATTGTGAATGGCGCGTGCGATCAATTCCTTTCCCGTTCCTGTCTCGCCATACAGCAAGACCGTAGAATCGGTAGGCGCTACGATCGAAACCTGTTCGAGCACCGTTTGGAAGCTCGCGCTCTTCCCAATGATGTCCTCGAAGTTATATTCAGAGCTGATCTCCGATTCCAGATACAGACGCTCTTCATCGAGGCGGTCCCTCGCCGCCGTAACCCTTCCATAAGCAACTGCGTTCTCGACGGCCAATGCGATCTGCGTGCTGAGCTGGGCCATGAGGTCCAGGTCCTCCTGGCTATAGCCGTTCGGCCGGAAACTTCCCAGCGTGATCACGCCCAAAGGACCGCTCGCAGTTACTAAAGGGACCACTGCCATCGACACGACCGATTCTGCTCGGAGGCTTTCAACCAGTGGCGCGGGCAGCTTCTGGATGTCCTCGGTTGACCATAGCTCAGGCACTCGGGGACGCAATCTGGCAAAATCCGAACCGCCGAGTGTCAGCTTCTCCTCCGGGCCTATAAATCCCTTGGAGCTGGGGAAATCTACGAAAACGCATCCCAGTTGGTTCGATTGCTTGTTGAGCAGCCAAAATCTAGTGGAGTCGTTGCGAAAATAACTGCGGATGGATGCCGAGGCAGACTGGAACAGGTCGTTCACGTCCAGCTTGGAAACGATGTGATTGTTGATCTCCAGCAGAAGCTTCAGGCGATCGCGTTCTTTCGCGACCTGCCGCTGATAACGCTCTGCACTGTCCCTTGCCACCGCGCATTCCAGCGCAACCGCGAGATGCGATGCCATCGATTGCAGCAGTTCGACATCTTCGGGCAGAAATTCCTGCCGCCGGTCCTTCGTCACCGCGAAAAATCCGTATCGTTGCTGCGAGGTGGACACTGGAAACAAATAGGTGCTTCGTCCCACGCTAGCAGGTGCAAGGTGCGCCAGCTCAGGAAATTTGATCAGTTCCTCCGAGAGATCAGGCAGGAAAACAGGTTTCTGTTCGTCGAGAACTCGCGCTGGCGCGCTAATGCGTGAAATTTTCGTGCCGGTGTTTACTAAAGGCGCGTCTGGTGCTTGATCGAACTCAAATAGATGCAGGGTTTCTCCGTCACTATCCCGGAGATAGAGGTGCGCCCCATGGATGGTGCAAGTGCTCGACAGAAGGCCGCGCAGGCTTTGCACCATGGCCTTCACGGTAGGCTGGTCGGCCAGGGTGCTGGACACGTCCAGCAAAGTTCGATAGCGATCTTCTGCGTTCGCCATAATACGGGTGCTCAGACTGTAACCCACAACCCGGGCGGACGGGCGATCAGCACCTTGGGCATACTCGTCCGTTCCCGCGCTTGAGGGTGCGTCCGGGTCTTTTCCCAAATCCGGAATACGGAGATAACTTAGCACTGTATTGTCCTCATGTCAGCGAAACAAATAATCCGGCGCACACTCTTGGAAAGCCAATCACAGTGTTGGCAAGTGAACTCCGACGCGCTCTGCAGCGACTTGGTCAACTTCCGGGAATTGAGCAACAGGAAGCCCCTGCTGACGCCATGCCTCGAGTCCACCTTGCAGCACCCATACATTGTCTATGCCTACTCGCTTCAATCCCTCGGCCGCTCGCGCTGCCACCGTGTCAGAGCCCGAAGAAGAATAGAGAACGATGTCAACGCCGTGCGGGACCGTGATATGCGGAGACTTCCGCAAGCGAGACGGCTCCACTCTAAGGGCACCTGGAATAGCCCCCGGGTTTGGGCTGTTGCCTTCGGCTTCGAAGTCCAGCAGGTCAAGAACTGCGATTCTGCTATTGGACTTCAGTTTGCGGGCGAGCAACTGCGGGCTGACGCGGCGCAGCCGGAGCCGACGAATAATTCGTACCAGAGCCAGTCCCCGCCAGCCGACAAAAAGGCAGAGCGGAACTCCAATCCCGATACCGAGGGCCTTCCCAAAATGTTCGACCAACCGAATTGCAACATCCACTTGCCTATAGAAGACATAGCCCAGTCCAACGTAGAAGCCAGACCAGAGGAGGCCGCCTAAAATATCAAGGGGAAAGAAAGAGGCGAGCGACGCTCCTTCCGCAGCGGCAAGTGGCGGCATGACCAGATTCAGACCGGGAAAAAACTTGGCAACACACAAGAGAGCGAGACCATAGCGTCGGAATTGTTCCCGTGCATTCTTGGAGCATGTTCGCGGGTCGGCACTGAACCGGCAGACTAGCCGCAGGGTCTGAGACCCCCAGCGACGGCCAAACCAGAACCATAGCCCATCCGCCACCAGGCAACCTGAAACTCCCATGAGAATAATGATGCTCGTTCGCATTTCGCCACGCGCAGAAAGAGCACCTGCAGCCATTAGAAAAATGACTGACGGGATAGGCAGGCAGAGTTGCTCGGCGAAAACCGCAAGCAGTACTCCGGGATAGGTCAGTGCTAAGTAAGAGGTCACAAGTGCCTCGCTGTATCAAGCAACGGCCTTAACGAATAAACACATTGAAACCGCTGGTGGCTGCGAGTGCCTCGGCGACCAGCAGAAAGAGAGGCCTCGCTATCGGCAAACCTACTTGGTGCGCGAACAATGCATAAAATTGCGTAGCCGTGTTTCGTAACGAAATGGAGGATAGAGCTCATGCATTTCTCCAAGACTGGCCCTAGCTCTGCCACCCTCCTCCGAGGTTTCGGTAAAGGTCCACCAGTGCAACCAGTTCATTCAGCCGCGCCTGAGCCAGCCCAAGCTCCGCATTGAAGTAGTTAGTTTCGTTCGTCAGAACCTCAAGGTAGCTGGCGCGACCGCCCGCATAGCGCGCCTCAGACAGCCGCGCTGCATCTTGGGCCGCATCCGTTAACTGCTGTTGGTACTCGCGGAATTCGCGGTCTTTGTGATATGCGACCAGCGAGTCCGAGACGCCGCGGAAGGCCTGTTGAATGGTCTGCCGGTAAACCAGCAGCATTTCCTGCTTTTGTGCTTCGCTATACTTCACGCCAGACTTGATCCTTCCGCCGGAAAAAATGGGTTGCATCAGAGTGCCTCCGAATGCCCACAATCCGGCCGGACCGGTAAACAGGCTGGTCAGGGCGGAGCTCGCGTATCCGGCGTTCCCGGTCAACGAGATGTTCGGGTAATACGCAGCTTTGGCGACGCCGATCTGTGCGTTGGCAGCGATGAGCTGCTGCTCAGTCTGGAGGACGTCAGGCCGCCTCTCCAGCAGGTCGGAAGGAAGTCCGGCCGGGACCTCGGGCGTATGCGGTTGTTCGGTCAGCGGCAGGCCGCGCGTGATGGGTCCAGGGTTGTTTCCGAGCAACGTGCTGAGATAGTTCTCCTGCTGCTCGATGCGCCGCTCCAGGTCAGGTATATTCTCGGCGGCGGTGGCTACCAACTGCTCCGCTTGGCGCACGTCGATCATCGTCCCGGCGCCCCCGTCAGACAACGTTTGCGTCAGTCTCAGGGACTCCTTACGGTCAGCGAGCGTTCGTTTCGAGATCTCCAGTTGCAGGTCGAGCGCTCGAAGCTCGAAGTACGATGCCGCGACATTACTCACCAGAGTAGATACGACATATTCCCGTGCCCAGCGCGCGGCAAGCAGGTTGGCCCGCGCCGCTTCCGTTGCCCGGCGGTACTTACCCCAGAAGTCCAGTTGCCAGTTGAAACTCGCTACAGCGACATTGGCGCTGGTCTCCGTGTTAGGAACGAACTTGTTTTGCGGGAAATCCAGGTTGACTGCCGCGGCGCCGACAGACAAAGTTGGTAGTTGGTCGGCGCGCGTGATCCCCAATTGCGCCTGAGCCTTCAGTATCCGCGCTGCCGCGATGTTCACATCGTAGTTGTTATTCAGCGCGGTGCGGATGAGTTCCTGGAGCTGTTGGTCCTGGAAAACCTCCCACCACTTCTCGTCGCCCAGCGACTGGGCTGCAGAGCGCTTGGTCTGGTCTTCGCTGGACTGGCTGGTAGCCTGTGGCGTCTCCTGCGAAGGTGCTGCGCCACGATACCCGCCGGGAACATCCACTGTTGGCCGTTTGTAGTTCGGGCCTACGGTACAGCCCACGGTTAACAGAGTAGCGATCAAAACTGCGCCAAGTGTCTTCATTTAGTCTCCCTCCACAGGCGCCGGGAGCGCTATTGCAGGAAGTGGCTCTGTCTCATGCTTGCCTACACCAGTCACGCGTTCCACAAGCACGTACAGCGCCGGGATGATAAAGATGGCGATGCCGGTAGCGGCCAGCATTCCGCCGATTACAGCAGTGCCCATGATTTGCCGTCCGACGGAACCTGCGCCGGTCGCGATGAACAAGGGCACGCAGCCGAGAACGAATGCGAACGATGTCATCAGGATGGGCCGCAATCTCAATCGCGCACCTTCCAGCGCGGCGTCCACCACCGACTTGCCATGAACTTCGTGTTGCTCCTTGGCAAACTCCACAATCAGAATTGCGTTCTTGGCCGCCAACCCGATGAGCATCACGAGTCCGATCTGCGAATAAACGTCGTTGTCGATCTGCACCATGAAAGCTGGGAAGATCATCCCGAGCACGGTACGGCGCAGCCATAGCAGTCCGAAGGCGCCGGCCACCGCGACGGGCGTGCTTAGCAGGACGCTGAACGGCAACGACCAGCTTTCATACAGCGCCGCAAGAATGAGGAAGACGAACAGCAGCGAAACCCCGAAAATAACCCCCGATGGGATCCCCTCGCGGGCTTTTTGCTCTTGCCGGGACATGCCCATGTAGTCGAAGCCCATCTCCGGCGGCATGGTCTGGTGGAACACATCTTCCAGCGCGGCAGTGGCCTGATCGGAGCTGTAGCCCGGCGCAGCGCTGCCGATGATCTGCGCCGCCGAATACTCATTGAAGCGCATCTTGAATTCGGGGCCGTAGCGCGACTCGAACCTGGTCAGCGCTGACAAGGGCACCATCTCGCCCTTACTGTTGCGCACGTAAAACTGTCCTGCGTTGTCGAGGTTGGAGCGGTACGGAGCTTCTGCTTCCACGCGCACCTGCCAGGCGCGACCGAAGTCGTTGAAGTAGTTAACGAATAAGCCGCCCATGAAAGCCTGAAGCGTGTCATAGACATCACTGAGCTTGACGCCCTGCTTCAGCACTTTCTCCTTGTCCACATACACAAACTTCTGCGGCGTGCTCGGTATGTAGGTCGTCGTGACCATACCAATTTCAGGCCGTTTGCGGGCAGCTTCGAGGAACCTGTTCAGGTTGTTGACCAGAAATGCGGGATCCTTTCCCGCGCGGTCTTCCAGTACAAACTGGAATCCACCTGAGGTCCCGACTCCCGCGATCGCCGGTGGAGAGAAGGCGAAGACAGTGCCTTGGGGCAGCGTGAGGAGCTTCAGGTTCAACTTCGCCTTGATCACCTGGAACTGCTCCTCCATCGTCTTGCGCTCTTCCCATGGCTGGAGCGTCACCCAAAAGAACGCGTTGTAGCTGGTGCGGGTGAGGCTGAGGAGACTGAATCCCATAACCGTGCTCGTGTACTTGACCCCAGGCGTGGACTTCAGGACAGCTTCCACCTCGCGGGCTGCGTCCGACGTGGCTTGAAGCGACGACGCTTCGGGCAGCTGCATCTGGATGTACAGGTATCCCTGGTCCTCGTCGGGCAGGAAGCTGGAGGGCAGTACTTTCCCGCAGAAGACGGCGATCGCCGCAAACGCCGCTACTGCTACCAGAGCAACTGCGCCCTTTCGAATCAACCCGTGGCACGCCCGCACATACAGATTGGTCCCACTATCAAACTTGCCGTTGAACCAGGCGAAGAACTTCGCCAGCGGGCCATGAGTCTTTTTCTTGGGCCGGAGAAACAACGCTCCAAGCGCCGGGCTCAAGGTGAGGGCGTTGAAGGCTGAAATGATGACGGAGATCGCGATCGTCAAGGCAAATTGCTGATAGAGCCGCCCGGTGATACCGGGGATGAAAACCGTGGGCACGAACACCGCAGACAATACCAGGGCTATACCAATCACCGGCCCACTCAGCTCCTGCATCGCCTTGCGAGCCGCTTCTTGCGGGGTCAGGCCTTCTTCGATGTGGTGCTGTATGCCTTCGACTACGACGATGGCGTCGTCCACCACCAGGCCGATTGCCAGCACCAATCCAAACAACGATAGGGTATTCACCGAGAAACCGAATAACGGAAACACGGCGAAGGTAGCGATTAGCGAGACCGGCACTGCGAACATGGGAATGATCGTCGCCCGCCAGTCTTGCAGGAAGATGTAGACGACTATGATTACCAGGACGAAAGCTTCCAGGAGAGTTTGCACGATCTCGTGCATGCCTGCCCTAACGGCGTCGGTCGTGTCCAACGTCACGGCGTAGTCCACGTCCGCCGGGAAGCTCTCTTTCATTTTCGCCATCAGCTTCCGAATGGCTTTTGCAGATTCCACTGCGTTGGAACCGGGCAGCTGGTAGACTCCGACAATCGCGGCTGGCTGGCCGTTCAGTCGCGTGAGCCAGGTGTAATCTTGTGACCCCAGCTCGACACGGGCCACGTCCTTCACCCGCACCACGCCGCCATCAGCGTTTTCACGCACAACGATATCGCCGAATTCCTCCGGCGTCCGAAGCCGGCCTTGCGCTCGTACCGCATACGTGAACTTCTGGCCGTCGGCGGCTGGTTCGCCGCCCACCTGACCGGCGGGATTCACCGTGTTCTGCGATTGCACAGCATTGGCAACCTCGTTCACCGTAATGCCCAACTTGGCCAGTTGATCGGGTTTCACCCACAGGCGCATCGCATATTCGCCGATGCCGTAAATCTGAACCTGTCCTACTCCGTAGGACCGCGCAATCGGGTCCTTGATGTTGATATAACCGTAATTCGAGAGGAACTTCGCGTCGTGGGTGCCCTTTGGCGAATACAACGCAATCAGCATCATCGGGGAGGTCAGGGACTTCTTTACGTCGATGCCGATCTCGTTCACTTCCGTCGGAAGCTGGCCAATAGCCAGTGCCTGGCGTGACTGGGTGAGGATGAGATCCATGTTCGGATCGGTCTTGAGGTCAAAATCGACCAGCAGCGTTGAACTTGAGTTGTTGGTCGAGTTCAGCGAGTACATGTAATCCATGTTGTCCACGCCATTGATCTGCTGCTCGATCGGCGTGGCTACGGCCTTCTCCATGGTCTCGGCGTCAGCACC
>Ga0182030_10011493_pt1 | contig 17861 bp, 13 predicted proteins | sample 812S3MmetaG_FD_121299 | JGI IMG/M metagenome (GOLD analysis project Ga0182030, IMG submission 121299) | Permafrost microbial communities from Stordalen Mire, Sweden - 812S3M metaG (Illumina Assembly) | ecosystem: Environmental > Terrestrial > Soil > Wetlands > Permafrost | place: Sweden...
CGATTCCGCAAGGATTGGGAACTGAACGGCACCTTCACCCATGAAACCTGGAAAGCGCCCATATATCTGCCCGGCCCGCAGACGGTAACCAACACCACCATCCAGTTGACATGGTTTCCGCAGAGGAAGACAACATTCTAGTGAGCGCAGCAGAGAGTTTTCTCTGAGCGCCGGTCAGAGTAGCGCGTCCTTACTTAATCAGGTTTCGACAAATAAGCAGTGCAAGATAGAGCAATGGTTGAAACTCCCATCGCGGCCCGTTGATCAATAGGTAAGGGTTACAGTGACCGTGTCGGCATAACTGCCCGCCGCCACGCTCGTCTGTCCCGGCGGAATCTGGCCATAGACGCTCAGATATTGAGAAAATCCTGTGCCTGCCCCGGGCAGCGTATCGCTGCCGACTGTATTGCCCCAGTTCATGCTACGGCCGGAGTCACTGAACAGACTATAGCGCAGCAATATCGAAGACGGACCGGTCATGCTGCGGTTGGTCACGGTCGCCGCATTTGCCGTTCCAGCATCGAGGCCTACGTTGTAGGCCGTACCGTTGGTGCAGTTTGCTGAGATGATCGCTGTGGAGTTGAGCACCGAGCCCGTGTACACGCCAAAAAGTAGCGAAGATGCCGAAACCAGGCAGGCTTTCACAACGGTCGCGCTGACGTTGAATTGAAGTGTGGATGTTGCGAAATTTCCGGATAGGGTCGCGGTGACCGTATCGGTGTAAGTACCCGCCGCGGGATACTGCCCTGTCGGCAGCTGGGCATAGATGGTGACCGTCTGGTATCCGCTCGTGGCGGCCATGCCCGTTACCCAGTTGGTGCCGCTGGAGTCGCCCCAGTTGAAGTTGTAGCCTGCATTGCTGAACAGGCTATAGCCCAAATTCGAGCTGGGACCGGACATATTGCGGCTATTCACGGTCGAGCCGCCGGTTGTTCCGGCGTTGAGGCCGATGGAATAGGCTGAGCCACTGCTGCATTGAAACGTTATTGTGCTGGCTACTCTCACCGCGCTGCCAGTGTAACTGCCGAATACGATGGGAGCGATCGAGCTAAGCTGGCAGCTATCCGCAGTCGCCGGCCGGACGCCGCAGACCAGCAGGAACAGCGCCACCGGTGCGAGTCTTCGTAGAATGGCTTGATTCATGGCTTGATCTCCACGCAGCGCAGAGGCCCGATCGACGGAATATCTCCAGGAATGGGCCTGTAATCGAACAGCACCGTGCAGCTCCGCCCGTCAGGGCGCTTGACGGTAAGCTCATTGTGGAGACGGAGGTCCTCAACGTAGGCATCGCCGTCGTAGCCGACCGGGACGACTGCGTCGGTGGCACGCAGCGTAGCGGTGCTCCCGATGGGTATCGCTACTCCCGCCTCATCCACCAACTGCACCAGGGCGGCATAACTGAATTTGATTGGGAACCGGACCACCACGCCAGAGCGATCCTGGGGGCGAAACTCGTCACTGACATTGCTGATCGTTACATCAGGTGGAACATCGGTTGCCACGATGGCGACATGATTCAGTTCGAATGAGCGCATATCCGGCACCAGCAGCCGCCCCGAGGAGTCGGTTCGTCCCACGTCGCGGTTCTCCTGCAGGACGCGGATGTGCGGCAAGGGCGCGGTGTCCACAACGGCGAAGCTGTCGTAAACGTAGTTGGACGGAAACAGGCTCCGATCGACGGATGAAAAAGCACCATTGGCTTCCAGACGCGTCGTTGTTACGCCGGCGTTTCGGTCGACTCCAGCGGCAAATAGGCCTACCGGGGATTTATATTGCAACTGGCCAAATTCGTGGAAGGTACTGTCGCCAGAGAAATAGGCCTGGTAGCCCCAATCGCCGACCAGTGGCGCCGGCTGCTGCACTTGTACCTGCCCCGAGCCGTCCGACGCGCCAATAAAGTTGATCGAGTTTCGCTTATGGAATGGGATCAGCAGGCCAATCTGGAACTGACTGGTGCTGCCGGTGCCGGCAAAGTTATTGAACCCCGTGGCGTAGAGCGACATGTGGTGGAACTGAATCGAGTAATTGGCAGAGAAAACTTTGGAGTGCTCGGCCGCGGCAATGCCCCCAGAGATCTGAACGGGAGGAGCATCCTGGTCGAGCTCCGCGTAGGCTGCGCCGACGGAGCCAGATCGCTTGATATTCAGGCTGGTGAAGGCGCTGAGCTGCTTTCTTTCAATTCCCGAGCCATTCATCGACGCCACATCCCTGTAGTTGCGGTCGGCGACGATCACGGAGGCTCCCAGGCTGAATTTCCTGCCGATTCTCTGCGCTCCCAGCGAGTACTGCCCTCCGGCCTGGCCGGAGCTATTGCTGCCCGCCGCGGCAAAGTTGATCACGCCCAGATTGCCGATCTGCACCAGGCCGCCCCCGCCAACCATGAACGCGCCCGGCGTGCCTTCGGCGCTGCCTTCCATGGTGAAGTTGCGGGTCAGGCCGCGGCGATAGACTGTGGCGCCGGCAATCTTTCCGTAATCGTAGCTGGCCGTGCCCCAGTTGCGCCGCACCGGGCCGGCCTGCACGGCATAAGTCTCGAGGCCAGGGGCCAGCATCGTAGGTGCGGCGTAGAAAGGCTGGGTTATGGTCTGCTGCTGGCCGAGGGCGTTGGTCACCGAGATCGAAATCGTGCCCGCGCCCGAGACTACTGGCAGTTGCGGGATCTCGAAAGGGCCGGGATTGACCTGGCTCGAAGCCACCTGGTTGCCGTCCGCAAGCACGGTTACCGTGGAGGGAACCGCGGCCGAGCCGCTGATCGAGGGCATGGGAAAGGTGATCAGATCGGGGCGCATGCTGAAATCCGAGCGGATCTGTGCGCCCTCCATGCGAACCGGGCGGGTCCAGGCCACGCCGCTGGTGATAAAGTCGCCAAGAGTATAGCGGCGCAGCGAATTCACATCGGCGAAGGTGTAGGCCGAATCGAGCCGAATCGCCGTATTCGACCCCGCGCCACCCGAGGCAGCGCCGACGTACCCCAGCCAGTCCGAACTCACGATGCCCCAGGGCGAGAATACCCGGAAGTCCACCGATGCCGTGCCTCCGGCCTGGCCGCTTGCGAAGCTGCCGACGGCATCGTAATTGAGCGTCGCGCCCGTGCCGCTTTCGATCTTCCGGCGGCCTTTATTGACACTGGATCCGCCGGGCCGCAACACCGTCGGCATCAGTCTGGAGTTAACGGCAGTAATGTTCAACTCTTGTCTGTTCTCGTCAATACTCCAGGTCAATCCGGACAGGCCAGACAAGGCCACCAGGCCGCCGGGCTGCAATGCCAGAGTCTCCGGAACCAGAATGCCGAGATCGCGCAGCTCTTCCGGCCGCGCCAGCAACTGCCCTTGACGCCGGGTGAACTCGGCAATCTTGTCGGTCGATTGCCCGTTGATCAGAACCTCCAGAAGCAGCGTCTCGCCGGCGCCTGCGTTGGGGGCTGTCTGGGGCACCTGGGACAAAAGGGATAAAGTAGTCAGCAACTGCAATGAGGCCAATACCAACAGAAGTGCTGCAAAGCGAAAGGGCCCGGTCACTTTATTATTATGGGGCAGCAATCAACTGGATCTGCTGGTCGATGTTGCTGCTGTCCGCATGAGCCGTCAGTTGCAGACTTTGGCTGGACTCGGGCAGCAGCCCTTCAGCGGCAATGGACCAGCGCCGGGTGACGCCGGCGAGAATATAGGGGGATTGGCCCGTTTCCAGCTTCAGCTTGCGGCCGTCGCCGGTCGTGAGCACCACGTCGCGCAGCACATCATGGCGATGGCCGTCGTTGATCCCCACCAGAAAGAGCTTATCCGCGTCGCGATCCACGTGAAATTGAAGGTGAGGTACCGTGCGGGCTGCCGGTTGGGCAAAGAGTGGAATCGACAGACGCAGCACCATGTTCACCACTCCCGGCGTCTTCGCCGGTGGAATCTGGTCGATGACGATGCGGTAAGTGGCCTCCTGGCCCTGTGGCGGCTGCCGCAGTTGCAAGCGCACAACCTGGTCGCCACCGGGAGCGATGGTGGCCAAAGGTGGACTTAGTATCAATGCCTCGGTGGGCGTAAGGTCGTCGCCGTCTTCCTTCTGATGCCACGCGTAGGCGCGAATCTGAATTGAGGTCTCGCTCTCCGCTTTGTTGGTGACGGTCAGCACTGTAGTGCGCTCACCAGAGGCCAAGAGAATGTTGACGGGCTGAACCGACAGGGCCTGCGCGCTGGCAAAAGAAACTGCCAAAATGACGATGAAGATAACGGCGACCAATTGGGCCGCCGCTACAGGCTTGCGAATATTTCGTGACATCCCTATGTCCTGAACTGGAAATGGTCCCGAGTGTTAATAGCTAACTGTGACCGTAATGCTGTCAGTGTAAGTGTCAGCTGGAGAATTTTGCCCCCCCGCGATTCGGCCGTAAACCGGAAGCGGGCTCGGAGCCTCGCCATCGACGGTAGCAGTCACATAATTGGTTCCGCTGAGGTCTGTCCAGGGAATTGAATATGCATTGTCCGAGTAGAGTGAATAGTTGAGATAGTCCCCCATTGGGCTAGTCCCCGTCATCACCCTGGGGTTATTAGCGCTTGCTAAATCCCCCTGCCCTTTGCTCAGGCCAATAGTTACAGTGTCGTTGGTGTTACAGGAAACTGTAATGCTGCTCGTTGCTTGCAAGACCGTACCTGTGTAGGCACTGAATGTCAACGAGGTCGCGGAAACCGAGCAGGATGTCTGAACCTGGGCGCTGACTTGCATAGAGGTAGATGCAGTTGTTGCAGCAGACGCGGGCGTGGAGATCAGGCCCAGCGCCAGAACGGCGGAGGGCAGGGCTAACTTCACAAAATTGGAGAGTTTCAATGCAATGGCTCCTGACAAGTCGGTTGGAGGTTAACGTTTACGCGAGTCGCGCGGGAGATCCAGTGGAGATGAAGGCCTGTTGAATCCGGGTGATTGAGCTTCCGACCGGAATATGCAGGGCATTCCTTTCCATGCTGAAATTGCCGTCTCGCCGTCGGCGCACACACTGCGCTCAAAAAAACAACCTCAGGCCTGTCACGTTCCAGGCCTTATCAGAGCTGGGAATTGGTTACCAAATTGGAATCGGTTACCACTTAATTGCGCGTATAGATTACTATCGCGCATTAAATGAAGGTTACTTCCGCGTACTGAGGCTGTCAAATAGAATTTGTTTGAAGATTCCCTTGCCGGTGAGGGGATCATGCGCCGCTCAATAGGTGACGGTGACGATCAGCGTGTCGGAGCCGGGGACGAGGTACTGCGCCCAGCCACTTTGCCCACGGGCGGCGAACGCCTGGGGAGATCCGCTGGAATTTGCGGGTACGGGGTTGGCATCGGCAGTTCGGATCGATTTGACTGCAGGCGCGGAACCCGGCAATAGCGCGTAGCTTAACACGGCCGGCGAAGCGCCGGGCAGGATTTGGGTGGGCGGGATTTGGCTTGGCAGGGCGGAGCCGCTCGCCGATTTTACGCTGAGGCTGACACTGTACGGCGCAGGGCTGTTGCATGTGACCGAGACAGGAGAAGCCGTGTTCGTCCATGCGCCCGCGTAACTTCTGGGCATCATGCTGTTGGCGGAGGCCAGGCAGGTATTCTGAACCGTCGCTGTGACCGCGAATGAGGCGGTACGGGTTGCGGCACGTGCGGGAACCAGGCTTGATGACAGTACGGCCAGGACGAGTGCGGTTGATGCGGATTTCATGAACTCTGCTTTTGCCCTTCTCCCGTAATAACTTCCTGCGCGTTTTATCGGCAGCAGTTGCAGGAGTCTCTGGCCTGGCGTGAATCGAGGCAACCGTCCTGCCGCCGGCTCTGCCGTAGCAGGTCAGACGCGTTGGGGGCTGAGTTCATTTGCGCGGAATGCGCAATAAATGGATGTGTGGAAACGCGCCTGGGCGAAGCATGGCATCATCAGAGCCGGACTTGACACATTAGCGAATGCGCTGACCTGTCTGATGACTGAGCCCGGCGAAGCTCCAAATGACCGTTCCGACGAACTTTCGGCGCAACAGCGAAATCCCAGGCATTGTCGTGCTCCATAATCGCGACCTGCTCAGGAGCGAAATACAGGCCCGACCTGGCCACAAATACACTCGGCCGCTGCGAACGATTCTTCATCTGATAGAGGCCGGCACGGCCGAGCGGACGTTTATACGCCAGGCGCTGCGGCAGACTGTTGACCGCGGTCTGATCGCACGCCGGCAACTTCGGAGCGCTTACGTACCTGATTGCAGCATGACGACTACTTCCCGAGTTTGGCGTCTTTGGCGCCGACGAAGACTGGATGTGATCCAGTTCGAGGTTTGGCCAGAGTCGTCGACCATACTTCCGGAACTCTTGGTGTGTGCTCCAACATACCTTGGAAACGTATGTTGGCTTAAGATCGTCTGCCACCTCTAAAATCGATCCCAGACATTGGCCGCTGCTTCCCTGGCTCGGAGCATCGCTTCCGTGTAATCGAGATGGAGAAGCTCCCGGTCTTTCATCAGCACCCGGCCACCGACGATGGTAGTCTGCACCGAGCGTCCTGACACCCCAAAAAGCAAATGTCCGGTGATGTTAGCGTCCGTCAATGGCGTTGGGGAGTCATAGTCCGCGACGACAATATCAGCCAACGCGCCGGGAACGAGCTTGCCGACTGGCCGGTCAAAGCATTGACTTGCCGCCGTCGCATTTTGCTCAAAGAGCATCGCTGGAGGCTCGGCCCACGCCGCGTCCGGCTTACCGGATTGATGCTTGTGCAGCAAGTTGGCCACCTTCAATGACTCAAACATGTCACAGCTGTAGCCATCACTTCCCAATCCAACTCGAACACCGCGGTGCATCATATCGATCACCGGCGCATACCCAACTGCATTGCCCATATTCGATTCCGGATTGTGTACGACGAGGGTCTGGCTCTCCTTGAGAAGCTCGATCTCGTGATCGTTCACATGCACGCAATGCGCAGCGACCGTCCTGGATCCCAGAACACCGTGGTCACGGAAGCGCTCAACCACGCGCTTTCCGTGCTCACGCAGGCAGTGATCGAGGTCCGAATGCGCCTCCGCAACATGAACATGAAAGCCGGCGTCGAGCTGCCGCACCGCGTGGACGCAACGATCTAACGTGGCGTCGCGGACGGTGAACGAGGCATGGAGGCCGAAGAGGCCGCGCAGCAGGCTTTCCGGAGAGCTGGCGCAGTGCCGAAGAAACGCCTGATTCTCCGCAATGCTTTGGTCGGCGACATGAGCGCCGTCGCGGTCAGTGACCTCGTAGCAGAGGCAACTGCGAATGCCGGTGAGCCGCGCGGCGTCCGCTATTCGGAAGAGGCTGCCTTCGACCGCGCCGGGGCTCGAGTGGTGGTCAAAGATGGTTGTGGTCCCGTTGCGAATGCAATCGATCATGGCGACCAGAGCGCTGAGGTAAACATCCTCAAGTGTGAGCACACGATCCAGCCTCCACCACAGGCGCTCCAGAATCTGGTTGAAGTTGCCAGGCGCTGCGTCTTTGAGCGCCATGCCACGCGCAAACGTGCTGTAGAGATGCATGTGGGTATTTATAAGGCCAGGCATAATCAGGCCACCGCGCGCATCGATAAATTCGGCATGGGGATAGCGGCTGCGCAGAACTGCTGTCTCGCCGATTGCGGCAATCTGCTCTCCGCATATGGCTACGCAGCCGCCTTTGAGCAGCGGCTGCCGCTCGTCTTGGGCGATGAGCCAGCCATTGCCGACGAGCAGATTGGGAGAAGTGTCCATTGAACCGCAATTCTAGCGACTCTTCGATGGGCGAATGGTGATTTGCATCACATCGGCAGGTTTCTGCTCCGGGCAACAATAGTTCAACAGCTGAATTGGAATGACACTATCCAATGCGCGCGAGTGTCTGCACCCGCCCGCCGGTCTGGAGTACCCAAAAATGGCAGACCTGAAAGTAAACATCTGCGGCATCGAGTTTGCGAACCCGATTTTGCCGGCAGCGGGGCCACCGTCGAAGGACGGCGAGATGCTGCTGGCTGCGGCGCGCGGCGGAGCTGGTGGCTTGGTGACTAAGACCATTTCCGTGAATCCGGCCGAAGTGCCGCGACCGTGCATGGCAGAGATTCGCGGCGGCTTCCTGAACACAGAGCTCTGGTCTGAAATTCCCAAGGAGCGATGGCTCGAAACGGAGTACAAACTGGCGCGGCAGGCTGGACTGCCTGTGATTGTTGGCTTGGGATACTCGGCCGAGCAGATTCGCGAGCTTGTTCCGCTGGTCAAGCCCTACGCTGATGCGCTGGAACTCTCCACGCACTATGTTGGCCGCGATATTTCGCCGATCCTCAATGCACTTGGCGAGGCCAAGAACGCCTGCGATTTGCCTGTCTTCATGAAACTGAGTCCGCACTCAAATATCCAGGAGATTGCGATAGCCCTGGAAGAAGGCGGGGCGGACGGCCTGGTGATGATCAACTCGTTTGGACCGTGCCTGAGCATCGACCTTGAGACAGGCCTGCCACTGATGGGCAGCAAGGACGGCTTTGGCTGGCTGTCGGGCGCGGCCATCAAGCCGCTTGCGCTGCGCTGTGTCTATCAGGCGGCGCGGGTGGTCAAGATTCCCATCTTTGGCGTGGGCGGCGTCTGCAACGGGCGCGACGCGGCGGAGATGTTCATGGCCGGCGCCTCGGGGGTGCAGGTTTGCACGGAGGCGATTCTGCGCGGACCCAACGTCTACGGAAAGATTGCGAAAGAGCTGAATGCGTTCCTCGATAGCCACGGCTATACGTCTGTGAACGACATCAAGGGTCTGACGATTCGGCGGATGGCGGAGCGTGGCGCGCCAAAGGCGGAGAACTCGCCCGCGGTGGACGACGAGCGCTGCTCGCTGTGTGGGCAGTGCGAGATGAGTTGCCCGTATGGAGCGATTTCGAAAGACGACAAGCTCCACATCGACGAGGAAAAGTGTTTTGTGTGCGGGCTGTGCGTGAGCCGCTGCAAACGCAGCGCGCTGACGCTGGCGCAATGAGTTTCGAGTGGGTGAGTCGATGAGCAACCAGACCGAGCTTCGATGTATTCACTGCGCGCGGACCTACCGCGCCGATGCGGTGGAGTATTTCTGCCCAGTTTGCGGACACAACAACGGCATTCTCGATGTGCTCTACGACTATGACGCAGCCAAAGCCGAGCTGACGCGGGAACAACTTGCAGCCAACCCTGACCGGTCGATCTGGCGTTACCTTCCTTTGCTGCCTGTGAACGATGCATCGCTGCTGCCACGGCTTCAGGTGGGCTGCACTCCAATCTATGACGCTCCTCGCCTGGCCAGCGAGTTGGGGGTTGCGCGCTGCTGGGTCAAGGATGAGGGGCGGAATTCAACCGCTTCATTCAAGGACCGAGCCAGCGCGGTGGGCGTCGTGAAAGCACTCGAACAGAAGGCCGCGACAATTGCCTGCGCTTCAACTGGCAACGCAGCATCTTCGCTGGCAGGCTTTGCAGCGGCAGCCGGAATTGCCGCTGTCATCTTTGTTCCGGCCCATGCGCCGCCCGCCAAGGTAGCGCAGTTGCTCGTTTACGGTGCGCAGGTCTTCTCCGTCGATGGAACCTACGACGAAGCATGGGAACTGTGCATGGAGGCCAGCGCGGAGTTCGGCTGGTACAACCGCAACTGCGCCATCAATCCATATCTCGTTGAGGGCAAGAAGACCGTTTCGCTGGAGTTGGCGGAACAGTTCCTTGCGCTCACGCCGGGCAGCTTTGCTGACTGGGTGGTGGTGAGTGTGGGGGACGGATGCACGATTGCCGGGTTGTGGAAGGGCCTACGCGAGATGCATCTGCTGGGCATTCTTCCCCGCCTGCCGCGAATTCTTGGCGTGCAGGCGGAGGGCTGCAATCCATTCGAGATTGCCTGGCGCGGCAACGGGGAACTTGTTCCGTGCGCGGCTCGCACGCTGGCCGACTCCATTGCTGTTGGGCATCCGCGAAACTTTCGCAAAGGCATGAATGCCGTGATCGAGTCTGGCGGCGCGTTTGTTTCTGTTGCAGATGAGGAGATTCTTGCATCGATCCCGCTGCTGGCGCAAAGGGCTGGAGTCTTTGGCGAGCCTGCCGGCGTGGCTGGCATGGCCGGCGTGCGGCGCGCGGTTGAGCGAGGGCTGATTCACCGCTCGGAGTCGGTTGCAATCGTGATGACCGGCAACGGGCTCAAGGACATCAAGAGTGCCATGCGGTCGGCTGGCGAAGCGATACCGATTGGCCCCACACTCGAAGAACTTCGCCGGGGCTTGCATCTTGAGCCGGCTATTTCAACCCGCGCTGTGGCAACCCATTGAAATGAGCGAAAAGATGGCAGAGATTCCTTACGGCCCCACTTACGATGAGATGCTCAAGCCCAGCCTGCTTGAGGCCAGCTTGCGCGCGCGCGCTGTCGCGGCGCTGAGCAACGATGAACTCGACCCCATCAACCTGTTCAACATCACCTGGAAGAACTCGCGCGACCAGGTGCGCAAGATTGTGCTGCCAGGCGCGCTTACCGGCATTGATGCCAACGTGGTTGTGTTGCTGGGCTGCGGATTTCCATCAGGCTCACACAAAGTTGGACCGGCGTACAGCACTCTGACGGAGGGTCTGGTGGACGGCGAAATCGTTCCCGGCGAACACACCATCCTTGGCCCTTCCACGGGCAACTTCGGCATCGGCACTGCGTACGTCTCACGCCTGCTTGGCTTCCGCGCCATCATCATCATGCCAGACAGCATGAGCAAAGAGCGGTATGAGCGAATCCGGCGCTACGGCGGCGAACTGGAGCTGACGCCGGGGTCTGAGTCGGATGTGATTCTGACGCTTGAAAAGACGCGCGAGCTGATGAAGAACCCCAGGAACAAAGCCCTCGCGCAATTTGAACTGTTTCCCAACTACCGCTTTCATCGCCACGTTACCGGCGGCAGCGCGATTGAAGCCGTTCGTGGTGTCGGCAATGGGCGCATCGCGGGCTTTACCTCGGCTCCCGGCTCGGCTGGAACGCTGGCCGCCGGCGACCAGATCAAAGCTGAATTTCCCGAGGCAAAGATTGCCGCGCTTGAACCATATGAATGCTCCACGCTGGCCAATGGCGGTCGCGGGCAGCATCGCATTGAAGGCATTGGCGACAAGATGTGCACGCTGATTCACAACCTGCTGCAAACCGACTTTGTGGTTCTCATCAAGGACGAGGAGACGGTGCAGGGCGTGAAGATATTCCGCGATGGCGTGGCGTCGCTGGTGAAACTGGGCATCGACCGCGAACTTGCGCTCGGCCTGCGCGATGCCTTTGGTCCTTCAGGCATCTGCAATGTGCTTGGCGCAATCAAGCTGGCAAAGCATCTGCGTCTCGGGCCAGGGGACAACGTGGTAACAGTCGCAACCGACGGATTTGACCGCTACAACTCCGTGCTTGAGGAGCTGAACGGCCGCTACCTCGATACTGGGGAGCCAGTGCTTGATCGATGGGCGCAAGACATCTTCGTCGGCGCTGAGGATGCCCATGTCTTCGACTTCCGCAAGCCAGAGCGTAAAGAACAACTGTTTGTACAGAAAGAAAGCGACTGGCTCAAGTTCGGCTATTCGAAGGTGTATCTCGATTCCATGCGCGAGCAGGCGTTCTGGGACGCACAGTATGCGAAGGTGAGCGAGTACAACGGCAAGATTCTGGCGTCGCGAGCGGTAGCGGTATGAGGAGGTGCAGCCATTTTTACCTTCACGCTCAATGACCGGCCCGTTGAGGTTGCCGAGAATCGCAACCTGCTCGAGTATCTGCGCGAAGATGCACGCATGGTTGCCGTCAAAGATGGCTGCGCCGAGGGCGTGTGCGGCACCTGCACCATCCTGGTGGACGGCAAGGCTCTGCGCGCCTGCAAGCTGACAGTGGCCAAGGTCGCGGGCAAGCATGTAATGACGCCGGAAGGCATTGCCGATGCCGAGCGACATGTCTACTCCTGGGCATTTGGCAAGACAGGCGCGGTGCAGTGCGGCTTCTGCATGCCGGGCATTCTGATGAGCGCCAAAGCGCTGGTGAACTTAAACCCCGAGCCATCCAAAGCCGACATCAAATCTGCTCTGCGCTACAACATCTGCCGCTGCGCTGGATACTCGAAGATTGAGGATGCGATTGGGCTTGCAGCGAAGGCCTTGCGCGAGAGAATCATCCCCGAGCAAACAGCAGAGCAGCAATCAGGCAGCGTGGGCGCTCGTAGCGAGCGAATTGAATCATCCGACAAGCTGCTGGGCACGGCAGTGTTTGTGGACGACATGACTGTCCCGGGCATGTTGCATGCGGCAGTGCTGCGACCCGGAGTTCCGCGCGCGCTCATCAAACACATCGACACCTCAGCAGCGCAGGCCTTGCCAGGAGTCGAGCTAGTGCTCACCGCAAAGGACGTTCCAGGCGAGCGGTCCATCGGGCACATAGTGCATGACTGGCCAGTGATGATTGCCGAGGGCGAGGTGACACGCTATGTGGGCGATGCGCTGGCCATTGTTGCCGCGACCTCGCGTGAGCTGGCTCACAAAGCAATCGAGCTGATTGACGTTGAGTGGGACGAGTTGCCGCCGCTGCTGTCTCCGCAGGCTGCGATGGCCTCCGATGCACCGCAACTGCACGCGAAAGGCAATCTGCTGTCAACAACGGTGATGAAACGCGGCGACGTGGACCGCGCCATCGCCGATGCCGCGCATGTTGTCTCCGAAACCTATTTTGCTCCGCGCCAGGAGCACGCGTTTCTTGAACCGGAGAGCGCGCTGGCAGTTCCCAACGAAGACGGGACGCTTACGGTTTACTCCGGCAGCCAAGGCGTGTATGACGATCATCGTGAGATCATGCGCATGTTGGGCGTGCCTGGCGATAAGGTGCGCGTCATCAGCAAGTTTGTCGGAGGCGGGTTTGGCGGCAAGGAAGATTGCGCCGGCCAGCATCACGCAGCGCTGCTTGCATGGATCAGTCGCAAGCCTGTGAAGCTGACGTTCACGCGCGCTGAGAGTCTTGCGGTTCATCCCAAGCGCCATCCGATGTGGATGGAATACACATCGGCATGCGATGCCGCTGGCCGACTGACCGCCGTCCGCGCTCGCATTGATTCCGACACCGGCGCATACGCTTCGCTGGGTGGGCCTGTGTTGCAGCGCGCCTGTACACATGGCGCGGGCCCATACAAAGTTGACAACGTCGATGTGGAAGGCCGCGCCTGGTACACCAACAACATTCCCTCCGGCGCGTTTCGCGGCTTTGGTGTGACGCAGACGTGCTTTGCGATGGAAAGCCAGATGAACCTGTTGGCAAAGAAAGTGGGCATCTCGCAGTGGGAGATGCGCTGGCGCAACGCCGTTGGCCCCGGCGATGTGATGTCGAATGGCCAGTTTGCGGATCACAGCACGGCGTTGAAAGAGACACTGCTTGCCGTGAAGCCCATCATGGATGCGCATCCGGATGCGGGCATTGCCAGTTCATTCAAGAACACCGGCAAGGGCGTAGGCGTGCAGGATGTTGGCCGCGTCAAGCTGCTGGTGCGTGACGCAAAGGTAGTTATCTGTTCAAGCGCGGCATGCATGGGCCAGGGCCTGGCCACCGTATTGCTTCAGATTGTTGCGCAGACAGCGCGGCTGGAAAAATCGCAGTTGCTTGTTCACGAGCCAGATACTGCGATGACGCCAGACAGCGGCACCAGTACGGCTTCGCGGCAGACCACGATTACGGGCGAGGCTGCAAGGCGCGCGGCTGTGCTGCTGCGCGAACAACTCGATCTCTGTTCAATCGAAGAGCTTGAAGGGCGCGAGTTCCTCGGTGAGTACGCTGCCGAGACCGATGCCATGACCAGCGACAAGCCCAACCGCACAAGCCATATTGCTTACGGTTTCGCAACCCAGGTGGTGGTGCTCGGCGAGGACGGCAAAGTGGCAAGAGTGGTGGCGGCGCACGATGTGGGCAAGGCCATCAATCCCAACGGAGTCGAAGGCCAGATTGAGGGTGGCGTGGTGATGGGCCTGAGCTACGCGCTTACAGAGAGTTTTGCGCTGCGCGACGGAGTTCCCGTGGTGACGTTCGGGACGCTTGGGTTGTGGCGCGCGCAACAGGTGCCGCCCATTGAGCCCATCATCATCGAGAAGAACAACTCCGAGCGCGCCTGCGGCGCCAAGGGTATTGGTGAGATTGTGATGCTGACCACAGCGCCGGCTGTTGCCGGAGCCTACTTCAATCGCGATGGAAAGCTGCGCACCAGCCTGCCGCTCGAGTGCACGCCCTACAGCCGCCGCACGCGCTCATCGGAACGGAGCTGATGCCAATGATGAACCTCGAACGCGAGCGGGAAGTCATTTCGCTGTGCCAATCGCTGATTCAACACAAGAGTTACTCCGGCCGTGAGGATCGTGTGGCCGGCTGCATGAAGAGAATATTTGCAAGGCTTGGCTTCGACGAAATTGTTGTTGACGAGTACGGCAGCGTGCTTGGCTGCATCAAGGGCAACCGTTCCGGCCCGGTGATTTTGCTGGATGGCCACATCGACACCGTGCCCGTGCCCGATGAGTCTGCGTGGAAACATGCGGCCTTCGGGGGCGAGCTCGCCGATGGCAATATCTATGGCCGCGGCGCATCGGACATGAAGGGTGCCGTTGCCGCGATGGTGACCGGCGCGGCATACTTTGCCGCTGACACGCGCCGCGACTTTGCAGGCGAAGTCTGGGTCTCAGGCGTGGTGCACGAGGAATGCTTTGAAGGGTTGGCTGCGCGCAGAATTTCAGAGCGCATCCGGCCCAGCTATGTGGTCATCGGCGAGGCGTCGGAACTGAATTTGAAGCGCGGACAGCGCGGGCGCGCGGAGATTGTGGTTGAGACCTTCGGCAAGCCGGCTCACTCCGCCAATCCTCACGCCGGCATCAATGCCGTTTACAAAATTGCCGCGCTCATTCAGGAGATTCGCAAGCTGCCCGCGCCAAAGCATCCCATCCTCGGTGAGGGCATTCTCGAACTCACCGACATCAAGTCATCGCCCTATCCCGGCGCGTCCGTGGTTCCCGACGACTGCCGGGCAACGTATGACCGACGCCTCCTTGTTGGAGAAACTGCCGCGTCGGTGCTTGCGCCGATTCAAGCTGTGATGGATTCGATGGAGCGCGAGGACGCGCAATTCAATGCCCGCGTGCAGATTGCCTCCGGCACGGAACTCTGCTACTCAGGCGCCGAGATATCCGGGCAGCGGTTTTTCCCCGGCTGGCTCTTCGATGAGAATGACGAGTTTGTTCAAGCAGCTCTTGCGGGTTTGCGCCGCGCTGGCCTCAACCCGGAGATAACGCAATATTCCTTCTGCACAAACGGCAGCCACTACGCCGGCGAGGCTGGCATTCCCACCGTTGGGTTTGGGCCATCGCGCGAGAATCTCGCGCACACCATCGATGAATTCATCGAGGTTGAACAACTGCTGAAGGCTGTTCCTGGCTACTACGGAATTCTCTCCGCTGTTCTGGGGAAATGGGCGCGGCAATGAAGACGCTGATTCGCAACGGTCTGATCGTGGACGGCTCAGGCAAGCCCGGATTCATCGCTGACCTGGCAATGGATGGTGAGGATATTGGCGAGATTGGGCATCTTCCGTCAACTTCAGCATTCGACCGCGTAATCGACGCAACCGGCCTTGTGGTTGCGCCGGGGTTTATAGATACGCACAGCCACTCTGACCTGGAAGTGATGGTGAATCCGTATGTCGAGGCGAAAATCCGCCAAGGCGTCACGACCGAGCTGCTGGGCCAGGACGGAATCTCGATGGCGCCTCTGCCTAAGCGATTCATCTCGCCGTGGCGCAAGAACCTCGCCGGCCTGGATGGAGACAGCGACGACCTCGGCTGGGATTATGAGACTACCGACGGCTACCTACAGGCATTGGAGCAAAAGGGTGTCGGCCTCAATGAGAGCTACCTTGTCCCGCACGGCAATGTCCGTATGGAGGCGATGGGCCTCGACAATCGCAAGCCAACGGCGGAAGAGCTGGAGCGAATGCGCGCAATCACCCGCCGCGAGATGGAGGTGGGCGCGTACGGGCTCTCCACCGGACTTATCTACATGCCTTGCGCTTATGCGGAGACGCAAGAGCTGATTGAGTTGTGCAAGGTAGTTGCGGAGTTTGACGGCGCGTTTGTCGTGCACCAGCGCAGCGAGGCAAACAGCATTCTGTCGTCCATGGAAGAGGTAATCGAGATTGGCCGCAGGTCCGGCGTGAAGATTCACTTCTCGCACTTCAAGGTGTGCGGGCTCAAGAACTGGCCGCTGATTGATCAGGTGCTTGCGCTGCTTGATAAGGCAGCAGCTGAGGGCATTCGCACCTCGTTTGACCAATACCCGTATGTGGCCGGCAGCACCATGCTCGGCGTCGTTCTGCCGCCGTGGGCACATGACGGCGGCACCGACAAACTGATGGAGCGGCTGCAGGACCGCACGACGCGCGAGCGCATGATCCATGACATCGAGCAAGGTATTCCCGGCTGGGACAACTTCGTCGACTTCGCGAGCGTGGAGCAGATCTTCGTCACCAGCGTAAAGACAGAGGCGAATCAGGACCTGGTCGGCAAGAGTCTGGCTGAAATCGGCGAGATGCGCGGCAAGCCACCGCTTGAGGCCGCATTTGACCTGCTGCTCGCGGAAGAAAATGCAGTCGGCATGGTCGATTTCTACGGCGCGGAGGAGCATGTCATCCGCTTCCTCACTCGGCCCGAGCAAAATGTCTGCACCGATGGTTTGCTCGGCGGCAAACCGCACCCGCGCGTCTTCGGCTCGTTTCCGCGGGTTCTTGGCAGATATGTTCGCGAGCAGAAGGCGCTCACGCTTGAGGACGCAATCCGAAAGATGACATCAAAGCCCGCAGCAGTATTCGGGTTTGAGCGGCGTGGTCTGTTAGGCGCCGGCTGCTTTGCCGATGTGGTGCTCTTCAACCCGGCAACAATTCTCGACACCGGAACATTCGTCGATCCAGTGCAGTTTCCCGTCGGCATCGAGCACGTCTTTATTAACGGTGAGCTCGTGCTTTCGAATGACACCTACCGCCGAGACCTTGCCGGCAAAGTGCTGCGGAAACCGCAGCGGGCCAAAGCCTGAGGTTAGGTGACTGGATCTTTGCAGATGGTTGGGATGCCGAAGTTGTGGGCAGCGACTGTAACAGCACAAACACTGGCAACTACAGGATTTACTCGCAGCGGACAAACAATCCGTCCGGGGCCACGGCTCTCCCATTTGACCAAACCGAGGCGGGTACCGTTGGCGGAGTGGCGGAAAGCACAACCTCTACGTTCAACGCCAACGCTAACGATGTCGTCGACTTTACCCTGATAACTACAAGCGGTGGCATCGTTCCGAAGATCCGGCTTTACAATCCAAGTGGCACGTTGAACAGCTCCAACTACAGCGGATCCCCGTTTGGCTGCAGCGGTTCCTCAGTCGAGATGAATACGGTCACACTTCCGGTGACCGGCACCTATACCGTGCTCATAGGGGACTGCAGCGACACGAACACCGGCAATTACGAGATCGACGCGCAGAAGACAGGCGCACCCTCCGGTTATAGACGGAAAGCATAAGCCCCCGACTTCAGCGAGATTCTGCTCGAATCGCCAAATTGGGGCAAATTTTGGAGCGTGACTGTACAGTCTGACCCAAATTTCTTCGCCTTAATCTCTAAGTCGTTTATATCAAGTGACTTATAGTTGGTGGAGGCGGCGGGAGTCGGTCGGACCCCGGTACCTCAATCCAGGTAACTTATTGACTCTGTGAAGCGCAAATCTGTCATGATAGTCATCATTTTCAGATCTTGGCACAATCCGGTCACAAAATGGGTTCAACTCGGACCCTGCTCACTTCTCAGCACCTTTCCACACTTCCCAATCTGGTTTCATCATTCGAGCACTCTGAAGTGC
>Ga0182030_10011494_pt1 | contig 17859 bp, 21 predicted proteins | sample 812S3MmetaG_FD_121299 | JGI IMG/M metagenome (GOLD analysis project Ga0182030, IMG submission 121299) | Permafrost microbial communities from Stordalen Mire, Sweden - 812S3M metaG (Illumina Assembly) | ecosystem: Environmental > Terrestrial > Soil > Wetlands > Permafrost | place: Sweden...
GCTTGTGCGCTTGCTCGCGCCCGCCGATGCGGCCGGGACGTTCTATCTGCGATCGGGCCGCAGCGTCGCCGTTCCTGAAAATAGAACAATCGAAGCAACCGAAGACGACGCGGAAAGCCTGCTTTTGGCGGGCTGGGCGCGCGCCGACGATGCGCCAGACGAAGGCCGGGCGAGCTGATCCGTTAGCTTGGGAATAACAGCGGCGAGCGGATGGTGTATGCTCTGTTCATGTGCGGACGCTTCACACAGAATCTCTCTTGGGCGGAAATCCATCGCTTGGCCGATCTCGTCGGACAGCCGCGCAATCTCGCGCCGCGCTTCAACATCGCGCCCACCACGCCGATAGAGGTTATTCGCGCCGCGGACGCCGGCAATGAGCTTGTCCCGATGTATTGGGGCCTTGTGCCGTCCTGGTGGAAAAAACCGCTCAAAGAACTTCCCGCGACCTTCAACGCCCGCGCCGAGACGGTCGCCGAGCGGCCAATGTTTCGCGGCGCGTTCAAATACCGGCGCTGCATCATTCCGGCTTCGGGATTTTACGAATGGACCGGCGCGAAAGGCGCGAAGACGCCGCATTATTTCACGTCGCGCGACGGCCGGCCGCTGGCGCTCGCGGGGATATGGGACCATTGGAGCGGACTCGACGGCGGCGACGACCTTCCGAACGCGACAATCATCGTCGGCGCGGCGAATGGATGGATGCAGAGCTTTCACGACCGAATGCCGATCATTCTCGATTGGCGCGACGCCGGCGCGTGGATGACGGGCGAAAGCGCCGACGCGTTGCTGCGCTCGCCGCCCGATGACGCCTTGCGGGAATGGATCGTTTCGACGCGCGTGAACAAGGCCGGCGCTGGCGACGACGATCCGGCGCTTATCGAGCCGATCGGAAATGCTTGAACCGCGTTCCAGCCCTTCAGGCTGCAAATGGCGACGCACAGCGTTCGCGCGGATCGATGGCGCGATTGATATCGCCGAGGATGATTGGTCGCTCATGATCGACGGCCTATCGGCTGCGCGCATCTATCGCGTGCGAGGCGGCCTGCACGATGGGCGATGGTTCGGACCGTCCAGATTGGCCCTGGTCGCGTTCCGTTCAACAGCGGGGCGGGTAACGCGGACGGCGGCCGCGAGGCGCGCGAGGCTTGTGAAGCGATCTTGCGGGCGATGGCAGGCAACTAAGCGCAGAAACCGCCGTGCGGGGCGAAGCCCTTGGCGATGACCTGGCCGCGTCACGGGAACTTCGCTCGACAAGGGCGTTGAACTCGACGCGCGGGCGAAGCTGCCTACTTTTTTAGATCGCTTTCTCGGACGCTGAATCGCGAGATCTGAAATTCCGGCACTTCAATACCTCTCTTGCGAGCCGCATCAACCAATACGTGCCAATTGTCCGACGCATATGGCCCCACCGCAACATCGCATTCGATAAAAATTTCAATGGTCTTTCCGACTCGGGTTGCATCAGAAGAGACCGTCGGGCGCGTTTCTGGATGCTCAAGGCGCCACCATACTGCCCGCACGATCACGTCTTCTCCGTAGGGGGATGGTTTGTCAGGCCGATGAATTGATATGTAGTCGCCAACCTTTGGGAGTTCAGGAAATTCAAATTCGAGCGAGTAGTCAGGTTTAAGTTTTCCTGGCTCTCGAATAAGGATATGTGCCTTTGTCATATTCGTTCCTCCACTGTTATTTTCTCTTGTCCTTCAACCTCGCGCCCGCCCCTCCGCCGTTCTCGGCGATGAACTCGACGCCGCGAACTTCAAGTTGCAAGCGGCAGATATAATTTCGGCTTGTAGCGGTAGCGCCATTTCTCGCCGAGCGGCTGCACCTCTCCGACCCGAATGTTCGTATCAATGTCGGCTGCAAACCAAATCGAAAGCGTGTCAGAACTCTGTCCCGGCAAACTCAGCCAGAGTTTACGAACTTCAGAAACCGCGTCGGCTTGCGAGGCGGCAATCTGCCAGTTGCTCCAAGATGAAAGCTCGATGGCCTCTAAATCCAGCGCGCGAGCTTTGACCCCTGGCTGGGAGCCGTTCATGAACTCGACGCCGGCCGATTCGAGGGCGCGGCAGAGCACGTCCAGGGTCGAATTGCGCGGCTTTGCTGCTGCGGCTTCGAACTGCCGGACGGTGACAACCCCAACGCGGGCGGCGTCCGCAAGCTGCTGCTGCGACCAATCGAGTAACGCGCGCGCGGCGCGGCATTGTGCTGGCGTCATCATGCCTCGCATATAACACGATCCGTTTTAAAACGCCAGAACAATCGAAAATAGATTGACGCGTCCATAAACGTCGATTATAGATTGAACCATCGAATAACGACGCAATGCCAAGAGCGCCCCGCCGAACCATCATTTCGGCGAACGCTATCGGCTTGCCTGGAAACGGAGGGCTGCTATGTCCGGTCCCGCAATCGTCGCCTTGTTTATCACCGTCTCATTCGGGCTCGTCACCTTGGCATGGGCTGCGGCTCACGCCGTCGAGGTTCGCGCCCTCGCCAAGAAGGACCGCCGATAATGGCCGGCCTTTGGTTCCGCATCTACGACGAGGCGCTGGACGATCCGCGATTGCAGCGGCTCCCGGCTTCGCTTTTTCGGGCGTGGTTCAACGTCCTTTGCGCCGCCTCGCGCAATGGCGGGACGCTTCCCGATCTTCCCGAGCTCGCCTTCATGCTGCGCACGCGGCCCGGCGCCCTGTCTCGCCGGCTTGAGGCGTTGAAGGCGGCGGGGCTCCTCGATGAAGTCGACGCCGAGCTACGGCCTGTCGAGTGGGAGAAGCGCCAATTTGTCCGCCAGGACGCCCAAGACGGCGCCGAGCCCATGAGCGCGGCCGAACGCACCCGGCGCGAGCGACGGGCGCGTGACGCGGCCGGCGTCACAGGCGGTGACCAGCGTGACGTCACGAAGGCGGCCGGCGGCTTGATGACGGTCGCCGAGCGGCTTCTCCCGGAAGACTTGCGCCCGCGAATCACCCAAGACGACGGGGCGGGGCCGATCGAATATGAGAGGCGAGAGGCATAATTCGAGGGCTGGGACGGGAAGGGGATGCGCGATTTTGTTACGTGGCTGGTTACATTACAGCGCCGGCTCGAAAAACGAGAAACGCTAACGCACTGTTTTTACTGGCGGTCCCGACGTGATTCGAACACGTGACCTTCGGTTTAGGAAACCGCTGCTCTATCCTGCTGAGCTACGGGACCCGCAGCTTACCTCTATCCGAGAGGCGGGTTTTTGCATAGCTTCCGTGGCTTGTTTTTGGAGGCGACCATGTTCGAATCCGTCCGCCTGCCGCACCGGCTCGATAAGCAGCAATTCGCCGCCATATCCGAGCCCTTGCGCGAAAGGCTGCTCGACGCCCAGTTCGAGCTCGCCGAGCGCAAGCACAAAACCGTTCTGTTGCTCATCAACGGCTCGGACGGCGCCGGCAAGGGCGAGGTGCTCAACCACCTCTACGACTGGCTCGACGATCACTATATCGAGACGCTGTCCTATGGCGCGCCGACCGAGGAGGAGCGCTCGCGCCCGCTCGAATGGCGCTATTGGCGCGACATGCCGGCCAGGGGGCGCATCGGCCTTGTGCTCGGCTCCTGGCATCATCGCGTGCTGCGCGAAAGAGTCTTAGGGAGGACCGACCGCGACGCCTTCAACACCGCGCTGGAGGAAATCAACCGCGCCGAGGAAATGCTCTATCGCGAGGGCGTCGTGGTCGTGAAAGTCTGGCTCCATTTGGCGGAAGAGGAGGCGCACCGCCGGCTCGCCAAAAAGCGCGAGGCCGAGGGCGCGAGGCGCCCCCCCACGGTGATCGAATGGAGCGATATCCACGGCGCCAAGGGGCGAGCCCGGCTCGCGCGAATCGCGCTGGAGCTGATCGAGAAGACCTCCACCGGATATGCGCCCTGGCAACTGGTGGCGGCGGAGGACGCCCGATATCGCGACGCCGCCGTCGCCGATCTGTTGTTGCGCACGCTCGAACGCGAGAACGCCGAGAGCCCTGGCGTTCAGCCCGCGCCAAAGCCGCCCGCCGCCCCGCCCGTCGCCGCCCCGCCCGTCGCCGCCCCGCCCGTCGCCGCCCCGCATGTCGTCCTGCCGCGCGCCAGTCTCATTTCCGCGCTCGATCTGACGCGGAGCGTCGACGCCGAGACTTACGACTCAACCTTGCGCGCCTTGCAGCAAAGGCTCGCCGAGCTGACGATGGCCAAGAAGTTCTCGCGCCGCGGACTCGTGCTGGCGTTTGAGGGCAAAGACGCGGGGGGCAAGGGCGGCGCCATCCGCCGCGTGCGCGCGGCGCTCGATCCGCGCCTCTTTCGCGTTCACGGCGTCGCCGCGCCGACGGACGAGGAACATGCGCGGCCCTATTTGTGGCGCTTCTGGCGCAATATTCCGCGCCGCGGCCATGTCGCGATTTTCGACCGCAGCTGGTACGGGCGCGTGCTGGTCGAGCGCGTCGAAGGGCTGTGTTCGCAAGACGACCGGATGCGCGCCTATCAAGAGATCAACGATTTCGAGGGACAGTTGGCTCGGGCGGGGCTGATCGTCGTCAAATTCTGGCTGGCGATCGACGCCGACGACCAGCTCGCGCGGTTCAAGGACCGCGAGGGAAAGCCCACCAAGCGTTACAAGATCACCCCCGACGATTGGCGCAATCGCGAAAAATGGCCGCTCTACGAGGAGGCCGCCAACGAGATGATCGACCGCACCAGCGCCCGCTGCGCGCCCTGGACGCTGGTCGAGGCCAACGACAAGAAATTCGCGCGGCTGAAGGTGCTGAGGACGATCGTCGAGCGGCTGGAGGCGGAACTCTAAATATGGTTTCGCCATTTTGCCGGAATCTCGCCAACGGGCGCTGGCGAAGCGGCCTCCTGGCGCCTCCCTTTTCGATCGCCGCAATCCATGACCCGGAGCGGCGCGCGCCTCGCTGCGCTTAACGCGCTCTATGGTTCGGGGCCAAGGGAGCCGCCGCCCCGCCTCACGCCGCCGCGGCGGTGACGCGGTTGCGGCCGGCGGTCTTCGAGTCATAGAGCGCCTTGTCGGCGCGGCGAAGCAGCGCGTCGGGATTGGCGTCGCTCGCGCGTTCGGCGATGCCGATCGAGGTGGTGACCGGAATGGCGTGTCCGCTGGCGTCGATCTGGAACAATTCCGACTGGACGGCGGAGCGCACCCGCTCGGCGATCTTGGCGGCGATCGGCAGAGGCGTGTCCGGCATGACGATGACGAACTCCTCGCCGCCGAGCCGGCATACGAGATCGGCGCTGCGCACCACGCGGCGCACCCGCTGCGCCAGGCCCTTCAGCACTTCGTCGCCGGCATCGTGACCATAAGTGTCGTTGACCGCCTTGAAGTGATCCACGTCGAGGATCATCAGCGACAGCGGGCGCCCCATATGGGCGGCCTGATCGAGCGCGCTGGAGAGATGCGTTTCCAGGAAGCGCCGGTTGTTCAGTCCGGTCAGCGCGTCGACGACGGCGAGTTCGAAGGCGGCCTGCACATTCTCGCGCAGCGTGTCGGCGTAGCGCTTGCGCCGCAACTGCGTGCGCACGCGCGCCACCAACTCGTTGCGGTCGATCGGGCGCAGAATATAGTCGTTCACGCCGAGATCGAGACCGCGCAAAGTGCGCGGACGATCTTCGGGGTCGGCGATGAGCAGAATCGGCAGCGCCCGCGTGCGCTCCAGGGAACGCAGCTGGCTGCACAAACGCAGCGCGTCGAAATTGGCCAGCGTGAGCCCGACCACCACCAGGTCGAAATTGCCCTCGGCGGCGCGGAACAGCGCGTCCTGCGGAACGGTTTCGACCTCGACCTTGTGAAGGCCGCGCAGCGCCGCGACGATGCGATCCGCCGAGCTCGCGCGATCTTCCACCAGCAGAATACGACCATTGTCGCCAGCGTCCGAGCGGATGATGTCGGCCGCGTCCTTCAACCCCAGATTGGCGGAGGTGACGACGCGGGCGCGCAGCTCGTCGAGCATCACCTTAAGCCGCGACAGCGAGCGCACGCGGGCGATCAGCGCGATTTCGTCGACCGGCTTCGTCAAAAAGTCGTCGGCGCCGACGTCGAGGCCGCGCACGCGGTCGGCCGGCTGGTCGAGCGCCGTGACCATCACGACGGGAAGGTGCAGCGTCGCCGGGTCGGCTTTGAGGCGTCGGCAGACTTCGAAACCATCCATGCCCGGCATCATGACGTCGAGCAGCACGATGTCGCAGCGCCCATCGCGACACAGTTCGAGCGCCTCGAAACCATTGGTCGCGGAGATCACGTCGAAATATTCGGCGGTCAGGCGCGCTTCCAGCAACTTAATGTTGGGAACCAGATCGTCGACTATCAGCACGCGCGCGGTCATGGGATTGAATCCTCTTATTTATCACCGAGAAAGGCGTTCACCGTTTCGAGAAACTTCGCGACCGAAATCGGCTTCGACAGATAGGCTTCGCAACCGCCCTGCCGAATCTTTTCCTCGTCGCCCTTCATGGCGAAAGCCGTCACGGCGATCACCGGAATCATTTTCAGATTCTCGTCGTCCTTGATCCAGCGGGTGACTTCGAGGCCGGAGACTTCGGGCAACTGAATATCCATCAGAATAAGATCGGGGTGATGCTCGCGCGCAAGCGCGATCGCCTCCACTCCGCTCTTCGTGCGCAACGTCGCATGGCCGCTCCGCTCCAACAAATCGTTGAAGAGCTTCATGTTCAGCTCGTTATCCTCTACAATGAGGATGGTTTTGACCATGGCGGGGGACTCTTTTCTAAACTCTTAAGATACTGGCCCCCGAATTTGCGAGGCGGACCGGCTTCGACGCCTATTCAACGTTTGGGACAACTACTAGCTCAGGAAGATTGATGAAATGAGAATAACCAAGGGACCGCCGCTAAGGCCTGGGCGCAAGGGCGCGGCGGCGCCGAATCGCGACGAGGCGGAAGCGCTGGGCTTGCGCGCCTTGACGTTCCTTGTCGAGGAAGAGCCGAGAATTCAAAGGTTTTTGCAGTTGACCGGTGTCGATCCCGGCGCGCTCCCGGGCTTGGCGTCGCGCCCGAGCTTTCTGCTCGCCGTGCTGGATTATCTCGCCGGCGACGAAGAATTATTGCTGTCCTTCGCGCAAGACCAGCAGGTGAAGCCCGAGACGATCGCCTTGGCGCGTCGCGCTCTCGGCGGCGGCGACATGGGCTAGCCAGCGCGCGAGCGCCGCAACCAAAATGCTCAAGCTTGCCATGCAGTTGAAAGTGCGACAAACTTGGTCTAACCGATGATGCGGTCAGGAGAGTTTGTTGGAATTTTGACAGCGGAGCATTTCCATGACCGGCCTTGCGCGCGTGATCGGCGATTGGGGGTTCCGCTTCCTGGAACGGGCGCGCTCCGACTTTGTTTCACCGCATGGAATCGACCTCCGACCGCACCCTTCGACGCAAGATGGCGAAAGTGATCGCGGGGAGCGATACCGGCTCACGCCTCTGCGCTCATTTCTGCATCGCGCCATCGGAGCGCTTCCGCCGACCTGGCGGGAAAAGGCGGCGGAGCGATTTCTGCGCCGCGCCGGAGCGCCGGGGCCGGCCGCCGAGCATGCCTTTCAATATATGCTAAGCGCGGAGAAGGCCGAGGCGAAAGGCGAGGCGAGACATCTGGCGGCGACTGTCGCCAAGGGCGCCGATAATTTTTACGAGCGGCAATACAGGCAATATTTCAACGCCGCGATGGGCGCTTTCGCGGTGACGGCGAAAATGGCGTTCGTTTGCTGCGGCGACGCGCCGCGCGGCAGGCTTTGGGGCCGCAACCGCCGCGTCCACGCCGCGATGCTGGAAGAATTCGCCTACGCGCCGCCGATCATCGTGATCGACCGCCAGACCGTCGCCGTGCCGCTGCTGTTGCCGGAGCCCGAGACGGAGGCCGCCACGGTGGAGGCATGGCTCGCGGGACGCAAGCCGATGCCGAGCGACTACCGCGCCATCGCCGCCGGCGCGGAGGTTCGTTGCGCGGAACGTTAAGTGCGCGCGCGGCGGCGCAGCGCCGATAGCGCGCTCATCGAGTTGACGGACGCCGTCCTGCGCAGCGGGAAACTGGCCATTCTCGCTTTGCATCCCCATGACCCCGACGCGATGGCCCTGCATATCACCCTGTTCGGGACGCAGGCGCTGGAGCCTGATCGTCTCGAAGAGGACTACGGATTTCGTCCGGAGGCTCTCGATCCCTGGCGCTGTGCGGCGTGGGAGAGGGGGCGTCGTCTGCGGTTCCTCGTCGGCGGCGTAGAGGAAGTGTTTACGCAATGCTCGCAAAACCTGTTCATCAAGCGACCGGCGGCGGACCCGGCCGCGCCGCGTCACGCGGCGGCTTGGCCAAACGCTTGGGAGCGGAGCCTCGGTCTTGAGCGCCTGCTCAATGCGCAATTCGAGATATTGCAGGCGACGGTTTCCGCCTCGGGCCTGCCGGGCGCGTCTCCCAGAAACGGCGACCGGGGCAAAGCCGCCTATGTCGGGCGTCGCGGGGCCAGGACATTCGTCTTGATCCCCTATTTCCCAGGCAATGCGGTTCACGGCCACGCCGCGAAACTATGGTCCAACCCTTATGCCGCGTTGGTGATCTGGGACGATCATTGCGCCCTGAGCGCGATCACGATCTCCGGCCCGTCATGGACCGTCGCGCATCGGACCGTGGAAAAGGATTTTCCGGCCATCGCCGCCGATATAGCGACGCGCCAAAACCGCAAAGGGGCTGCGCCACATCCAGAATATTGGTTTTTGCAGGAGGTCGCGGAAATCGTGCAGCAGGTCGAGCCGCTTGCCGCCAATTCTCTGGACCCGTCGCGGTCGACCTGCAGCATCCATGCGGGCGGGCTTGCTCACCATGGCAAGAAGGCCGCCTATTTCGCCGCCGATACGGTTCCGCCATACGATCAGGCCTTGCAGCATGAGCGCGAGGCGGCGGGGCGTCCAATCGATCCAACGGGCCGCGACGGATATATCTTTTGGGCTTTCGAAATGGCGCCCGCCCTGGAGGCGCGTCGAGCGCATCTCGATCGACTATGCGCTTGACGCGCCCGCGCCCGCTGGCGTGAGCGCTAGTCCGCGCCCGGCCGCATGGCGACGCGGCTCAGGGCGGAGGCGCTCATCGCCTCGGCGCGTCCAAGGCACACGAAGCGCAGGGTGTTTCCGTCGCCGGTGGCGAAACGCGCGGTCCGTCCGGGTTCGACCGATAGTTGCAGCTGCGCGGCCTGAGGCCCGGAGTCTTCACCCACCGCGTCGACGATCATCACCGTGAGCTTGCAAACGCCGTCGACGCTGACGAAATAGCTCACGAGATGCTTGGCGCCGGCGTCGAGGCTGGCGGCCATGCGCGGCTTCATCGTCAGAGCCGACCATGACTCGGCGGCCGACAGGGCCGTGCTTGTTGCAAGGCACAGCGCCCCGGCGAGCGCGGTTGCGACAATACGTGAATCCGATTTCATGTTGATTCCCTTCATCGTCGTCATGCCGGCGGACGCTAGAAAGGCCATTGAAGCCGTTCCTTGCAACCGCGCTTGAGGCCCGATTCGGCGTCCGACCGCATGAACTGCGATATTGCGACGCAGCAATATATATTGCATTGCAGCATAGCTTTTGTCAAGAGCGGGAGGCGTATCGGCGCGATCAGTCTTCCACGGGAACGGCGGCGACGCTTTCGAGCTTTGTCGCCGTCATCTCCCGCGCGCCGGGTTTGCAGGCGAATTGCAGGGTGTCGCCGTCGGCGGCGTCGAAGCGGGCGCGGCGTCCCGGCTCGACGATCAGTTGCAGGCGGGACGCAGGCGTTTCGCTCGCCTCTCGCGCCTCGCCGATCATCACCGTAAGCTTGCATAGGCCATTGGCGTTAACGAAAAAGCCCACAATGTGATTCGAAGCCGCCTCGAAGCTTGCCGCCATCAGTGGTTTCATCGTCACCGACCAGGATTCGTCCGCTGACAGGTTCGCGCTTGTTGCAAGACACAGCGCTCCGCCGAGCGCCGCCGCGACAATTGGGTTGCCTGATTTCATGATCGATTCCTTTCATCGCTGTGCGATGGAGCGGCCAAGGCGCCCGCGGAACGACCGCGCTATGTTCTCTGTCGCCATCGTCGCGAAGCGCGCCTCGGCAGGTCCATTGCCTGACTATTGCGCTGCAATATGGCAATGTTGCGACGCACAAGAGGCGGAAGCGTCACTTTGCGTCAAGCGCCTGTTTTTGAGGGCGGACGCCTGCTGCGAGACAAGTTGATCGTCTTGCATAATTTAAATCAACGATACATGGGCTTACCGTCTCGCCCGTTTAGCTGGTCGCGGCGGGTTCGGCGTCATGCCAGTCGAAGGTGACGACTTTGCCGTTTTCCACAGCGAGCGCGAGGCGGCCACGCTTCAACTCGATGGCTTTTTCCCCAAAAATCGTGCGCCGCCAGCCTCGCAGCGCGGCGACGTCCGCGTTGTCGTCGGAGGCGACGGCTTCGAGGTCGTCGACCGTGGCGATCATTTTGGCTGCGACGCCCGTTTCCTCGGCGACCTGCCGCAGCAGCACCTTGAGCAGCTCGACCGTCGCGCCGTTATTGTTGCGCCGCTCCCGGTCGATATGGGGCAGGGTGGCGGGATCGCGCGCGAGGCCGCGCTCGATCGCGGCGATAATGTCCGCGCCTGCGCGCGAGCGCTCCATGCCGCGCGGAAAGGCGCGCAGATTGGACAGCGCGTCCTGGTTGCGCGGGGCGGCCTGCGCCACTTCGAGCAGCACGTCGTCCTTGAGCACGCGCGAGCGCGGAACGTCGCGGCTTTGCGCCTCGGTTTCGCGCCAGGCCGCGAGTTCCATCAGCACGGCCAGATCGCGCGGCTTGCGCGCCCGATGGCGCAGACGCTCCCAAGCGTCCTCGGGATGTTGCTCGTAGGTCGCGGGAGAGGTCAGGGTCTGCATTTCGTCGACCAGCCAGTCGATCCGCTTCGAGCGCTCCAGTCGGGCGCGCAAATGCAGGTAAATGTCGCGCAGATAGGTCACATCGGCGATGGCGTAGCTGATCTGCGCCTCCGAGAGCGGGCGGCGCGACCAGTCGGTGAAGCGGGAGGATTTGTCCAGATTGACCCGGGTGATTCCCTTGACCAGTTCGACGTAGGACACCTGTTCGCCGTAGCCGCAGACCATCGCGGCCACCTGCGTGTCGAACAAAGGCTTGGGAACGAGGCGCGCGAGACGCCAGACAATTTCCACGTCCTGCCGCGCGGCATGAAACACCTTGACCACGGACTCATTGGCCATCAGATCGAGAAATGGCGTTAAATCAAGCCCTTCCGCGAGCGTGTCGATCGCTGTGGCCTCAATCGGCGAGGCGAGCTGGATCACGCAGACCTTGGGCCAGAAGGTCGTTTCTCTCAGGAATTCCGTATCCACGGTCACAAAGGGATGCTTTGCGAGTCGATCGCAGACGGCGGCGAGTTCGTCGGTGGTGGTTACAAGGCTCATTGGAGTTGTTCTAAAACATTTTTGGGCCGCTCTAAAGGCCCTTCGCGCTCTTTGCCGCGATAATCCGCCGTTCGGTCCACTGGCGGTTAAGCCGGCTCGACCAGAACCGCCGAGCCATAGGCCAACACTTCCGTTATGCCCGGCAGGATTTCCGTGGCGTCGTAGCGCATGGCGAGGACGGCGTTGGCGCCGCCCTCGGCGGCGTGGTGGCACATATGGTCGAAGGCCTCCTGCCGCGAGACCTCGGCCAAATGGGCGTATACCGAGAGCCGGCCGCCGAAGATCGACTGGAGGCCGCCAAAAAAATTGCCGACAAGCGAGCGCGACCGCACGGTGACGCCGCGCACCAGGCCAAGGTGCTGGACGACCCGATAGCCGGCGACTTCATTGGTGGTCGAAACGATCATCGCAAATGCCCCGCCGCTCGCGTGAAAAGACGCCGAATCACATGCGGCGCGGCTGGATTAGAGCGCGAGCGAAGGTGGCGAGCAACAGTTTTGCGCAGCGGGAATTCCCGCCGCCCCGTCACTTATCGCATTTGGGGACCGGCAGCAGCGTAAGCTCGGTCATCTCGCCGGAGAGGACGAAATCGCCGTAATCGAGTTTCAGCGCGCGCGAGATTCCGTTCTCGTAAAGGTCGAAGGACAGGATATAGGCCGGCTCGCCGTCTCTCTTATCCGTCTCGAAATAGGAAATAGTCACCGGCCAGCGGCGCATATTCTTGAGCGCGTCGATCCGCGTCGCCTTTTCGTCCGTCGTGGTTGTGGTCGGCTTGCCAATGACCGACATGGTCGCGAAAACTTTCGAGCCGTCGCCGGAGCCGTCGTAGACGCGGGCCTCCAGAATGGTCTCCTGCGCGCGCGCGCTGGCGAGAATATGCCTTATGTGCTCGGTCGGGAACAGGACCGGTCCGGGAAGATCGAGTCGCGTGCGCTTTGGCCGTGTCAGGTCGACCGAGAATTTCTGATTTTGGGCCTTGCGCGCGTCGCCGTCCACGTCCTCGCCGCCGTCATCGACCTTGGTGGTGATCTGGAAGCGATAGTCATGTCCGTCGCCGGCCTCGAATGTGGCGGACCGCATGTCCGACACCCGGACGCTGCCTTCCTCCGGTTGCAGTTCGGTGATCTGGCGGAAATTCTGCACATATCCTTCGCAGGCCGAGCCGGTGAAATCGAACGCAATGCGTCCGTGCGCCTGGGTGGGCGCCCTGGAGCCGGAGGCGCTGAGCAGGTTCAATTCATAGACAGCCCGATGTGGGGCGAGCACAAGTGCGGGTTCGGCGCGCGCGGCGCTCGGGCCGAGCGAGAAAGCCGCGAGAACCAAGGCCGCACAAGCCGAAGGGCGGGGCAGTGCCATCAATTTGGGAGACTCCTCGGTTTCGCCGCGCCTTCCGCTCCAGCGGGAATGCGCGCGGCTTGGCTCGCCGTTGCGTCGCGGCGCGGATGAAACTAGGGTCTCGCGGCCATGGGCGCAAATCAAATGTATCGGAAGGCGAATAAACCATGATCGACGCCGCGCCAAATTCGCCGCTCGCGCGGCTTAAAGCTCTTGGTCTCGCGCTGCCGGCCGCGGCGGCGCCGGTGGCCAATTACCTTCCCTTTTCGCGCGCCGGCAATTTGTTGTTCGTCTCCGGCCAATTGCCGGTTGCGGACGGCGTCGTCGATCCCGCCCACAAGGGCAAGCTCGGCGGCGGCGTTTCGCTGGAGGCGGGGCAGGCCGCGGCGCGCCTCGCGGCGCTGAATGTTCTGGCCCAGGCGAACGCGGCCGCGGGCGATCTTGCCAAACTCCGGGCGGTGCGGCTTGGCGGCTATGTCAACAGCGCCCCGGATTTCGAACAATTGCCGCAAGTGGTCAACGGCGCCTCCGATCTTTTCGCCGCGGTCCTTGGCGAAAACGGCAAGCATGCGCGTTTCGCGGTCGGCGTCGCGCAACTGCCGCTGGGCGCCGCCGTCGAGATCGAGGGGATTTTCGAGATTCTGGACTAGGCCCGCGCCATGTCCCGCGATCTCGGCTGGCTGGTCGCGCGGCCCATCGCCCATCGCGGCCTGCATAACGAAGCGCGGGGGATCGTCGAGAACTCGCTCGGCGCGGCGCGGGCGGCAGTCGCGAAAAATTACGCGATCGAATGCGACGTGCAACTCAGCGCCGATGGCGAGGCGATGGTGTTCCACGACGATGCTCTGGAGCGCCTGACCGACGCGCGAGGGCGTCTCGACGCGAAGACGCTCGCCGAACTGACGCGATTGACGCTGCGCGGCTCCAGCGAAACCCTGCCCCGTCTTTCGCACTTGCTTGAAACGGTCGCCGGGCGCGCGCCGCTCGTCGTCGAACTGAAAAGCCGCTTCGACGGCGATCTGTCGCTGGCGCGCCGCATTGCCGGGCTTGTCGCGGGCTATCAGGGGCCGCTCGTTCTGGAGAGTTTCGATCCCGATCCGATCGCCTTTTTGCGCGCGGAAGGCGCGGCGCTCGGCGTCGACCATGTCCCGCTGGGCATCGTCGCGCAGGCGCGTTACGACGCCCGCGAATGGCCGGACCTGCCCGACGCGCGCCGCGCCGAACTGGCGCAATGGCTGCATTTTTCGCGCACGCGGCCGGATTTTTTGTCCTTCAACATGGCGGACTTGCCGCATGCCGTCGCAGTTCTATTCCGCGAGGGCCTGAAACTGCCGGTGACGGTCTGGACCGTGCGCTCCGCCGCGCAAGCAAAGGCCGCCGCGCAATGGGCGGACCAGATTGTTTTCGAGGGATTTACGCCTTGATGGCGAGCGGTCGCCAAGTCGTTTCGTCATTTTCAAGTCGTTTCGTCATTTTAGTGTCATGATACCGTTAATCCCGTCGGATTGTATGCGGACAGCCTGAACAAGGAGTGCCCCATGTCATCCGTCACCTCCGGCGCCGATGTTGGCGTTGCCGCCGGTCCGTCGCAGTCGAAGCCGACGCTCGATCACCCGACCAGCATCCAAACCGTGCTCATTTATCTGGGCGTCGTCGCGCTGGGCCTCGCCTTCGTGGCTTGGAGCATTTTCCGCGACATTCAGGAGACCGGCGCGCCGATCGTCGCCTATCTGCCCTTCGTAATGCTCGGCGTCGCCTTGTTGATCGCGCTCGGCTTCGAATTCGTGAACGGCTTTCACGACACCGCCAACGCGGTCGCGACGGTGATCTACACCCATTCGATGCCGGCCAATATCGCGGTGGTGTGGTCCGGCATGTTCAACTTCCTCGGCGTGCTGGTCTCGAGCGGCGCCGTAGCCTTCAGCGTCGTGTCGCTGCTGCCGGTCGAACTGATCCTGCAGGTCGGCTCGGGCGCCGGCTTCGCGATGGTGTTCGCCTTGCTGCTCGCGGCGATCGCCTGGAATCTGAGCACCTGGCTGCTCGGCCTGCCGGCGTCGAGTTCGCATACGATGATCGGTTCGATCATCGGCGTCGGCGTCGCCAACGCGCTGATGCATGGACGCGACGGCACCTCCGGCGTCGACTGGCACAAGGCGGTTGAGATCGGCTATTCGTTGCTGCTGTCGCCGCTGGTCGGCTTTTTCTGCGCGGCGTTGCTGCTGCTGCTCATGAAGTTCGTCGTGCGCAGCCCCGAGCTTTACGCCGAGCCGAAGGGCCAGACCCCGCCGCCCCCGTGGGTGCGCGGACTGCTGATCTTGACCTGCACCGGCGTCTCCTTCGCGCATGGCTCGAACGACGGGCAAAAGGGCATGGGACTTATCATGCTGATTCTGATCGGCACGGTGCCCACGTCCTACGCGCTCAACCGCGCTCTGCCGGCGAGCCATATCGCGGAATTCTCCAAGGCTTCCGCCGCCGCCTCGAAGGTCGTTGAAGCCAAGGGCGCGGGCTACTCCGTGCTTGGCGATCCGCGTCCGGCCGTCACGAGCTATATCGCGCGGCATGAACTGAACGAGGGCACTTATCCCTCGCTCGCCGTGCTGATCCGCGACATCGCTGGCCAGATCGAAGGTTACGGCTCGATCGCCAAAATCCCCTTCGCGGCGGTGAGCAATACGCGTAACGACATCTACCTTGCCTCCGAAGCGCTGCGTTTCCTCGCCAAGGACGACGCGGCGCAGCTTTCCGACGCCGACAAGAAGATTCTCGCGGATTACAAGTCGCAGATCGACGCGGCGACGAAATTCATACCGATCTGGGTGAAGATCGCGGTCGCGCTCGCGCTCGGCCTTGGCACGATGATCGGCTGGAAGCGCATTGTCGTGACCGTCGGCGAAAAGATCGGCAAGCAGCATCTGACCTATGGCCAGGGCGCCTCGGCTGAACTGGTGGCGATGGCGACGATTGGCGCCGCCGACGCGTTCGGCCTGCCGGTGTCGACGACCCATGTGCTCTCCTCCGGCGTCGCCGGGGCGATGGCGGCGAACGGCTCGGGCGTGCAGATGGCGACGATCCGCAACATGCTGATGGCCTGGGTGCTGACGCTCCCCTGCGCCATTTTGATCTCCGGCACGCTCTACTTCCTGCTCAGCAAGGTGATGTGAGCGCCGGTCAATAGGTTTCCAGCGGAAATTTGATGCGGTCAGCGTTTTGACGCGGAGTTGCGTAACGCGAAGCGGCGCCGGACCCAAAAGGTTCGGCGCCTTTTTCACGTCCGAGCGGCGTCCGCCGCCGCTTCCCTCTATCCAAGCCGCCCGCGTGGAACTATACCGGGCGCCAAAGGGTTTTCGGCCCGCGCGAAAAACGGAAGACACCCGAGCCATGTCCGACCATTCCACGCCCCACTACCACAATCAGCCCGGCGTCAAGCAGGTGCGCGTCGGCGCCAAGGAGTTCATGTGCGTCGGGGCGCTGCCGCCGTTCGATCATCCGCATGTGTTTCTCGACATGGGCGCCGCCGGCGAGGCGATCTGCCCCTATTGCTCGACGCTTTACGTCTATGACGCCGCGCTGCATGGCGGAGCCGATCCGGCCGAATGCGTCTATCACCCGGCGAGCGCCTCCGCTGCCTGAGGTCGACAGCCCGCCGCTTGCGACGGGCGTCCTAAAGGACGCCCTTTGCAGGCCGCCCGCAAGTCCGCCGGTCGTCGTCGCGGGCGCCGGGATTGGCGGCCTGACCGCGGCGCTGAGCCTTGCGCGCGCCGGCCATCGCGTCGCCGTTCTGGAGCGCGCGCCGGTGATCGAGGAGGTCGGCGCCGGGCTGCAAATCGCGCCCAACGCCGGGCGAATCCTTCAGGGGCTTGGCCTGGGGCCGGCGTTGGGCGCGGCGGCGCTGCTGCCCGAGGCGATCAACATTCATCGCGCCAGGGACGGCGCGATCCTGTCGCGCCTGGATCTCGCCGGCGCCAGCGAACGCTGGGGCGCGCCGTTTCGGCTGTTCCATCGCGCCGATTTGCAACAGCTTCTGCTCGCCGCCGCGCGTGAATGCGAGGCGATCTCCATTCGCACGGGCGCCCGCGTCGGCGATTTCGAGGAGGGCGACGGCGGGGTGTATTTGCGCGTGCACAGCCCAGAGGGGCCGGAGGATTTCGAGGCGCTGGCGCTGGTCGGGGCCGACGGCGTGCGCTCCTCGGTGCGCTCCTTTCTCAACCGCAGCGATAAGGACGCGCCGATCTATTCCGGCCACACCGCTTGGCGCGCGATCCTCCCCGCCGAATCCGTTCCGCTAAGCCTGCGGCGGCGCGAGACGCATCTGTGGCTCGGGCAAGGCGCCCACGTCGTGCATTATCCGCTGCGCGACGCCTCGATCGTCAGCGCCGTGGTCATCGTCGAGGACGGCGGCCGGCGCGAGCCGGAAACGCCGCCGAGTCTTGAGGGCGCCGCTCTCGTCCGCGCGGCGGGTTTCGCCGCTTGCGACGCCGATCTGCGGGCGCTGATCGAGGCGGGCGACTCCTGGCGGCGCTGGCCGCTATACGGCCGTCCGCCGCTCGCCCACTGGAGCCAGGGCGCCGTGACGCTGCTCGGCGACGCCGCCCATCCGATGCTGCCCTTTTTGGCGCAGGGCGCGGCGATGGCGATCGAGGACGCCGAGGCGCTGGGCCGCGCCTTTCCGCCGGGCGTCGCGGCCGCCGAGGCTTTTAAAGCCTATGAGCGCGCGCGCATCGCTCGCGCGACGAAGGTGCAGCGCGCCTCGCGCCGGCAGGGCGATCATTATCACGCGAGTGGGCTGGTCGCGGCGGCGCGCGATCTGGTGATCTCCGCGCTCGGCGGGCCGAGGATGTTGGCCCGCAACGGCTGGCTTTATCGCTAGTATCCGCCCTCAATGAAGGGCGAGTCGCGTAGCGGCTCGCAATTCGTTGAGGATGAAGCGGATACTCAAAAAACCTAGTATCCGGGATCTGTGATTCCGGATACTAGGGCCTGTCATCAATTGAGCCATATGGTGGCGGAAGCAAGAAAAACGGCGGCGAGGAAATTTCGCGCGGTTTTGTCGTAGCGGGTCGCGATGGCGCGGAACTGTTTGAGATTGCAAA
>Ga0182030_10011495_pt1 | contig 17858 bp, 20 predicted proteins | sample 812S3MmetaG_FD_121299 | JGI IMG/M metagenome (GOLD analysis project Ga0182030, IMG submission 121299) | Permafrost microbial communities from Stordalen Mire, Sweden - 812S3M metaG (Illumina Assembly) | ecosystem: Environmental > Terrestrial > Soil > Wetlands > Permafrost | place: Sweden...
CGCTCCAGCTCGTAAAAGACATCTGTAGCAAGATCTCGGAATCTAGGAGGGGGTAGCGTGGAAAGCTTTTGTCGAGCTTGATTTCGTTTTGGGTGAAAGGTGTCTTTTGGAAGTAGATATGGTGGTGGTCCCCCATCGGGTGCGCTGCCATTTGGTGTCCTCCTGCCACTTTGTTGCCTCCGCAGGAGTTCATCGAAGACATCTGTACTCAATTCTTGGAACTGAACTGGGGATAGCCGTAGCAATTTATCTCGTGCTCGATTCGGCCTCGGGTTGCCTTTCTCGTCCCTTAATGATGATGCTAAGTATCTCTTGAGTGCAACGTAGTGCTCGGACAAAATTGCTTCAAATTGCTCATCCTTCTTACTTCTTCCACTCTCACTCTGCGCATATAGACCTGTGCCAACGCTCGATCGCGCTATGGAAGCTGGGGGTGACGGGTTGCCAGGACTGCCGGAAGAAGTACCCCTGGGTGGAAACCCTCCTCCATTCATAATTCCGTTTGACCCACTAGATATTGGTGGTGAGGCAAGCTGGCCGCGATTATTCGGATTGGGAGAGTAGGGTGAGTCGGTATCGAGAGTTTGGTATTTAGAGATACCTGACCATTCACTGCCTCCTACAGAAACAGGAGACAAGGGGCCATTTCGACCATTCATTGTAGATGTGGAAAATATGCAGGATCCAATTCCTTTTCTTCAAACCTGTGCCGCGCAACCCTCGGTTTGTTGAACGCGATCGAACCTGCAATCGTCGACCAACACTCGAAGATGAATTATCAGGTAGTGAAAATCAGGACATGCACAATTGCCTCTGACTCTAGAGGACAATAAAGGTCTCTGAAACGCTGCAGAATGACCGGGTTGTCAAAGCGAAGGGTCGCTACTTTGAAGTTGCGGCAGACCGCTGTTGAGTGGGGATGTATTTTGTATGAATGGTAAGGACCGTAAACTGTGATGCTGCACAGCGACAATGACGTGGAATTGTAGAAGTGACTGCCGTATGTATAAACGGACACTGCGTTCTCCTGAGTTTGGAAGGAGACCGTTTTTACTTTGGGATGAATGGCGGCGCCTAAAAAAGGCTTCGTGCGCTAGAGTGAAAGCTTATCGAATCTTTTCAGGGACAATTATTATTATTTAGGAGCCGGAGGCATGTAAGGAATATCAACGTCAGGAGGATTGATTAGAATAGGCAATTGTTGAAGAAGATGTCAACATGAAGATATAAACATTAGATAGAAATGAGGAAAAGAGAGAGCATCGTCCACAATTTTGTGATAACATGCACCGACACACCGACATGAATTTCAATCTCTCTTCTGTCAAGGTCAGGGGGAAAGGAAGCTAAGGACTCTCCATTATTTCTTACTGGTCCAGACCTCGAATCCCTTGTCAAACAGCATGAATTCATTTTCGGCGCCCAAAAAGATCGCTTTTTCAATCAATTAATCTTATACCTGACGACGACTAATATTGGGTACTAGCCTCGTGGAGAAATGCCAAAATGGGTTATGATACTACCCACTGTATTGGGATTTCATCGTAGTGTAGGATGCTCCTTGTTTGACATCAGCTTCTAGAATGATTTTAACCCCTGAAAGTTCCAATCTCCTGGGCCTAACGAAACTTTACCAAGGGAGGTTCTTATGCAACTACAGCCCTACGCAGCAGATCCGCCCCTACACTGCCCTTGACGCGCCCATCAATGTGTTTGTTGGCTGACGAATTCCATCTGTCGGGAAATCGGGCCTCGAACAATATGTGAACCAGCATCTAGACTTGATGGCATTTCAATAGACAGTATTTTATTTCTACTTCCCTTTAGAAGGAAGCTTTCTTATGCCTAACTCCTCGCAATGGGTATCCCAGTTCAACGCCAAATCGTAATTTAAGACGCCATGCAATGCTCAAAACCAACCCAACGTCCATACCGCCGGTAAATTTGGCCATCTCTCTTGCCACTCCCCAATGATTTCCGGAACTCGCTCATCGAAACCAACTCTACTAGCTGCATTTCCACTATCGAATCCTGTTGGGTTGAGTTCCCTTTCTTCAGCTGCCGCCTTGTTGAGAGAGTCTGCCAGATCGAGTATACCTCTACCACCAACTAATGCTTCTTCATGATTGTCCTTGATGTCGACATTTATGATATGTACTGGTCGGTTTAGAGGCGAGCCTCGACTGAGGAGATCATCCACAACCGCGTCCCAACATCTTTCCTCGCAAGTAATGACCACATCAACGACGCCTGCCTCCACACCTTCGCTGCCTCGATCCGTTTTGTGCTCCAATCTCGGAACTCCAACCTGCCAGTCCTGCCATCTTTCTGGCCCCCATTTAACTCCTCGATTTCTCTCAAGCATATTCAGTAGACCATTCGCTCGATATAGTCGCGGGTCTTTGGCTTCAAGCTCCTTATACATGCTATCATATGAGGTTTTATTGAATTGGTAGACATTTGGCTGAGTGATGGTAGGCCCTGGAAGTCGGACAAGAGAACCTGTGCCAAAAGAGATGACTGGGTAATGTGCTGCAGCCAGTCGTAGATGTGACTCCATAGACCTGCCAAATCGTCAGCATTCTTAGTAGCTGGGGCGGCACAGGGAGATAAACAGACCTATTTTGATTACTTGCACATACCGTACAGAACTTCAGCTTGAAGCCGCCTGGATCAACCCTTTCCCCATTTGATACCAGCTGCTGACTATGTGTCCCATTCGTATTTTCGGCTGCTTGGGCCATAGTCACAAAGAATTTCCTAGGGGGGCCTTGGTGACAACCGGAGCACAGTCGCTCTATGGTGAATCAGAGGCGGATTGTGCGTAGTGGTTCTATTCATAATACCGTTCCTATTATTGTTCAGAGTCAGCCCCATTGGCCACAGGCAAGACGGCATAATCATCAAGGTAATGTGAAAGCGTTCAGAAAACATAAGTTGCGTAAATAAGATTGTGTCATCATATCAAAAATAAGACAGCTCCAATAAAAAGAGTTCATCATGATGCTTAGGAGGCAAAGAATGGATCAATATGATATTACATACCTATCGTCATCTTCTCTGTGTATTATGTGATCATGGATTTGCTGGTGAGATTCTATTGTTAAGTCAAGCTTGCGAATATCCTTAAAAGATTAAATCTTCGCTTGCTAGTAGCTAGGCTTCCTCGCTTCCCGGCTTATTAAGGCACCTTAGTCTTATAAAGATTTCCCAGTACACGCTTCTTTGAGATCAAAAATCACTTAACTCTTTGCTCCTAGTCATTAAAAACATTCCAAATTTCGATCATAATTATAGCGAAAAGGCCTTGATTGTCTGCCTTAAGGTTAGTATGAATAATCAAGACCTTGTCCTGGCTAATTGTATTTCTTTACGGTAATATCTGTATTTGTGATGTATCTAGAGTCAAGCTTAGGCCGGGAAGCGAGGCTTCGTGGGAACGATGGCGAGGAGCAACACCCCCCCCTGAGATGGATGAGGACGATGGTTGGACCGGAAAACAAACGTAAAAGTGGAGTTTATTTGTTATTGGTCGGACGAACATGAAACGACTAGGGAAATCTAAAAAAAGATTAGAAAATAGAAAGAAGAAAATGCAGTCGCCGGTGTTCGCAAAAACCCAATCCCCCAGGATTTGTAAGATTTTCAGTAGAGTAAAATAAGAACGCCTCTGGAGCCCTGCGCCTTCATTCTCCTCCTCGTATCTTAGTCACGTGGATCTTTATTATTCAGGGCAAGGTGATGGGATTATCAGCTGTCAAAACATCCCCCCCCAAGCTGCAAATCCCACCTGCGGGGCTCTTCCTTGTCGATATCAGACTGAGGCGTTTAAAGTCTCGGCGCTACGCCAGTCAAGTTAATAATACACCAACTTATTAACTCGAGTTCTAGCGATCTGAGCGCAAGTCCCTTTCTCAGCTGCGACTGTCCGTTCTAGTGGTTCTTGAAAGTAGATCTCCGCTGAACATTGTTCTGGCGAAAGTGCATTGGTCCTTGCCATTGGGCCAAGGGCGGCGGTGGGGTAAATACTTTGATCATTCCGAAATTCGAATCTTCTACCCAGGGACCATTTCTTTTCAAGGGCATCACCCAGGTTGGAAGAGAGGCGACAGCCCCGACCCAATACCCTCGACTCTGCCTCTCAACTGCGCGTCTGTCGCGCCAATATCAGCCTTCATCCCCAACAACCAAACATTCCTTGTCCAAAGGCGTAGCGCCGACTACCATATTCTCACTCGCATTACCGCGGTGACCTACGGCGCAGCGTCTTTTGTCTCGCGACCAGATTCTATCATCCAACAGTTACTTTGCGCCAGCTGGCCATCCCTGGTGCAAACAGTGGCTTGCTGGGCAAGCTCTCGTCGGTGTTGGAACAGTCGAACTGAATACAATAATTTGACACAGACATTATTTACTGCCTTTCCTGGGCTCTAATCGCTCGCAACATATCAACAAGATGACAGCCGTTATGTCTCCGACGTTAGATACCTCATCCCCAGCGACATCTCCATCTCCAATTTCCTCGCCCTCTCCAAATCCGAACCATCCACCATTACCACCGCTGATTACCTCTCCACCTGGTCGAAGATCAAATCTTCAACGTCCCACTTCGCATGCCTCCAAGAATAGGCAATCACAGTACTCGAACTATTCGGCTCCGTCCAGGTCACGGCCACCATCCCACATATTCCCTATCTTCCATTCGAGTTTACCATATACATTGGTCCGCGACTTTGCCTATCCAACACTACACCCGCTACACTATGGACCTCCGCCAGAACCATCTCGACCACCATCTGGTCTCTCAACGCCTGCGAGCGAATCACACAGACGATTGTCTGATCCCCCAACTTCATGGGATAGCAGAGGTGGCGGCTGGGTGCCGGGACCTTGGGCAAGTGAAGGATTGATGAGAGGAGAGCAGCTTGCACCTATACACTTTGGGGATGGTCCACCATGGAGTGAGGACGAGGATCTTCATAGCCCGATAGTAAAGACCTCGCGCCATAGAAAGCATAAGTCCTCGGCAGGAGGGCTAGGTAGCGGAGAAGGTCGTGGAAGAGGACGAAGAGGGGATGATGGAGAACGTACTGCTAGCATGCTAAGCCAAGAGAATTTTGAGCAAGACCGAGGTTATTTCATGGGCACTGGGGGAGATGGGAGCGAGAGGTATTACGTTACTGAAGGAGACGAAGCAGATGGACCAGGTGGGGAATTTGTCACATACCCTCCAGAGCAAGCTCGGCATTCGATGTTAGCCCCATATAACCCTCCGTCACGGAGGGACTCCCACTTCGCAACTACGCTACCCAGTAGGTCTTACACAGACGATACCGGACAAGACTATCGATCAGAATCCGATGCTTCAAGTTCAGCTTCTTCGCCGGTGATGACAAGGCACGATGAATCTAGGTATTCGCGAGATTATCAGTTTACGATCGCATCGCCAGATGAAGAAATGCATGGCAAAGCCGTGGCTCTTTTCGATTTTCAGCGGGAAAATGAGAATGAGTTGCCTTTGGTGGAAGGACAAGTCATATGGGTATCTTATAGGCACGGTCAAGGTTGGCTCGTCGCTGAGGATCCAAAAACTCATGAAAGTGGTTTAGTCCCAGAGGAATATGTGCGCCTATTGCGAGACATTCAAGGTGGCTTGAACAGTCTGACAGGTCAACCAAATGATCAGCTTTTGAGCCCTGTGGGAGACTCAGGCACACCTACGCAAGCGGAACACAGCCAGACCTTTGGGCACTCTGCAACCCCTAGTAATGGCAGCAATGGCTATCAACAACCCATTGTCTCAACATTCTCAACGTCGTCAAAAGATCTACATCCATATCCTCAGCACCTCCTGGGAACCCAAGCTGGCCAAGCCCCACCTCAAGTTATCCACTACCACGGTCAAAGAGGCGGCAGTCAAGCAAATACGCCAACCATCTCAAGTTCTCTAGAGGGCTCTCAAGATCGAACTAGCAGTCAAGATCCCAAGTCAAGGAAATACGAGGATAGCTCAAGTACCACTCCGATCGCTGTAATGCTTCCAGACGCAAAGATGGATCCCTCAATCGCAGTCCGGCATCCCGAAAGTCCTATCAGTCCTGAAAGTGATTCAACGGAAGATTCCTTCGACGGCGAGAAAGATGGCTGACTAGCATGATCTTGAATATTCTCTTTTGGCTGGGATTTTGGATAACTCAGAGGGTTTGGTTTTGGGTCTCAATTTAGCATATCTGTTGAAGGAAATCTCCTCGCGGCAATTCTCGTCTTGCATTTTTCAATACCCCGTTTTCTCCGGCTGCGATTTTTATTTTGGGTAGACCGACGTTCGCTAATTCTACTTCTTCCCAACTTGTATTATGGCATTTGATTTGGAGTGACGGTTCTTCATGATGAGCAGCGTTGGGTTTGCATATATGGACATGAGTTTTATGATGATGGGGTTAGGGTGCTTGGTTTGAGGAGGTTCTTTGGATGGGTGAATGAGGGTATGCATGGCTTTATGAGAGGCTGTGATGAGGAATGACGATTTTAGAGTGAAATGTATGTTGATAAATAGGGGAAATGATAAAATTATTGTTAAAGAATACTACTTCGTCTTGAATATGGAAAAGACACCTTCGCCCACTAAATCATTATATTATGTTTCAGACTCTGGGGGATCAAAACTGAGTTGGCACTAAGAATCATTCGAGAAAAGAATCTTTTAGCAAGCGTTTGTTTTTCTTCAGGCTTTGAGAATTCCACTTTCACCTTCACATCACTTCAAGTAGTATCCAGTAAGCGCTTCAAACAAGAGAAATATAATTAACACGCTCAAACGCCTATCTACATCTCCAGCGATGCAAGCATATCCTTTTCTTCCCAACCCAAACCTCATCTCATTATACACTCAAAACAAGCTCATGACCTAACGTAACCTAAGAATAAAACTGGCTCTTCTGAAAGCTCTCAACATTCATATCCCCTGCCTTCCCCGGCACCACCGGCGCTTTACTCTGACTCGTCATGCTATTGGTCCTACTCCCATTCTGGCTCACACTCTTGATCTCTGCTATCGGTTGTCCGGACTTTCGAGCAACTTCTAGGTATACGCCGGGCAAATAACCCATTCGTCCGTCCCGCGCTCGGCAGCGCCACCATTCACTCGGGTTGCCTACGGGATCACTCTTGCTTAATACAGCGACCAAGTCGCCCGTCTTGACTTCAAGGTCTACGCCTTGAACCGCTGCTCCCGATTCTGGGGTGAAGTCGTAGAGGACGCGGCAGAAATCGAGTTTTGAGGGATCAATTTGTTGGGGGATGGGTTGACCGTCTGGTCCTATTTGAAGTTGGCCAGATGCGGCTAATCGGCGTTTTTCTTCCTCTTCTTGGGAGGCGGCGAGGGCTTTGATGAGTTTGCCCATGAGGTAGGGGAGGCCAAAAGCGGCTGCTAGGAAGAAGAGAAAGGGCTTTTTGCTGGGTCGGGTCGCGGTGGCTGGTGTGCCGTCTGGGAGAAGTTTTCGGCCTTCGAAGGAGGCGAAGGCACTAGGTGTCAGTGATGTTGCGTCTGCTGGTGGTGGTCGCCCTGTGATCTTGGCGAACAGAGTCCGTAGCCATCTGAGCATTGTGAAGATTCCTAGTATTGAGCCAAGGGTGTTCCTTAGATTGCCAAATTGCTCCGCAACGGAAACCATTGCTAAAAGCTGTCAGCATTTAATATGACTCGAGGTCTAGGGAACTTACCGAAGAAACTTGAATGAGTAGCCATGTATGTGCTCTCAAGCATTTGCGCAAATCCTCCAAAAGCACCGACTATGCTCTCGATAATTTGAAATGTAGCTTGCGTGCTCTGGGTAAAGCCATTCGTCAAACTATTAGGATCATTGGGGTCTCCTGGCATGCCAGGCATCCCACCATACATGCCACCCATTCCCCCGCCGTACATCGATCCATATCCTCCCATTCCTCCCATTCCACCATACATGCTCGAGCCGTATCCACCATATCCGCCCATACCTCCCATTCTTGAATAAGGGGACGAGTACGCGGAGCCTATACCTCCTCCTATACCTCCATACGGTGAGGCCACACCGCCAATTCTATTTGCACCGTAAGGAGAATATGCTGATGCGTTTCTGTTGACGGCGGATGTAAGCGTCGACGGTCGTTCGGGGATCGCCGGTGCTGAAGATGATGTCGTTGAGGATGATAACGTTGATGATTGCGAGTTTGACAAAGAACTTCCAGTTGAGACTCCCGTAGATGCTGGTAGGCCTTGAGTAATCAAACATGTCAGCATCTCACTCCGTCTCAGAGTGTATAAATCAACGAACCTGAACTTGCGCCAGCAGCTCCACCTCTCTCCCACGGCTTTGGAGGCGATACTGAAGCCATATCGTCTACCGTACCAATTTAACTCGTCTTAAGCAAGTCCCTCAACCTCCCAGTTGCTTATCGGCCTAGTTGTTGCAATCTGGTGTTGTATTGACAAAGTTGAATTCGCGAGTCTCGTTCCGTTTTCAAATGGCAACAAGCCGCCCCAGATTTTGCGGGGTCGCTAAAATCTAATCGTGAGCAGCAGGATCAATGCCAGTAAGCTGGAGGAAGGATGTATTGAGACCTCAAAAGATCAATAGATTCATTCTTGGAGGCTTTGTAACTTTCAAATCAATAAAAAGAGAAGTCCTCGGCGGTGGTTGGTGGAGTTGAAAATGAACCTCGGCTGCAGGCGCCGTCACACTGTTAAGTCACTGGGTTCGTGGTTGAAATATAAAAGGAAGCACTGCCCAAATAGGTATCCGGGTCTCTACAATGGCGATATTACTAAAGGATTGATAGGAAGTCAATCATGAACTTTTGGAAGAACCTCAGCCCTCGAATGCTCTTTACGACGGGACATCGGCAATCATCATAGCACGTGACTCCACCGAAAGGGTGTCATGTTTATAAGTATTCAAGAGAGCAATGTGCATTTGCAGTAGCTGTAGCTAAAATTTTGATTTGATTGCAAATATCTCATAAATCATTGAAACTAACCCTTCCTCCTTTCCTCCAGAACTCCAATTACACCTGCAGTGCCGGCTTACTTAAGGTCAGCAAAAGCTTCCGACTTGAGCATGAAATCTTTCCAAGTCGTCAATTTATCCACCAAGACCTATTTTTCAAAATCAGCAATTGCTATACCATATTTTTCAGCTCGTGACTTACAGAGTGGCTCTCATCTAAGCTAGCACCCCCGTAGTAACCATACTCGTTCATCAATCTCATATTCTGCAGCAACTCTTCGGCACTTTCCTCGGGTGTTCCAGCTTTGGCCAAAATGCCTTTGAAGACACCATGTGGGAGCTCAACAGCCTTAGCATCTTTTCCAGCTTCGGGATAAGTCGCCTTGAACTGGTCTACGATCTCTTGCACAGTGTAGTACGCTGTGGCGCCATAAATTCTCTTTCCGAGTGCCTTCTCGCGATTAAGAAGAATGCCCTTGACAAACTTTCCAGTATCCTCTGCAGTGTCGAGAAGAGGAACTGGAGAACTGGTTGGGATGGGAAGACCAAGAGTCCAAGAATTGTTGGGAGGCAGTTGGCGGAGCATTTTGCCTGGAAGATTGGACATATAGAAACCAGGAAGGAAGAACGAGGCTGGAATGCCGATCTCTCGGATATATGCCTCGATTGCAGCTTTGGAGTCAAAGTGCTTGACGTTGGCTAGTTTTCCTTTGGAGAGCTCAGTGATATTGAGGAGAGAAGACCAGACAAAGTGTTGAACACCTGCTTCCTATTTTGGCAGCCAAATTAGCATCTATGATCGACTAGCGTAACCACGTATTCATACCTTAGCAGCGTCAGCGATAGCTTTTCCTTGTTTCTTCTCAACTTCGGCGCTACGGCTTTCCCAGTAATTGGTAACGGCGAATACACCATACGCTCCCTTCAAAGCGTTTTTCAGAGTGGATGCATCGTTCAGGTCAGCCTACATCTGGTCAGTTTAGTCACACGTCGGTAGACGAGAACATACGGCCACTGTCTCAGCCCCCAAACTTTCCAAGGCTTTTGCAGATGGCTTGTTCACATCACGTGTAACACCACGGATTGTCCAAGACTCTCTCAGCTTGGCATCTCCAAGGAAAGCTTTGACAACTGAGCCTCCTTGGATCCCAGTTGCGCCGAAGACAACGAGCACTTTCTTGGTTGCCATGGTAATTGACTGGTGTGCGATGAAAAAGGGTCTGTTTCGGGACGAGGAGTTTGCTGAAGAACGGAGTGCTTGGCGAGGTATAAATACTTGGAAGTATCGTTAGATGTGGGGAGGAGTGTGAATGAAGATTGATGAATGTAGTGATGAATGAAAAGCCAGCTTGAAGATAGGAGGGAGATCGCATTTATAGTTACTTCCTCCAACCAACAGCGGGGTCTAAGTCTCAGCGGCACGTCGAAGCCTCACCGAACAACCGCATCAATGCACCCATCTGCGCGGTCAAATCGCTCTTTCTAAGAGGCCGAAAGCTTACAAAAGCAAAGGCTGGCATGATGGCTTGTCAGAGAAGCTTCTTAGGCAAAATATTGCATGGCACCCGCACACGTATATCACAGTTTCCTTGTTGCAAACAAGAACAGCCATCGACAGGGTCCACATTCCAACCAATGATAAGGTATGTTGAAGATCTCGGTATTCGCTTCGATTTTACGTTCCCCGAACACGACGCTTTTAATAAGCAAGGCTGGCTGCTCTCGTACTAGTACTAGTACTAGTACATGCTCGCGTAACTCCTTCGCTCCTTCGCTTAAATGTCTCCGAGGAAAGTGTGCGAGTGGGAAAAAACGATGGTATTACCAAGCATGGAAGAATTTGGTTCTTACATCACTTCTAGTGTAATTAGTCTTTCATGTGCATTGCCTCCAAATCCGTTTACTTCTCTGAACATTAGACTTTACTCATCTATCACCAGGACGATTCGTCCCAAGGCAGTGCAACATAGTTAAGAATGCCTCCCGCCAGAGCAACCAGCTCAGCTGTCAGTACCCAGATAGCTCATCTCTTCCATCACCTAAATGCAGGCGCCCTCATGGCTGCTATGAGCGATCTTTGGTTCACCAAACGATCTTAGATGTATTCATGATTTTGGCCTTTGGATACTGGCGGTTAAGCTTCCAATAGATTGCTCCAGTTTCAAGAGCCCCGCTTGCACCACATTGTCGGATCCAGTACAAGACATTCTCAAGAAACATTCCACTCAGTCAACCTTCACGAGAACCTCAAAAAGCTACTGGAGAAGCTCATCGGCACAGAATAGAGTTGAAGCAATAGTTTATGTCCTGTTGCTGGTGAAATAATGGGACGGAAGTTATTGCACGGATCGTTCTCACACCTGTATGCAATCTTTTGCTCTCGAATTCCAACACTTATTGCATAGGCCTCCTTTGACTTGAAAATAGCCTAGGTACAGAAGAAGCCATATCTAATGACTTTTATCCCCAAAGTATCGTCGCTTTATTGGTATGCAGAGCGCTTGTCTTTGTCATAAGACTAGAGGGTTGTCAATCACTTCAGGGTTTCTTTTTGCAGTAGCCATGCACTTGTTCCTTGCTTTTATTTAGATTGTGGTTTTTTTCTTCCTTCTTTCATTATTTCCCATCTCAGATAATTTCTTTCTAAACCTGGGGAATCGGCTCTGTCGCAGGCCGACAACGATGTCTATACCTCTTCATTCTGCTCCCTCAGCAGAGGGCAGTTTCAGTGGCTCATCCATCAAGAATGCTGGGGTCCAGAGAGCGAAGATGCAGCACTGTTAATGTCAAATTGGGGAATAGAATGGCAAACGCCAATTTTGAAATTAGCATTATATGTTTTTAGTACGTGGTATTGTGAAAAAGGAAAATATGTCTTTCATTGATATTAGATTTTAGCCCTTGCCATCACCATAACCCACTTTCTTCTGTTTCCTATCTTTGACGGAAAACTAGCCCATGGTCCCCGTCAAACACTTCCTCAGTCTTATATTTCGACAATCCCTAACATCTAAGCCAATATTGGCTACAGCTTGAGGGGAGCTCTAGCAGTTGCGTTTGTGTAATATCTTTGGCATCTCTTACAAATCGGCACGATGAACATATCGACAATGGAACTTTTCTTCAGCATCAGATTAAATATATTTGTTCTCTTTCGATCTGCAGCTCTGTGAACCACTCCCCTACTTCTTGGTCCTGGAATTTTCATGTGGAAAAGTACAGGTCGTCATCAGCTTCCCACCAGGTACAGTACCATCAATGACGTGACTAATCAGAAGAATTCTTTTGTATCGAGTGTGGTTCTCACCTCCAACGCTTCGATTGTATGTCCAAACCATAAACCACCGATTTCCTTGCTAACTACATAGCAGATGGGAAATGGCTTGGGTGTAGAAGCATATGCTTATGCTCTCAATACGCTATTTGTACACCCTTCGGGTCCAGAAGGATTTTCCAGAACATGCGTGTTTTGCTCTTCCCAGCGGTTCATCCTTGAATTCTAATCCTACAAAATGATCAGCAGGTTGTATGGGGACAAGAACACCAACCTAAGACCTCTCCTAGCTTTAAGTTCTCACTCCAGGAGAATCACTTTCCATGCCTTATCCTTGTGGGTCAAACTGCTCTTACACAATCCAATTCGAAGGGCCTTACTTCGACTATAATGGTACTAGCACGAACTCCTCTGGCACTAATTTTAGAAAAGAAGCACAACGGAACTTGGAATGCCCCTCATTCTGCTTCATAGCCAGTTTGCTGTATTATGAAACTTACACATTTGCACAGTCTAATACCAACATGTTTACTCCACCAGAAGCAAACACCGACGCTTTCTTTTAGTGCGTACCAGGAAATGGTATATTCTTGATGCAGCAAGATATCTCGATGTGAATCCCTGGTCGAGCTAGCTTCACAGTCACTTATACCTACGTCAACAACTTCGAGATGAGATGAGAACGATCTTAGTAGATCTAATCGGCCATCTCGTCAACCTTGCTCCTTTAACTAACGCGCGGTAGCACTGTTCTAGTTCTTAGTTTCTGTCTCAACAAGATAAGTATTTATAGAACAGAGCCAGCGAACTAGAGCACGTCTGCCCTTCGATATTACCGTGATAACAACATCACGACCACCTTCGACGCTTTAATAAATAATCTGCAAGGAAGCTTCGTAGCGGATCTCCATGAACTACCAACTCTCGACCTCTCAACACTAATAAATACCCCGGTTTTGTTCACAGATCCCATATGGGACGAAGCACAGTTGACTGATTCTAATGGCAGAAACATTGAACAGGTAGTAAGTTTAGACGACCTGTGCCTTGCACTTATATTTCCTTAACAGCTGACTTTTATCAACGCAAAAGTGGTACAGCCATCTCAAGTGCCTCTCTGAATTCCGCATTTGGGAAGTTTCCCGCCCTCCAATCAGCGCAAGCAGCACTCAACATCACACAAGCCGTCCTTAACAACTACCTCTTCTGCATGAGTTTTCCAACCATGATGGCTTATGGTACATAGAACACAACAGCAAACGCATCAACATCTACAATGATTAAGGTCTACAGCTTTTCCAGCCCTTTGAGTCTTATCCTACCATCTTTTATCAGTCTTAAGGTGGCGCTCTTTTTCATTGTTGTCAGACTTATTGCACTGTTCAAGAATGGTGTCTCGAAAATGGATGGTAGCTTTGCCCAAATCATCGCTACTTTCACTGGAAGCTCTGTGCCTGATAGAGCAGCTACTGGAGGATGCCTGGGTGGGAACGAAAGCGTACCCCAAGATCTCAAAGACTTGAAGATCTGCTTTGGAGATTTTACTGGCCGAGAAAATAGAGGCAAAGTCAAACGAGCGTGTTTGGGAATTGAAGCTTAGACTACTCGATTTAAGAAAGGGGCAAAATATGGGATTGCAAAATGGATATGAGGGAAGAGAACACACTTGCGCCTTGAGACATATCTATTATTCATCACAGGGCTAACCGATCAGACAACGCAAAAAGACGACGCCCACATACATCACGCAAGTCAAGAGGGATTTAGACATCGGATCGTATAGTCATATTATCCTGCTTATCATCCATTCCAGCCCAACGCCTACCATGGATGATTGCAATATGACACAATCAAGCGTTGCTGCCCTGTCCGAAATCGATCGACCTTGCAAAGTAAATCTCGGCACATCCATGCCAGATAACATAAAGCAGATCCGGATAGACCTCAGGTCAAGATCGGCTCTATGATCTTCAAAGTTAGATATCAACCAACGCTAACCGACCATCCAAGCACTTATTATCTTGTTCCAAACCGATCAACCGCCATTCAGCAAAGCAAACTAGCAACGAAGTGTGCGGGAGAAGATGGTGTTGAGGTAGCTCAAGAAATGGCGAATAGAGAGACGCTATTGGCTGCGGAAGAAGCGCAAAAGCTATCAATCTCCCCTGCAGTGATATTTGAAGAGAAATCCAGATCATCAGGCAAAACCTGAAGGTGGATAGTAGAGGTGATGGAGCTGAAGACGACGGCTAACTTCATGGTACCCGAAACTGGACGCATGAAGTAATCGGAGTCACCTCCAGGCGCATTGTCATGCAAGGTAGACTTCAAATAATTGGAGCCTGTGTCGAGTGCCTCTGCAATATCAAACTCGCCGCATCCGGGCCAACAAGAGCATTCTGCTCCTTCAATTCCGTATTGAAGTGTGCGGGGAATTTTAGCGTTCAACGCCCACTGCCAGATGTTAAGTTAGCTTTTCTCCCCCCATCTTCCTCATCTCCAGAGTTGCTTTGTGAAGAGAACCCGCCCCACGGAATACTTACAATTGCGGGCATATTCGCCTCGAATCCTGTACTTCCGTCATCAGGCATGGAGAATTCCAAGAGGAACACTTTATTCGCGCCGTCGAATCCATCTGACCACAGATCAGCAAATGAAGGATTTGTAGCAATACATATCAAGACTTACGGTATCCCACAGCTCCAGGTCTCACAAATCCACAATCTCCGTCAGTGCACGCCTGTGCCAGCATGACAATGACCTCTTTGTCAGATTGGATGATTTGGTCAGCAAGAACTTGTGGAGAACTTGCACCACCGTTTGCCTCAGAATTTATGTAGCTAAGGGATGCTCCAAAAACACTGTCCACGAGTTAGCGGTGCTCAAGATATTGCTGGAGTACGGTCCTTACTAGTCAAAGACACCCGATCCTTGTCCACCATAATTACCGAGAAAGACCAAATTGTCAACAGTCTGGGATTCAGAGTGATAATAGCCAATTCTCTCATAGACGGTGGAATTGTCAATCACCTGGTCAGAACCTGTACTGGATTCAGTGTTGGTAGCCTTGGTTGGTAGGTCAGGGCTTGAGGTTGCTAAGCTTGCATCTACTCCGGATTAGTACTAATGCATCCATTGCACGGGTTGGTACCGACATACCAGGAGCCTTGATCTGTGCTGGTGTAGTTGGGAGATTGTCTTGTGAAGAATTCGGGGTTACCAAAGCGTAGCTTCCAGACCAGTTGTTAGTCCAAGAGACAACTTGGCCATCAATGGTCGCAGTGACGATTTGCTTGTCAAGAGTACCAGTTGTCTTTGCATTGGCATGACCAAACCAGTTATTCTCCCAAGAAACAACCTGGCCGTCAATAGTTGCTGAGATCTCCTGACGCTTGTTTTCAGAGACAGGGGCCTTCAGGTGGGATTGCTTATGCATGTGTTGATGTGCAGATCGACGGTGGTGGTTTGGCGGTGCGTCGCGAGTTAACTTGCTAGACAGAGTGGGCGCATAGGCTGCAAACTGCTTGAGATGTAGAGGACCACGGAAATGGAAAGATATCTATTGATAAGAATTAGCACTATGGCGACAAAAGGTTGAGGATAAAATGGCTTACCTCCTCATCCATTGGCGAAATTGGGCCAGAGAAGGACTTTGGCACAGCAGAGCAAGTACCATCAGGAAACATACCAGTAATGTCGCTATATGTACCGGGAGCCCCAACTTTGCTGTACTGAATGGCTTGAACAGCCTTGCAGTACCAGTTTCCATCGATCTCAGTTGCGCCATTAGAGCAGAGATCGCCAACGACAGGGCAAAGCAGCAAGAACCAAGCGGCAAAAGCAACGAGCAGGTCTAACATACTGTACGCCATGTTGAAAAAATTATGGAGCTGTATGGTTGCTGGTGTATTTCTGCGATCACTTCTAGGGAAAGGTTGGCTGTTTACAATCCCGTGTAAACGGCCTGTGTTGTTCTGATTTGTGAAGGGGGGAGTTTTTAAGGACAGTGATGAGCGGAGGATGCTCAAGAATGTTTTATGACGAGTGAATACATCAAAGGTGGAATGAGAGAGAGTAGTAAGGTTGCTGTAAAGTTGTGTTGTGGAGAAGATTGATGATGTTGTAGGTTTATAGTTGTGAATGGCCTCAAGCGAGCATTCAGAAAGCCATTTATACTCACAAACCAAAGAAACCCCAAGCTTATCGCATGGAAAAAGCTTATCGGAAGAAGGAACAACTCAACAAAATGCCAATGTCCTTCACTGTCCTGCGCTTTTCAAAGGAGGAAGTCGCGACCATTATATATATGTTTATTCCACTAGGAGATATTCTTCTCTTGGCGATACTTTGTCAACCAGACCTTTGGAAGCACCCGTGCTTAACTTCTCTTTTATGCTACTGAAAGTACTACTGGTAGACGCACAGGAAGACCAAGCCAGGGGATCCATATGCCTAAGGAAATACGAGCTTCATGCACTTCGAGGCCCTGCTTAAGGCTTAGGCAAGGTCCCTTTGCAAGGAGCGCCTATAACGAAACGAACCCAGGCTTCTAGTGCGTCGTTTTCCCATAAGTATATGCTATAAAATCCTCACAATCCAAGGCAGGTAGTATCGACCCGATATTAACAAGATAAGAAGATGGTTAATCTTTCCTGTACTGGCATTACCCAGTACCGCACCTTCCCTTCCAATATCTCAACGACTTTTCGCCAGCGAAGACACATGGTGGGAAGGCACTGGTTCTTCAAATCAAGTGGCACAACAGCTTCAAAATTATGGTCTTTCAAAATTACACTATTTACTAGAAAGCCGAATATCCACACCAGAAGTCCCAAGTCCTACATTTTCATCTATATCTATCCTGCCATGTAAGTCACCAGGTTTGCCGAGCTACCTGGAATGTAACAGCTTCCGTCGCTGCCACCAATGGGGACAGGGTCTTCAGCGTTACCATTGGCAGCCTCCCAGTGCGGGGTAGAGGCATCAGGACCACTGGTACATCCGTTCCCGACGATCGTCATGTTGTAGTTGTTACCGTTTGGGTTCAAGATGGCTGACATATCGAATCCAGAGCCCGAAGACCAGAATTTAGCCTCTCCCCAGGTTGTAGCAAACGCACCAGATGGAGTTTTCGCGCTGGTAGCTTGAGCCCATGCGATAATGGTTCCCTCTTGGAAGGCGACAATTTGTTTACCACCAGGAGCCAGAGCGAATGTGAGAGTGGGTGTTTCTGGCGCAACACAAGACCCAAGATTAGGATCGTTGTTGTAAGCTTTGTTCCAGCAGACGACAGTTATGGCACTTGGCGAGGTGTTGATATACTCATTGGTGAACTGATAACTTCCGACGGAATCGACCTTCATCATATTGTGGCCCTGAGGACTGCCCTGGTTACCAGTTGCCATGACTTCGTCGCCAGTATTGGCCAACTCTGCTCCAAACGACGTAACATCGTTGGCTAATCCAACCAAGCCGTTCCAGAGCGTCGCTGCTCCCGCTGAAATGTCGGAGACTGTGTCACTGGAGCTTGACGCAGAGCTGGACGGGGAGCTGGACGTGGTAGTAGCAGGAGTTGATGCGGCTGCGGCAGTCGTTTGAGC
>Ga0182030_10011496_pt1 | contig 17857 bp, 19 predicted proteins | sample 812S3MmetaG_FD_121299 | JGI IMG/M metagenome (GOLD analysis project Ga0182030, IMG submission 121299) | Permafrost microbial communities from Stordalen Mire, Sweden - 812S3M metaG (Illumina Assembly) | ecosystem: Environmental > Terrestrial > Soil > Wetlands > Permafrost | place: Sweden...
AGGATACCGCAACTGGAGGGCAAAGCAAGCGAAAAGGAAAATGCCCCTGTTTCCGAAAATGCCCTAACCGACTGTGCTCATAGAAGTTGGAACTGAGAACCCACCCACCTTACGGAATCGCTGTAATCAATACTCTGTTCTGACCCCCACCTGGTCACCTCGGTGCCGGCACCCGCGGCGGTGCCTGCCGCATCGCCTCGGTCAGCGTCGGCAGCTTCAGAAACTCGATCGCCTCCTCGATCGCCGCCCGCTCCTTGCCGCTCTCGGTCTGCAACGCCGCCTCCTCGAGCCGGGGAATGGCTTCCACGCTGTGGAACTGCACCGCCGCCGCCACCGCCGCCTGCCGGATCCGCGGATCGCGGTTTCCCAGCTCCGCGAGAATGGAATTGAGTGAATCCGCGTCGTTCCTCATCCCCAAGTCGCCCAGCTCCGCGCAGCGCGCGGCCACATAAGCCTCCTGCCGTTCGGCCGCCCCGGGGTCGCTTGCCCCTTCCGCCGCCGGCTCGACCGGCCGCGGGGTGCGACCGGGCGCTTTGGGGGCGGCCGCCATGCCCGCATCACGCGCCGGCTCGGTCGCAGCCCCATCCCCGGCCGCCGCTGGATCCGGGACGAAGCTCGGGCCGAACACGAGAAATCCGAGCGACACCGCCAGCGCGGCCGCCACGGCCACGATTGCCAGTTTACGCCGCATAAGAGTCATTGGTCCCCATCCCGCCCATCAAAGACCGATCCCCGCCCGGCCGCAAGCGAAAGATGCGCCGGTTGCAGGCGCCCGGAAATGCGGTAAGATGTCCGTCATGAAATCCTGCTTCCTGCCCCGGCGCGCCCCCGCCCAAGCGGCGGGCACCCCCGCCAGCGGCCAGACCTCCACCCTTCGCCCGGCGCCCCCCGCCCGCGCCTGGCCTGCCCTGCTGGCACTCTGCCTGGCCGGCACGGCCGTCCAGGCCGCGCCCAAGCTCCGCTACAAGTTCGAGGCGTCGCACGATTACGTCTATGAGGTGAAAATCGTGGCGACCCTGGACGACACCATCGAAACCCGCCAAGGCTTGACCTATTTGACGGGGAAGGCGGCGGGCGACGACGGGTTTACCCTCCGGCACTCGGGCAACCTGGGGGTCCAGCGCCGCACCGCCCCCGATGCCATCCGCGCGGGCCGCCGTCCCTTCCCGCCCTTTTTCCCCGGGCACGATTTCTCTTTCCCCCGCCCCGGCGACCTCACCATCACCCCGTCCGGACACCTCGTCAAAAGCGAGTCGTCCACCGCCCTGCCCTACCTGCTCGGTGACTTGGAGGTTCTGTGCCTGGAAGAGTTCCCCGCCGACGGCCAATCCAAGTGGGAGCACAAGCGAGAGGTAGTCATTGAGGAAAAGCAGGCGAGCCGCTTCCGCGGCCCTGTTCTGGGACCGCGGGGGGACTCGGGGGTCAAGCGCACGGCCCACGAGATCACCACCTTCAGTATCAAGCAAACCACGGGGAACCTCGTCCACATCCGGAAGGAAGACTCGCTCCGCTCGGAGGAACTGGTCGACGGCAACCCCAAATACCTGATGACCGGCGAAGGGGAGCTGGTGTTCGACCTCCAGCGCGGTCTGCTCCAGTCCCAGTCCATCAAGTACACCATCACCCTTGCCGAGAAGAATCTCCTGCTCAAGATCCCGGTCACGGTCGATTGCCGCCTGCTCGACGGTGACGAGGTCGCGAAACGGCGCGAGGAGGACAAGCAGAACCTGGCGACCGCCCAGGCTGCCGCCGCCAAGGCCAACGAGCCGAAGGCGTTTGGGTCCGGGGAACGCGAGAAACTGCTGCGCGATCTCAAGGACCGCAATGAATGGACCGTCCGCGCCGCGGCCGACCGGCTGGCCAAAGCCCCGGCCGATGACCATCCCGAGGAGATCGCTGCCGCCCTCGCCGGCCTCCTCTCCGACCGCAGCAACCTGATCCGCACCTCCGCCGCCAAGGCCCTCGTCACCTGGGCAACCGCCGCCAACTGCGCCGCCCTCCGCCCGTTGGCGGGGGACTCCGACCTTTGGCTGCGCCAGGCGGTGATGCAGGCGCTCGCCCGCTTCCCGACGGCGGAAAACGCGGAGGCGGTCGCCGGGCGGTTGGTCGAGATGTCCGACCGCGGCGAAGCGGGAGCCGCGCTGCGGAAGATGGGTCCGGTGGCAGAGCCTGCCGTGCTCGTGTATCTCAAGGACCGCGATGGCTGGGTGCGGCTGGAGGCCTGCAAAGTGCTCGCCGACATCGGCACCAGCAAGAGCCTGCCCGCCCTCGAGACGTTCGGCGCCTCGGGCCAGGGTTTCGACAAGCCGGAATCGGAAAAAGCCATCCGCGCCATCCAAGGTCGGCAATAGCGCCCGCGCGATCCGTTGCGCCGGCTCCATCCCTGGCGCACCGCAGCCCAATACGCACGACCATGGCAGGACGGCCCGGTTCCCTGCCCCTCCGCCGGATTACAAACCCCTGCCGGGTTTATAGATGCGCCGAAATCCGCCAAGGGGTTATGTTGACAGCGGGAACACTTCGCGCATAAGATGCCGTCCTGACGGCATGTGCGCGGGATCCCCGGATCCCAATGACGATGAAAAGCTTCTTGTCGGTGGCAGTGCTGGCCGGTTGGCTCGCCTCCCTGGTCCTGGTGCCCGCGCGCGGGCAGGGGCCCGATGACGGCTTGGCACTCGCGATCATCTACGACACCTCGGGCAGCATGAAGGACCCGGTGGCCGACGCCCACGGCGGCCTTTCCCCCAAATACGTCATCGCCAACCGCGCTTTGGCCCGCATCGCGGGCGAACTCGAGGCGTTCCGCACCCGCGACACTGGTGGCGGCCCTCGCTCGATCTCCGCGGCGCTCTATACCTTCGCACCCTCAGGCGGGCGCGAGGTGATCCCGCTCGGCCCCTTTCATCAGAGCGACTTCACCAATTGGGTCGCGGGCTTCCATCACCCGGACGGCAACACGCCGCTCGGTCTGACCATGCGGATGGCGGGGGACCGCCTCCTCGACTCGCCCATCACGCGCAAGCACCTGCTGATCATCACCGACGGGTTGAACACGCGCGGCCCCGACCCGTCCGTCGTCCTGCCCCAGCTCCAGCGCCGTGCCGCCCGCGAGCACCACACGCTCGCCACTCATTTCGTTGCTTTCGATGTCGACTCCCGGCAGTTTAAGAAGATCCGGGAGCAGGGCGCCACGGTGGTGGGCGCCGCCGACGAGGCGCGTCTGAACACCCAGCTCGATTTCATCCTCCAGCGTCAGATCCTGCTCGAGGACGAAGAACCCAAAAAGTAGGGAACCAGGAAACCCCACTTATGTTTAGGGCGATCAAGCGTCTGTTTGTCGGGCTGGGGCTGGTGGCTGAAAAGGCCACCGAAACCGGCTCCGCCAACCAGGCCGTGGTCGAACGCGGCCTCCGCGATTCGGAGGCCGGGGCGGCCATGGCGCATGACGCCGCTGGCCGGCTGGCCGGCCGGATCGCCCGGCTCAACGTCCTCCTCCAGCGTCAAACCCTGCTTGGGGAGGAAGAAACCAACAATTAGCGAACAAGGAAACCCACTTATGTTTAGAGCGATCAAGCGTGTGTTTATCTGGCTGGGGCTGATGGCGGAAAAGGCCACCGAAACCGACTCCATCAACCAGGCCGTGGTCGAACGCGGCATCCGCGATTCAAAGGCCAAGGCGGACAAGGCCCATTACGCCAATGGCCAACTGGCCGGCCAGATCGCCCTGCTCAAGGATCAAATCAAACGGCAGGATCGCCACCGCGAGGAATTGGTGAGCCTCCTCCAGGCCGCCGCCGCCGCCGGCGATGAGGCCAACGGCGCCCACTTTGCCGAGGAACTCGCCACCCTCGAAGCCGACCTGAACGACAACAAATCCCAGGCCGACAGCCTCGAGCAGCTCTACAAGCAAAACACCGAGATCATCGCTGAGAGCCTGCGCGAGATTCAGCGCTTCCAGCGCGAGTTCGAGGCCGTGAAGGCCAAGGTGGCCATCGGACGATCGCTCGAGAGCCTCTCCGGCATCATGAAAAGCTCGATCACCGAGCTCCAGGGCATGATGGGCGGCGAGATGGGGCAGTCGATGCAGCAACTCCGCCAGTCTGCCGCCGCCGGCGAGGGCCAGATGCGCGCCACCCTCGACCTCGCCAAGGAGATGGGCTCCGGGGTCTCCCGTCAGCAGGAGGCCCGCAAACTCCGGGGCAGCATGCTGTTCCAGGAGTACAAGAAGAAAATGGGCATGGTCCAGCCCGAGGCCGCCGCCCCCACCCCGGCCGCGCCCACCCAGCCGGAGCGCCAGAAGATCCCCGAGAAGTAACCCCCAACCAGCCGGCCCTCAACCCCCAACCACCCGCTTATGACAACACGTGGCAAACTCGTATTGACCCTCCTCCTCTTCGGAGTGGTCGGCTTCGGCGTCTTCCGCTGGTGGGACCAGCTCGCGCCGCAAAGCCGGCCCACCAGCCTCTCGATCAACCCCGCCGAGGTCAAGAAGGCGGTCCAGCAGGCCGCCCAGTCCGCGCCCGATTCCATCCCCCTCCTCGCCGGCACCAACGAGGCCAAACTCGTCGAGCGCTCCGGCATCCCCGCCGTCACCGGTGTCAGCGGCTACAGCCGCGAGCTGCGCGACGGCAAGTTGGTGGTCCAGTTCCCCATCAACGTCTGGCCGGGCTGGGCGCCGATTATCGTCGCCAATGCCGGCCTTGAACCGAGCGACCAGAGCGTGTTCTACAAGAAATACGGCTTCTTCGTCCACCTCGCCGTCGTGGACAACCCGGTCCAAGCCCGCGATCTCTTCGCCAGCGGCCGCAGCCATGTCCTCTGGGGCACGCTCGACATGATCGCCCTGTTCGCCCCCGAACTCTGCAAGGACAGCCGCACCGTCCCCGTCGTCTGCCAGCAGGTCGACTTCTCGGCCGGTGGCGACGGCATCGTCGCCCGCGGCGAAATCCGCAGCATCAACGACCTCCGCCCCTCCGGCGGCCGGCGCAAGAAGGTGGTGCTCGCCCAGAACTCCCCGAGCCATTACCTCATCATGTCGCTGCTGATTGACGCCGGCATCGACCCCGGCGAAATCGACTTTAGTTGGGCCGCCGACGCCCCCGCCGCCGCCAAGATCTTCCACGAGGATCACAAGTACGACGCCTTTGTCGGCTGGTCGCCGGACATCTACACCCTCACCGACGGGAGCAAGGACAACCGCCTCGTCGTGACCACCGGCACCGCCAACCATCTCGTGGCCGATGTCTGGGCCGTCCGCAACGACTTCCTCAAGGACAACCCGCAGATCGTCTCCGGCCTGGTCCAGGGCATCTTTGAGGGCATGGACATGGTGCGGAAGGATCCCGGCCTGGCCGCGCGGGCCCTCTCGACCGCCTTCAAACTCCCCGAGGCCGACTGCAAGAAGATGGTGGGCAAGGACGGCGGCATCACCGAGGGCGACGCCCACCTCACCAACTACCGCGAAAACGCCAAGTTCTTCCTCGACCCCTTCAACCCGGCCAACTTCGAGGTGGTCTGGAACAGCGCCTCGACCATCTACAAGTCACTCGGCTCGATCAGCACCACCGTCGCCCCGGCCAAGATCAAGAACAAGGAAATCCTCGGCGCGCTCTCGGAAGTTTACAAGGACGTGCGCGACCTGTCCCAGCCCACCTTCCGGCCGGACGCCCTCAAGAACATGAGCGCCGAGGCCGGCGCGGGCCAGGTGCTGACCAAGGCGGTCATGGTCGCCTTCGAGCCGAACAAATCGGTCCTCAACACCGAGTACGACAACACCATCCCCGCGACGCTCGAGGAGATTGGCAAGCTGGCGGGCAAGTTCGGCAACGCCTACATCATCATCGAGGGCAACACCGACTCCAGCCGCAAGGGCATTGTCCCGGCCGACCTCGTCCGCGGCCTCTCCTATGACCGCGCCGACGCGGTGCGCAAGGCGATCATGGAGAAATACCGCTTCGACCCGAACAAGTTCAAGGTCATCGGCAACGGCTGGGACAACCCGCTGCCCAACTGCACCGATCCCGGGAATGCAGAGCACAACCGCAAGAACCGCCGGGTCGAGGTGAAGGTGTTCCCCCTCGAGACGGGTTCCTGAGCCGGCGGGGCGGCCCTCCCGCCCCTCCCAGTCCCTCCATCGCCCTGGCTTGTGAATTCCATCCCCTGTCTCCCGGCCGCGGCCGTGCTCGCGGCCGCCGCCCCAATGGCCGGCGAGACACCCTCGATCAGCCTGCTGACCCTGGGCTTTCTGATCACCGTCGGCGTGCTGGCCGCCCTGCTCCCGCCGGCCATTGACTGGGTGCGCCACCACCGGCGCCCCGCCTGGACCGACGCGGTCGCGCGCCCGCTGCTGGCCGCCGCCTTCCTCTGGAGCGGGCGTTACCTCGAGGCCCTGCTCACCGACGGCTCCTCCGACGAGCGCGCGTGCGCGGGTTTCCTCGTCTTCGCCCTCACCTTCGTCACCCTGCTCGTCCTCGTGGTGCGTTTCAGCGGGTTTCACGTCCGCTCGCAGATGCCGTACGTGCGCGGCCTGGCGCTCACCTTCTCCTTTGTCGGCCTGCTGGTGGCCACCTGGTGGTCGTTGACCCGCGGGGCGCCCGAGGCGCGCCTGGTGCAACCGCTCATCCTGCCGAGCCCCGCCGAGGTGCTCCACGCCTTCGCCCCGCTCCACCTGGAGCAGGGACTGGTGCGGAGCGCGTTCTCCTCCTGGCTCCGGGTCACCGCCGGGTTTGCCCTCGCCACGATCGTCGCCGTCCCGCTCGGCGTGTTCATGGCCACCTTTCCCCCGGTCGCGGCCTTTTTCCGCCCGCTTTCCCTCGCCGGCGCGTACGTCCCCATCGTCGTTTTCATCCCGCTCAGCCTCACCTGGTTCGGGACGGGCGAGGCGCAGAAGATCGGGTTCCTGTTCATCGGCTGTTTCGTCGCCCTGCTCCCGCTGGTAATCAAGGACATCGCCGACGTCCCGCGTGAGTTCCTCGATGTGGCCGTGACGAAAGGCGCCACCCAGTGGCAGTTGGTCCGGCGGGTCCTGTTCCCCGTGGCCCAGGCGAACATCTGGGACCACCTCCGCGGCGTCTATGGCGTCGGCTGGGGCTGGATCATCATGGCGGAAGTCGTCGTCCGGCCCCAGTACGGCTTGGGAGGATTGATCGAGGTCTCCGAGCGGCGCAGCCAGACGGAGGCGATCTACGCCGTCATCATCGTCATCGTGCTCATCGCCCTGGCGTGCGACCGCCTCTGGCGGTTGGGCGGCGAACTCCTCTTCCCCTACCGCGCCAAGTGATCGCGCCCGCATGAACCACCCCCCGTCGGAACCCGCCCCGGCCGCGCTCGCTCCGCCCCCCGACGCGCCCGCTGAACCGTCCGCCGCCAAATCCGCGAAGGTGCCCGATGTGGTCACCTTCAAGGGCGTCACCAAGATCTTCGGCGAGGGCGCGCGCGCCAAGACCGCCATCCAGGATGTCTCCTTTACGGTGGAGGACCTCCCGAACGTCGGCGAACTGATCACGCTCGTCGGCCCCTCCGGCTGCGGGAAGTCGACCCTCCTCCGGATCATCGCCGGCCTCAAACCCCACTTTCCCCACACCCGGGGGGAGGTCCTCGTGTTTGACCAGCCCATCCATGAACCGGGCCCGGATCGGGGCTTGGTGGATCAACGTTACTCCCTGCTGCCACACCTCACCGTCCGCGAGAACATCGCCTTCGGCCTCGGCCTCCGGGGCACGCCCCGTTCTGAGCGCCTGGGACGCGCGCAGGACTGGATCAAGAAGGTCGGGCTGGAGGGCTCCGAGCAGAAGTTTCCCTCCGAACTCTCCGGCGGCATGCAACAGCGCGTGGCGATCGCGGCGACCCTGATCCTGCAGCCCCGCATCCTGCTGATGGACGAGCCGTTCGGCGCGCTCGACCCGGGCATCCGCCTGCGCATGCAGGAGCTCCTGCTTGAACTCTGGAACGAGCAGCAGGCGACCGTCTTTCTGGTCACCCACTCGGTCGAGGAGGCGGTTTACCTGGGTGACCGGGTCTATCTGATGGCCGCCAACCCGGGACGGCTGGTCGAGGTGATCAAGGTCCCCCGCCCCACCGTGCCCCCCGAGGAGACGCGCCGCCAGCGGTGGTTCATCGATTTTTGCCAAACCCTCCTCCGCCGCCTCGAGGAAGAAACGCCCGTGTCGCACGGGACCCGCGTTTGAGCACCCGTCCGCCTGATCCAAAGGGGGCGGGAAATTGTATGTCTCTTTTCCGCCGCGGAGCGTACACTGGACGGACAGAGAGCGCATGAACGACCAAGCGCCAAATTATCACCGTGAGTTCCTGCGGAGTCCGCTCCACGCCACCCTCGCTTTGCTGACCCTCGGCGTCGGCTTGGCCAGCGCCAGCCTGCTTTGGCTGATCGGCGGTGCCACGGCGTACCTGCTGGGCTGGATCTACCTGCCCGACTCCCCGTTCTTCCGGGCCTGGGTGGACCGCCGCCAGGGAGCCGCCCAGCGCGCCGCCGAGGCCGGCCGGGTGGCCGAGTTTGTCCACCGCCGCCAGACGTTGCTCAATTCCCTCTCACCCGACCGCCGCACCCGTTACGCGGACCTGGTCCGGGTCTGCCACGACATCGAAACCGCCGGCGGGGACACGCCTCCCGCCACGCCCGGCGGCCCGCCGGATCCCCGGCTGCGCAAACTGGACGAGTTGATGTGGACCTGTCTCCGGCTGCTCAGCATTGAGCAGAGCCTCCGCCAATACCTCGACATGGAGCAACGCGAAAACCTCCCCGAGGTCGTCCGCGCCGCCGAGGCGGAAGTCGCCCGCCTGCGCACCGAACTGGAGACGCTCAAAGCCGCCGGCCCCGGCCCCACCCTCGAAACCAGGCAACGATTCCTCTCCTCGCGGCTGGAGCGGATCGAGGTCCTCGGCAAACGCCGGCAGCGCACCGAGGAGGCGGGCGCCAACCTCGACCTGGTCCGTGCCGAGCAGGACCGCCTCGTCGAGCAGGTCAAACTGATCCGCGCCGATGCCATCGCCACCAAGAACGCCGAGACGCTCACCGCCCGGATCGACGCCACCGTCGAGCACCTCGACCAGACCAACAAATGGCTGGCCGAAATGGACGAGTTCAAAGACCTCGCGGGCGACCTCCCCCAAACCGATCTCCGCCTCGGCTATCAGGCGCAGCCTTCCGCCGCCCCTCATCCCGGCGCGCCGCCCGTGATCGAGCCGCCGGGTGCGGCCCGCGCCCGCATCGGCGTCACCCTCCGTTGACCCTCCCGGCATGAACACCGAAGCCTCCGCCCCCGCCTCCGCAACCACGCCCTCCGCCGCGCCGCCGCGCCTCCCCCTGCGCGGTTGGGCCCTCGACCTCGCCCGCCGCTGGAACGGCGGCACCTACTCGCTGTTCATCATCAGCGGGAACATCTTCGACCTCTTCCCGGTGCAGGACGGGGCCGCGCTGAATTACGTGCCGCTCAAGACTTTCCTGGTCCGACGGCTCTTCCCCGAGCGGGCCAGCCTCCTCTTTTACGACATCAGCGACGGCCTGACCTTCGGCTCCGCCGAAATGCAGCACCGGTTCTTCGAGTGGCTCGAAGTCTTCGACAACGTCGAGCGCACGAACTACCACGAACAAGGGCTGCCGCGCGACTTCGTCCGTCTCTCCGCCATCCTCCGGCGCTTCTTCTCGCGCGTGGCCGAGGAGCAGGAGAAATGGCGCGGAGTGACGCTGGTGGTCGATTACCCCGAGAAACTCATCCCCGCCTGCGAGGAGGCCAGCGCCAGCACCGAGGAGCGGATGAACCTCGTGACCTTCCTCAAGTGGGCCACCGCCCCGGAGATGGCCCGGCTCGACATCGGGATCATCCTCATCACCGAGGCGGCCGACGAGCTGAGCCCGCGCCTGCTGCAAAACCCCTACGTCGCGCAGGTCCGCATCGACCTGCCCGACGCCGCCGACCGCCAGCGGTTCCTGCAATCCGGCTGGGCCGAGGCCATGGCGAACGGGCGGCCCTGCGCCGACTGGAGCGATTTCAACCCCGAGGGCCTCGCGGCGCGCACGGCCGGCCTCAACCTGCTCCGCATCCGCCATTTCCTCGCCGAGGCCATCCGGAACGGCAGCCGCGTCACCCAGGAGCACGTCACCGCCAGCAAGAAGCGCCTCATCGAGGAATACTGCCAGGGGCTCGTCCGGTTCAAGGACCCGCGCCCGGGCGTCGATCTCGACCGCGTCGCCACGCACACCGCCGCCAAGCAGCGCCTCCGTGAACTCGCCTGGCTCATCAAGAACGGGAAGACTGACGTGCTCGAACGCGGCGTCCTTGTTCCCGGCCGCGTCGGCGTAGGCAAGTCGTTCCTCATCGATTGCTTCGCCAGCGAATGCTCCCTGCCCGTGCTCGAAATCGGCGAGTTCCGCTCCAAGTGGGTGGGCGACACCGAGCGCCAGCAGATGCGCATCCTCATGACCATCCGCGCGCTCGGACCCGTCATCGTGGTGGTCGACGAGGCCGACGCCGTGTTCGGCTCCCGCGAGGGCGACGGCGACAGCGGCATCTCCGGCCGCGTCTTTGCCGCCTTCGCGGCGCACATCGGCGACCCCACACTCCGCGGCCGCGAACTCTGGGTCGCCATGACCTCCCGTCCCGATCTGCTCGCCATCGACATGAAACGCCAGGGCCGCTTTGGCCTCTGCATCCCCCTCTTCCCCGCCCAGGGCCCGGAGGAGGTCGAGCAGCTCTTCAGTGTGGTCGCCAAGGTCCGGAAGGTGACGCTCACCGACCCGACCATCCTCTACATCCGCGAGAGCCTCGGGAGCCTCCCCCTCACCGGCAGCGACGTCGAGTCGATGCTGAACCGGGCCAAGGAGCGCGCGGTGATGGCCAGCCGGGACGACGACGTCCAGCGCGGGGACCTGGAGACCGCGGTGGGCTCCTTCATCGACCCGCTCGACCCGGACCTGTTGAAACTCCAGGAACTCGCCGCGGTCCTCGCGTGCTCCGACCGTCGCTACCTCCCCGAGAAATACGGCAAGACCGAACGGGGCCTGATGTTGGAGGAATTCAGCCGCCTCAAGTTAAGAATCGGCCACCGGTAAGGAACCGCTATGAAGTGGATTTGTGGATCAGGCATTTGTTGTGCCTCGATAATCTGGGTTTTGGGCGCTTCGGCCGCCTCCCCTGCTCCGCGTGCGGATAAACCCATGGCCGTGCAGGGTCCCTCGCAAGGGACCGTTCCAGCCAGCGCTCGAATTGGCAGGATCGAAGTGGGTGTCACCACCATGGACCAACTCGAATCTTGGTTTGGAAAAGGGCGTGAGTTCACCGGCATGCACCCGCACGGGGGGCGGGAATGGTATTCGAAACCAACCGGGTGGTATCTTTCCGCGGATGGCTTCAACTACAAGGATGGACATGGCAGGCAACGCATGGTGGAACGCTTTGCCATCAGCACCAGGAGAAGCGATGGCGCCTTCGACGACGCGGACACCAAGACGCCCGGGGTGTCCGTTGGCCGGAGCGAACTGGGGACGACCAGCGCAATATCGCTCGGCATGGAGCGTTCCAAGGTGCTCATACTTCTTAAGCACATGGGAATCAAGCCGGCGGTGACAAACAACGTAATAAGCTGGAACGAAGCGGGCTACCACCATGTTTGCGACGCCGCCCCGAACCACGACCAGCTCGACTATACCAACTGGGAGGGTCAATTGACCTTCCATCGCGACCAGCTCCAGGAAATCTACGTTGAGTGCTGGTAACAAAGTGGCGCGAAGCGCCCCGCGGCCCGCCGCCCTGGGTTGCATCGCCCTCACCACCGATTTCGGCGCGGCGGATTGGTTCGTCGGGACGGTGAAGGGCGTCCTCGCCCGGCTCGCCCCCGACGCGCGGGTGATCGACCTCGTCCATGACGTCCCGCCGGGCGACATCCGCGCCGGCGCCTTTGCGCTGCTGTCCGCGTGCCGCTACTTCCCGCGGGGCACGGTCCATCTGGCGGTCGTCGACCCGGGCGTGGGAGGTCCAAGGCGTGCCATCGCCGTGCGCACGCCGGATTACTTCTTCGTGGGACCCGACAACGGCGTCCTCTCCTGGGCTCTGAGACGCGAGCCGGCCGGGACGGTCCACGCCATCGAGAACGACGCGCTCTTCCTCCAGCCGCTGAGCCGGACGTTCCACGGGCGGGATCTCTTCGCGCCGGCGGCCGCCCACCTGGCCCGCGGCGGCGGGATCCAGGAACTCGGCCCGGCCGTCTCCGACCCGTTCCAACTACCCTGGCCCGAGCCGAGGCCCCAAAGGAACGGTTTGCTCGGCGAGGTGCTATACGTGGACCGCTACGGCAATGCGATCACCAACCTCCCCGCGGAGGCGGCCGGGAGTTCGGGACCAGCCGGAATGCGGGTCTTTCTCGCCGGCCGACCAATCTGTGGGGTCCACGAAAGCTACCAGGCGGTCCCGGCTGGAAGCCCGCTCGCCGTGGCGGGATCGAGCGGGTTCTTCGAAATCGCGGTGAACGGCGGGAGTGCGGCCCGCCGCTTCGGGTTGAAACCCGGCCGGAAAGTCCTGCTGCGGAGCCCCCACCGAAACGGGGCGGCTCAGTCGCGCGGCGAAAAATGAGATCCGCGGGCCAGCGCCTCCCAAAGCGCCCGCTCCGCGTCATCCACCTGCGTGGGCACCTGCACCCGCGCCACGACGATCAGATCGGTGTTCGCCTCCCCGCGCCGCGGCAGCCCGCGGCCCCGCACACGCAACTTCCTGCCGTTCTGGGTGCCGGGTGGGATCTTAATGCTCACCGACCCGTCGAGCGTCGGCACGCTGAGATTCGCTCCCAGCACCGCCTCCCACGGTGCGAGCTCGGCTTCGTAAACCAGGTTCCGATCCTCCACCGCGAACTCGGGATGCTTGGCGTACCGCACGCGGAGGAGCAAGTCACCCGCCGCCCCGTCCCCCATCCCCGCGCCACCCCGCCCGGCCACGCGCAGGCGCTGCCCCTCCTCCACGCCCGGAGGCACTTTCACCTGGTGGACCGACTCGTGCGCGATCTGACCTGTTCCTGAGCACTCCGAACACACCTGGCGCCCGCGCCGCCCTGTCCCCCCGCAGGCCTCGCACCGCTGGCTGTGGCGCACGGAGATCGAACGGACCGATCCGGCGGCAACCTCCTCCAAGGTGACGACCAGCTCCCCTTCGACATCCCGCCCGCGGCCGGAGGCGGCCTCGCCGGTCTCAAAGTGCGCACCACCCCGGCTGCCGCCGAAAAACTGGTCGAAGAAGTCGCTAAAACCGCCCCCGCCGAACTCGAAATCCTCGCGACGGGCGGAACCGCCCCCCGGACGCGCGCCGGTGCCGCGCGACTCCCAGCCGGGCGGGGGGCGGAACTCGGACTCCGGATTCCATCCGGGTCCGAGATCATCGTAGCGCTTCCGTTTCTCGGGATCACTCAACACCTCGTAGGCCTCGTTGATCTCCTTGAACTTCTCCTCCGCCTGCTTCTTGTCCTTGGCCACGTCCGGGTGGTACTTCCGCGCCAGGTTGCGGAATGCCTTCTTGATCTCGGCGTCGTTGGCCCCGCGAGGGACCTCGAGCACCGCATAATAATCTTTGTATTTCACCGGCATATTGCAGCGCCTCTTTCCACCCGGCCACTATAAGACACCCCACCCCCGGACGCATGCTCTTTTGTCCCACCTCTTCCGTCCCGTCCCAAGCGTGGATGGTTGCACCCGCCGCCCGCCAGCGGCTAGACTGGGCCATGATCAAGAACGTCATCCTGGACTGGTCCGGGACCCTGGTGGACGACCTCCCCGCGGTCCTTGAGGCCACCAACTACGTGCTGGCCCAGGCCGGGCGGCCGGAGATGACGCTCGACCAGTTCCGCTCCGAGTTCTCCCTGCCGTTCACCGGATTCTACCTGCGCCACACACCGGACGTGCCCCCCGCCCGGCTGGAGGAGTGGTTTCATACCCGCTTCCCCCAGGTCCAGCACACGGTCCGCGAACTGCCGCACGCCCGCCGCTTCCTCGAATTCTGCCGCGCCAACGGCCTCCGCACCTTCCTCCTCAGCAGCGTCCACCCCGCCTACTATGCCGCACAGGCCGAGGCCACCGGGTTGGGGGGGTTCATCGACGTTTCCTACGCCGGGGTCTGGGACAAGCGTGCCAAGATCAACGAAATCCTACGCGACAACGGCCTCACCCCCGGCGAGACGGTTTTCATCGGCGACATGGAGCATGACATCGAGACGGCCCGCCACGGCGGCATCCGCTCCTGTGCCGTTCTCACCGGCTACAACAGCCTCGCCCAGCTCCGCGCCGCCCGGCCCGATCTCATCGTCGAACACCTCGGCGAACTGCGCGGCTTGCTGGAACGTAACGGACTCCGGCTCGCCCTCCCCGCCGCAACCGCTGGCGACGGCCCCCCTCCCATCGTCACGGTGGGCGGCTTGATTTATGACGCCGACGGCCGTGTCCTCCTCGTCCGCACCCACAAGTGGTCCGACCTCTGGGGCATCCCCGGCGGCAAAATCAAATGGGGCGAGCCGGCGGTCGAGGCTCTTCAACGGGAGCTGAAGGAGGAAACCGCCCTCGACGTGGATCAGATCCGGTTTGTCCTGGTCCAGGATTGCATCCATTCGCGGGAGTTTTATCGTGACGCCCACTTTGTTCTGCTCAACTATACGTGCCGTTGCGTGGGGGAACCGGTCGTGGTCCTGAACGACGAAGCCCGCGACTTTCGCTGGCTGACGCCCGCGGCCGCCTTCGATCTCCCGCTCAACCAGCCGACCAAGACCCTCCTCGCGGCGGTCAGTGGCCCGATGCCGCACCCGGAATGACCCGGGCGGCCCGCCCGCGGGGGAAGTCCCGCAGAAGGAACCATGTCTAGAATAGCGATTGTCGATCTCGAGGTCTTTTATTGCGTCGGCGTGCCTGATGAGGAGCGCGCCAAACCGCAGCGCCTCCTGCTCACGATCGAGATCGACCTCGACTTCTCCGCCGCGTCGGTCAGCGACCGGATCGAGAAGACCATCGATTACAATGAGATCGCCCAGGACCTCCTCACCTACGGGGAAGGGAGGAGTTGGAAACTCCTCGAGAAACTGGCCGCGAACGTGGCGGATCGCATCATGACGGCTTACCGTCCGCAGCGGGTTGCCGTGGAGGTGAAGAAGTTCATCATCCCCCAAGCCCGCTATGTGTCGGTGGCGCTGAGCCGGACGCGGGGGCGGTAGGGGTCGGCTTTCCCGCCCACCCGGCGGGAGCGACCGATGAGACCGTGGTTTAGAAGGAGACCGTGCCCCCGCGGTGGAGCCGCTGCGGAGGCACTCTGGACACGGGCCGTTACGACTTGGCCGGGCGTTTCTTCGCGGGGGTCTTCTTGGCTTTCGCGGGAGCAGGAGCGGTAGCGCAGGCGGCAGAGTCGCAATCGCACCCGTTGCTCACCTGCTTGCCGATCTTGCGCATCTGGCGCGCCAACCCCTTGTCGGCGCGGTCCTTCCACTCCACCCGGCAGGGGCAGTCCGAGTTGGGACAGGTCACCAGGCTGGCGAGAAACTCCCGCCGTTCGCGAACCAGGGCGTTCAACCGCTTCAGTTCCGATTCGAGTTCGAGTGTTTGGCGCGTCTTCGTCGTCATGTCCGTCTGGTGGTAAATCTAGCCGGGGATCGTCGTTTTGTCATGGACTTGTTTCCGCCCCAACCCTCCCATCCGCTCGGCCGGAGGGGCGAAGACACCCCCCCCCCGCCACCCCGGAGGCGGGCGGGGATGGAGGCGTCGGCGGCCGGTATTCGGGGCGCGTGGCGCTGGCCAGCCAACGCGACCCCGTAGCGATGGCCCCCTCTCAGCGGGTGTTCCCCGCCAGGGCCTTGGAGCCGCCACTCTCGGTCGTCTCACCCGCCTCGCGCCAGCCGGAGATTCCGGCCGAAAGATGGCGCACGTTCTTGTAGCCCAGCTTCTCCGCCGCCTTCGCAGCCGCCGCGTAAGCCCCGCAAGCCGGTCCGCCGCAGTAGGCGACGATCAGGGCGTTTTTGTCCTTCGGAAGCGCCTTGGCAAGCCGGCTCCCGCTCGCCTCAAAGTCAATGGCCCCGGGAATGTGGCCTTTTTGCCACGATTCGGTGCCGTTGGCATCAATCAGGGTGACGGTCTTCGCCGCGATCGCCTCCTTGAGGTCCTTGATCTCGATGTTGGGATACTCGGCAGCATACACCAGCACGGTCATGAGCCCCGCCACGAGCAGGGAAAGCAACTTCTTCATACGATCAGATTTCTTCGATTGTGTTTTTTCCATTTCCCCCACCGGTCAGGCCGGGGGACCGGTTAACATCGCACAGGATCGTCCGCCGTCCAGTCGGCTTTATTGGCAATCTGCCGAACACCCAGGGTTGTTCATGGAGGGGGTGGGGATTGCGAGCGCGCCGGGCGGGCGGCGAGGCACAACGACTTGCCGTCCGCAGACGCCAACCACCCCAACAGCTCGTGGAACTCGGCAAGAAACCCCAAAGCCCCGGGGGGCCGTGGAAGAGCGGGCCGACTATTCCAGTTCATCCAACGGCGGTCCATCCCCCGGGTTCCTTCCCGCCCTCTGTTTTTTCATGGTTCGCAGTTTTGCTGAAAGGTCCGTCGGCACCGCGCGAAACCTCACGAACAAACGGTAACACATATGAATAAATCAAGAGTTTTGGTGGGGGGAGCCTGGGCGGTGCTGTTGTCGGCGGCGTCCGTGCTCAGCGCGGGCGCTCAGACGCTGACGACGGTCAAGAGCTTTGGGGCGTTGAGCCAGGCCTCCGGCATTTGGCCGCGGTCCCGGCTCACGCAGGGGCCGGATGGCACCCTTTACGGCACGACGTCCGGTGGCGAGGGGAGCCTGGGGGGGACGGTGTTCAAGCTCCAACCTGACGGCACCGGGTTTGCCGTGGTGAAGTGGTTCACCAACTCGGGGGAGGGCAGCCTGCCCTATGGCGGGGTGGTGAGCTCAGGCAACACGCTCTATGGGACGACCCACACCGGTGGCGCCTGGACCAACGGCACGGTGTTCAAGGTAAACACGGATGGCACCGGGTTCGCCGTGCTCAAGCATTTCACGGCCGATGACGGGGCGGAGCCAACGGGCAGCCTCGCGCTCTCCGGCGGCACGCTCTACGGCACCACCTCGCAGGGCGGGGCGGGCACCGTCGGGACGGTCTTCAGTTTGAACACGGACGGCACGGGGTTCGCGCTGGTCAAGGACTTCCCTCCCGATCTGAACGATGGCGCCAGCCCGGTGGCCGGTGTGTTCGTGTCCGGCGCCACCCTCTATGGGACCACCTCCCAGGGCGGAACGGGTTCCGCCGGAACGGTCTTCACGGTGAACACGGATGGCACGGGCTTCGCCGTGCTCAAGGCCTTCTCCGGCGGCCTGGGCGATGGCGCCAACCCGGTGGGCGGAGTCGTCGTCTCCGGCAACACCGTTTACGGGACCACGCAGGGCGGCGGGAGCGGTTACCAGGGCTTGGTGTTCCAGGTCAACACCGACGGCACAGGGTATGCCTCGTTGCTCGACTTTGGCGGGAGCAACGGGGAGAGCCCGGCGGGCGATTTGGTCCTCTCCGGCACCACGCTTTTTGGGACCACCCAATAGGGCGGCGCGAACGGGGATGGATCGGTGTTCCAAGTCAACACTGACGCGAGCAATCCGGGGGTCGTGCTGAATTTCGCGGGCGGCCCCGATGGTTTCGATCCCGCCGCCGGACTGTATCTGTCCGGGAACACGCTCTTCGGCACCACCCTCTATGGCTTGTCATTACCCACATCTCTTTCATCCTCGGCTGAAGAGATCTAATCCTTCGCACATCCACATCAAGCGATGCCATCCGCGCCAGATCGTTTGCCAGCCGGGCATCCCGTCGTGTTTGCGGG
>Ga0182030_10011497_pt1 | contig 17856 bp, 20 predicted proteins | sample 812S3MmetaG_FD_121299 | JGI IMG/M metagenome (GOLD analysis project Ga0182030, IMG submission 121299) | Permafrost microbial communities from Stordalen Mire, Sweden - 812S3M metaG (Illumina Assembly) | ecosystem: Environmental > Terrestrial > Soil > Wetlands > Permafrost | place: Sweden...
AGTCTGGACCATATCCCCTTCTAGTGCTATTACTCGCTTTACGCTGATGACTTCCGGATTAGATGGGCTCCTGCAAAGAAACACTTGTTAGCTCATTTATTTCCTGATATGTATACTTAGACTTACCAAAATGTGACTATCATTCCTCTCTCTAGCTTTCTACCGGGATTCCATTTATTAACCCAACAGACATCTTTTCCAAGTCCCTCATTGAAAGTCGAGTTTAGATATGGGTACATTGATTGCCCCTTGATCCACGCAACCTCTGCGACATGGTCGTTGAAGAAAATCAGAAGAGGTACCCAGCTGACTGCGAAGAAAGTCTTATATAAGCACCCGCGGAAAGAAGGGCGACTTAGTATTGAGCCTTTCAATATTAGACGCATGCGGTTCATGCTCACATAGATGTGGATAGAGTTGATTGAATTTTGTAGTCAATGGCTCGCGTGGAAAACCTCACAGCCTTGTGCGCTGAGCTAGCCTTGCATACTAGTAAGTACCTTACCAAATGCTGAGGTATAAAACGGCATTTTCACCCGTTATTATAAAGCCTGCGAAAAATTCTATTGGACTATTGAGATTTTCCTGGCATACCCTCCACGAGAAGTGTTCAGTATGTCGAGATCTCTCTCTACCATTTTTACGCCCGCAATGCAAAACCAGCATCCTCAAGCTTTTTTGATATCGCTGCAAATGCGCTCTTACATAACCTCAACAGCATTCTCATCGCTCTCGCTCAAACTCTCATCTCCACTGACCTCTGCATTTTCTCTTTCTCTCTTCTCCATCAGGGCTTGCAGTTCAGCGTCATCGTTTTCTGTCACTGCCTTAGGTTCCATCTTCACTAGGCAATTCCCACCGGCTCCCTCGATGTTCTGTCGTATGTCTACAATCGCTGCCTCCAAAGTTTGGATCCCTACCGCCTTCTCTAAGCACGTGCTGGTAAGGACGTAAAGAGGTGGTGAGACGAGTTTGACCTTGACTTGGTTGTCAGGCGTGTTTCTTGCTTCGGCGGTGCGCAAAGCAGTTTTAACAGCATCGATTCCCTCATATCCAAAGCAGGTAACTTCAACATCGGCGCGCACCTTTGTAGGCTGTGGTGTGAGACGTTTCCCGATATAAGACTTTAATTCATCGGAAACAACATCGTTCGGGAATGATATGTCTTGCCACACATCCGTATTTCTAGAATGTATCAGTAAATGCTGTCTCGGCAATATAATAACCAGACTCACGTTATAGAGAGCTTGAAAGCATCCACGGCATGTCCGTATTTCTTGTTTAGTGGCCATCCAATTCGCTCGTATAAGTCCTCAATAGGATGTTGGGTCTTTTCGGCAACATGACGCATGATCGAGTGAACCATCTTGCTCTTATTATATCTCTCCTCGCATTTGACAATATCTTCCGGTGACACTCTTCGCTTTGAGAGATCGATATAACCTGCAAACCGATTATATTAGCATGAACAATAGTTGAAGGCGCGCATATTTAAGCCTACCTTTTTCCTTGTCTACTCTCAGTACAACGACCACCTCGTTTCGCCCAACTCGAATGAGCTTTTGGATACTTCGAATACGACGTCTAGATAACTCGGATAGTAGGATCATGCCATCGATATTATCGTATTCGAGCAGTTTGACGTAGGCTCCCATTTCAGCGATCTGTAATGGCAAGTTAGCCACAGATTGCCTGCAGATATGCGCCAGGAACACCTTACCTGCTTTACGTTCACCATCACGAAACTGTCTATCTCTGGGAATTTCTCCTCGTAAAACCGGCAATTTGTGAGAGACATCTTTGCGGACTGTGGGGATTTTTGTTTGTGGAGGGTGTGGTTGTTGCGCAGCGTGGCGCGTGCGGACCGTTGTGACCTTGACTGGCGCTTCTTCGCTGCTATTAGAATCGCAACTATCAAGACGTGGGGGGGTTTTCGTTGTGCTGGATATCGTGGAAGAATGGGCGGGGTTGCAATAATTTGTTGCAAGAGTCAGATTTTGGTGGGGTGGCATTTGACTCGCGCTAGCTCAGAATTCGCTTGGTGATTTTCCAAGACAAAGCTACCAAGCTCCTCACAACATATTCACCAGGATTTCTTCAAGTTGAAAGCTTATTACTTTTGAAGCTGAAACAAGAAAGGCTAGGCATGGAACCACCGATCATAATATGATCCGTCAGCATGGCGATCATCTCTCCCAGCACTACTCTTTCTTCAATAATGTCCGAAACTATTCCAGACATTCCCTCGGCCCTGCAGAGCTTGACGAGTAGCATGAGCTCTACATTGGCACCAGCTCAGACCTTAGCTACTGCGGTAGTACGGCTAGATACCCAGAGCTCTCGGTCATGGATTGGAATGTTTGGCAGAATGACACTCTTTCTTATAAAAGTCATTCCAGGAATTCTGTACTGGCTCATAACATTCATCACTATCACAATGCCGACTTTCCTCTTTACATTATTTTCAACAAGCCTGACGTTCACCATGAATGCGACAACTTTGTAAGCGCAGAATGCATAACATGTTGTGGCACAATCAAACTAACCAAATACTAGGATGCTAATCATGGTGGCTCTTGTTTCAACTGTGAGCTGGTTTGTACGCTATCGATTTCTCAATATGTATGCGCGACTGCCTCCAGAACCGCAAAGAAAGGAACCACAGATAGACTTATATCCAGATACTCAGGAGGAAGGCTCTAAATCCGGGTTCTCCAACTATCTGGACGAATTCCTGAGTGCTATAAAAGTATTTGGATATTTGGAGCGACCTGTTTTCCATGAGCTCACTCGTACTATGCAAACAAGGAAACTAATAGCTGGAGAAACACTCAACTTAGAAGAGGAGAAGGGTTTCTGTTTGGTGGTCGATGGCTTAGTAGAAATTTTCGTCAAATCGTCACGAGAGACGAGAGATTCGGACTCTGAGCAAGCCACATACGACGAGAAAGAGTCTTCAGATAGTGGGGATGGTCGGCATGGTAAGACTGGGCAACAAGGTTATCAACTCCTGACTGAAGTCAAGAACGGAGCCCCAATGTCCTCTTTGTTTTCCATTCTATCTCTTTTTACAGAAGACATTAAATTGAGGCATACTGAAGATGATGATCTCGACTCAAGCATGAGCGCAGGATATGGGCACCGTCGCTTTTTATCCAGTGCTGGTCATGACTTCGGTCAAAGCCATGATACTCCTCCCTCTTTGCCTAGCAGTCCGATGTATGGCTCCCCAATCCATAATGGACACCCAGCCACTCGAGACCGTCGCTCATCGACCACAGTATCAAGTTCAACTGCTGGTGGAATGCTGCCCAGAGTTCCTCCTCTGTCCCTTGATATCTCTGACCCGAAGCCGAAGCCACGGCCGAAGCCAAGAAGAACGCAGACAACTTCCGTTCATCCTGATATTGTCGCCCGCGCGACCGTTGATACGACCATTGCAATTATTCCCGCAAGTGCCTTTCGTCGGCTTACTAGAGTGTATCCTAAGGCTACTGCACATATTGTACAGGTCATCCTCACACGGCTGCAGCGTGTTACTCTTGCAACGGGGCACTCCTATCTTGGGCTTACCAGTGAAGTCTTACGTACAGAGAAACACATGAACAAGTATACCACATATGAGTTACCCAACTTTCTCCGTGGTGATGCTCTAGAACGCCTGAAGGAGAAGTTTATTCGTGAGAAAGAGCGAATCGGTCCCGAAGAGGGCAGTAAAGGCATTGCTCTACACAATTCTGGTGCGGGTCGACGGAGAGGATCTAGTAATAGCTTGCGAAAGGAGGCTACCATCCATGCATCGTCGGCCAAGGTGTCTCCATCCTTGTCTACGGCCACTTTTGAACCTCCGCCTGTTCGCGAGACGGGTGCTAGTCCGAGTCCGGGCGATCTTCTCACGAACATTCAGATGTCACGAAATGGGGGTCGCAGGCGTGCCTCGAATTTAAACCAAGAATTACAAGCACCAGAAGTTTTCCATCATGACGCCCAGAGCCCACTTGGGCAGAGGTCGTTCAATCCTTTTGCTGCGCCACTGCATCCCCGAATGACATTGCATCGCCAGGAGTCTATTGATGAGGATAGCATGTTTCGTAGTTCCATTTTGGAATGCATTTTCAAGGCTATTGGTCTCACCAATACGAAGAATGCTCTGAGAATGTCCGATTCTGTAGAGGCTTCCCCGAGACTTGTCTCTTACGATCAGAGGAGACAAAAAGCCGTCTTCAGCAACAATGCTTTCGGTTTTATTGATCCATATGAAGGATCTGGAGATGGAGATACTGAGTCTATGACTTCAGGTGGGGTCAGTGCTGGCGGCTTTCCCAGTACTCAAGGCCTCGCAAGTGAATTAAAAGATGAAGTTGAGATTGTGTATTTCCCAAAAGATTCAGTCCTTGTGGAACAGGGCGAACGAAATCCCGGGCTCTATTATGTTATTGATGGGTTTCTGGATGTCAGTGTCCCCATTGAGGAGAAACCCGACAGCACGGTGCTTGGTCAGAATTATCGTCCATCGGCATCTAATAAGCATCTGGACGAGACATTGGCACCGCTTTCTCGAACCCGAACTGGCTCGTCACGTGCGTCTGGCTCCGGAACTACGTTAAATGGTGTGGATGGGAAGAAACGTAAAGTAACTAGCCACAAGAGCCTGGCACTCATAAAGCCCGGAGGGATCGCTGGCTACATCGGTACAATATCTTCATATCGCTCATTTATAGACGTTGTCGCTAAAACCGATGTCTACGTTGGGTTCCTTCCTCGGTCATCCCTAGAGAGAATCGTTGAAAAGTATCCGGTAGTACTTCTCACTATGGCAAAACGTCTGACAAGCCTTTTACCAAGATTGATCCTTCACATCGACTTTGCGCTTGAATGGGTTCAGGTCAATGCTGGTCAGGTGATTTACCACCAAGGAGATGACAGTGATGCGATTTACATTGTATTAAATGGCCGGCTTCGGTTGGTCTATAACAACGAAGAGGTCGGGATGAAGGTTGTAGGTGAGTATGGCCAGGGCGAGAGTGTTGGTGAGTTAGAGGTTATGACGGAGTCAGCTCGACCTGCAACTCTACACGCGATCAGAGATACTGAGCTTGCGAAGTTCCCAAAGACCCTCTTCAATAGCTTAGCACAAGAGCATCCTGGGATCACTATCAAGATTTCTAAAATTATCGCTTCTCGCATGAGGGCGTTGGTTGAAGATCCAGTATTCGTTCAGGGGAAGAAAGAGTCACCTGGAGCTACGAACAACAAGGTGTCTTCAACCATAAATCTTCGCACTGTCGCTATATTGCCCGTTACTGCTGGTGTCCCTGTGGTGGAATTTGGTAGTCGATTGATGAATGCCTTGACTCAGATTGGAGCGACAAATGGTGTTACATCGCTTAACCACGCAGCCATCTTGAACCACCTTGGGAGACATGCATTTAGTCGTATGGGCAAGCTGAAATTATCTCAATACCTGGCGGACTTAGAGGAAAAATATGGCTTGGTTCTATATGTTGCAGGTACGTGAATTTTATAAATCACTCCCAAATTGCAAATGATGATATCTTTTTAACCCTGAGTTCTTCAATGAAGATTAAACATTTGCAACTCTAATTTTTTCCTGATGCCATCTTTAATTCTAAGTCGATATAGAGAAGCTAGATTCAGATACTGACCATGCCCCTCCCAGATACCAATGTGAACTCTCCGTGGACGCAGACCTGTATAAGCCAGGCAGACTGCATTCTCCTGGTAGGTTTGGCTGAAGGCTCTCCTGCCATTGGAGAGTACGAACGCTTTCTTCTTGGTATGAAGACTACTGCTAGGAAAGAGTTGGTGCTGTTGCATGCAGACCGATTTTCACCTCCAGGCCTGACGCGTTCTTGGTTGCGAAATCGAGTATGGATAAACGGCGGCCATCATCATGTGCAAATGGCTTTCAGAACAAGTTCTGTTCCCGTGCATCCGCAAACTAGGAAATTCGGATCGGCATTGAAACAGAGAGTGCAAGTTTTGCAGGCCGAGATCCAGAAGTATACCTCTAGAAAGGTACGGCAAACACCTCTCTATTCAGCAGAGACTCCTTTCAAAGGAGATTTCCATCGAATCGCCCGACGACTCTGTGGCAAATCAGTTGGATTGGTCCTTGGGGGTGGGGGAGCTCGCGGTATATCACAAGTTGGTATTATTAGGGCTATAGAAGAAGCGGGAATTCCGATTGACATTGTTGGAGGAACTTCTATTGGATCATTTATCGGTGCTTTATACGCACGAGACGCAGATGTCGTCCCTATGTATGGTCGTGCAAAGAAATTTGCTGGTCGAATGGCAAGCATGTGGCGCTTTGCACTTGATTTAACGTACCCTTCCGCATCCTACACCACTGGTCATGAGTTCAATCGTGGTATTTTCAAGACTTTCGGGAACACCCAGATTGAAGATTTCTGGCTTGAGTTCTATTGCAATACAACGAACATTAGCAAAAGTCGGTCCGAAATCCATACAAGTGGTTATGCTTGGCGATATGTTAGAGCATCCATGTCCCTAGCTGGCTTGCTTCCACCGCTTTGCGATGAAGGGAGCATGCTTCTCGATGGCGGATATGTGGACAACTTGACCGTTTCCCATATGAAATCTTTGGGTGCAGACGTAATATTCGCGGTTGATGTTGGAAGTCTTGACGATGACACGCCTCAGACTTTCGGAGATTCGTTATCAGGGTTTTGGGCGTTTGCAAATCGGTGGAACCCATTCTCCTCCTTCCCAAATCCGCCTACTCTGGCGGAAATACAAGCACGATTGGCATATGTGTCAAGTGTTGATGCCCTGGAAAGAGCAAAGACAACACCGGGCTGCCTTTATATGAGACCCCCGATCGACGATTATGGTACATTGGACTTCGGTAAATTTGATGAGATCTACCAAGTTGGCTATAAGTTTGGACAGGAATATCTTGCAGAAATGCGAGATAAGGGTGTACTTCCTTTGGTTGATGAGACAGAGGAAAAGAAGGCGCTGCGGAGGACGATGGCCCCTCGAAGAGCGAGTATATGATAGTGTACGGAGTAAGATATTTGGAGTCTTTGAGGAGTAAAATGGGCATGGCAGGCGCATAACAATACCCGAACGGATTTCAGAATAGACCAAATGTAAAAACAAAGTTTTGCGACAAGATTTGGCACAATCTTAGTAGTACAATCCGAAAGAACGATTAGAGAGTTTCTGGTTAATTAGATTGATCATTGGTAGTCAGTATGTGTTATTAGTGAAAGTTGGGGTGTTGTGCGTTATCGTCTAGTAATGGCTTTTGAACTGAAGTCAATATGAATTCAACTTAACTAGCTTTCGCTCCTTCCCATCAGATTGGCTTTTCCTGAGCATTCAATTTGTTCTTCAATCGCGGACACATTCTCTAGCGGAGGCTGCCGTATGCCGCATGCCGGTCAAGTGCTCTGGCTAGGCTTGCCTGAAAGAGACAAGCGTGGGGCAGATGGTCAAAGAAAGATGGCATGGTGTGTAAGTGGAACTGAAAGATCAAACATTCACTAAGTATCAGCGTGACTCTAATAAATGGAGATATATAAAGCCACCCTCTTCTCCTTGAAGAGGTTTTAGAAGCCCCGAACAAACCGACAAGCAACGTAGCACTATCATGTCAATTCACACCGCTGCACGTTCTCTCTTCTTAGGATTATTCATTCATTGCAAGAGCTTAGAGGAGTTAGAGTTCCTGCATGATACTGCTGTACTTGTTGATGAGAAAGGGGTCATCGTCGCAATAGAGCCAAAATGTGACCAAAGTAGGGCTGAAGAGACGCTGCTCCCGAGGCTGGGCTGGTCACGTGAAGAGGTCTCAGTTCGAGTTGCTAAAGCTGGGCAATTTTTCTTTCCCGGTTTCATAGGTCTGAACCTCTCTGCATTCTTGAGAATCTCCGCTCATATCTCCTAGATACCCATATCCATGCCTCCCAATACCCCAACGCCGGTATCTTCGGCAAAACCACTCTCCTCGACTGGCTCAATACCTACACCTTCCCTATGGAAAGCAGTCTTGCTTCTCTCCCAAAAGCCAAATCTGTCTACACACGTTGCATCCAACGGACGCTCTCTCACGGTACGACAACCGCCTCCTACTACGCTACCACCTCTGTCTCAGCCACAAACCTCCTTGCCGACCTCTGTTTCTCCTACGGCCAACGAGCCTTCATCGGCCGCGTCTGCATGGATACCCTCTCTCCTGATTACTACCGTGATGAATCTCCCGCCCAGGCACTCGTTGATACTCGAGCTACGATTTCACACATCGCAACTATCGATCCTAAGCATGAGCTTGTTACCCCTATTATCACGCCTCGGTTCGCACCAAGCTGTTCGAGTGAAATGATGCATAAACTGGGCGCTTTACAAAAAGAGACAAATCTACCGATCCAAACGCATCTCTCAGAAAATAAAAGGGAGATTGCGCTGGTCAAGGAACTATTCCCGGGGCATGAATCGTATACGCATGTTTACGATGACCATGGATTACTATGCCCCAAAACGATCTTAGCACACGCCGTCCATCTATCAGAAGAAGAAGTCGATTTGATCAAGAAGAGGGAGAGCAAAATCAGTCACTGCCCAGCGTCGAACTCAGCGATTACTTCCGGAACGGCGAAAGTAAGGATGTTGCTTGATAAGGGCGTGGAGATTGGGTTAGGGACGGATATGAGTGGTGGGTACAGTCCCAGTATTTTGGAGGCGGTGAGACAGGCGCTGTTGGTAAGTCGACATGTGGCGATGGAAGGGGATGATAATACGAAGTTAAGTATTGAGGAGGTATTGTATTTGGGGACGAGGGGTGGGGTGAAGGTTGTGGGGTTGGAGGATAAGATTGGTGGGTTTGAGGTTGGGAAGGAATGGGATGCGCAGTTAATCGGGCTGGGGAGTGTGGATGAGGATGCGGGTGCGGATACAGGAGCGGTCGATATATTTGGATGGGAGTCCTGGGATGAGAGGGTTGCGAAGTGGGTTTTTAATGGGGATGATAGGAATACTGTTGCGGTATGGGTTAAGGGCCGATTGGTGCACGAGAGAACGCTCTAGATTTTATTTGGTTTGAATGGATGGTTGGCGTCGGCGTCTTGTTGTATACCTAGGTATGAAGCCTGACTTAGACTTGATAAACATCCATGATTTCTCTTTCTCACTTCTCTTGAACCCATAACTCCTGTGCCATGCATTTCCAAATCATTCATGTATCTCCTTATCCAAATAAAACCCACTCCCTTAACCCTCTATGGCCTGAGGAACCCCCGCACAATTCCCCACATGAGCATAATCAACCCACTCCAATTCCCCATTAACCCACATCCTCCCTCCCGTCACCTCATGCACCTCCCTCACAGTCTCATGGTCCAACCCCCCCTTGACCCTCCACTCCTTCATCAACGTTCCCAACCTCACCTCCCTTCTCCACCCCTCTTGCATCCCCTCCCTCAAAACACCCAACCACTCATCATACGCCCTTAACTTCTCTGCCTCTCCACTAACCCTACAGTTCTCTATCGCTATAAACTCTCTCCTCCCTATCTCCAATGTTAAGGAGCGAAAATCCCCATGGCGAGACCGGGACGCGAGGAGGCGGAAAGCGCGCGAGAGGTGAGAAGGGGGAGAGGGGAATGGGAGCGTAAGGTGGATGGAACGGAGGAGACGGGACGGAATCTGAGTCATCGATTTTAGGCTTAGTATTAGGTGGTGTGGGGAAGTGAAAGCGAAGGTGTTGAGGGTCCAGAAGAGGTGGGCAGTTTCGAGGTGGATCTGGCGGTTCGTCCGGGGGAGGGAGAGCGAGATTGTGTCGGGTCGTCGCGGGAGGTCATGGCGGCGTTTTTTCTCGTTTGAATACTCTTTTTCGGGGGAAGAGGAAGGATGGAGCTCGGGGTATGCAATCAGGAGGGTGAAGCGTGCGTTGGGAGGGGAGAGAGAAGACGGTCTTTTGGGTTGCGGCGTGAAGATGGGGGTTATAATTCCGGTCGGAGAGACGAGGATATAGGAGTAAATTATGTCCCTCAATTCCCGGGGAAGGGAAAAGAAGGTTGTTGGCATTGATGTTGACAGAGCGTTTGCTTTTGCTGCTTGTTGAAGCTTTAAATCTGGAGACGCGGGCGCGCTTCGCTTGGGTGTCGATCACGAAATAGGGGCACTGCAGCACTGACAAAGCAGCATACGATTTTTGCAACATGATTAAGAATCCATAACCTCCCTAAGTCCAAATGTTTTCTCTGTAATTGGGTTTCCAAGTGACATGTATTTGCAGTCCATAATGAAATAGAGACGTGTCGCCACTAACAGATCCAAATGTCCGACCTGAACACGATAATCTTCATATGTTCACCCTGATCCCTTTCATACGTAGTCCAATCCAAAGCCATGCAACACTCATATCATCGATTTCCTCGATGATATCTACTAGCTAAGCTTCTAAAGTCAGATGCCTGATTTCCCTGCCCCACCCATTCCGACCTTTCCTCCCAAACTTCCGATACCTTGCGCCTGAACACCATTTTCTAGCGCGAACTCCTGCAATACCTTTTCTGCAATCTCGCGAAATTGATGTTCTTTCTCTGTCCTGCTATCGCTCCCCCCAGGAATTTCGTGAGGTGGTCCTGGAATGATCAGACTCGTCTTGAGTGAATTCTCTTGCGTGAGCAACTTTAGAAGCTTCTGGAACCCCTGGCACCAGCGCGCAGCTACACTGTCGATTTGATTTGTACTCGTTGTTAGCCGTGGGAATATTTCTCTCCTTACAAACACCATCAACTCGAGAATGGTTTTAGTAAGGACAATTTCAATCCCTTGGAGTGAGCTATTTGGAGCATAAGAGAGAATCTTTCGTAGCGTCTTCTCCAGGACAGCCAAGGTCCGACAGTGGTGAGCACCCAGAGACAGTCGAATACAAGTGATGCGTCTGGCAGGGATTTGCCCCATAGATTTGAGCGACAACATATATTGCTCGGGGTTTCTGAAGAAGAATGCGTTTTGACACCAGAACATCTGGTTGGTTTCAAGGTAAATTTGGCGACAGGTTCTCAGAAGAGATGTGGATATGAAGCCAGTCACTTGCGTGTCCGTTGGCTTATGTTGGTGGTCATGGGCGACAGAAGATTTAGAATCTGAGATGACGAGATAATTCTGAGGGCCGCTAGGAGATCTATTAGTGAACGTGACTAATAAAATGACTAGGGGTTTGGGAAATCTGCCTACGAGGACGAAGTGGCTTTGGGATATTTGAGGTAGTATGCATTAGAGCGAGAGACAGGCTCAAGCTCTCTCGTTGGCGAAAGAACGCAAAGCTCCCAGATCATGTTCCGTATTTCGGGCGGGAGAGTAGTGAGGGTGGTCGGCATTTTGAAATAGGATAATAGTTGCAAATCTTGATGCGATTAAATAAGCGGTGTTGCACTGTAGCGTAGAGTTGGATGCTGAGGTTGGGGTACTGATCAGGTTGGACGAAGACGAGATACTCTGTGTAAGTTCGCAAAAATGGTAAGGAAATTCTATTGAAAATTGCATAATTATATTATGGTATTGGTGAATGGACTGGGCACCTTGCTCAGCCATAACTGGTGAATTGTGGAAGACATATCTGGATATGGAAGGCTACTGGACTAGTAAACGAGGCCTGCAGCCACATCTTTCCTTCTCAATCAACACGTCCACGATCCACGAGCCTCATCTCAAATTAAGCGCAGGCTAGTTTCATCTATCTATAGATTTGAGACGAGGTCCTTTTTAGGTCGATTCGATTCGATACGAATCATTATTGACGTTGATGTGAAGTTTCAAATAAGCGCGAAAACTGACACATTTGCCACCAGCCGAGCGGCGGCTGAAAGGTGAAGCGGCTAATAAGGCGTCAACCCTGTCAAACGGTAAGACAACGTCAGCCCTCACCCAATCGATCCTTCTTAGCGAAATCCCATCAGCCAATCTGCATGATGAAGTCATGCCTTGGCAAACCCGTCTCAAACCTAAAACTTCAAGTTCGATTTTAACTTTCCCCTTATATCTTGTTCGTATCCTTGTAAGAAGCAAACGCCGATGCATCATACCAAGATTGGATGGTCAAACAAAGAAGAGCCACACGAACGGACCACCTCCACCACCATGATAATATGATTCACGTCCACCAAATTCTTCCTTGACAATAACACTATCAGCTGTTTATTGCTTCCTATTGTCATTCTAGACAAACTCTTGTTGACCACGAGTCTATGGTTGAACATTAACAGCTACACACATATTCTGTATAACCACTATTAATTCCATGTCGCCTCTCAACTCCAGAGTCCAATATTTCATGTCTCCATAATATCAACAAAGACGACTGCCGATATGTCTTCAGCTATGTCTGGAGCGTCTGCGACCCCCAGCGCCACGAACGCTTCAGGAATTGGCTCGGCCCAAAATTCGCAAGGGATCAGCTTGGTTGCCTTCCTTACTGCTCTAGCAACTTCGTTGGTTATTTTTGGCGTCCAAATCTTTGCTTTTATACTATTCAAGGATAAACTTGCCCGAATCTTGTGAGTATCTCTTGTTCTTGCATGCTCGAGTCGTGTTCGTTTTGAAAATCTTGTGCTGATAGTCTCAGTAAACCCAAAACATACCTGGTCCCCGAACGAGAACGAACAGAAGCTCCTCCGAGAAGCTACTTTGGATGGCTTTGGACAATATTCAAATTCAGAGATCGAGAGATCATCAATAAGTGCGGTCTCGACGCCTACTTCTTTCTACGATACCTACAAACCCTTCTCATTATATTCATACCTCTCGCTGTGGTTATTCTACCCGTCCTACTACCGATCAACTACATTGGTGGCAGAGGTCCAAAATACGCTTTGGAATTTGCCAATGGTAGGAATGCATCAGACTCAGCCAACGTAACTGGGTTGGATGTGTTGGCTTGGGGCAATGTCAGGCCAAAGGATACCCGCCGGTATTGGGCTCATTTGATTTTGGCGGTTTTGGTAATTGTCTGGGTCTGTGGTGTATTCTTTGCAGAGTTGAGGGTATACATCAAGGTACGGCAAGATTACCTGACCTCCGCTGAGCATCGTTTGAGAGCGTCAGCAACCACGGTCCTGGTGAGTGCCATCCCTCAAAAATGGCTGAGCACAGAAGCTCTTGGGGGGCTTTATGACGTGTTCCCTGGTGGAATTCGAAATATCTGGATTAATCGAAATTACGACGCGCTACTCGACAAAATCAAAGAACGCGACTCTGTCTTCCATTTGCTTGAATCGGCGGAAACAGAGCTCATTAGAACAGCAAAGAAAGAGCAGAGGAAGCAATTAGAAAAAGAAGAGAAAGCCGCGGCAAAAAGATCGAAGCAGCAAGCGCTAACGAAGCAAGAAAAAGAGCAAAAGCTGAAGAATGAAAATGCTAACGCCGAGCGCTTGGCACAGAGTGGTGGTGTTAGTACCGGCGATCCTCATCAAGTGCCACACACTGTTGATGATGCGATCGAAGAGGAGCAGGACAGGGAGAGACACGAGGTCTCAGAAAAAACGGGCCGGTTGAAGATACCTGTTGTTGGTGGGGGCTTGGCCGCTGTTGGTCAAGGTCTTGGTAAAGGTCTCGGTGCGGCTGGGAAGGTTGGTGGTACTGTCTTCGACGGCGCTTTTAACGTCGGCAGAGACCTCAATAATGAGCTCGAGACCACAAATGGATTCATGAATATTGACCAACTGTCGATTGCAGACGATGAATCATTCGATCAGTATGGAAGGTACAGACCACGAGGGGACAGTCCAGCGGCTCCGTTCGGTGCTGGAGCGGATGAGAAAGAGACTGGCAGGGCACTGGACGCAGATTCTCCATCCTCATCAAGAGATCCTAGGAACGGTATGAGGCTTCCTGGAAATACGGTACGACGACCAACCTATCAGCACGGCATAGATGGCGCCAACGATGATGAGAGTAACCAAAATTTTAAAAGGTGGTTTAAATTCTGGGAACCTCCCTCTGGAGGGTTTGCATCACCTATTCCGACTGGGTACGAGGAGGGCGACGAGTTTCCGTTGACTCAAGCTAATAGTGGAAGATCGTTTTCGAAAGAACGAGGGCAGAAAAAGAGTTTTGGTGCGAAAATGAAGAGCCTCATCCCTTTCTTGAATAAAGATGATGCAACCCGGCTGGAATATCCCATAGCGTACAATCTTGACTATAAAGAAGATGCCACTGGTGCTGCCTGGGAGAAGTATGTCAAGAGGGAGGATCGGCCAACTCATAGATTGGCTCGGTTTAGCTGGACCCCTGGATTTCTTCCCGGCCTTCCTCTGGTAAACAGGAAAGTTGATACGATATACTGGTGTCGTGGCGAGTTGGCGCGCCTTAATCTAGAGATCGAAATCGACCAAAAACATCCTGAACGATTTCCGCAAATGAATTCGGCATTTATTCAATTCAACCATCAAGTTGCTGCTCACATGGCCAGTCAAGCTGTAACACACCATGTTCCTAAGCACATGGCTCCGAGGACGGTAGAGATTTCACCCGAAGATGTTATATGGGACAATATGTCAATCAAGTGGTGGGAAGGTTGGTTGAGGAGCGGGATCGTCATTGCTTTCGTCGCGGGGTTGGTAATCTTATGGACCTTTCCCGTAGCCTTCACGGCTTCCCTGTCTCAAATTACGACCTTGGCCGACAAGTATTCCTGGCTTCATTGGCTCAATAAAATCCCTGCGAGGGTCCTCGAAGCGCTTGCTGGTGTCCTACCGGCTTTATTTTTGTCTATCTTGCTCGCACTCGTTCCCGTTATTCTAAACTTTGCGGCAACTCTTCAAGGAGTTCAAACGGGGGTCCAGAAGCAAAAGTCAGTGCAGAGATTTTACTTCGCCTTCTTGTTCGTTCAAGTCTTTCTGGTTGTCTCAATCTCTGGTGGAGCTTTGGCAGCAGTTTCGTCAGTGGAAAATATCACATCAGTTCCCGAAACCCTTGCAACTCAACTTCCGAAAGCTGCCAATTATTTCTTCTCTTACATGATTCTTCAAGCACTGTCAGTCAGTTCAGGAACTCTACTTCAGCTCTTTACCCTCATATGTTGGTTCGTGCTACCCAAGATATTCGACAACACAGCACGACAAAAGTGGAAACGAAATACATCATTGCCGAATGTATCATGGGGAACATATTTCCCTGTCTATACCAATTTCGCATGTATTGCGCTCATATACAGCGTTGTGGCTCCGATCATCATTATATTTGCCATCATCACATTCAGCCTGTTCTGGCTCGCGAATCGCTACAATATGCTGTATGTGTCTCGATTCCAACTTGATACCGGCGGTCTTCTTTATCCAACTGCCATCAATCAAACATTTACTGGACTTTACGTCATGGAGCTTTGCTTGGTCGGGCTTTTCTTCCTTGTGCGAGATGAACAAGGGAACTCAGCTTGTATCCCACAGGCAATCATTATGATTGTGGCAATAGTTCTCACACTGCTTTACCAAGTTCTGCTCAACTATTCTTTTGGTCCTCTCTTCGAGCATCTGCCCATCACCTTCGAGGATGAAGCCGTTCTCCGTGACGAAGCCTTTGAAAGGGCGCAGGCTCGTCGCCTTGGCTTGGTCGATGAAGACGAAACCCCTACTCTCCCTCAACACGACGGCCCTGGCATTGAAATGTCTGACCTCAAGAAGACCACTACTCGCAGCAAACTCACAAAATTCAATCCTGTAAATATGGCACAAGAAGCAGGGTCTTGGGCTGTTCGGTCAGGACGGACCTTCAGATCCAAAACTCTTGGTCACGGCTCTGGGAATGATACAAACGAAGAAGGCGTGTCACCTGCGACACGCATCATGCGGAACCGTAGAAGGCATCGCGATATCGAGGCGCAGAAAAAGATTGCTGACGCTCTGTACGGTGGATACCATGATGAAATTGAGGATTTAACGCCCGAAGAAAGAGATATGCTGGTCAAGCATGCCTTTCAGCATTACGCGTTGAGAGCTAGACGTCCAACTATCTGGATTCCTCAGGATGATATCGGGGTTAGTAATGATGAGATCAAGCGGACGAGGGATTTCGCTGGGGCCAATATTTGGATTAGTAATATTGGTGCAGCTCTAGATGGGAAAAACAGAGTCGTTTATGGAAGAAATCCACCTGACTTCTCTGAGGTTGACCTGATTAATTTGTAATGGGATAATCAAAGCTTTGAAAGTCGGAAAGGGACATCGGGCTATGGAAAACACATGAACAATTTTGAATTTTAGCGGCATAGCGTTGGTTGCATTGCATGTGTTTTGCTACGGCGAACACGAGGATTGGGTTTTCAAGATACCAAGTGAGAATGAAAACAAGATTCGTTCATTGAAACTCCATAACCATTCTTAACTTTAAGTGACTCGAATTTGGAAAACCCCCTCGCTAGGGAGCAGCAGCTCCTTACAAAACCCATCCAAAGCTTGCCTAATAATAACCCATGATCTCTACTGTCCTCTACCTAATATATAGGCCTCCTCCTATCTATATACTCTCCAACCGAATCCTCCCGATTCTTCTTATAGCCCTCCAACAGTCTCAGCCACCCTCTCCAGAGACAACAGTACCCCAACACCACTTTAGGATACCATATCGTTGTCCAACTCCCATAAAAGCCTTCGGCTTTCTCTCATTCCACCTCCACCTCCCCATCACCAGTTCTTTACTATCCACGTTCACTTCTCTCCTCCTCCATAAAACCAAACCAATTAATCCCCGGCTTTAATTCGCCCAATCTTTCGTCTAGACTGCTTCCGTGTCTAACCTTTCAATCTGCTCTTTCAATCACTTTGCAACGAAGAAGCGATTATAGGATTTGGACTTTGAATCATTTTGGGATGGTCCGAGTCTCCGGCTAGAATAAGATTGTTGGTGGGGAAAACCCATAGGGGTTGCCTCTATGACGGTCTAGGCCCTTTTCATGTCCAATGTTCTAGCCTATATAACTCTTTCAATTACAGAGTAAACGACGGGTTTCGGATTCGTGTGTTTTCCTGTGCTTCGAATCTTTGGTAATGATACCGTTTGGGGGTAGTGAAAGGGCGCCAATGAGGCCGTATAGAAGGGGGTCGGTTATCTCGAGATATCTAGGAGTCAGATTGCGGATCATGAGGTTGTGGAAGAAGTTCATGTCGGTGGGGAAAATGGGGGGTATGGTTGTATCCACTGAGGATGATAGGTCGGGGAGTAGAAGATAGCTTTGCAGTGTAGATTCAGATTGTAGGAATATCTCGTGGTGCATATAGATCTTTGTAACTATCCGGCTCCTTTCAATTGCTCATGATGGGTGATCTTCCGAGTTTATTAGAGTAAGAGTTTGCAGCCTATTTCGACTATATTTCAATAAGAGAGAAACTTTGGTAGAAGGCATCCGGTAATCCAGCAGCTGTGGATATCTTTAAGATTTCCCGTATAGCTTAAGAAGTCCAGGTTGGGTATGTTGAAGATGCGACTATAAATTCAGAGAATTGTAATTCGGACAATTGTGGATGCGGACTTGATTTTAATTTGTCAGAATGTAAGAGCAAAATAAAAAATCCTTGATGGTTAAGGAGAGAGAAATGCCAGTTATGGCAGTACTAAATCAAGGGGGAAAGAAGGAACTCATCGGGGCGTTGGCGTATGGAGGAATGTTGTCTCATCATGGAAGTAGCAATTGTAGATAGAGGAGTGATCAACAGTCGCAAGTCTTTTTAGAGAGTCCAGCTGCCGGATGGGTTGTTGAATCTTCCAAGAAATATATTCTTGTATATAAGATACAAATAGTGAAGCGCATTGGTTAGGATGCAAGAAGCCTAAAGGAGGAAGCTGCATTGGAGGACGTTTGTAGCAAAT
>Ga0182030_10011499_pt1 | contig 17855 bp, 24 predicted proteins | sample 812S3MmetaG_FD_121299 | JGI IMG/M metagenome (GOLD analysis project Ga0182030, IMG submission 121299) | Permafrost microbial communities from Stordalen Mire, Sweden - 812S3M metaG (Illumina Assembly) | ecosystem: Environmental > Terrestrial > Soil > Wetlands > Permafrost | place: Sweden...
ACTACGACCCCTGGTGGAATCCCGCCGTCGAAGCGCAGGCCACCGATCGGGTGCACCGCATCGGCCAGGACAAACCGGTATTCGTGTACAAGCTGATTGCCCAGGGCACGGTCGAAGAGAAAATCATGCAACTGCAGGCCGACAAACACGCGCTGGTGACGCAGTTGTACACGGAGAAGAGTACATCCGGATCGCAGCTGAGCCCGGCCGACGTGGAAGCGTTGTTCGCGCCATGATCGATGATACTGCCCCATGACCATCGACATCGCACTACAAACCCAGATCGACACGCAAATCCTCGAACAAGGCGCCTTCGTTCCCCTCGAGTTCCTTCTGGATTCCGGGCGCCTGATCCACGGCGACTACGAAGGCTGGCGCCGCCGCGAAATCGATTCTCTCGACGAGGTGCTCATGGGCAGCCCGGAGAAGATCCGCACCCAGCTCGAGTCCGCCGCCGGCTACGCACTCAGCATCGGTCTCCTCGAAACGCCCCAGACCTTTTACGCCTGGATTTCGGGAGCAATCGATCACGGCGACGAACCGCTGCGGATCAGTGCCGACGCGCGGCTGCAGCGGCTCATTGGGAGCCGCTACGTGCCGGCGCAGACCGCGCCGCAATTGGATCTATTCTTCGACAATCCCGTGGTGGCGCTGACCAACGGCATCGTGCGTTCGCTATTCGCCCGCAACATGCGCGACACCCAACGGCAATTGGACCGGCTGTACGCACAGGCACCCAACCACGCGGAACTCGCCGCCTTCGACCGATTGCTGGCCGCACTCGGACACCTGGACCGCCCCATCGATGATCCACGGCAGGAATTGGAATTTCTGCTGGACATCACGCCGGCCGCCAAGCGCCTGTTGGGTTGGGAGGCGCGAGACCTGCTCGCGCCTCTGTGGCGGCAGCTCGCCCAAGCGCTGGACAGCCAGGCCTTCTCGATCGCCGAACCGAACCTGCACCGCAGTTTCGCCCTCGTGCAGGCGCAGGATTGGCCCGGCGCCAGCGACGCCGTACGCCGTGAACCGCAATGGTGGCTGCACGTGCCGCTATGCCTGCGCCTCGCGCAAAGCAGCTTCTATCAACAGCGCCGCAGCGACGCGCTGCAAGCCTGGTTCCATGCGTGCTGGCGCGCGCCGGACCAGGCCGCCGCCGCGCTCGACAATCGCCGGCAACCCGACACAGGCATCAGCGCGCTGTGGCAGCGGTTCGTCGATTCCGAAGAAGAGCTGTCGCCCGGCGGCGCCGCTGCGGAACCCGTGCTTACGGCCGCCGATTTTCCCGCCTGGTTGCTGCTGCGCGAGCCCGGTCTCAATCGGCAGCTCGGCATCGATCTGGCCACCAGCGACACGTCGGCCGAGGAGGCCTATCGCACGGTGCATCGGTGGATCGATGCGCGTCGGGGCAATCGCAGCGAGGACGAGTTGGCGCTGCGCAAGACGCTGCAAGCCCATCACCCGGTCCTGTTCCAGTATTTGAAACGCAGCGCAAGCCGCCTTCTGCGATCATGAGTGCGGCCGCTTCACCGTGTGCACTGATCGCATTGGGACTGTTTCTCGCCTTCGCTCTGCACCTCCCCGCTGCAACGGCAGGCGCGGCGCTGCTGCTCGCGGCGTTGCCGACGGGAACCGGCCCCTTCATGCTGGCGGAAATATACCGTTGCGAAGCGTCCATCACCGCGCGGACGATTCTCATCTCCATCTTCACGATTGCCATTTATTTGCACGTGATCGCGCATGTGAACGTTCGATAGCGGCGGGCGGCCGCAAGCCGGGATGGTCCGGACGCGTCGGCTGTCTGCCGGCGCTTGGATATTCACGCTCCCCAAGGCTCCTGTCGAAGGCGATGCACTAACTTGAGGCGCAATTCCGCTATTTGTGCTCAATAACTTACCGCAATGAGCCCACCGCGTCCCCGGAACTCACCGCGCGTGGCGTAGGACCAACAACGCCGCTGCGCTCCTGTGACGTTTTTTTAAGAATATAACCTATTGATAATTCTCAAGTTTGTCACAATTACCCCTGTTTGATGCGCTTGTTACACGCAGCTGGCGCCGGAAACAAACATTCTGGCCGCCTTATTGCATAGGAGTTTCTTGTCCCACCCAGAGGTGGCCTCGAGCACGGAGAACAGCAGGGATGTTGATCCGGACACCGGGAAACGCAGCTATCTCTCGAGCCGGGGGCGCGGGGCCTCGTCGCTAATCACCAGTGAGAAACAAAATGCCATCGATTCGCCAACAGACAATCCGCAAAAAGAGTCTCGCCGTCGCCGCCGCAATCACTGCAGCGATTTTCAGCGCAGCCTCGGTATGGGCTGCAGACGCAACCACCGAGGCGCCGACTGCATCCGGGGAACCAGATTTACTACAGCAAGTCATCGTCACCGGAACGCGTCAGACGGGCATCATCGCGGCCGAGAGCGCGGCCCCCATCCAGATCATTGCTGGGGATTCGCTGCAGGCCACCGGCAAGACCAACCTGATCGATGCCCTGGCGCAGCTCGTTCCTTCATTTCAGGCGCAGGCCTTCGGCTCAGACATGGGCAATCAAACCCTGCAGGCGCGGTTGCGCGGGCTCTCGCCCAACCACGTTCTGGTGCTGGTGGACGGCAAGCGCCGTCACACCACGGCGAGCCTAGCGATCGATGGCGGATCGGCCTTTTCGGGCGGGGCCGGCGTGGACCTTAACTTCATCCCCATGGCTGCTGTCGATCATATCGAGGTTCTGACCGAAGGCGCCGCGGCCCAGTACGGCTCAGACGCCATTGCCGGCGTCATCAACATCATTCTGAAGAAGAACAACTCCGGCGGCACCGTCGATGCCACCTACGGTCGTTTCTTTGATGGCGGCGGCAATACGACCAAAGTCGAAGCCAACGCCGGCTTTGCGCCGTCGGAGAATTCGTTCATCAATCTGACCGCGCAGGTTTCAAACCATGGTCACACCGACCGCGGCTATCCGGATCCGCGCACCAATCCGGCATATTGGACGAACCCTGACGGATCCCTGAGCTACCCGAACAGCAACATCCCCCTGGTGCCTGGCTATCCCAACATCAACTACATTCAAGGCGATGCCGAAAGCCACTTCAAGCTCTTCGCCTTCAATGCCGGGGTCACCTTGCCCGGAGACATCGAGCTCTACACCAATGGCACCTACGGCAATAAGGATTCACAATCCTTCGAGAACTATCGCGTTCCCGCCAAGGTGTCCTACGATCCAACTGCGGCAGCGGCATTGGCGGCTGCCGATGGCCTCACGGCGCCGCCAGCCGGTACTACCATAGCCACCTACCTCTTCCCTCTGGGCTTCAACCCGCAGGAAGAGAGCAAGGAGAACGACTTCCAACTGGTCGCGGGCATCAAGGGCTCGATTGCCGGGTTCAATTGGGATTTTGCCGAGGCCTATGGTGAAGACAACATGAAGGTCTATACCATCGATTCGGCGAACGCCACGCTGTACGCCGATACCGGAAGTACGCCCACCAATTTCTACGATGGCAAGTTTATCTCCACCCAGTCCACCACCACGCTCGACATCACCAGGGACTTCGACTTAGGATTAGCCGGCCCCCTCACCGTGGCCGTCGGCGCAGAGCACCGTCGCGAGACCTGGCTATTGGGACCTGGCGATCCGAATTCTTACATCGGCGGCGGCGCGCAGTCCTTCCCCGGCTACTCATCGGTCATTGCAACCAATGCCTTCCGCCATAGCGACGCCGGGTATCTCGACCTAGCCTCGACGCCCATCGAGGGGCTGAAGCTGGACGCTGCGGGGCGTTACGAAGCCTATTCGGACTTCGGCGACGCCACCGTGGGCAAGTTTACGGCCCGCTATGACTTCAATCCCATGATTGCGTTGCGGGGTACCGTCAGTTCTGGCTTCCGCGCGCCCACCCTCGCCGAGGAGCACTACACGAACGTCAACGTGGGTCCCACCACTGCCTTCGTGCAGTTGGCGCCGGACGGACCGGGCACCAGCCTCCTTGGCCTGGGTGGCGGACTCAAGCCGGAACGCTCCACCAATCTCAGCTTTGGCGTGGTGTTTCGTCCGCTGGAAAATCTCACGGCAACGATCGATGCCTACCAGATCGTGGTCACAAACCGCATCGTTGCGAGCGGCAACATCAACGGGCAAAGCGACGGCGTACCCTATCCGGGATCCGCCAACGTCACCGCCGCCATTGCGGCCAGCGGACTCTCCATCGACCCCGGTGTGCTCGCCACGGGTACTACGGGCATCAACCTGTTCGCGAACGGCATAGACACCCGCACGCGGGGCGTGGACTTCACGCTAACCAGCCCCCAAGATTATCCCTTCGGCCATATCGACTACACGGTTGGCGGGTCGTACAACTACACGGTTGTAACCCGTGTGCTGTCCGGAACTCCCGAAATGGGCGGCCAGCCCTTGTTCGACGCGCAGGCGGTCTCGGCACTTGAAAGTCAATCGCCGCGCATCACGTTGAACATGGGCGCGCACTACACGGTGAGCCAGTACTACGTTGACCTGCACGAGATCATCTATGGCAAGAGTTCGTCCTGCGATAATCCCGACAGCGACACATCCACGACACCGTATGGTAGTCCTTGTGCTGCGTATGCTGGCGGACTGTATTATTACAAGGACCATATTGGCACCATAGGGATCACCAACCTGGAACTGGGCGCCAACCTCACGGAGAGACTGACGCTGGCCATTGGCGCCAATAACCTCTTCAACCGCTATCCGAACCAGATCAACCCCGCCAACACCGCCGTCGAAGCGGCGGGCTTCGATAATGCGGCCGTCGAGAAATACCCCCCGTTCTCGCCCTTTGGTATCGACGGAGGCTTCTACTACGCCCGCTTGCACTTTAAGTTCTGAAACAGAGATCCGAACGGGCATCGGCAATGGAGGGCGTCAGCGCGTAGCTGACGCCCTACTTTCGCTCACTCAGGGGCTTACCCTACTTCGAAGGACTTGCGAGCGGCTCGGAATTGCCGAATCGAGCATGCGCTATTTTCCGCGCGTCCGGCGGCTTATGATGCGTGCTTATGAACCGCCGTGTTGCCGGTATGGCGCCTTCGGGCCTGCCAGGCATCGACTACAGGCTCGCCTGTCTCGCAGATCGGCAGATTGCCGGCATCATGACGCTGCCGCCCGCCCAAATGCCGCCGCGTCCGGTCTGGTTCGGCTACCTTGCCGTGGACGATGTCGACGCCAAGGCCAAGGACATCGAAACGGCGGGCGGTGCCTTCGCCCTCGTGGGGATGAGAAAGGCTGAGGAGAAATGATCATGATCCCGACCATTACGGCCTTCAAGTGGGTGCCCGTATTCGCGCGCGGCTTCGTCCGCGACATTCACACGCGTCTCAAAGACTTGTCCGACGCACTCAGCGAGAAGACGACCCTCGATGGCGGCACATTTACATTCGGCGACTTGACGATGGTCTCGATGCTGGGCGGCCTGCGCGACTATCTGCAACATGGACTGACCATATCTCAGCGCACCCCATCAATCAGATCGAGGAGCTCTTTCCATGGAATCTGGGTCGGAAGATTGCGCGAGTTTTTCCGCCAGCACCTGCATTTCCTCGAGCGCTCGAATCATGTCAGCCAGCGACATTCGTCCCCAACGTCGCATCTGCTCCCGGCGAGCACCCTCCCACGTCGTAAGACTCCAATCGATGCGGTCGGTTTGTAAATCATCCGTTGGCATCGTTGTCCTTCCCGGCACGAAGCTGCTCGATGTCCGCCCGATCTTGCGGTCGATTGGCTTCCTCTTTCATGCGAATCAAAGTGGCGAGCGAGACAAAACGGATTGAAAGCTTGTCGTGAAGCGGCACGACCAACGCACGCGCATATTCCTCATCGAAGGCGAACGGCTCGGTGACGAAAACGTCGACGGAAGTCTCGCGGTGCGCATCGCTCCAAAACTGCAGAACCTGCATCCCCTTGTCGCGGACCCAGGTTTGGCGCAATTCGCTGTTCGAGAATTGCTTCATGGTAATTGGAACAATGGGTTGGTAGCCCAGTGATGCGAGAGAGGTAAACGTTCGCTCGATGTTGTCCGGGATCAGTTGAACGACGATATCGACGTCCTTTGTGAACCGCAGATATCCGTGCGCGCCGACCGCCAGGCCTCCAGCGACCAGGTAACGAACGCCCGCGGCTCCGAGCGCGGCGGCAAGAGATTCAAAGCTGGCGAGTTTCACAGCGTGAGCGTGTGCTCATTATCCCAATTTTGGCAGATGTTAACCCACAGGATACCTGGAAAACGCCACCTGCTGAAACGCCGCGAGGCAAGGATTCGGGGGAATTTCACGTTTACCGAGGGAGAACCGCTATCGGTGCTCCAGAAATTGGTTGGATGCAATCCGTTCAAAGTCGTGCGTGACGGTCGGCCATGAGCCTTGGCAATGAACGCCAGCAACTTCGGTGCCACCCGATCCGGCATCTCGGTATGGGGATAGTGCCCGGCCCCCTCGACAATCAGACTCTCCGCACCGAGCTGCCCGGCGAGCCAGCGCGCTTCGGCTGCGGCATCCTCGAAATCCGGATCGCGGCTACCCATCACGACGAGCGCTGGCACCCGATTTTGCGGCACGATTGCTGCGGTATCCGCCTTGGATAGGCTGATCATCGCGTGCAGCGCGGCCATGCGTCCCGGTTCGGAATAGGTGCAAGTCAACTAGGAATCGCAAGAAGAGATAAGAACCTCGTTCCCGTGCTGCATTCCGAGCTCATATTCTCGATGGAGGTGTGGCTTGCGATGCACCGCGACTTGCGGAGCAGTCGCCGAATCCGACTGATGTTCGACCAGTTGGCGGCACGATTGTCGGCCTATGCGGAAAGTATCTGCGTTCAGCGCTGAAGAATTTTCTGAGTCACAAAGGGCATGGGGATGGCAGAAAGCATCATGGCCCCGTGCCGTACGCGCAACGAGGAGTACAACGCATGTATACGCCAATCACCGCAGCGATATCGCGGAAGACGGGCTGCGGATCTTCGCGGCGCTGTACGAGATCGAAGATGTGAGCATACTAATCAAGCACGGCCTGGTGGTACGTACGGCAGACCGTAAAATTTGCGTGCCTTATGACGTTATTCATGCCAATTTCGATCTGCGCGCCGTAGCATAGAACTCACTACGCAAAACGGATTGTGAAAAAAGATCGAGTTAAGAACGCGCGATAGATTTTTTTTACGGACGTTAACGAGTTTCCTCTATCGTGAGTGCGCCACCCCTTTCACCCCCTCGAGGGCAACGTTTTCTCGTCCTCAAAACCCGGCGTGTCGGTGCGACCGAGACGCTGATCCTGCGCGAGCTGACACGGGGTAGCATCGCCGTGCGGCACGAGTGGACCGATTGGGATGCGGCAGCGGCGTGTGGTTGCGATACGTCGCAGCGATTTGCCTTTGAGTCGCTCATCAAGCTTGCGGTCTGGCCACTCCGCGTTGCCCGACGCGCTGCTCGGTAAATCCACATATGGAAGTGCCGTCTGGAGCAGACATCTCAATGCGCACTCGATCGCCAAAGCGCAGAAACGGCGTCACTAGTTTGCCCGTTGCCAGCGTCTCGAGCATGCGCGTCTCCGCCAAGCACGAAGACCCCTTGCTACGATCTTGGTTGGATACGGTGCCCGAGCCCACTATGGTTCCGCCCCTCAGATTGCGGGTCCTCGCGCAACATTGGCAGGGGACGGCACAATGAGTCACGTTAGGCTATGTTAAACGCGCGCGGGCGCGGATAACATCGAAGATGTCAGCCATCGCCGCCTCGGCCGTCGGCCAGCGTCCCGCGCCGCGCCCACGCACAACCACCATCTTGCCGCTGGTGTACCTGACTTCCATGCCGTTCCATTCGCCGGCAAGCGCACCGAACAGAGATCTCGGGTCAACTCGTTCGAATTCCACGGCTGCCGTGATGCGGCTTTCTTTCCTGGAAATGCGCGCTACCTGCCGCAGCTTCGTGCCCGCCCGCGCGGCATCCCATGCCTGTTGTGCGACATGTTCCGTGAGCGACTGAAGTGCTACCTTATCCAAAGCTGCGTCGAATCCTTGCCACGCAAGAATTTTGAGCTTGCGCTCCGCGTCCCTTCCGGATAGATCGTCGCTTGGGTCCGCCTCGGCAAATCCGCACCGCCGTGCCTCAGCGACCGCATTTTCAAGCCCGGCGCCCTCCGCACAACGATCCAACACGAAATTACACGTCCCGTTCAAGACGGCGGCGATCGACTCCATTTCACCACGTTCGTTGGCGCCGCTCACCCGCTCGAGCATGGGCGTGCTGCCACCGACCGCCGCCGCGTAGCGAAGAGTTGCGCCCGAAGTTTGCGCGGCTCGCCCGAGCGCGACCCCTCGATCCGCAATCACTGCCTTGTTCGCCGACACGACGTCGATCCCTTGGGCGAGGTACGATTCCAGCAGCGACCCGGAGGGCTCGACTCCCGGCAAGGCATCGATAACGAGTGTCGGCCGAAGGGCACGAAGCGTCTCGCGCGTCGTGTGCAAAAGTTCGGGAGGTACGCCGGCGTCTTCGTACTTCGCACGATCGCGCACCAATGCGCCGACCATGCGAAAGTGCTCCGGAAAGCTAAGAAGTCGCTGATAGACGCCGTATCCTACCGTGCCCAGGCCGAGGATCACGACGTTGCGCGGCGGGGCCGGCACACTGTGCGCCAGTTCGGTATGACCGCCATACACGACGGATTGGTAGCCCAGCACGAGCGCGGCGACTTCGGCTCGCGCCTGATGATTCTGCAGAAAGGCGACGGCCTTCGGCTGGATCAGCTTGCCGGCAACTTTCAGTGCATCAGCGTAATTGAGGGCGGTGAATCGCCGCGGATGCGAATTCTCCACAGCCGGGTCAGACTCATAAACGCCGTCTACATCCTTCTGGAGCCGGCAGCGTTCAGCACCGAGAGACACCGCCAAAAACACCGCCGTCAGGTCCGATCCACCACGCCCTAAAAGCTGGGTGCGGCCGAACGCATCCGTGCCAAAGAATCCGGGGACGACGAGGACGGGAAATTCCGCGAGAAGCTCCCTCACGTGCTTGGTGTTGATCGCGAACGGCTCACCGTCGAGCGGGTGTCCTTTCACTTCAAGTCCGATCTCTCGGGGATTGACGACTCGCGCCGGAATGCCGGCTCGATCAAGCGTGATGCCTAAAAGGGCTGCGGACGTTCGCTCGCCTGTCGCGAGGAGTTCCGCGGTCGCCCACGGTTCAGGCGTCGGAAATAGCTCCCGAGACTGCTGGATCAGCTGCTCGGTTGCACCACCGATTGCCGAGACTACTGCGATAACACTCGCGCCGTCGCGATACCAGCGGTAAATCTCATGCACAACACCGGGCAGGTCCGCGTGGGAGCGCAGCACCGAGCTGCCAAATTTAAGGACAACAATTCTTTCGGGCACAAATTCTTCCTCGTTTCGTATGAAAGACGAGGAAGACCGTGATCGGGATGCCGAAGCGGGTGGCTCAGAAACGAAAAGACCCGCTGGCAAGCCTAGGCGAGTCTGACCGCGTCCGCTTTAGCCAGTATTTTTTTACCGCGCCCTGCAAGCTGGAAAAGTCAACTCGGCGCGTAACGGAATGATACACGAGTTTTGTGGAGTAGTCGGTCCTCGACGAACAATGACAGCAACCCGTAGTACAAAAAAAGAATCACGCCAAAACTTAACGAAATCCCGCGCGGCAACGGTAACGATCTCGCCGTGGGTGAATGAACCGCTTCCCGACTTACAGGGGATTCCGTGTTCGCGCGATATCGCGCGCTTGACGCGTCGTCCGCGGTGGATGCTCTACTGGCTCTCGCTCATACGCAAGTTCCCGCGCAAGACGCGCTATCGCGGCGGGGTTCTCGGCTGGTGCCGGGCGGAGAGGTTGGAGTGGATGACGCGCGAGCGATCGGTTGAGACGGAGAGTCACGAGCGTTTAAACAGGCCTCGCCGCTGTTCGCGCCGACATCCGCGACAGGGGTACCTGCCGTTGGAGCGTCCGTCCCCCTGTCCATCGGCGCGGCGAAGTCGGATCGCATGCTCGTTGGTGACCCCAAGCGCGGTTACGGTATCTTAGACAATGAGCGCTATCTTGGACGACTGAATTGGGGACGGCTTCGATGGAAACGGGGCGCCCCCAACAGTAGAAAGCGAACCGCCGTTATCGCGGACTCTGGTTTGCTGGTGACGCGGGAACGTGAGAACGCCGCAAATCCAACGTATGGCCGAGTGGGGCTCGGTTTGAGTCTGCCGGGTTGCTCTATGCGGCAGACTTCTCTTATAAATCAATTCGTTATAATAATGGTAGCGGGGGCATGATTCGGAATTCAAACCACCGGAATTGCCCTGAGATTTTCTTCGACCGCAACTTGCCAAAGCGGGCATGTAGACCAATTGATTGAACACAGCCTGCCGACCTTAACGATCAATTCCTCTGTGCGGTGTCCGCGACGCCCGAACCGCCGCCCGACTCGACGAGTGCCCAGTAGTCCGCAGGGGCAGGAATGCACGCGTACTCAAAGGATTAGGCGTCATGCGGCCCTCCATGTTAGCCTCATCCGCAATGCTGACTTGCGATGCGAAAGCAAAGGTATTGATCGGATCCCGGATAAGAAACACAAAAAATGCCATGGAGACACATGCCATGTTAAGTAAAGTTGTTCTGCTCGTCGCCGCATTGACGATCACGGTTCCGGCCTTCGCGGATAGTGTGGTCCCTCCTGGACCCGTCAAGACTCCGATTGTGGGTCAGGTCGGTACTCCGAAAAAGGTAGTAATCAAAAAGCCTTTACCGCCGTGCAAGCCGATCCCCGGCCACACCGCGTGTCCTCGGTAACCAAAAACAAGTTAGCGGCATCGACGATGCCTTGGTTGCTAGCGACGCAGCTTCTTGAATATGTTGTAGGCCATGGAAGATTGCCGGCAATATCGCCGGCCCGGCTGGCGCGACGAAAATTCCGGCCGATTCGGATAACCCGCCCGGTTCAAATAAAGACGTGGGCGGCAATGAGCCAATATGATTTCGGGAAATTCTGCTTAAAATTTGGGGAGCACAAATATGCAAGCCAGTCATCTGGTGGAACGGGCCAAATCGGTTCTGATCACTCCGCGCACCGAATGGCCGGTAATCGCCGCGGAACCCGACACAATTAGCGGAATTTACACCGGGTACATCATGATCTTGGCAGCAATACCCGCTGTTAAGCTATTCCTGACATTCAGCGTCATCGGCGTGTCGATGCCGTTCGCGGGCAATTACCGGACTGGCTTGCTCGCCGGATTGACCTCCGCCGTCACAATGTACGTTCTGGCGCTGATCGGTACCTTCGTCGTCGCGCTCATCGTCGAAGCGCTCGCGCCGACTTTCGGCGGCCAGAAAGATCGAGTACAAGCGCTCAAAGTCGTGGCCTACTCCTACACGGCCTCCTGGATAGCAGCGATCATAGGCATTGTGCCGGGGTTGGGTCTGCTATCGGCCTTGGCCGGCCTGATCTACGGCCTTTATTTACTCTATCTCGGGCTGCCTTTCACGATGAAATGTCCGGCCGAGAAGTCGCTTGGATACACGGTGGTAACCGTGCTCGCGGCCGTCGTCGTCTCGATTGTCTTGGGCCTCGTCATGCGCGCGGTGGGCGGCTACGGGACTTTCGGCGGCGGTATAATGGGAATGCCGTCATCGCAAGTAACAGCTTCGTCAGCATTCCCTCAGCATAGTGCGGTCGGCAATGGTCTTAACGATTACGCAAAGCGAATGGACGATGCCTCTAAGCAGCTCAATAGCGCGCAGAAATCCGGGGATGATGCGGCAAAGGCAAATGCTCTGGGTCAGTTCATGGGCACTGCATTGGGTAGCGGCGGAAAGGTAGAGTCGCTGGCACCTGATCAAATCAAGAGCTTTCTGCCCGATGAACTGGACGGTTTGAAGCGAACGCATGAATCAGCGGAACGCAGCAGCGCGATGGGTATGCAAATCTCCAAGGCCACGGCGACATATTCAGATGGTGCGAATCGCACGTTGAATCTGGAAATCACCGACGGTGGGACCCTAAAGGGATTGGTGAGTTTTGCGTCAGGCTCGGCCGGAGTTGAACAGGAGAGTCAAACAGATTCGGGGTACGATAAGACTTACAAGAGCGGCGGCCAATTGGTTCATGAGCAGTGGAACAAGCAGACTCAGAGCGGCGACTACGACACCTTCATCGCTGATCGGTTCTCCGTCAAGGTCTCGGGACAGGCGTCCGACATCGACGTGCTGAAGCGCGCGGCCGCCAGTATTAACACTAGCGGGCTCGCGGCTTTGAAGGATTCAGGCGTCGCCGCTAACTGAGGGGCAATACTTCGAATCACAGAGGGCGCAAAAAAGCTCGCGGCCGTTGCGATCGCGCCAATCAAAAGTCATCGATCACTTCAGTTATGATTTGGGTTGCGTACAGGCAATTACATCGCAATGATCGGCGCAGTAGCAGTGTTCACGAATTGCTTGCGATATCCGGTGACACTGACGACGTACTGGCGCGTCTCCTGAATGAATAGCGGCACGGTGCGCGGGCGAACTGACCATATCGCAGAGCATCCGCTCAATCGGATCGATGAGCTCTTTCCGTGGAACCTGGGGCAGACGACTGCACGAGCTTTTCTGCCAGCACCTGCATCTCCTCGAGCGCCCGGATCATGTCAGCCAGCGGCATTCGCCCCCAACGTCGCATCTGCTCCCGGCGAGCGCCTTCCCACGTCGTAAGACTCCAATCGATGCCGTCGGTTTGTAAATCATCCGTTGGCATCGTTGTCCTTCCTGGCACGAAGCTGCTCGATGTCCGCCCGATCTTGCGGTCGATTGGCCTCCTCTTTCATGCGAATCAAAGTGGTGAGCGAGACAAAACTGATTGAAAGTTTGTCGTGAAGCGGCGCTGAAATTCTTGCCACAAGGGCGGTGTCGAGATTTTCAAGCCGGTCGTACGCGGCGTGATCCTCACGGGTTTCCGGCGTCATGCCGAGTGGCACTTATCGTCAATTCGGCTGTTTTGGTGATGCTTGTTCGTTACCGCCGAGGCGAGGTGCACTTGTGCGCTTCATGGATTTTCACGCGTGCCGATGTCGTTGCCAACCTCGCCGTCATTCTTGCCGCCTTGCTGATGAAGATCACGCAATCCCGGATGCCAGATATAGTGATTGGTCTCGCGATCGGGGTCTATGTAGTCCGTGAGGCGATAGAGATTCGCACCATGGCCTCCAAAAGCCGTGCATATACGTCTCTCGCTTGAGGTGCTTCAAGAATGTTTAAACATCCGTTTGCGATAGCTGTCCGCGGTTCGCTCGCGCTCTGCACGCTGCTGGAAGTCGTCCCGGCGATTGCCGCAACGGACGAGGGCACCGAACAGGACCACCTCGTCATTCTCGAACTCGGCGCTTCCGGCGAACGAGAGATATCCGAGCACACCTCGCACATCGGTCCCGCAGTCGGGCTCGAAATTCAGCCGATCGAGAATTGGCTGGAGATCGAACTCGGCGCCTCGACAAACAGCAGCCAGGGTGCCAGGAACTGGGAAATTGAGATGCCATTCAAGAAGCCCTTTCGGCTGTCCAGCACGATCGAGGTGATGCCGGGTCTGGGTCCCACTTGGACGCATACGACACAGTCCGGGGCGCAGTCGAGCACGTGGGGTGCTGCGGCGGTGATCGACCTGTTTGTCTGGCGTACCAAGCGTCTCGGCTGGTTTTTGGAGCCGAGCTACGGCATCGCGTTGGGCAATGGCAACAAAAAGTCAGTGGGCCTGACGGGCGGTATCTTCTTCGCCGTTCCGTGAGCTTCAGATACGGTATCGCTTTGAGGGCAAACGACATTGTTATTTGGCCAACTGCCGCTGTGGAGGCATCGCAGCAGCACAAATGCACGGCAAATGCCTATGCAACCAGTCGTACAAACCGGCCTTGCGCCGGGGGCGTGATTCGCTTCCAAGCAATTAACTTAATCAGAGCGAACCGCAACTGATTGCGACCGGCTCCCGCTCCATGTTCGACCGAAGCTTCTCTACGGTCTCTGTTTAAGCAGACTTTCCGCCGGAATTCCAAACTTTATATGCAAACCTTCGATCATTCGTAGAGTAAGCGGGCGTTTGCGGCTGAGAACCTCGTATACGCGGTTCTTACGGCCAATCACGGGTTCGAGATCCTTGACCGTCAGACCCGATTGTTCCATCCGGAACTTTATAGCATCCACGGCGTCCGGTAGATCCATCGGAAAGTGCGCGCGCTCATAAGCCTCGACCAACGTCGTCAACACGTCCAGTCGATCGCCCTCCGGCGTATTGGCCTTCGCCGCCATCAGGGATTCAATATCCGTGAGCGCCGCCTGGTAGTTTGCCTTAGTTCTGATCGGCTTGATATCCATGATTACCTCTCAAATCGTTTGCGCGTCGATGGCGTCGTACTGCTTGTGCGTGCCGATGAATCGGATATATACGATCCTGTATGGGTAGTTGATCCGAACGACTATTCGATACTTGTTTCCGCCGATATTAAAGGCCGCGCGCCCGTCCTGAAGAATACTGGCGTTACCGAACTGCGCCTTCACGTCGCTGGGCTTTGACCAGTCCGCCCGCAGAACATCTCGATACCAGGCGAGCGTGGGTCCTTCGGCATCTTGGAATGCAGGGCGAGCGGCCCAGAATGCCTTCAGCGTCGAGACTGCAATCACCCTCATAGCTGAATTATAGTCCCATTTTGGGACCTAACGCAAAAAAAATAGCGGGCGGAACCTTCATTTTCACCATTTTACCGGAGGGTGCTATTCATGAAATCCGCTCTGTATGCGCGTATTTCCACAAATGAGCAACGGAAAGAACCGATCGACGATCAACTCCGTGAGTGCCGTGAGCTATGTCGACGCCACGATTTCAGCGTAATTTATGAGTTCAGCGATAGAGGTCGATCCGGTAACGAGGTCAATCGTCCAGGCTATCAAAGGCTTCTCCGAGCGGCACGGCATCGAGAGTATGACGTGATCGTGGCCCATGAGTTATCGCGTCTGTGGCGAAGCGAATCGGAGATGCACGCGATCAAGGAGGAACTCGAGTATCTCAATGTGCATGTTGTCACTGACGATGGCATCGACACACGCATTGTCGGCATGGACATACTCATCGCCGTCAAAGGCGCCATGGCAAAACAGGAATTACGGCAGATTGCTCATCGAACGCGCCACTCGCGTCAATGGCGGCCTGCACGCCTGCTCCAACAGATTGCGCTTGCCGCGCGTCCGCCTGGAACACTTACTGCTGAGATGGATCCATGGCGTTCTCATCGGCGCGGAGGCTGAACAGTGCCTCCTTCGCGCCTGGCGCGCACGAAGTGGCGGGAACTCGGTTGGCGCCGAAGATTTGGATCCGGTCCACGAAGGCCACCTTCAGGAACTCCGCGATGAAATATCAAACCTCGTCAAATCTGGATGACCTATGGTAGCGCCCCCATGCGACGCCACACCGAGCTTAAGTCCGTAGCGCTTTGCTATTACACAAGACGCGCAGCTCGTAGCTGCCCGGTTTGTAGCGTTCGGCGATTTCGAATTCAGCGATCGACCCAGCGGCGTCCAGCAACTGGAAGTCGGAATAGATTAAAAAAGCGACACGACGAAGCATGGCATAAAACGTTGGAATAAAGTCATTTGCGCCACAGCCTAGTCGGTCAATCTTGGGTCGTCAAATCTGGAGCAACTTATGACCGCTGACTTTCCCGTCGTATTCGCCCTCTACCCACGCATCACACAGTTGGACTTCACGGGACCGTTCGAAGTATTGGCCCGCCTGCCTGGCGCGCGGTGCGTACTGGCGTCAGTGGAGGGCGGCACGATTCAAGCCGACGGCGGCATCACGTTTGCCGGTGTTGTGCGACTGGCCGACGTCGCGGAATGCGCGCTGCTCTGTGTTCCAGGCGGCTTCGGGACTGTAGCGGCGCTAGAGAACCAACCCTATTTGGCGCAGCTCCGCCGTCTCGGCGCGCAGGCACAGTTCATCACCTCCGTGTGCACCGGTTCACTGCTGCTGGCAGCCGCTGGGCTGCTGCGCGGCAAGAAGGCGGCATGCCATTGGGCCTGGCGCGAGCTGCTGTCGGAATTTGCAGTGATGCCCGACGCCGCACGGGTTGTGCGCGACGGCAATGTCATCACCGGCGGCGGCGTCACCGCCGGCATCGACATGGCGCTCACGGTGATGGCGGAAATCGCCGGCATCGACTATGCCCGGACGGTGCAGCTCGCGCTGGAATACGCGCCTGAGCCGCCGTTCGATTCCGGCCGGCCCGAGCGGGCTCGGCCTGAAATCGTCGCGGCCGCACAGAAACGCCTCGATGTCATTCGCGCCGAGCGTGCTGCCGCCGTTCACCGCGCGGCTGAATTGCTCGCAAAGAGAGTCTGTGAAACGTCGCCCGCCCTGGAAAGCTGAAGCATTTCAGTCAAAGAGCGGGCAATGATGGCAGCCTTAGCAGAGGAATATGCCTTTTCGCTTAACGATCAGAATGACGGCTCCCGAAACGCAGGAAAACCCAGTGCGATATGCAAGGCAATTAATCGCAACCGTAGCGGGAATCGTCGCCGCGGCATTTCTGGTCATCCTGGCGTGTCATGCCGATCGGGACATCAGCACTGATATTTTGATCGACAGCCCGCCTCAAGTGGTTTGGCAAGTACTGACGCTCACCCGCGATTATCCTTTGTGGAATCCGATGATTGCACGGGTCAATGGAGAACTCCGCGAGGGCAATGTCATCGAAATCGACGCGGGAATGGTGTTTCGCCCAAGGATTCTCGCGTTCCGCGTTGATCAAGAACTGCGCTGGAAGGGACATGTCTGGATTCCAGGCATCTTCGATGGCGAACATCGCTTTGTTCTTGAAGCGCACGGCAATCAGACGCACCTGATTCAAAGTGAAGAGTTCACCGGAATTCTAGTAGGAAGAATTACCCGAGAAATTATTGATGACACGGTTCTTGCGATGAAGGGGATGAATAGCGCTCTGAAAGCGCGCGCCGATTCGTTGGTACCGGTCAAATAGCGCTCATTGTCGGCTGGCGCTTCGATGCTGGACACGTCGAATCTTCGTGCGAACCCGATTGAGGCCTTATGGGGAAGTGAAAACTGGGAGCTGACGATTTACGTAATCGCCGGCATCACCCGAGCCGGCCTTTACAAAGCGCTCTCTCCAGACGGTAATCCGAGCTTCGAGACCGTGACGCAAATTGTCGGTGCGTTCGGCATGCGGCTGAGCGCGCAAGCGGCCTGATATGGCGCAGCATAAGTCGCACCCGGCGTCGGCCGGGGTTAGACTCTAAACCGAACCTCTACGCAAATCAGGGCGTCGTCGACGCCGCAAGTCCGGGGCTTTGTGCCATATGGAAAATTGACGCTGCAAGCACGGTGCAAGCGTTGCCGGCGACTTCATGACCTTCGAAGTGAGTCGCGACACGGAACAGCCCACAATTCAAAACGACGGAATGAAGTACGAAGGTCTGAGATTTCGCGCCGAGTGCCGAATGGCCGGAAAGCTCTACGGCCAAGCATTCGGCGTCGATGTTGCATTCCGCGATTCAATAATTGGGGATCCCGAAACTGTCGCCACCGATGATGTATTAGCGTTCGCCGGAATTACACCGCCCGTAGTAATGTTGTATCCGGTTGAAACTCACATCGCCGAGAAGCTGCACGCATATAGGATGCCACGTGCGCGCCCCAATACCCGCGTGAAGGACCTTCCGGACATCGCATCGCTCGCTAGCACGGGACCGCTGGACGCAACGCGGGGGTCCATACCTTGGGAATATCAGCGTGAAATGGATTAGTTAAACGCCGAGTATCGAGCCGTTATGGATCGTGGTG
>Ga0182030_10011500_pt1 | contig 17853 bp, 12 predicted proteins | sample 812S3MmetaG_FD_121299 | JGI IMG/M metagenome (GOLD analysis project Ga0182030, IMG submission 121299) | Permafrost microbial communities from Stordalen Mire, Sweden - 812S3M metaG (Illumina Assembly) | ecosystem: Environmental > Terrestrial > Soil > Wetlands > Permafrost | place: Sweden...
TCCATTCCCGCCCCGCCACATTGAAGTTCTTGACACGAGGCAATCGTCCCGCCAGTTCGGTCAGCTCATGGTAATGGGTGGCAAAGAGTGTCTTGGCCCCCACGGCATTGTGCAGATGTTCCACAATCGACCAGGCCAGGCTGAGTCCGTCGAAGGTGCTGGTGCCGCGCCCGATTTCGTCAAGTATAATCAAACTGCGGGCGGTCGCGTTGTTGAGGATGTTGGCCGTTTCGCTCATCTCCACCATGAAAGTGGATTGACCGCGGGCCAGATCGTCGCTGGCGCCAATGCGCGTGAAAATGCGGTCCACCAGATCAATGCGGGCCGACGCCGCCGGGACAAATGAGCCGGTGTGGGCAAGCAGGGTAATCAGGGCGACTTGCCGGATGAAGGTGCTTTTACCGGCCATATTTGGTCCGGTGATGAGCATTAGCTGCTGGCAGGCATGGTTCAATTGGACGTCGTTAGGCACAAAACGTTCGTCGGTCATGGTTTGCTCCAAAACCGGGTGGCGCCCCTCTTTGATTTCCAACACGCCGTCCTCCCCAATTTCCGGCCGGCAATAATTATAAAGGCGCGCTGTTTCGGCAAACGCGCCCAGGACGTCCAATTCCGCCAGCGCGCCGGCTGTTTGCTGCAATCGCGCCAGTTGGCCCAGCACTTCCTCCCGCACGCGCTGGAACAAATCGTATTCGAGTTTCGAGCTGCGTTCCTCCGCTCCGAGGATTTTGCCTTCCATGTCCTTCAACTCGGGGGTGATGAACCGTTCGCCGTTGGCGATGGTTTGCTTGCGGATGTATTGCGCCGGCACCTTGTCGAGATTCGATTTTGTCACCTCGATATAATAACCGAACACGGAATTGAATCGGACTTTGAGCGAATTAATGCCGGTGCGCTCGATTTCGTCCTGTTGCAATTTCGCGATCCACTCCTTGCCGTCGCGCATGGCGCCGCGCAATTCGTCAAGATGAGTATCAAAACCTTCCCGAATCAGCCCGCCTTCCTTCAAGGCGAGGGGCGGTTCGTCAACAATCGCGCGGGCAATCAACTCTACGAGGTCCGGCGCTTCGGAGAGGTTGGCCGCCAAATGATCCAGCAAGCCGGGCCCCGCTGCGACGGATTCGCTCTCCTGCAACGCAGGCAATTCCCGCAACGTGTCCGGCGCGGCGCTGGGCGCGGCGGCCTGGGCGAGGATATGTTTCAGGCCGGGAATCTTTTCCAGGGCCAGGCGCAGGCATAATAGATCGCGGGCGTTGCCGGAACCGATGCTGAGGCGTCCGATGGTTCTTTCCAAATCGCGCACTTCGGCCAATTCGCGGCGAAAATCATCCAACAGCGCGGTCTTTTCCACCCAGAGTTGCACCGCATCGCGCCGCCGGAGAATCGGCGCAACCGCGGCGAGCGGCTGGCTCAGCCAATCGCGCAATCGCCGTGCGCCCATGGGGGTCACGGTGCGGTTGATCGCGCCATAAAGGCAGGCCTGGCGCGGGGAGTCGTGCTGCTGCGGTTCGAGAATTTCCAGATGGCGCAACGATACCGCATCCAACGCCATAAACTCGGAACACTGATAAAACGAGATTCGTGTCAGCCCGGAAATGTCGCGCCGCAAATGTTGGGTGAGATAGTGCAGAATGGCTCCGGCCGCGCCGACAGCCGCGGGCGAATCCTTCAATCCGAAACCATCGAGCGAGCCGACTTTAAAATGTTCCCGCAGGGTGAAAGTGGCCGTTTCGGGAGCGAAAACCCAATCCTCGTAAGGATTAAAAATGCAGGAAGAATGAGCCGACTGCCGGGCCGAAGATTCCGCGCTGGCCGGATAAATAATCTCCGCCGGGCGCAGTCGTTCCAACTCGGCCCTAAAGGCGGCTTCCCCATCGAGTTGCGTTGTTTTGAAATCGCCGGTGGTCAGATCGACCAGGGCCAGACCGAAAGTTTTACCCTGGGGACAGAACGCGGCCAAAAAATTATTGCGATCCGGCGCCAGCAGGCGTTCGTCGAAATGAGTGCCGGGGCTGAGGATTTGGGTGACTTCGCGTTTGACCAACTGGCCGGGCCGGGCGTCTTCCAATTGCTCGCAGATGGCCACTTTGCGCCCCGCCTTTAATAATCGGGCAATGTAGGCGTTGGCCGCGTGGAAGGGGATGCCGCACATCGGGATATCGCCGCGTTTGGTCAGGGCCACATTGAGCAATTGAGCGCCGGTCTTGGCGTCCTCGAAAAACATCTCATAAAAATCGCCCAGGCGAAAAAAGAGCAACGCATCCTGCGGCAGTTCGCCTTTGATTCGGCGGTATTGCGCCAGCATCGGCGTTAAATGAGTTGAATTTTCCCGGCTCAAGAGGGGGGAGTTTAAAAAGTTCAGTTATTAAAAGCGACTACTTCTTGTCCATCCGAGCGCACTCGCGCACCGCTTGACCCCGCTACGACAGCCTTTACTTAGTCCTTTTTGGTAGTGACGCCGCGCCGAGGCGTCTGGGGAGGCCGCGCGGGCCGCGCAGCCCTACCATGTGGCGGACGGTAGCAGTGTTCAGAAGCGCCCGGCCCACGCGTAGCTCGCCGTTAAAAATAAGTGACGCTGGGGACGCGGGTTGCTCTTTTTTGTCCCTTTTTTCGGTTGGGAGTCCAATTATTAGGTAGATGATGACCGATGACATGGCCTTGCTGCGGGAATATGCCGCCAGCCATTCGGAACGCGCCTTCGAGCAACTCGTGACGCGGCATTTGAACCTGGTCCATTCCGCCGCATTGCGCCGGGTGGGCGACGTCCATCTGGCCGAGGAGATCACCCAGGCGGTGTTCATCATTTTGGCCCGCAAGGCGGGGGCGCTTGGACACAAGACCATCCTTTCCGGCTGGCTCTATCGCGCCACAGGTTATGCGGCCGCGGATGCGCTGAAATCCCGCCGCCGCCGTCAACACCGCGAACAGGAGGCCTGCATGCAATCGCTTCTCAATGAATCTCAATCCGACGAAACCTGGCAACAGATCGCCCCGCTCCTCGAGGCCGCGATGGATTCATTGTACGAACGGGACCGGAACGCGCTGGTCCTGCGCTTTTTCCAGGGCAAAAGTCTGGGTGAAGTCGGCACGGCGCTCGGCACCAGCGAAGACACGGCCAAAAAACGGGTCAATCGCGCCCTGGAAAAATTGCGAAGATTTTTCATGAACCGCGGCGTGGCCTCGACCACCGACGTCATTGCCCGATCCATTTCCGCCTATTCCATCCAGGCCGCGCCCGCCTGGCTGGCAAAATCGGTGGCCGCGGTCGCGATTGCCAAAGGGACCGGAGCGAGCGTCACGACTCTAAGTCTGGCGAACGGCGCTTTTAAGCTGGTGTCGTGGGCCAAGACGGCCCTGCTGGTGGGAACGGCGACGATTGCCACTGTTGGGACGACGACGTTTTTTGTCAGTTGGTTTGAATCGAAAAACGATGCGAAAATCAACACGATTGACGATAAAATTGCCCAAGTCACTCTGCCCGGAACGACGATCAAAGACATGATTCGGGTCCTGGGCGAACCCAAGCGTTACTGGACCGGCGGCAAAACATTGAACAAGAAAAAGCTTCCGGACAGTTATCTTGTTTCTTATCCCAACGGCATTCAGGCTGCTCTTTGGCGGGGGAAGGTGTATGAGGTGGAGTGCGTTGCCCCCGGGCCTGGATTCAGTTACCGCAACAGATTGCGCATTGGCTCAACGCTGGATGAAGTGGTGAGCGAGCTGGGGCCTCCCACAGAAACGATTGCCGGTCACACCGCCAAGGATTTTGCCGAATTTCGTCTCAGCGGATTTGGCGGCGTGCTTTACACAGACATCGGCGGACAGGAAGGCCACTGTTATTACTGGCGTCCCGACCAGGAAGTCAGGTTTATGTTCAGGAAGGGCGTTGTCTGGGAGGTGGCAGTGGACGTCCCCAATTTCTGGCCTCCGACCAAACCATGAAAACAATTATTATCACCCTTCCGCTTTGCCTTTTGATCATCTGCGGCTTTTCCGGCTGTTCCAAGGCAAAAAAATCCGGCGCCATTTCGGCGGTGCCGACTAAACCAATCATCGGGACCGAGGCCACCAATGATCCTGTCGCCATCAGAGTCAAATGGATCGTCGGGAAAAAGTATCTGTTTCAGTTGGAGGCCGTTCAAGGCTTGGATGTGACCATGCCGCAACCGCTCGATCCCACCAAGACTGTCATGGGATTGAATCATGACTATTCCGTTTCGGTCGCCAAGAGATCAACCAACGGCGGTCAGGAACTGGATTTGGAAATGACGGCCCAGAAATTCTTTTACCAAACAGCCGAACGTTCCTGGTTCAATTTTGATTCCATGGAAAGCTCGGCCCACGACGCCTCCAGCCCCGTTGCTCCTCTTTTGCGCAAGCTGATGGGCGCGCGCATTCGCTGTTTTACGGACGCCGACGGCGCAGTGGTCAAATCGGAGGGGCTGGACGCATTGACCGCCAGCCTGGACAAGGGAGATCCTCAAATGAAGGCTGCGATCCAGTCGATGTTCAACGAAACAAATCTAAAAAAACTTTTCGACGCCATCGTCGCCGTCCAACCCGCTGAACCCATGAAAATTGGCGAGTCATGGCCCGTGCATTTGGAATTGGAAGTTCCCGGCGCGCCCGGCATTGTTATGAATGCCCGCTGTCAGTTTGCGGACTGGGACACGCAGGAAGGCCGGGAATGCGTTCGGATCGAATTCAAGGGCGATATTACCGCGAAGCCCGGCGCTTCCGGTGAAGCGAGCCTCGCCAAAATTAGCGGGGGAACGATGGCCGGCCAGGCCTGGTTTGATCCCGCCTTGGGAATGGTCATCAATTCGTCCAGCGAGGAACATCTGACCCTGCAAGCCAGCGCCCTCGGCCAAACCGTTTCAACCCGGGTCAACGCCACGTCCAATCTCCGCCTGCTCAGCGTGGAAGATAATTAGAGCTATAGGTTCCTAAATCTTGAATTCTTTTATTCTGCGCTCGCAGCGGTCTTGAATAAATTTCGCAACGGCCAAGACAACAGGATGTTCCCATTTCACTTCGTTGGTTTTTTTTAATATGATTTCAGCCAGTTCCGATACACGTTGCCTGACCATCGGCGTGGCGAGCCCCGCCTCTTCCGCAAATTTCTCAAAATGCTTCCCGCGGACGATGTCGCCCAAATACTCGCCACCAATCTTCATGGCCATTTTTTTGTCGAGATCTGGATAATAGGCCGTGCTGAGCACGTCATAAAGCGGCGCAAGGCTTGTCGCGCGTTCTGAAGGTTGTTCTCCGCTATAAAGAAGCGAGAAATTCTTTCCGTGCGCGTCATTGTTGCCGATCAAGAAATTGAAAATGACCGCATCCAGCAACGCCTGAAGATCGATAACGGGAAAAGTGGACACTTGGCGCACCAACGCAAAACACTGTTTCAAGGAAGGACCGCCTTCCGCTTGATATTTATGTTCGGAATCAATGCCGAGCGCTTGACAAAGATCCTCCTGATGTTCCCGTCTTAAATTGTCCGGACCACCCGGAAAGCGTGGCACTACCGTGCGGTCGTATCGCTCCACCAGAAGAAAATCCACTCCGTTCGCGCAACCGATTTCCGTTTTGGCCGCTTTCAAGCCGATCGCACGTGCCAGCTTCATGCAAACAGCTTCGTTGAACACCAGCCCTTCAAAACGCTCAATGGCTGGTTTCAAGACATGCGTACTGGGCGATCCGCCCAGCGGAAGGGAGATTTGACCGTTTGCAACATGCACCACAATTTTATCTTGGGCGCCAGCCAGTGAAAGACGAATGCCCCGCTCTCCTGCCAGGAGGGGGCGGCGGGGTAATTCCTTAAGCAGACGCGCCAATTCCCCAGGCGTAAGCGGACGATAATTGTCTTCCAGCGCAGTCAGCCCCTGCCCTTCCGTCAAAAACGTAACCGCGCCGGCACATTCGCCGCCAATTTGCTCCAGCATCGCAAAGTCGTTTCTCGCGCTGATCCCAAGGTTTTTTGCGATGACCTTTCGATTGCTTTCCTCGGGCAGAATCCCCGCAAAAAATCCCCTGCATTCTCGCCGGGAGAATCTTTCTTTCCTCAGCGGGAGCGATTGAGAAAGGGGGATCGCGCTCGCATTGGCCAGCCAGCTTTCAGAATAATTGAACACCATGTCACCGTGCCGGTTTTGGGCCAGCTTGCCGATGAGATTTCGATGCAAATAAACGTCAAGTTTTCGTTCCATTACCTGAAATCATTCTGCTTTGCCATGGTCCCGTCTTAAAAAGTCTCCAATGCCGGCGTCTTTTGCAAAGACTTCGCCAGGCAAATTCCGGGAAGGCAAAGATAAGTTCATCGTAATGCCCAGGGTGTGCAGCACGGTAAGGACCTTACCAAGCTGGCAGGTGTCCTTGCCTTTTTCCAAATCGATGATGAATCGCAGACCTGTTCCGGAGGTCAAGGCCAGGCTCCGTTGAGTGACGCCCAGCCGTTTGCGAGCCTGTTTCACCAGAGCTCCGATGTTTTCAGCAGCGTATTTCATGGCCATGCCATTAATGTTACCGTTCGGGAATATTACACGCTTAAAAGAGAAAAGCAAACGAAATATTCCCGAACGGGAATGTATTGTCGGAAATAGACCCAAAATTGGATGTTGTCCCCGCTCGGGAACCTACTTCTTTCACCCCGCGCTTGGCATCTTTCTCCGCGTTCTCAGACATAAAATTCCGGCGCCGGCGATCAGACCGAAGAACGCGGCCTTGATCGAGCCGAGAAACAGCACAATGTAAAGCCCCGCCCAGGTGAAAATTTTTGTCGCGGCAAAAGCGTTCGCGCCAAACACCAGCAAAAATGTCATGGCGAAAGCAATGCCGAAAACTTTCCGCGCCTTCGCATCGGTGCCAAGTGACAGAAGCATCTTACCGTACCCGCTTTCTTGTTGCGGAGCTTCGGTAATCTCCAGCGTGCCCATGGGCCATCGGCCCTTTCCTATACCGCGCAGCAGGATCACCGCGCCCATCGGCGCGATAAAAAAAGGCAGCAGCGAGCCGAAGGGCCATGCCTCTCGCGAAGAATCCACCACGTGGCCGGTTCCGTAATGAATTTTCATTTCGTCCAGCACCTTGAGCGTGGGCGCGTTGGCTACCGCCAGTAATTGAACCGGCCTGTAGCCGCTCCAATAGATTAAATAAGTCAACCAGTTGCCGTGATTATCCTTTCCCGTCCAGACCTCCGCAAAGGCAGGAATATGGCGTCTCGCCCATACTTTGCTGTTCGGGTCATTCTCCGGCAGATCGATGTGCAGCACCTTCCTGCCATCCAATTCCTGCAGAATCCAGAAAGAGGCATCTTTGCGCTCTGCCATTAACTTCTGTGCCTGCGCGTCGGAAAGATACTGCTTTGTCGGAGGCCCAAAGGCCTGCCATAAAAGGGCTCCAGGGATTGGCGCAAACAGGAGCACCGGCCCGATCATACCGAGCGACAACCAGAACAGCACACGTCTTTTCAGCGCTGTCGAAAGCGGCTCTGTCCCGGTCGGCTCCTGGCGCAGATCCAACCACCACCGGCGTATCCACATTGCCAGCGCGGCCACAACGATAACGTAAAACAAATGCTCGCAAAAAATCCAGATAAACCATCCCCAGGATGAAGTCGGACCACGCCCGAAATACAACCAGCATGGGCGAATGATAAAGGCCGCCGCGAAGCCCCAGGCCACGGCCCGCCAGAACCGGATGATGTTCTCGCATTGTCTGGAGGAATTTGCGCAGGCCCGGCTCATCCAATACCCGGTGCATCCGCCCACAAACGCCAGAAAGCTGAGCACAGACCAATAAAGGACTATCGCGCCCACCGCACCTATGCTGGCGATTGTCTTGACAGCGGAACTTCCCTTGACCGTCGCACCCGCCGCCAAAACCTTGGCTGGGGCGGCCGACAGCGGCACCGCTGCCAGAACGCCCGCCGTGAACGCGTGACCGGGGTTTGTGCTTTGCAACGCGCCTTCCACATAGGCCAGCGCCTCTTCCTGCAGTAATTTGCGCCCCCGGGCCAGCCGTTGTTTCACTGCGTCCTCACTTAACTCCAGGGCTTCGGCCACGAGGCCGACGGACTGATGTTCGCGATAAAACAACACGCCCGGCTCGCGATAAATTTCCGGAATACGGGCCACGCAATGCCAGAGAATGGCTTGTTCTTCCTTGTTGATGACGCGGTCCGAGGGCAGCGGGCCTGGCGCGGGCAGTTCGTTCATCGTTTCCATCGTTTCAGCCGCATGAAGAGGCTCGCGCCCTTGCCGGCGGAGTTCCTTGCCAATGACGAACCGCGCGATGCCGCACAACCAGGGCCGCAGTTTTGCCGGCTCGCGCAATCCGGCAAGCTGCCGCCATGCCGCCAGAAAAGTCTCCTGCGCCAGATCTTCGCTTTGGGTCAGGCTGCCCGTGGCGCAGTAGGCCAGCGAACAAACCAACGTTTGATGCCGCTCCACAATCTGGCGGAATGCCTCGCGGTCGCCCGCCAGGCTGTTCGCGACCAATTCCGCATCCCCGGATGCGGCAACGCTGATCTTCCCGGTTATCATCATTTCACCGCATAAGTACCCAAAAAGAGTCGATCGGTGACAAGAATACGCGCATCAGCCTGAGATTAACACGATGAACACACCATCGGAAAACGAATCCTTCCCGTAGGAGACGGCGTCAGGAGTCTCAAACTTCCCCGGAAACAAGGGTTGGATCAGAGACGCCTGGCGTCGTCTCCTACTTTTTAAACGGGTCGTTCAGCCTGTTCTTCTTGACAATCGTCCAGCGGTCAATCTGCAGCGGATAACGCCGGGTGGACACCGGGGTGATGGGGGTCGTAAAGATCTTTTCAAACTGGTCCAACAGCCGGTCCTCGCGAAAAAACTCGTTGGGCTGGTCGCGGTGAAAATACGGCTGGCGCATATATTCCAGATACTTGGAGTCGTCCTGGTCCAGCTCGATTATTTTTTCAATCAGGGCCTCGTCGCTCGGAAAATCAAAATAGTTGAGAAAACTTTTGGAATTAAATTCCGCGGCAATTTCCGGATTGCCCCAATAGACGGGCAGGCATCGCGCCCGCATCGCCTCCACAATTTTCTCGGTGGTGTACTCGGGAATTGACCGGTTCTCGAAGGCCAGGTTGAATTTGTAGGGCCGCAGAAAATGGTACTTTTCTCCCGGGCCGGGCGGGACATTGTAGCCCAGGTTGTTGAGCGCCCTCCCGCCTGAATCGACTTTCTTGTATTGACATAGCTTGCGAAAAAATTCATTGCGCACCCGCGTTTTTGGGGTGGCGTAGCTGGCCAGGAAACAGCAGAACTTTGTTTTGGAGGCCAGGATTTGTTCGGGGTTGTCCCTGCCCTTTTGCAGGAGATCGGGCGTGCCGAAAAGAACATAATAGGGCAGCCGGAGATTCCGGGGATCATCAGTCTGGTGGCAGGTGAAGGCGTAATCATACCAGGTGAAATCCGGCTGGAAATCTTCCACACAGAAAAAAATCTTGACGCAATTATGCACCCGGTGAACGTGCTGGCCGGGGTCGCTGAAGATCAGGAAGTCCGGGTTGTCGCACAGGTCAATCTCGAATCGCTTGCGCAGGAGATTGTAGAAGAAATTGTTCGTCTTCGAGAATCCAGGGTGGAAATCGCAAAAATCAAGGCGGACTTTCATTCGTGTTTCAATGGGCGCAGCTTAACAAATCGTCATAGAGACGCAAAACTTTTGCGCCCATTTGCTCCAGCGAAAAAGCCTCTCCGACCTGGCGGTGCATCTTCGCCGCCTGCTCCGGTCCCGCCGCCGGTTCCAACGCCTGCCGGGCCATCGCGCCCGCCAGCGCCTCGATGTCTTCCGCCGGGACCAACTGCCCGAATTGCGTGGCGGCGAATGCCTCGGGAATGCCGTCCAGGGCCGAGGCGATGACGGGCTTGCCACAGGCGTGCGCCTCGCAGACCACCAGACCAAGCGCTTCCGTGCCGACTTGCGGGTGGACCAGGCAGTCGATGGCATTCATCACCTGCGGCATATCGGAAGCGTGGCCCGTCAGCCATGCTTTTCCGACCAAACCCAATCGCGTAATGTCCGCCTGGAGCAGTTCGGCCATGTTGCCGCGGCCAATGATCAAAAACCGCGCTTGGGGAACGGTGGCGTGAATGCGCGCCGCTGCGCTCAAAAATTCGCGCTGTCCCTTGCCCCGCGGAAAGTCATAACCACCCACGACCGCAAAGGCGTAATTCCCCGGTTGCAAGCCCAGTTCCGCTCTTTTCCCCGCCGCCTCGGCCGGATGAAATTTGGCCGTATCGATGCCCCCGTGGATGACCTGGATTTTTGCCAGATTACCCCGCAACGGAGCGCGGCTGCGGCGTTCCGGTTCCGGCGATTGCGGTTCATACACGCCTTCCCGCAGAACTTTCGCGACAAATTCCGAAACCGCAATCAAAGCATCGCATTGCCCGAGTAAAAAATGGCGGCTGGCCAGGGAGCTGGGGCTTTTGGCCATGTGTCTTGACAATACTATTATTGGATGCAAGGCCGACAGCCGCGCGGCCAAAATGGCCGGCCAATAGTCGCGGCCGTGGTGGGCATGCACAATCCCAATCCTTTCCTTTCGGATGAGTACTGCCAGAGCCATCACCAGGCGCACTTTGGCCAGTCCTTCCCGTGGTGTCACGTGAAAGGGCACTCCCGAGTCAATAATGATCTTCGAAAAGATCCGTCCCTCGGGCCCCGCCACCCAAACCGACGGCGCCGATGCGTGCAGCACCTTTGCCAGTTGCGCAAGTTGATCGTCGGTGCCTCCACCGCTCAGCATCGAGTCCACTTGAAGAATGCGCGGCGCGGTCATACGGCTGGAACGGGCAAATTGAAGGATTGCAAGAGAGCGCGCCGAAATGCTTGACGCGAGCAAAGCACGGAATATTTGTGGGCGGCTTGCGACCATTTCGCCATTTGCTCCTCCGGCAGAGTCGCCATTTGTTCGATGCACTGCTGGAGCGCGGCCGCGTTTCCAGAGGGGAAAAGCAAACCCAGGCCATGCTCCCTGACGCGGCGGCCGATCAACTCATCGTCCGAGGCGATCACCGGTTTGCCGGCGGCAGCGGCCCGTGACAGCACACCGCTGGAGCCAAAATGTTTGCGATACGGCAGAAGGACCGCATCGCACGCCGCGAAGCTCACCTCTTCCTCCGCCGTCGAAACGAAACGATTGATCTGACAGACCCGTTTCATTTCGGCCAATCGGGTTAATTCACGGGACAGGACGTGGTCAGGGGGTTGGCAGCCCACGCAAAGTAAAAACGCGCGGCTCTCAGCCGACAATTGCAGCATGGCAGCAACAGCCAGGTCAAGTCCCTTGCGCTTATACGGTCCGCCGTAGAATAGAAATACACGCGCGTCGTGAGGAATCTGCATCTTGTCCCGGGCCGCCACTTTCGCCGGCCCGTGAAAATCGGGAGCGGGGTCGGGCAAAAAATAAACCGGCGCATCCGGAGAAGAGGCCTTGAGTGAGGCGTGCAAATATTCGTCCAAAAGTAAAATTTGGCTAAACCAGCCGCCGCGCAGTAATCGGGCAAAGCCCCATTTTTTCAATGTCTGATTTGGGGAAAGAATTCGTTCCGACAAAAATCTGGGTCGCACATAAATTCCGCCGGTAACCCCGCGCAGGGAAACGGGCGGCATCCAGCCACAGGCTGCGCGACGGAGACATTGGGAGGCAATCTCATCGAAGCAGCAAACAAAAGCGGCTTTGGCGTCGGTCATTTGCAAGCAGGCGGCCACGGCGGCAGCCTTTCCACGTCCACCCCGCCAGCCCACATCGTCGCGCGCCGGAATGATGCGCAATCCATCGAGCAGGCTGCCTAATTGTTCGCGGATGAAAACTTGAGAACCGGGCCGTTGGTCCAGAGCCAGGGTGAGCTTCAGTCCTGCATCGCGCAAATCTTCCACGATGTAGCGCAGGTAAACCAGGTGGTGGCCTTCTATGCGCGGCTCGTAAAGAAGAAGATGTTCCGGCCGGCTTGGCGCGGCGCTGGTCATGTCAGTTTCCTCCGCGCTTCCCGCGCCCGCGAGTAGCGGAGGAAAGTATAGAACGCGGTCATCCACGCGATGGTGAAACCTGCCCAACCATCGAGAAATCCCAAACGAAAAAAATAACCGCGCACAAAGCGCCACGGTGGCCGAAAGACCAAATCCACGCCGCTCACCTCTTTTCCTCCGGCCTCTCGTTGTCGCGCGAATTCATCCGCATAGACGACCGCCTTCGCCACTTGCTGGTTAAGGCCTTCGCTGGTGTAGTGCAGCAATTCTCCACGCAGTTTCCCGACGGGATCGTCAATCTGCAAGCGCCCATGCGGATCGGTTCCGCCCCATTGCGCCTTATCCCGGCGCAGCAATCGCGCGCAACGATCCGGATACCATTCTCCGTGGCGAATCCAGCGCCCCAAATAGAAACTGCACCGCGGAAAACTGTAAGCGCAATAATCTGCGCGGCCCTCGAACAAGCGCGCAATTTCCGTTCGCAGTTCGGGTGAAACAGCTTCGTCCGCGTCCAGGCCGAGCACCCAAGGCTGTTCGGCTTTTGCAAAAGCAGAATTTTTTTGAGCGATCATTCCTCTCCACGGCTCCCGAAAAACTTTGCCGCCGAAAGACGCGATGATTTGTTCCGTGCCGTCAGTGACCTCCTCATTCAAGACCACGATGATCTCGCTGACCCACTCCGCCACGCTGCCCAGGCATCGGCCGATGCGGGCGGACTCCGCTCCAGAAATAATGCAGACTGATATGGGCAGTTTAGTCACGGCGGGAGGTTCAATTTCCGCAGTTTGGCAATTCCTCGGGCGCGCTTGCGAGTATCATGGCTCTTATTTACACCGCATTTTTCTCCAAGTCAGTCAGAAAAACCGCCGTTTTTTATCGCCAGCCGCCCCGTCCCCCGCTAAACAAGTCCGGCATGGCTGTCGGCCCCTTAGTTGAGAATTTTTTGGAATGCACGCGCGCCGCAAAAAAAATCATCGTGGTTGATTTCGGTTTTTTGGGCGACTCGGTCCATCTCATTCCGGCACTGTGGGAGATTAAGCGACATTACCCCGCGGCGGAATTGCATACGTTATCAGCCACAGTCGGGGCCGAGGTTTTAAAACTCGCGCCCTGCGTTGATCGCGCCTGGGCTTTCCCGTTGACGCCCAAAAGTCCGCCGTGGTGGCGGCATTGGAACATCCTGTGGGCACTGCGCCGCGAACGTTTTGACGCCGCGTTTAATTTCAGCGGATCTGATCGTTCGATTTTTGTGACGGCCTTTCTGGGCGCCCGATGGACTTTGGCCTGGCAGGCGGGACGAAAACATTTTTGGAACCGCTGGCTATCGGCGCAATGGGTCGAACGCGGTTCGCGGGACATGCCCGTGTTCGAGCAGCGGCGGCAGGTCCTGGCTGTGGGAGGTTTTAAACTGCAATCCCCGCGCTTTGATTTATGCCTGCCGCAAGAAGCCGTGCAATGGGCGGAGACGGCGTTGGCCGATCAATCGGTCCACCTTTCCATCAACGCCAGCACGCCGCTTAAAGAATGGCCGTTGGAAAACTGGATCGGCCTCGCAAAAATGCTCCTGGCTCGCGACCCTTCCCTTCAACTCACCGCGACTGCCAGCTCCAAACCCCGCGAACAACAACGTCTGCAAGCTCTGGCCGCCGCCGTCAACAACCCGCGAGTGCTCTATTTTGATGGACTGAGCATCGCGCGCCTGGCGGCTTTATTGCGGCGATGCCGCCTGCACATTGGCGCGGACTCCGGTGTGGGACATCTGGCCATGTCTGTGGGCGTGCCCACCTTGACAATCTTTCGCCAATACGTGGGGTTGCGCGAATGGATGCCGGAAGGCGAGAACCATCGTTATCTCATCGCGGACTGCCCTTGCGTCATCGAGCACAAGACCGATTGCCTGCGGGCGGAGCGGGCGGCGTGTCTGGCTTCCATCACTTCCGGAGAGGTCTACGAGAAGGCTTGTCAATTATTGCGGTAAAAATTCTCGCGCTGGCGGACGTTCACTCCCATACTGGCGGCGCAGGCATGATTGAATTCTGGCGCAAACTCTGGCAACTGACGCGTCCTTATAAAGGACGATTTATCCTTGGCGGCCTCTTCGGTATTTTGAGCGGCTTCGCGGACACGGTGGTGGCGTTGACCCTGGTTTTTGTGGTGACCATGGTTTTTTCTGGATCCACCAATGACGAAATCAACCAGGCAATTGTCAAAGTGAACGAATATTCTCCGCGGCTGGCTGACGCTTTGCAGCAACTTCAAAATTGGCTGGCCGCCAATGTGTCCCATTCAAAATTTAATCTGGTCATGGTGGTGAGTCTGATTCCCCTCGTCATGCTGGGGCGTGGCGTTTGCAATTATCTCAATAACTATTTAATGGGATGGGTGGCCATCCGGGCCATCTCCGACCTTCGCGCCCGGCTGTTTGAACATTTGCTGAATCTGCCGCTGAGTTTTCTTTCCCGAAACAGCACGGGCGAATTGATGTCCCGCATTGGCGACGTGGGTGTTTTGCAAAATATGATCGGGGTCTCCCTGGTGACGATGATCAAGGAGCCGATCCGGCTCGTTTCATTTGCCGCGGTGCCTTTCGCCCTCTATCCCAAATTGACCGTCATTGCTCTGATCACGTTTCCGCTCTGCGTTATCCCAGTGGTGGTTTATAACCGTAAAGTGCGCCGGTCCGGCGCGGCAATTCAGACGGAATCCGCCAATCTGAGCAAGATCATGCATGAAACGTTTACCGGCAACCGCATCATCAAAGGTTACAATTTGGAGAACGTGGTGATGGACCGGTTCAGAACCAATCAGAAAAAATTCATCAGTCACTTCATGCGGGTCGTGCGTTCCACCGAATCACCCGGTCCCATTATTGAAACTTTTGCCGCTGTCGGCATTGCGATTCTTTTGCTTTACCTGGCCGGATCCACTACTCCGGCCAAATTCACCATCTTCATCGTCTCTCTTGCTGCTCTCTACGGGCCGGTTAAAGCAGTCATTCGCGTGCAGAGCCAGCTTCACCAAGCCCGGGCCGCGACCCAGCGCGTCTTTGAATTGCTGGCCACGAAGAGCACCTTGATAGAATCGTCCAATCCCGTTCCGCTCAAGGCGGCGGGGGCGGAAATCCAATTTGACAATGTCGGCTTCAGCTACGGCGACAAGCCGGTTTTGCGCGACATCCGGTTGCGGGTCGAGCCAGGACGCATGGTGGCGCTGGTTGGTTTCAGCGGCGCGGGCAAGTCCACCCTGACCAATCTCCTGCTCCGCTTTTACGACCCGACCAGCGGTGTCATTCGCATCGGCGGCGTTGACCTGCGCGATGTGGCCTTGCGGGACCTTCGGTCGCAAGTCGCCGTCGTCACGCAGGACGTTATTTTGTTCAACGATACCATTCGCCAGAACATCGCCTACGGGCGTCCCAACGCCACGTCCGCGGAAATCGAGCAGGCGGCCCGCAACGCCTTTGCTCATGATTTTATCCTGAGCAAGGAGGGCAGTTACGATTTTGCCGTGGGCGAAAGAGGAACCAAACTCTCGGGCGGCGAGCGGCAGCGCGTGGCGATTGCCCGCGCCATTCTAAAGAACGCTCCGATACTCGTGCTGGATGAGGCGACCAGTTCACTGGACAATAAAGCCGAGCGCATCGTCCAAGCCGCCCTTGACGAACTGATGAAGGGACGGACGACCATTTGCATCGCCCATCGACTTTCCACCATTCAACACGCGGATGTGATTGTGGTGCTCGACCACGGGGTGATTGTCGAGATGGGACGTCATGAAGAATTACTGGAGCGCGGCGGGGTGTATCAAAAGCTGCATGCGCTGGGCTTCTCCGCCGACGATGCGCATTGAGTTGCGGACAGGGGAAATTGTCTGGTGACAAATCGTGAAGATTTACGATTTCGCCCACCCAAATAGTCATATCCACTTATTAGAAAGGCACTTGTGATTTTGGGTGTTGGCGCAAGATCGTAAACCTCCCTGATCCATTGCGCAACGGCACAGCTTTGCAAAGAAGCAGCGCGAGCTTAAAGTGTCCGTGAGGAAATAAAAAAGGCAGGGCTGTAAGGCCCTGCCTTCTTGAAAAACTTTAACTGCCGATTAACTCCGGAAAATCCGGCGAATGGCGCCAAGGGCCATCAGCGAGCCACCCAAAAGGGCAACCGTCAGTCCGCCATCCGGAGCGCCCAAGGGCTGAGGAACCGGAACCATCTGGCCATTCGGACTCAGTGAAGACCAAGGGGCGGGCGGGGAAGCGTCGCTGGCATTCGCAGCTCCTGGCACTGGCCCGTAGGGAGATTGAAATGTTACTGTTTGGCTGAATCCGTTGTTGATCGCCAACTGCTGCCAAGTAAGACCGTTGAGTCCAACAATCAAATCCGCCCCTGCGGTCCAACCTGGAGTCGTTGCGGTGGCGCTGCCGGGGATGTATTCCAACCCGGTATTGAAGTTTATGTTAAATGACTCCGCAATTTCAGGGTTGCCGTTGTTTTGTCCACCCAGAACCACGTCGCCTGCTGGATTATTAATGGTGTAGCTGTAGGTGTAGGTGCTCCCGGTGAGATTCACTGAATAATTCACCGTGAGATCTTCGGGCGTTGGCAATGGCGTGCCGGTGACATCCCCCAAGATGGCAGTGCCTGATTGAATTAATGTGGCTTGGGCTTGCGGGGCAGCCACAGCGCCTACGAACAGTGCGCCAGTTAATATTGCAATATATTTCATAGTTTTCTTTCTCCGTTTTTCTGTTCCAAGTGGACCAGAACAATATTGATTTTTTCCAAATTATAATTGTCCAACACCAATAAACCAAGGGTATCGCATAAAACATGCCAAGGCGGCTAAAAGTCTGTGTGTCGTTGGCTGGAATAAACGCAATTGGTTATAAATTAATAACTTACATAATCTATCGGCGGGTGAAACTTTGCGTAAATTTTCAATGATAATACTATAAAACGTAAGTTATTCCGACAAAAAGACTTACGATTAGGCAGGGACAAATATCATAAGTCGTTTGTAATCAACAAGATACAAATTGTTTTTGAAAAACTGTAAAGTCTATCGACGGTTTTTGCGTCATGTGAGGAAATTCAGTGACTCAAAACTTCGTTATTTAGCCCCGCCGGGTCACGGATATTGCGCAGCCAATTTTACCGACAGTTTTTCAATATCCTGATTCAGTGTTTCCTGAGCGGGTTGGTAGGTGTTGGGAAAATTCTTTTTCAATTGGGCGGAGAGGCCCCGCAGGTGTTCGATGCAGTCGAGGGCGGTTTGGCGTGAATGGGGGGTTTTGAGGATCTGATCGAATTGATATTGCACGGAATTAAAGCCCGTGCTGTGTTGCGCACAGATTAACATGCCGGGATACGTCTCCACCAAATCGCGCAGCGCTTCGCATTGGCCGCGTGTTTGGCCAAGATGGAGTATCGCCTGCTCAATGGAGCGGGAGGGAACGTAAGCACGCGGATTGTAGGAGTAATCGGCGCAGGTCGCCAGGGGGATGCGGTTAATCTGGTTTTGTTTGCAATGCGGATTGCTCATGTATCCGTCGATTACTTCGGCAAGATCGGGGTCGCGATCGACCACGGGGCCCAAATGCATGGTGGGTTGATTGTCATTGACCGGATAATTATCCCACAGAAACAGACGATGCCCGCATATTCTGCGGAAGCTTTCCGCGCCGCGTCGAGAGACAACTCCCACGACGGCGTCGCCGGTCGGGTGCAGGACAAAATAGTAACCGAAAATGACGACCTCTTGGATTTTCCTCCTTTTTTGTTTGCGTAGTTGTGTACTATAGTACACAATATAACCATGCCTGACGATTACGCGATTCTTCAA
>Ga0182030_10011501_pt1 | contig 17853 bp, 20 predicted proteins | sample 812S3MmetaG_FD_121299 | JGI IMG/M metagenome (GOLD analysis project Ga0182030, IMG submission 121299) | Permafrost microbial communities from Stordalen Mire, Sweden - 812S3M metaG (Illumina Assembly) | ecosystem: Environmental > Terrestrial > Soil > Wetlands > Permafrost | place: Sweden...
CGCCTCATCTCGCAACCGGAGCAGAGCCATGAAGGATTCACCCGAGAAGATCTCACCGCTGCGTCGTCGCATGATCGAAGACATGCGGATGCGCAAGTTGTCCACCAAGACTCAGGACACATATGTTCGTGCCGTGCGGCACTTCGCTGGATACCTGGGCCGATCGCCCGACTCGGCCACGGACGAGGACCTGCGCCGTTACCAACTGCACTGCGTGGATCGAGGCGTCTCACCGGTCACGCTCAACGCCACGATCACGGGACTGAAGTTTTTCTTCGAAGTGACGCTAAAGCGTCCCGAGTTGATGGGCAAGATGCGCCACGTGCGCGTCGCCCCGTATCCTGCCAGTGGTTTTAAGCCGCGAGGAGGCGAGTCGCTTGATCGAGAGCGCCAGTACCCTCAAGCATCGAACCGCCCTGTCGGTGGCGTATGGTGCGGGGCTGCGCGTGAGTGAAGTGTGTGCTCTGAAGGTCGGTGACATCGACAGCCAACGGATGCTCCTGCGCATCGAGAAGGGTAAGGGGCAAAAGGATCGCTACGCGCTGCTACCTCCGATCCTGCTCGAGCGGCTGCGCACCTGGTGGCGCTATGCACGGGCCGAGGGGAAGGTGCTACCTGGCGGCTATTTGTTCCCGGGCCTCGATCCGATGGATTCGCTCTCCACCCGACAACTGAACCGCGCGGTGCACGAGGCCGCACGAGCCGCGCACATCGATAAGCGCGTCACGATGCACACGCTGAGGCACTCGTTTGCCACTCACCTGCTCGAGCAGGGAGAGAACATCCGCACCATCCAAGTTCTGCTTGGACACAAGAAGCTCGACTATCTCCCGCGCCCGACTATGTCCCGACCCGTAGCGGCGCCGCTTGGCAAGGGCGAAACGAGCATTCGAGCGGGACATAGGCCGTACGGTCAGAGGCTATTGAGAAACGCGAGCAGCTTGTCGCCGGGTCTATAGCGTCCGGGCTTGCCGTTGGGAGGCACGACGGCATCGAGAACCCGCTGCTTCAGCTCAAGGTCGGCATCCAAGTACATCTGAGTCGTCTCAATCGACTCGTGACCGAGCCAGAGTGCGATCACGGACCGGTCGATTCCCTGTTGCAACAGGTCCATCGCTGCCGCGTGTCGAAGCACATGGGGACTCACGCGTTTGGTGCCCAACGACGGGCAGGTACGAGTCGCTGCGGCGACATGCTTGGCTACCAGATAATGCACACCGTGTGCGCTCAAATGACCGCCGCGGGCGTTCGGGAACACTGGCTGCTCCGGTTGCCTGGGAGGCTCTCTGAGCCACGCCACGAGCACGGAGCGGGTGTTCTTGCTTAGCGGCGTGCATCGTTCTTTGCGCCCCTTGCCGATCACACGGACGTGCGCCCCGGTCTCCAGATGCAGATCCTCGCGGCGAAGACCCGTCAACTCCGCAAGCCGTAGCCCAGTCTGTACGGCGAGCAGGATGAGCGCGTGATCACGCCGTCCCGACCATGCTCGCTGATCGGGGGCCGCGAGCAGCGCATCGACCTCGGGTCGGTTGAGGAACGGCACGAGCTTGCGGGCGAATCGCTTGGGTGGGATAGCCAGCACGCGCTGGATTTGCGCCGCATGTGCAGGGGCTTCGAATGCCACGTAGCGGAAGAACGAGTGGATGGCGGTCAGGCGAAGGTTGCGGGTTCTGGCGGTGACTTTGCGAACCTTTTCGAGCTCGGCGAGGAAATCGACCACGATGCGCGCATCGATGTCTTCGAGCGAGAGTGTGCAGGGCGCCTTGCGAAGCCGCTTCTGCACAAACTTCAACAGCAGCCGAAACGTGTCGCGATAGGAGGCAATCGTATGAGTACTCGCCTCGCGCTGCTGCATTAAGCGCTGGGTGAAGAATCGCTCCAGGAGAATGGGGAAAGTCGGCGTGCTCATGGCGACTCTCCCCATCGGCGCTCGAGCCGTCTCATCGCCTGGGCCATCAGTTCCGGGGAGTTGCTCAGATACCAGTACGTGCCGGCGACATAGACGTGCCCAAGATAGGTCGAGAGCTCGGGCAGCCGCCGTGCTGGATCCTCACCCGACTCGTACCAGCGGGTGAGTACCTGAACGGCGAAGCGGTGCCGGAAATCGTGCAGCCGAGGGCCAGTGCGACTCCCGTGCGCTCTCAGCCCTGTTTGCCGGGAGAGTGCATAGAAAGCTCGACGAACTCGTGCGCCGTCCAGTCGTGTCGCCCGGTTGGAGACGAACACGAAATCCGAACGACGTGGGCCGAGGAACTGCCGGCGACGGCGCAGATAATGGACGAGTGCGGCGCGCGTGGTGGGATGGAACGGCACGAGCCGGGAGCGCCCGAACTTAGCGGACTGGATAGTCAGCACGCCCTGATCGAGATCGACATCCTCGAGCTTCAGATCGAGTGCCTCGGAGATGCGCAAGCCCGTGACGCTGAGTAGACCCAGAAGGCAATGAAACACCCAGGGCCGCAATGGTGTCGACGGCCATGCCGTCGGCAAAAGCAGCGCGGCCGCCAAGAGATCCTTCACCTCCTGCTCGCTGTAGAGATAGGGCCGGGCTCGGCTCGATCGATACGGACAGAGCTGCCAAGGGGGCACCTCGGTGAGCGGATCGGTCGCGCTGCGATGACGGGCGAAACCGCGTATGAAACACAATCGTCGCGCACGCTCGGCCGGCTGCACCGCTTTCGCCTGCTGCACCCACTCCAGAGCAAGCTTTGTAGTAATATGCGGTGCTTGGCGCTCATCCATGAACGCGACAAACCGTGCGAGCACGCGGGCGGCTTCCCGAAGCTTGAAACCGAGACTGCGGCGCAGAGTGACGTAATCCTGTAGAGACGCGCGCAGGGTGTTCATCGCGCACCTCCCGGCCACGGCAGGGCGAGCGCGCGCAAGGCGCTGATATCGACTCGAGCGTAGATCGAGGTGGTCTGCGGGCTTCGATGACGAAGGACTTCCCCGATCTCCTCCAACGAGGCACCGTGCTGCAGCATGTTCACTGCCAGAGCGTGCCGAAACTGGTGTGAGCCGCGGTGCGGTGCGTTGACCCCCGCTCGTTCCAGCGCGGAGCGCACGATCGATCCAATCACGTCCGAGCCGACAGTCATGCCGCGGATGGGCGCTTGCGATCGAAGGAACACGTGCCGATCCTGACTTGCAGGCCGTCTCTTCTGTAGATAGGCGGCGATGGCCGCCCCGACATCGGTTGGCAACGGCAAAAGTTGCTCACGGCCTCCCTTGCCCCGCACACGGATATGGCCACGGTCCCAGTCCAGATCGCCGAGTTGCAGCGCAACGATCTCGTGTGCGCGAAGGCCCAAGCGCGCCAGAATGAGCAGCACGGCGCGATCGCGCAACCCGACACCGGTCCTGAGATCGCAGCTGTCGATCGCACACCGTGCATGCTCCGGCGATATCGCCTTGGGCAAAGCAGGCGTCGTGCTCCAGGCCGACACGGCCGGCACTGCGGCGGCGAGTGCGGCCGGCACTTCGCCTCGGAACTGCGCATATCGCAAAAGCGAGCGAAGGCCGTTCGTGACGCATTTGAGTGCGGGAGCCTGCAGTCGCTGACTCTCTCGCTTTACGAAATCGATCGCATCGCCGGCGCGCAGCAGGCGTAGATCCGCCGCGCCGCGCCCAAAGCGATGATGCAGAAACTGCCGTGCGACCCAGCGGTAGCGCTCGATCGTTGTACCTGCTAGCCCTTGCTGATCTTGAAGATGCTGCGCGAAGTGAGCGACCAGATCCTCAGCCGCCGTGGTCACGACACGGGCGCGGGGACACACACCCCGAGCGCGCAAGAACTCGAGCAGCTGCGCAACCGCCTTGCGCTCGATCTGTCGAGTCGTGATCCGAATGCGTCCGCGTCGATGCCGACAGCGGTTCTGATACCGTTCGATCTGCGCTTCAGAAAGATCGGGCACCACCACCCGGCGCTTTGCAAGCCAGCGATCCAAGGCCAGCCCGTGCCGCGCCTTGATGTAAGTGACGCTCGCTCGATACTGCTGCTCGATCAATGAGACGATAAAGGGATCAAGATGACTCGCCAGCGGGCCACTGGCGCGGCGGACGAGTGCTCTGGCGCTCTCATAAGTTGGCTTCTTCATCGGCGTGCTCCCTTCGCGGGCGGAAGTGCCCGGCAGGGAGCATGGCTATGTCCCGTTCCGTAAGCAGCAACCGGCTCTCCAAGCCGCCTGATCGCGGCTCAACGGGACATAGTCGGGCGCGGGAGATAGTCCAAGCTATTGCCCGCGGGCAATAGGCTCGAGACGACAGCGCTCTATACCCAGGTAGCCACCGAGACCCTGCGCAAGGTGCTAAGTCCGCTGGAGCCGGCCCGACCCGCGTAGCGCACGTTCGTGCCACGCCTGGAGGTCGCGGACATCTTCCGCGCCCATGGGCCGACTTTGCGCCAGCACCAGCGGGGGCACTTAAGCCTCGGCCAGTTGAAGGTCATGTCGGCGATCGAGCAGTGCCGCAGCGCCGCCCTCGGCGGCCATGCGCTGCGCTGCAGCTCTTGCGCGCAACCGCAGATCGCCTACAACTCCTGCCGCAACCGACACTGTCCGAAGTGCCAGGCGAGCGCCGCGCAGCGCTGGCTCGAGGCGCGCCAGGCCGACCTCCTGCCCGTCGAGTATTACCACGTGGTCTTCACCTTGCCGGCACCGATCAGTGCCATCGCTTACACCAACAAGGAGCTCATCTATGGGTTGCTGTTCGACATCGCTGCCGAGACGCTGCGCACGATCGCCGCCGATCCGAAGCACTTGGGTGCTCGGATTGGCACCACCCTGGTGCTGCATACCTGGGGCTCGGCGCTGACTCATCATCCGCACGTGCACGGTATCGTGCCCGGTGGCGGCCTCGCGCCCGATGCCGACCGGTGGGTGCCATGCAAGCCCGGGTTCTTCCTCTCGGTACGGGTGTTGTCGCGCCTCTTTCGACGGCGCTTCCTCGAAGAACTCCAGAACGCTCATCGTGACGGACAACTCAAGTTCTTCGGCGAGCACGTTGATTTGTCCGACACCGCCGCCTTCGCCGACTGGCTCACGCCGCTCCGACAGTGTGAGTGGGTCGTCTACGCCAAGCGCCCGTTCTCAGGGCCTGAGCAGGTTCTCGCCTACCTCTCGCGCTATACCCATCGTGTGGCGATCTCTAACTCCCGCCTTGTCGCCCTCGATGATCGTGGCGTCACGTTCCGCTGGAAAGACTACCGTGCCCATGGCCGCACGCGCTACAAAACCATGACCTTGCGGACCGAGGAGTTCATGCGCCGCTTCCTGCTGCACGTCCTGCCATCCGGCTTCCACCGGATCCGCCACTATGGACTGCTCGCCAATGCCAACCGCAAACACGACATCGCCGCTGCGCGAGAACTCCTGCATCAACCGCCGCCCGAGCCTACCGTAGATCCCCGCGATCACAGCACCGGCCACAGCTCCGCGCGGCCCACCTTCGTCTGCCGGCATTGCGGCGCGCCGATGATCATTATCGAGACCTTTGCCCGCGCGCAGCTCATCCGCGGTCCACCGGGCTCGCTCAGTTCACCATGATCGCCAACCGTTCGTCCTGGACTTCATCGTCGGCACTTCCTCGCAAGGTATCGATGCGAACGCCCGTTGCCTCGCTCCGAGAAACTTATTCAGTTAGCATGCATCAACGACACCACGGAAGCCGCCGCCATCGTCTCATCCCTCATCACCGGGTCATCGTACTCACGCTCGCCGCACAGATCACCGTCTCGTATGGCAAAACGAACGCTCAAATCGCCATAGCCCACCGCCGCCGCTGACCTCATCAGCACGTTCCCGCGGTTTCCTCCCTCGAGGATTGCCCAACCCCTGCCCATCAGCCTCGACGAGCTCGGATAGTTGCGCGCACGCGGGCAGGAGTCGGACAATCCTTAACGCAACCCGTCTCTGCACGCCAGGCTGTCAGCATCGCGCGGCGGTCGGCCACTTTGAGACATCGCAGCCACCGAATTGAGCGCCGTGAAGCCGTCATTCAGAGCAAGGACACTCGAGTGACCTTGGATCGGGCATAGCGGATACTCCGCCGGGATTCGAACTCAGGCCGCAGGACATCTCTGGTTTGCCGGAAATCTATCGCAATCGACGATAAGCTGCAGTACATCGACCTGATAGAGGACAACCATGCCCACCTTAGGACGTCGCACTGCCGCCTTGGCCGCTGTCTTGGTGCTTTCCATCAGTGACATCGTCCTTGCCGAGCCCACGCCGGCACTCGCGATCGCAGAGGACCAGAGGATGCTGCCCTATGTTGAGCCGGGCCAGCTAGTCGATATCGGCGGTCGGCGTATTAACCTGCACTGCACGGGCGTCGGCGGCCCGACGGTCATTCTGATGGCTGGCATATTCAGCTGGTCGGTGGTCTGGTATAAAACCCAGCCTGTCATCGCGCAAAAAACGCGCGTTTGCGCCTTCGATCGTGCCGGCTATGGATTCAGTGATCCGGGGCTCCGGCCGCAAATCCTCTCGGACGTGGTGGACGATCTGCATGCGGCGCTCAATGTAGGGCCCATACCGGGACCATACGTGCTGGTTGGACACTCTTTGGGCGGTATCGAGGCGCGACTCTATGCGCAGCGCTGGCCTAAGGAGGTCGTCGGAATGGTCCTCGTCGATACCGCCTTGGCCGGAGAGGGCCTTATCGACGAGAATCAGCCGGGCTTCGATGAGGTGATCGGGGGAGAAAGCTACGCGGCCGATATGCTTCATTGCGCCTTCTTGGTCGTGCATGGACCCCTCGACCCGTCCAAGCCGGAATACAATGACTGTACATCCGCGATTGCGTTGCCGAGCGACACGCCCGCCGCACTGAGAACAATGTGGCCTCGGTTTTTCACCGCCTACTATTTCGCCGACAAGGTCTCGCTCATATCGTCGGTGTATACACACCGATACGATAGCGTGGATCATCGCCGCCTTGGAGTAATGCCTCTTGTCGTGCTCTGGGCGGAGGACTCTTGGGGGAAAAGCGGGACACCCGAAAGCGTCTGGTTTCACCAATCCTACTCGAAGGTCTGGATTGCTCTGCAGGAGGGGCTCGCGAACCTCTCTTCGCATGGCGTACATAAATTAATCAAGGGATCGGGCCACCAGATTGAGTTGGAAAAGCCCCAGGCAGTTATAGACGCCGTGGGCGAGGTGCTCGGCGAGCTCCACACCGGTGCGAAATCTTGAGGGAGGATCAGCGTTGCCCGTCTTGGTACCTCCAATTGCCGACCGACGGGTAGGGGGTCGATCACGGCCCTGCGGGCGGGCAGCACACAGCGAGACTTATTCCATCCGCCCGTCGTCGAGTCGAAGAGAGCGTGCCACGGCGCGCCGGCAAACAAGTGAGCGGCGCGGGCACATACACCGGTATCTTCAGCGGCCGCCTAACGTTGCGTGGTATTCGCGCGCACATCGTAGTGTCGTGCAATCGGCTCGACTCGCGACAGCAGTGATCGGGCTTCCGGCTCGAATACTGGCGTGGAGTAGTCGTCACCGGCAAATGCACGGACGGACTCAATGGATTCGAAGAGGTTCACCACCACAAACTCGACCTCCTCAGCGCTATCGCTCCGTAGTACGTAACCTCCGCAGTAGCCCGCCACCCGCCTAAGTTCGGGAAGCACCCTGGTCTTAAGCAAAGATTCATACGCATCGCCGTTGTGAACGGCTGTCCACCCTCTCCAGTGTCGTGCGATCATTGCGATCCTCCCTTGCATTAGTCCCCTGACAAGAAGTACGGTTGCTCAGCGACCTCGCCAGGGAAGTGCCGAAACGAGGCGCCCAGATTCGCAGAGGCTTGCGCCAAGATTTCGCTGCGATGGATGTCAGTCCAGTTTACTCGTGCCGAGGCGTCTGTTGTCAAAGCTCATGGGCATAGACGATAAACTCTTGGTGTTCGGCCACCCAGCCATATAGCGCACGACCCGGCGCATTCTCGAGTTTAGTCTGCCAGTACACGCGACTACTGCCGGCACCGCGCGCAGCAGCATAAACAGCTTGAATAAGTTGTCGTCCAATGCCTCGACCGCGCAGTTGTTCAGCGGGGAACAGATCCTGGAGATAGCAGACGTCGTACAAGAGATAGCGCGCGATGCCGACCAGACCACCGTCGTCCGCAACCAGTGCATGCACCGGTTCTTCGGGCGAGAGAAATCGATCCCACGTGGCCGCGGTTATATCCTCCGGGAGTGCGGTAGGTCCATCCCCACTGGAGTAGGGGGTAAACTTTAACCTCGTGCTGGTGGACTACCACTCCCAGCCGGCTACAACCCAAGCACCCCGATGTCGTATCAACTCCGCGATACCTCCGCTCCATCAGGTCAGTCGATCACCACGATTCCCGAGGAGCATCATCGATGAACACTGGCGGCACCCTCTGCGCCCTCGCCAGTCGCCTGACGGGCTGGTCTCGCGCTATCCCTCGCGTGATAAGGCTGAACCGTGACGATCTTGCAAGTGTCGCCTGCACCCTTTCTGCGTCGGCCGCGGAATACGGCTACCTATCCCATCACCTCGACGCGGTCGATGTATTCCGCTGGCTTTCGCTTATTTGGTTCGTGATTGCACAGCGGTTGGGCGGCCGCTGGTGGCGGACGGTGAATCGCCCCGTCAGCAGCCTGTTCCAGGCGAAACCCGTGAGCCTAAGACTCACCGGCATGGCGCTAATAATCGAGCGAGCCGCTTTCGCGTTGTTCGGTGCGATGGTGGTCAGCTCGGTGATAACGCGTCACTGGCTGTAATTCTGGCTGAAGAGGGGCCCGCCGGAGCCCCGCCTGATGCGACCGGCCGCTTCCGAGTCTGTTCAGCGTTTATCCGGGTCTGGGCAGCGTCGCGGAATTATGCGGGGCGGATGCCTCGGTAGGTGCCGTCGCCGTGAGGCGCAGCCAGAAATTCAGGCAAACCTTCGGCGCTTGTTGAAAATACCTGCAGCACCGGAAAATTCGACGCTGGTACCACTTCGGGAATCATCTGCTGCGTGAAGTGCCAAGCGACGGCGATGCTCACCCCCGCTTGATTGATGGCAGCGCTCGTGACGGCAAGGGGCCTGGTCGAGAGCTGCGTCTCCAGCAATCGATAGGCCGCGAGAAGCTGGCTGGTGACCCGGCTGACCCACGGCTGGTGCAACTTCTCCGGCGGCCGAAGATTGCGCTCATAGATGATTGAAATACTCTTTTCACATGCGGCAAGTGCCAGGCCGATGTCACGCAGCGCGTGCTGACGCTCCGCCAGCGCATGCGGCATCAGACTCCTTCGGCCCCCGGCGAGCGCTTCGGCGTACTCGATGATCAAAGTCGAATCCATGAGCACCTCCCCGTCATCGCACACTAACGAGGGTGCCTTTACCACAGGGTTGATCTCTCGGAAGTCCTCAAAAGTGCTGAACACTGACAGTGATCGATGCTCAAAACTCACACCCAGTAATTGCAGGGAGACCGCCGCCCGGCGTACGTAAGGAGAATCGAGCATCCCTATAAGTTTCATGGTCGCCCTTGCGCTGTGAATGTCGGATCCTGATGAGAATAGAGGAATCGTAAAATGCTGCAACCGCCTGTACGGAGTGCCCGGAGCCGTAGGATAGAGTCCCGAGAGCGACCAGCATGAATCAGCTAAGCTAGGAAGCGGCCGACGGTGTTTTGGCAGAGTGGTGTAGCGGCCGCAGGGGGGGAATCATGTCGGCGGCCCTGGTGATCGTGTATGCCTGTCTCGCGGCCGTCGAGGTCGCCGTCGTCGTCGCCTGGGTAATGGCGACGCGCAGGCACCGCTGGCCAGTTCGCCCGTCCAGTGGCGACGTCGTGATCGGCGGGGTGACGAGCTTCCTCGACACGCTCGGCATCGGGAACTATGCGCAGATCACAGCGTTGTTCAAATTGCGCGGGCACCCGCCGGACGAGTTGATCCCGGGGACTCTGAACGTGGGCAATGCCGTGGGGATCCTCTTCAGCGCGACGCTCTTCATCACGACGGTCTGGGTCGAGCCCACGCTCCTGATGGCGATGGTCATCAGCGCCGGGGCCGGTGCCTGGATCGGTGCCGGCATCGTTAGCCGAATGCGTCGCCGCGTGATCCAAGTCTTCATGGGCGTGGCCCTGCTGCTCGCCGCCGGGTTCTTCACGATGACCAACCTCGGCATCATCCCGCCGACCGGCTCGGCGATGGGTCTCGCGAGCTGGCGGTTCGCCTTGGCGGTCGTGGCCAATTTCGTCCTCGGTGCACTCATGTGCGTCGGCATCGGCAACTATGCGCCCTCGATGGCGCTGCTCGCATTCCTCGGTATGCACCCCATCGCCGCCTACCCGATCATGATCGCGAGCGATGGCGTGTTGATCCCGGTAGCGAGTCTCGGTTTCCTGCGCTCCGGCCGGTTTGCACCCGCGGTCGCCGTCGGGCTCACGCTCGGCGGAATCGTCGGCACGTTCGCGGCCTTTCCACTCGTCAAGATGCTCGGCGATCACCTCACGCTGATGCGCTGGGTCGTTACGATCGTCATCGCGTATGCGGCCATCGCCATGCTCCGCTCCGCCCGCGCATCCCAACCCGATGCGCCGGTGCCGACCGTGCCCGAGTAGGCTTGAGAATGCGCCGTAGTACACACTCCTCGGCGAATCTATTCGCAACGCGAGCTCTCAAGTCAAACATGCTCACGGCACGGTGCCTGGAGGATGTACTGAATACTGAGCCCACTGCGACGACAAGGCCTGGACGACTGGGGATCCGGCTCGATAGGCGGCCTCGAGCGCAGGGAGGTACGCCGACAAATGTGTGGCGCTGTCGCTCGAGGACTCGCTGGCGAGGAGATCGGCTGCTGTCTGATCCTTGCCCGGCGCGGAGTAATTGGATGCCGTACGCAGAACCAACACGCGATCGGCATCGACCAGTTTGGACTGAGATAGCATCTGCAAGGCATGGATCACGCCGCAGTCTTCCATCGCCGTGGTGACCGACACCCCCAGACCCCCCGTCCAATAGGTCATCCAATCCTCGGCGGTCTTATTCATCAGTCCGCCGATCCACCAATCATTGGCCGAGACCTCGTCACCCTTCATGACATGGGGCGGCCGCATGGCTTCAGACTGATCGGTGTAGTGCGCCCGAATCGCCTGTAGATCGGTGCTGTCATCCAGCTGGACGTTCGCAGTGAGAGTGTACGCCCAGTGCACGAGGCCGGGACTCAGATGGTACACGTTCGGACTGAATATCCCCGGTGCGGGCGCCGGTCTTTGGAACGGCCGGCTGCGACCCAGCGGCACGATGCCGGTGGTCCAGTCCGTCGGAATTTCGCGGCCGTCGATTTCATGGGTCAAGTCGCGATCCACCACCCATTCGGCCCAAGCCGCCGATCCCACCGATCCCTGGTTTGGGTTGACCCCGGCGATTCCGGCCACGAGCCAATACGCTCGAGACAGGTCGAAACGCGGGTCCAGCCCAAGTGCCATGATCGAGGCAGCACTATTGATGGATCCGCTACCGACCACGATACCCAGGACATGGGTCTGCGGATTGTAACGAAGAGCTCGGCGGCCCACGGGAAAGGGCAGAGACTGTCGCAATGGTAGCCGTTCGACCCAATACTGGAATTCCCCAGGCGTATCGCCACTGTCGTCCCCTAACTCAAAGGTGGCTACGACAACCACACGCACGGTAAGTTTGGCCGCTGCGACAGCGGAGCCGACTCCGCAAAGCGCCATCATACCGAAGGCGACGGCTAGCAGTGAACGGTTCGCGGTTTCTTTCAAGATTGGCCTCCGTCGTTTGGAACAAGGATCGATCATTGAAGCGCCCGGTGCAACCTCGTACATCAGATTTCGCAGCATGTCATGATGTGGCTCTCCCTCACGACCCGCACCCAAATCATGCCCCCACCACTGGACTGTGGAAACGATTAAGCGCTACTCCGCGTCGCTGGAAGCACCCATACAATCTCCGTGATCGTAAATCGCAGCCATAGCGCAAGGGGAATCGACCATTCGGCTGCCTACATGAGCTACGCCAGCGACCGTCCACAGTTGCCGCCGAAAGTCCTGCGTGTGCCGCTCCCTTAGATATCGGAAATACGCTTTGTCGCGATCGAGGCGCTCGGGACCTTCCGCCTCCCGGCACAAGACGTATCGCGGTCGACCTGGGCAGGATCGGTGTCATCGACACCCAGCAGGTAGATCACATTCGCTGCGACATAGTAGTTACGTTTCACGACGCGGCCAGGCCGCGGCAGACGGGTCCGCAATATAAGGCGGTGCGTTTGGGACCCCAGCGTCCCTACTAATGCGCAGCCGAGCCGGTTCGCAGGGTGCCGATCACCACGTTTCATAGAGCGCAACAAAAAAAGGCTCCTAACAACAACATCCCACCCAAGGAAATCATCGAGGACACCCGGCTCTCGCGCAACCGTCCGCGTCGCGCTATCGCGAATAGCTCGCGGAAGTTCTTGTCCCAAAATCGCGGCAGGCGTGACACCCACCTCCCTGTGCAGGACCAAAGGAGCGCCAGGCCCATGATGACGTTGGTCAGCTTCCACCCTATCCGGACTGCCGCGATCGCGCCGACCGCAGATGCCAAGCAAATCCCAATCGCGATTAACTCTTTGGTGGACGCTTGCATATGGCGTTAACTGCTTTTAACGCGCACGCACAGCTTGCATCAATCCAGCGTCGATCAAAAACGGCTCCGCATCCTTCCAGAAGGGCAGGTGTTCAGGATCCCAGCATCCATGCCCGCACTTATAGAGCCTGAACGTCGCGTGCGCCGCGGCCGCCGCGAGCCGCCGACCCTGCTGCCACGGGATGAGCTCGTCATCTCGTCCGTGAATCGCCAACACCGGTCCAGGGAAATGCGCCACCGTGGACAGATTGTCGAAGTGATCGCGCAATAGGAACGACGGCGCCCAGTAGCCTGCCGTGAATATGTCGAGGGACGGAAAGGTCGAAAGCAGGATCAACGCCCGCAGCGACCGGTCCTTTGCGAGCAAACAGATTGCACCGCCCCCCAGCGACTGGCCGAATCCGAAGATCCGCGTTCGATCCACCCGAGGATCGGCGGCGATTCGATCATAGGCGGCATCCATCGCCGTCCGGATGGAGCGCTCCGACGGTGACCCCGTCGAGCGTCCGTATCCCGGGTACTCCACCAACAGCACTCCGATCCCGCGTTCTCTAAATCCATCCAGCCCCGACACCCAGTAGTCCGTGACCTCGCCGTTGCCGTGACCAAATATCACCACCGGCTGCGACCCGCTATTCGATACCGCCGACGGTAGGAATAGCGACTCCACCTGACCCGCCGACGTCGACAGAACGAGCACCTCGAGACCTGACGCCTGCGGCGGCGAGGTATCAACCCGGTTCTTTGCACCGGGATAGATGATCGAAGTCTGCGCGAAGAACAAGAACGTGAGAAACCCCACATAAAGGGCGGCCAGCATGCCAGCCACCCAACTGAGTATCTTCTTGACGCTCACTCTCGATTCTCTCTCCGTTACAGTCACGGCACGGTGCAAACCAGCCCTTGGGTTAACTCCACGAAGACACTCTGAGCGCGGAAGGCGCCGAGCTGCGCGCCCGGCTAGGGGTTGCGGCGGCCGCCTAGATTCTAACCTCGGACGCCCGTGACTATCGGCTGATAGAACTCCGTCTTGGTCGGCTCCCACACTTCGACACCCCGAAAGCCCGCTCGCTCCGCAAGCGCAGCCACCTCGTTCGGCGTGATCGCCCGATACCGCCCCAAGAAATGATGGGTGCACCATTCTTGGCCGGCCAACGGACGAATGATGAAGAGGTGGACGATATAGCGTCGCTCGTCGAGCCAATCCCAAACCTGCGGTCGGGGCCCCGGAGCAGGCGGGATAGGAGCGCACCTTGACGAATAATCGTAGCATCCCAGTCGTCGAATATCAGGTGATACACCGACGCCATATCGTCGTAGAACTTGACGTTAGGTGACTCCACGCTCGCCCCTTAGCTCGCGCGCTTCGAGCGGATTATGCGCCCGCGAGGGCGGTCGCGACCAATAATAGCCGGCTCGAGTGAGGCGCGAGCGATTCGTTCAGGGGACGCCCCCGTCTCCGGTCAATACGGCTGCGCCAACACTTGAGTGCCTAACGTGAAGATCACCTGCGAACCAGTGACTGCACCGCTGGTGACGGCGGGGTAGGCCACAATGTCGCAGCCGATACACGACGCGTCGCCGCTGACCCAGGTCGGCACACCGCTCGCCAACGAAATGATGGTGTTCGTCTGTGGTGAATAGATCGAATCGCTGGTCACGACTTGAAAACTCGTGATCTGGGGAATCGCCGCTGAGCCGAGCTTGGTGCCTGAGGAGCTGAAGATCTTCGCATCCTCGTAGACCAAGTAGGGTTGTCCACCTCCCGGGCCCGAGGTGGGAGTGGTTAATGTCGCGAACTGCTCTGCGAGCAGCCGCGCGTCGTCCAGCCATCCCACGACCCAGCCACTCACCGTAACCGCTGACGCAGGCGCAGAAATGGGGAAGATGCTGCTGGTAGTCGTCCCGCCGAGCACCGGTCCAGCAGATATGGCCGGCAGAGTTCCATCCGGCGAAAGCTGGACCGTCGTGGGCCCCGTTGGGACGGCAGTCGTTGCGCACCAGATCGGGGTGCCGCCCGTGACGGCAACGGCCTGGGCGGGACACGCCGAGGAGCTCTCGTACGCGGTCCATGCAATTATATTTCCGCTGCCGGAGAGAGACATGTCGAACGAGAAACCACCTCCGGGTAATGTGTCGACGCCCTGGAAAGTGTTTATCAAAGTGCCGGAAGGAAGGGAATATATATCGACATCCGTCGCTGGTAACGGGTACTGCTGGAACGGAGTAGTCCCGACTGCTACCGCCAGCACCGTCCCGTCGGAGGACGTCGATAGCTGTGTAGGGACGGTTCCAGGAGACGGGTTCCGCAAATCCTGGGTGCCTAGCATGTTGTCCGTGTTGGCGTCGAAATAAAGAATCTCTCCGGAAGCCGTCGCCACGCTGAAGTACTCAGTACCCGCAGCGATGATCGCCTGTCCGAGCGCAAGGTAACGACGCTGGCCGCCGAGACTTGCGCCGTCGACTATGATCCCGTTTCTGTCTCCCGCCACCCATGAGCTCGCCGAGGTGGCAGCGTATGCTGTTGGATAGGACACGGCGGGGGGCAGCGTATAGCTGGTGCTCACAGGTGTTGCGCCGGATAGGTCGATCACCACGAGTTGATTCTGGTTCACTCCAAAGACGCCGAGGGTCGTGCCGGATGGAACGACATAATACGCAGTCGCGGTGACCAGCGGTGAAGCGCCACCCCCAACTTGATAAATGTTGAGCGAGTCGGACTGAATCCAGAAGAAACGTCCTTCCCCGCATGCCTGACCCTGGGAAGAAACGGTAACGACGTTCTGCTGAACCGCAGCGCTCGAGTAGTCCCAGATCGTATTTCCAGATCGGGTCAGAAAGCCGTTTCCGTCCAGGAACCAGGCAGTGAACGCACCTTGGAAAGCCGGGCTCACGCTCGAGCTACCGCTCGGCAGCAGGATCGTCTGGACGACACTTTGACCCGCGGGCCCGAGCGCGACCTGAACTTGCCCCGGCGCCGAGAACGCGATCGATTTCGAGTAATCGCCCGCAAACGTCAGCGTAGCTGTCCCCGCAGTACTCCACACCGTGAGCGCTTTAGCAGTGCCGGTTGTGATATAACTGCCATCGGACGCCAGCTCGGACCATGAGAACTGCCCGGGTATCGTGGTGAGCAACTGGCCGCTGACCGCCGAGCGAACCTCGACGCCGCTCGACGACCTGTCAATCGCGGTGGCGCCCGCCACGTCGATCGACGGATAGTTAGAGTAGGCCGACGGGTATGTGCAATTGTCGCACGCAAGGTCAGTGTCGCCGCTCGCGAGGATTGTTCCCGAGGCGTAAGCTTGAAGCTCCCAGTGACCCGTTTCGTCAAGGCTAATGAGGCTCGAATTCCCATACTTGATAGCTCAACCGTGCTCGAGTGACCGAGGTCGAGCAAAGGTGCCGCCGCGACGGCTAATGTCATGGCCGTTTTCGACTGACCGGCCGAATTGCTGCCCGTGACCGTGTACACGCTCGGCGCCGCCGCAACAGTGGGCGTGCCGCTAATGGTCCCTTTGGTGGTGTCGAATACCCAGCCTGCGGGAAGCGCCGGGCTGATGGCCCAGATCGTAACCGGTGCCCCGCTAACGGTCGGCGAGATCGTCTGCGCAGCTATGTTCGCGGTGAAACTGTAATAGGAACTGTAAGCGATCGAGGGCGCACCGACCACCGCAATCGATACGCCGACCGTCGTATACCCTGCGGCGTTGCTCGCTCTTACCGTGTAGTTAGCCGCGGCCGTGACGCTGGTCGGGACGCCCGAGATGACTCCGCTGCTTGTGTTAAGAGTCAAGCCTGCGGGGAGAGCCGGGCTCACACTATAGCTCGTGACGGTACCAACCACAGACGGCGTCAGCGGCGTGATAGCCGTGTGGACGACGAATGTGGGAGGAGTCGGATACTTGAGGTCGTAGGGTGCGCTCGTCGCGGCATTTGCGACCAGGATCGACACGACGGCCGTCGTACTGCCCATGGCGTTGCTTGCCTTGATCGTGTAACTGGCCTTCGCCGTAGCAGTCGTCGGGGTACCCGAGATGACCCCCGTTGTTGTGCTGAGGCTCAAGCCCGCGGGCAGTGCGGGGCTCACGCTATAGCTCGTGACGGTACCGGTCACGCTGGGCGTCAGCGGAGTGATTGTATTATTCACGACGAATGCCGGTGGCGTCGGATAGTTGAGGCCCGAGGGCGCACCCGTCGAAGCTGTCACAACCACGATCGACACTATGGCTGTTGTGCTGCCCGCAGCGTTGCTCACCTTGACGGTATATTTCGCCTCGGCAGCAGCGATGGTCGGGGTACCCGAGATGACACCGGAGCTGGTATCGAGGCTCAATCCCGCGGGAAGCGCCGGGCTCACACTGTAACCAGTGACGGTGCCCGGTACGCCGGGCGTGAGCGGCGTGATAGCGCTGTTCACAACAAATTCAGGAGCGTTCGGATACTTAAGGTCCGATGGCGCGGCCGGCGCAGCTGGCACACTCCGCGGGCCGCTCAATTGATTGAGCGCGCCTTCGCCGACGCGGAGCGCATGCATGCGCCTCATTTGCTAGATATTGAAGTGGCCCAAGTACTGCGCCGTCTCGTGCAACGCAAGGAAATTACCCGCGCGCGAGGCGAACAAGCGCTCGTTGATTTGGAGAATCTCGTCATCGAACGTCATGCGCATCAGGCCCTCATATCCCGAGTGTGGCAACTTCGCAATTCGCTCAGATCCTACGATGGCACCTACGTCGCACTTGCCGAGGCGCTCGAGGCGCCTCTACTGACTTGCGACGCCAAGCTCGCCGGCGCCCACGGTCACCGCGCATCCGTCGAACTGATAACGAACTGACCGCACCGAGATCGCGTCGAGCTACCGCACCGCCTTCGTTTCCGCATCCATCGCACGCCGCGAACCCGGCGAAGAAAGGGACCCCAACACCGCGCAGTTGCCGCCTGCCATTGGATAGCTCTCATGACTCGCTTCTCAGTGCCAGTTACCGATCTTGACGTCCTCGGGGCTGGGATTGCCTCTCCCGCTCTCCACGAATGACTTCAGGCTCATCAGAAAAATCGCCCACTTGGTGCTGCAATGGTGCATGAATTCCACCGGTTCCCTCCAACCCTGATGATTGAAGAGGACGATGGCATACTCGCCTTCTTGCTTGAGATCGAAACTGATCTTGGTTCCGATCCATTCGGCGGGTCCCTCAACTACCTGCCAAAGCACGCGCTTGCCGGGCTGCAACTCGAGCACCTTCATGTCGAA